>Ga0326597_10000170_pt1 | contig 118650 bp, 82 predicted proteins | sample RVTome_12_FD_203789 | JGI IMG/M metagenome (GOLD analysis project Ga0326597, IMG submission 203789) | Soil microbial communities from uranium-contaminated site in the Upper Colorado River Basin, Wyoming, United States - RVT100D185 | ecosystem: Environmental > Terrestrial > Soil > Contaminated... | reverse complement strand
CACGTGTCGCACACGTCGTCCTGCCCCTGGAAGTTCAGGATCGGCAGGTGCACCTGGCGGCCCAGCTGCGTGTTCGGGTGGATGAGCTTGGGGCAGACGATCTCGACCTCTTCCTCTTCGAACTCCAAGATCTCGGGGTTGGCATCCTCATCGTTGAGGAAGACAGCGCGGTTGATGAGGAGCGTGAAGGCGCCGGAGCCCAGGCCGGCCGGGAAGCCGACGCGGACGCTGACGGTGTCACAGCCACCCACCGGGATGTCCAGGCCGACGGTGGCCATGTAGCTGCTGAGCGGCGCAACGCCGGGGATCTGGCCGGGGCCGTTGCTGCCCGACGAGATGGCGTCGATGGAGGTGGCGCGACCGTCCGTGCGGCTGATCGAAACGCCGAACTGGCCGCCGATGAGGTCCTCGGTGCCCGTGTTGCAGACCTCGAACGTGAGCGTCAGCGGGCCGCCGAAGCAGAAGTTGGTCAGGTCCTCGGGCACCGTGACCGGGACCTCCTCGACGAACGGCGCCGGACGGCGGCACGTCGGAGACTCGACTTCGATCGTGCCCGAGAGCAATCCGGTGGTAAGCCACGTCGAGACGACGACCTGATAGAACCCGGGAACGAGGCCGTTGGCTGTCGTGTCGGAGTTGAGCCCGCACGCGTCGTCATTGCACGAACGCAGGTTGAGGCCCTGGACGGCCGGCACGAACGGGTTCGGGTTGCCCGCCGCGTCCTGGTACACGTAGAGGACCGTGTCCGTACCGTCGCCACAGGTGTTCGCGGACACCGTGTGCGGGCCGGGACCCTGGAGCTGGTACTGGAACGCGGCGTAGGACAGCGTAAAGCCCGTTCCGAGCCCCGTGCAGCCCGCCACGCTGGCCATGGTGCCGTGGTCTGTGGTGTACGGCTGCTGGAACACCTCGCCGGGACCGCAGGGCCCCTGCGCCGATGCCTGCCCCGCCGTCGCGACCGCGAGACCGGCAACGGTCACGGCGGCCACGAAGGCGCTGAGGGTCATCCGCAAGAATCTACTCGTCATGTCTGCTTGCCTCCCTTGGACAAAGAGAAGGTGGTTCGGACCCGTTGGGCCTTTGTTGATCCCATCCGAGGAGCCCGTGCTAACCGGTCGAATCGGGCCGCGCCTTGTCCCAGATCGTACCGGCATACGTCGGGATGACGGGGCGCGGAGACCCCATCCGGATCTAAGAACGTGAGAGTCGGCTGAGAAGATACGGGCTGGTTCGTTGGATTTGCGCCTTCGGCTGCCCACCGTCTATAGGTTTGGCCATCGAACCCACCTGAGGGAACGCGCCGTGGGCACGCTCTATGTAGTCGGCACGCCGATCGGCAACCTCGGCGACCTCTCGCCGCGGGCGCGCGATGTGCTCGGCACCGTCGGCCTGATCGTCGCCGAGGACACGCGCGTGACGCACAAGCTGCTCGCGCGTTTTGGGATCCAGACGCCCCAAATGAGCTTCCACGCCCATTCGGCGGAGACCAAGCGCATAGACATCGTCGATCGTCTGGCGCACGTCGACATCGCGCTGGTGACCGATGCCGGCACGCCCTCGGTGAGCGATCCGGGGGCCGTGCTCGTGGCCGAGGCACACGCCGCGGGCCATGCGATCGTGGCCGTTCCCGGTCCGTCCGCGGTGACCGCTGCGCTATCCGTCTCCGGGCTGCCGGCGGACCGATACCTCTTCCTGGGCTTCCTGCCGCGCAAAGCGGCTGAGCGGCGCCACGCGCTCCGGGCGCTTGCCGACGCGCCGTGGACGCTGGTGGCCTTCGAAGCCCCTCATCGGCTCCGGGCGACCCTGGCCGATCTCGCCCTAACGCTCGGGGACCGACCGGTCACCATCGCGCGCGAGCTGACCAAGCGCTTCGAGGAAACGTGGCACGGCACGTTGGCGGCCGCAACAGCCGAGTTCGCTGACCGAGCACCGCGCGGCGAATTCACGCTCGTGATCGCCGGCGCGCCGAGCCAACCGCGCGCGCGATGGGCTGCGGAGCAGGTGGTGAACGCGCTGCGCGTACGGCGTGGCGAGGGGATTGGGCGACGCGCGGCGGCACGCGAGATCGCCGAGGCGGCCGCTTGGCCCGCGCGCGATGTCTACCGCCTGTGGCCAGACGACAACTGATCTGGCATCATCCGCAGCGACGGTCCACGCGCGGGTGCGCCGCCGGGATCGCCGTTTCGGCCGTCGTTCCACCGCCGTACCTGGGGAGACAACCGCGTGAGCGACCCCGACGAGATTGCCGCGACGCGTCGCGCGCAGCGGCCGGTCCATCCGCTGACGATCGACCCCCAGAACATGCTCGGCGCCGTGCGCGAGCTACCCACACAGCTGAGTACCGGATGGGAGCGAGCCCGCCGGTTTAGGCTGCCGGACGCCTATCGGCACCCCAAAGGCGTTGCCATCGTTGGCATGGGCGGGTCGGCGATCGCCGCCGACCTCATCGGGGCCATCGCATCCCGCAGGCTCACCGTTCCGCTCGTCGTCGTCCGCGACTATGCCCTGCCGGCTTGGGTGGGGCCGGAGACGCTCGTCATCGGCTCCAGCTTCTCGGGGAACACCGAGGAAACGCTGGCCGCCTGGGATGCCGCCAGAGCACGCGGCGCACTCCGCCTGGCCATCACATCGGGGGGGGCGCTGCTCGAACGCGCCCGCGCCGAGGGAACGCCGATCGTGCCGCTTCCAGGCCGAGGCCAGCCTCGCGCGGCCCTCGGCCACTCGGTGACGCGCATCCTGGGCGTCCTGTGGGCGGCCGGCTTGGTCGACGACCCAGGGCCTTCGCTGGCGACGGCCACGACGCTGATGCGCGCCTTGGTCGCGTCCGCCGGCGAAGGAACGGATCCGGCGGTCTCGCCGTCGGCGCTGGCCGAGCGCCTCGTCGGGCGCATTCCGCTGATCTGGGCCAGCGACGACATGGCGCCGGTCGCAGGGCGATGGCGTGCTCAGCTCAACGAGAACGCCAAGGTCTTTGCGGCGAGCGCAAGCATTCCCGAGGCAAGCCACAACGCCATCGAAGGATTCGGGGCGCCGGCGGAGGCGCTGGCGCTCTTGTACGTGATCGTGCTCACCGGCGACGCGGTGGACGAACGAATCGAGCGGCGCATCGCCGCGATGGTCGGCCTGCTCGATCGCGCCGGGATCGCGCGCACCGTGCTGCGCGCGCCGGGCGGTGGGCGCCTTGCGGAGTCGCTCTGGCTCGTCCAGTACGGCGACCTGGTCAGCGTGTACCTCGCCTATCGCTACGGCATCGATCCGTCAGCGATTCCGGCCATCGAACGCCTGAAGGCCGACCTCGCAGGCCGGGCCGACGCCACGATGTAGGGGCCGGCAGCCTCTACCAGGCGGCGAGCTCGGCGCCACAGCGCGCGCCAACGCGGAAGGAGCGCCCGCGGGTCTCCCCGTTGGCGCTCCTTCCGCACTCTCGCTTGCTCCTGAGCGGCGACCAAGCACCGCTCCTGGAGCAGTCTACCTGCGGCCCGGGTCGGTGTTCTGCGCCGGTTCGTAGCAGGTGAGGAAGTGGTCGTACATGACCATCATGTCGGACTGATCGATGTACGTATCGTGGTTGATGTCGAGCTGGACGCAGTTGCCGGTGGCAACCTCGCCAAGCACGCAGCCGCGGGCCACAACCTGGTCCCGCCACCAGAGCATATCCGACTTCGCGAGCACGCCGTCACCGTTGAGGTCGTACTGGGACGTCTTGCAGTAGACGGTGTCGCGCGGCTGCTGGCCCGGGGTCTCGCGACCCTGGGCGCCGCTGGCCGTCGCGCCGAAGTACATGCCGAAGGCGAGTGCACCGAGCACCGCACCGATCGTAATCAGCTTGCGCATGGGTTTGGTCTCTCCTTGAAAGTTCGCCAGAGGCTCTGGCACCGCGAAAACGTGGCCCATTCGAGCCTCTCGCGGATCAGCGAGATGAATCCTCCTATCTCCACGTCATCACCCGGTGCCGGCCGGACGGTGAGCAAGATGCTGGATTCCTCGACTATAACGCAGGCACCAGCCGGTTGGATACGGCCGGATCTGCGACGTTCGCCGATTTCCGCGCCGCGTGCCGGCGAGGGCGGGCGGCCCCGAGCGACGCCGCGCACCGGCTCCGGCAGGCACCTTGACAAGCCCATGCGCCGGGCTATACTCGGGGTCGAGATGGAACTCCTTACCGCTTCGACGGACCCACGCGCACGCCCCGCAGGCGTGCGCGTTCTCGTTCCGCTGTCCGGAATCCGCCGTTGGAGCGCGCTCTACGCCATCCGCCGCCGGGCCACGTCCGGCACCAAGTGACAGGAGTCAGCCGCACGATGCTTCCCAGCAGCCATATCGCCGATGTCGAGAAGTCCATCCGCTATGCGCACGAGAGCGACCGGCGGATCGTCTTCACCCGGTTTGACGCCTCGCTCGAGGGCGACCATCGCGACCACGCCATCAGCTACGATCATGGGACCTGGACGTGCGATTGCGAAGGGCACGAGCAGAACGGCACGTGCAGCCACACCATGACCCTCGAGCGCGTCCTCCGCGACATGGTCCAGATGGAGCTGGTCGGCGAGCGGGTGCCCGCGCTCACGGGCGCGTAACGACCCACCGTCGATCCGATTGCGACCGCGTTAGCACACCGGCGGCCTAGGGCCGCCGGTTCCGTTAAACTATAGACCCTCGTGCGCGCAGGCGGTCGGTGAGCCGCACGCGGTCCATCGCGCGCTTCCCCTCAGGCCCGACCACTCGTGAGCATTCCTTCCTTCGTCCGGGGTCGACTGCGGCTGATCATCGGCATCACCGCGAGCGTGGCCCTGGCCCTCTGGGTTGTTGCCGGGCTCGACCTCGCCGCCTTCGCGCTGGCCCTCCGCAACGCGGAGTACGGCTGGCTCGTCCCGGCGGTCGCGGTGTACTTCCTCGGCGTGGCCGCCCGCACCTGGCGCTGGCACTACATGCTGCGCCATCTCCGTCCGATCGGGCTCTGGCCGTTGTTCCGGCTCGTGTGCATCGGGTACATGGGCAACAACATCTATCCCGCCCGGGCCGGCGAGCTGCTCCGCAGCTACGTGCTCCGCCGGGAGTACGGCGTCAGGATGAGCGCCAGCCTGGCGACGGTGCTCGTCGAGCGTCTCTTCGATGGGCTGGTCATGCTCCTGTTCGTCTTCGTCGCGCTCCCGTTCGTCGCGCTCAACGACGCGCTGGCCGTCTTTCGCGGCCCGATCGCCGCCCTGACCATCCTCTTCGTCGGCGCGCTCGTCGTGTTCCTGGCCATCGCGGCGCGGCCGGCGCTGGCCAGGCGACTCTACACGCCGCTGCTGCTCCGCGTGCTTCCAGCCACCGCCGCCGCACGCGCGTTGGCCGTCGCCGAACGGTTCATGCACGGCCTCGAGAGCCTTGCCCGCGGCCGGGAGGTGGTGGCGATATTCGCCACCAGCGTCCTCGTCTGGCTGTTCGAGACGGCAAAGTACTGGTTCGTCATGCACGCGTTCCCGTTCGACGTCAGCTTCTTCACGCTGATGCTAATGAACGGGATCGTGAACCTGGCCACCACCATCCCGGGCCCGCCGGGCCACTGGGTGACGTTCGATGCGCCCGGCATCGCGGTGCTCGCGGCGGCCGGCGTCGATCAGGACGTGGCGACGGCGTACACGCTGGTGCTCCACGTGGCCCTTTGGCTCCCGATCACGCTGCTCGGCGCGTTCTTCCTTTCGCGCGATCACCTCAGCCCACGCCAGGCCCGTGCCGCGGTCGAGCGCTACGATCCGCCCGAGGGCGGCACGCCGCCGACGGAGGGCACCGGCTAGATGACGACCACGATCGCTCCCAAGGGCGCGCTGGACGTGGCCGTGATCGGCGCCGGCTTCGCGGGCTTGGCGGCCGCCTACGATCTGGCCGGCAGCGGTCACCGGGTTACCGTTTACGACGCACAAGCCACGGCCGGCGGCTTGGCATCGGGGTTCCGCGACGCCTCTTGGGACTGGCCGCTGGAGCACTTCTACCATCACGTGTTCCTGACCGACCACGCCATCCTCGGCCTGGCGCGCGAGATCGGGTTCGGCGACCGGATCCTCACGCTGCGCCCGGTTTCGGCGCAGCGCTTTGGCGATCGGACGCTTGCGCTGGACGGCGTGCTGCCCATCCTGCGCTTCCCGCTGCTGCCGCTGGTCGACCGCGTGCGCCTTGGTGCCGTCGGCGCCTGGCTCAAGGTGCGCCGCGACTGGCGGCCACTCGAGCGCGTCTCGGCCCACGATTGGGTGCCGCGGTGGATGGGCGCCCGCGCTTATCGGCTCATCTGGGAGCCGTTGCTGATCGGCAAGTTCGGTCCCGAGCGCTATCGCCAGATCCCGATGAGCTGGCTCTGGGCACGCTTGCATGCCCGTACGTTCCGCCTGGCGTACTTTGCCGGCGGCTTCCAAGCCTTGGCCGACGCGCTGGTCGCGGCCGGAGCCGCGCGCGGCGTGACCTTCCGCCTGGGAACGCCGGTCGCCAGCATCCGCCAAAGCGCGCCCGCGGACGGCCATCCGCCATGGCAGCTCGACGTGCCGGAAGGACGCACAGCCCACGATCGCGTGGTGTTCACGTCCGCGCCGCACCTGCTGGCGCGCTTGGCCCCGGAGCTGCCCTCCGACTACCTGCGCGGGCTGAGCCAGCTCGATCACCTGGGCGCCATCGTCGCGGTCCTCGCGCTCGATCGGCCGCTCATGCACCAGACGTACTGGCTCAACCTCGACAAGCGCGAGTTCCCGTTCCTCGCAGCGGTGGAGCACACCAACCTGGTCTCGCCGGCGCACTACGGCGGCGACCGCCTGATCTACCTGGGCGACTACCTCCCCGCCGACGCCGCGCTGTTCGCGGCCGGCGACGACGCGGTGCTCGACGCGTGGCTGCCGTACGTAGGGCGGCTCAACCCGTCGTTCCGGAGGGAGTGGATCCGACGCAGCTGGGTCTTCCGCGCCCCGTACGCGCAACCCGTCGTGTCGCTGGGGTTCTCCCAGAACATCCCGCCGCTGGCCACCCCGTTGCCGGGCCTCTTCCTCGCGTCGATGAGCCAGGTATACCCATGGGACCGCGGGACAAACTTCGCGGTGGCCATCGGGCGCGAGGTGGCCGCCCTCGTCGCGCGCTCCGCAGACGGCGCGCCGTGAGCGGTCGGCCTCATGGGGCGTTATGTCAATAGACTTGGCGAGGGCACGGCGCGCGTGATATGATCGCCTGGTGACCACACAACCGGCCATACGCGGCGCCGCGGGCGGCTGCGCGTGAAACCCGGCCCGTCGTTTACCCGCCCCCTGTGGTTAGCACTCTGGCTGGCCGCGTCCGGCTGCACCACCTCGGCAACGCCGACGCCGGCGCCCCCGGAGCCGGCGTCGGCGAGCGGCAGCGCCTCTCCGACCGCACCGGCCACCGGCGAAGTGCCGGCGGCGACCATCGAAGCCGTTTCGCTTTGGCTGGATCCCGAGTTTGCCCCGGATGCCGCGCCGCGCCTACAGGCCATCCTCGACGGTTGGCGCGCAAGCCATCCGGAGGCGCGCCTCGACGTTGCCATCCGTCCGGCGCGCGGCGCGACGGCCGCCAGCACGTTTCTCGGCGCTGTGTTCAACGCAGCCCCCGCGCGATTGCCCGACGTGGTCATGGTCCCGCTCGACGCCGTGCCAGCGATCAACAGCCGCGGGCTGGCCGCTGACCTGGGCGCCGGCCCCATCGCGGACCGCGTGGCCGGTGCGTTCCCGCTGGCAGCACGGCTGAGCACCGCCGCCGATGGCACCGCGCGGGCCGTTCCCATCGCATTGGACGTCGCCCACCTGGTCGGCTCGGGCGACCGGGTGACCACCTGGGAAGCGCTGGCGCCGGAGGATCGCATCGTGGCGCCCTCGCCGGCAGCGGAGCCGGCTGCGTTGGCGCTCGCCCTGGCTGCCTTTGCGGCGGCAGACGGACAGCTGGAGGAGCTGGCGGCCCCCGATGGCGCCGCGCTCACCGTCGCCTTCGGCGCGCTCGAGACCGCCTATGGCCGTGGACAGGTGCGCGCGAGCGACGCCCAGCTGCCGCTGGGCCTGCTCGCGGAGGTCGTCGGTGCTCGAGCCGCGCTGGTCACGGCCGGTGGCTACGTCCAGCACGCGGCACAACCGGGCGATGCCGGGTGGCCTGCAGGGCTCCCGGAGCTTGGCACGGCCACGTGGAGCCCTCTGCCCGGCATCGACGCCGCCGCGCCGCCGATCGCGTGGGGATGGGGGCTCATCATTCCGCAGGCGGCATCTGCCAATCGGTCCCTGGTGCTCGACCTCGTCGACCGCCTGAGCCGACCCCAGGCGAACGACTGGGTGATGGAGCACGGGCATTTGCCGGCCTATCCGGAGGCATTCGAAGCGGTCTTCGCCAACCCGTCCCTTCCAGAGGCTGCCACCGCGTATGCGGGCTTCCTGGCAGAACAACTCACGACGGCGTCCGCCATCGCCCTGCCGGAGGCGGATTGGGAGCGCTGGCGCGTGGCCGTCGCGGCGCTCTTTGCGGGTCAGGGCGCCACCGCAGCGGTCGGCGCGCTGGAGCCAGAGCGATGAAGCCAATTGCAGACGACAGCATGAAGAGAGAGGCAAGGAAAGCGTGACGCAGTACCCAACCTATTACGAGTCCGCCCTCGACGCCGCAGCGCGCCGTAGGCTGTCCTTTGCCGGCAACGCCGACATCGCGATCGGCCTTCCGACGTACAAGAACGGCCGGACCATCGCCAACGTGATCCAGAACCTGAGCGCCGGGGTGGTCGAGCACTTCCCTGGCGCCAAGGCCCATATCGTCGTCGCCGACGGCGGCTCGACAGATGATACGATTGCCGTCGCCCGATCGGTCGACCTGCCGCCGGAGGTCACGGTCACGCCGCTGGCCTACCAGGGCCTGACCGGCAAGGGCAGCGCCATCCGAGCCATCCTCGAAGCCGCCGACCTCCTCGGGGCCAAGGGTTGCGCGATCCTGGACGCCGACGTCCGCTCGATCACGCCGGCGTGGATCGAGCGCCTCGTCGGCCCGGTCCTCTCCCACGAAGCGGACTTCGTCAGCCCGCGGTACACGCGCGACCGGCACGAGGTGACGATCAACGACCTGATCGCGTATCCGCTCACCCGCATGCTCTACGGGCGCGACGTGCGGCAGCCGCTGGGCAGCGAGATCGCGCTCTCGCCACGCGCCTGGCAGACGTTCATCAACAAGGACGTGTGGGAGACGGACGTCGCACGGTTTGGCATCCACATCTGGATGATCACGCACGCCATCAACGCCGGCTGGCAGCTCTACCAGGCGCCGCTGGGCACCAAGACGCACGACTTCAAGGATCCGACGGTCGGCTTCGAGCCCAAGTTCCTCCAAATCGTCGGGACCCTGCTGCGGATGATGACGTTCTATCGCCGTACCTGGCCTGAGATCAGCGACGTTCGGCCGGTGCCCGTTTGGGGCGAGCGGGCGCAGCTGCCGCCGGAACCGGTGCCGACGACCCGCCAGTCGCTCTGGGATGGCTTCCTCAAGGGGCTGAAGCGCTACCGGCGCAACCTGGCCACCATCCTCAGCGAGGAGCACATGGCGTTGATCCAGGAGATGGCCGTCGCCGAGCGGCCTCTTTTCCCGGCGGACGCATGGGCCAAGATCGTGCTCGACTTCTCGGTCGTCTACAACCGAGGGGAGGGCGACCCGGACAAGGTCGCGCTGTCGCTGTTACCGCTGTACTATGCGCGCAAGGCAACGTTGCTCCGCGAGCTGGAGGGGCGCCCGTGGACAGCGGTCGAGGAGCAGATCCAAGTACAGGCAAACGCGTTCGTCCGAAACAAGAGCTATCTCATCGACGGATGGGCTGCCTACGTGCCGTGGCAGGCGGCCAGCGCGTAGCCGCAGGTGCCGGCCGGCGGTGAATCGACGGTCGCAGGAAGACGCTGTAGTATATTAGCCCGGGCCGTTCCCTGCGCCATGATGTGACGAGAGGTCGATGAAATGTGGAAGCGTGAGACCCGCTTGTTGCTCATCGATGACAACGTCCAGCTGCTCGACGCCATCGCCACCTCCCTCGAACGCTCTGGCTACGCCGTGGAGAAGGCGATGGACGGCGCCAGCGGGCTGGAGCGCTTCAAGGCGCACGAGCCCGATCTCGTGGTGCTCGACGTGATGATGCCCGGCATGGACGGCTGGGAGGTCTGTCGTCGCCTGCGCGAGGCGTCGCGGGCGCCCATCATCATGCTGACGGCGCGCGCCAACGAGACCGACAAGATCATGGGGCTCAAGATGGGCGCCGACGACTACGTGGGCAAGCCGTTCAGCATCAAGGAGCTCGAGGCGCGCATCGAGGCCGTCCTCCGGCGCGTCCACATGGTCCCGCCGTCGCTGGATCGGGTGCTCTACGACGACGACCACCTACGCCTGGAGACGGCCGGCATGCAGGTCCTGCTCGACAGCCACGCGCTCGCCCTCACGGCAACCGAGCGGCGGCTGCTGTTCGTCCTGGCTGAGCACGCCGGCCAGGTCCTGTCGGTGGAGCAGATCCTGCGCCTGGTGTGGGGCGCCGAATACGAGGGCCAAACGGATTACGTCAAGTTGTACGTCTGGCGCCTGCGGCAGAAGATCGAGGCCGACCCGTCCAACCCAAGGTACATCTGCACGGCGCGTGGGCTTGGCTACCGCTTCGTGCCCTCCCCGGCGCAGGTCACCGCCGAAGCGTAGCCGCCAAGGGGCACGGCGCCGTCGCGTGCCGACCCGGCGTCAGTCGCGCGCCTTCCGCTCCTCGGCCAGGTCGAAGTCGAAGTAGCCAGGGCCCTCCGTGAAGTACTTGGCGTTGACCTCGGTCATGTGCTGGTGCTCTTCGGGAAGCTCGAAGTCCGCGAAGATGGCTTCGGGCGGACAAACCGGAACGCACGCGCCGCAGTCGATGCACACGTCCGGGTCGATGTAGAACAGCGGCCAGTCGGCATTGTCCTTCGGACCTGGCACGATGCAGTCCACAGGGCAGACCTCGACGCAGTCGCCCTCGCGCGTGCACAACTCCGTGATGATATAGGCCATGGTCGTCACTCTCCCTGATTGGCGGTCCCGGACAGGGTCGCGGGACCGATGGCGCATCGCCGTGCGCCAGTCGATGATACCGCCTGCCGCGCAGCGATGCACGCCGGGCGCACTCGTCAGCCGCGGCCGAGCTGGCGCAGCGCCCCGAGGATGCGCGCCTCCGCGTCCGCGTCGGCATCGACGTCGGCCGCGGCCGCAGCGAGGGCGCGCCTGGCCTCGGCGGCGGAGTAGCCTAGACCGGTAAGCGCAGCCAGCGCGTCGAGCTCGGCGCCCGAGCCGCCGAAGGCCAGCGCAGCGCCTTCGCCGCCCGAGGTGGGGCCTACCGATTCGAGATGCTGCCGCAGCTCCAGGACGATCCGCTGCGCGATCTTGCGGCCGACGCCCGGCGCGGCCACGAGCGCATCGATGTCGCCGGCGACGATCGCCGCGGGAAGGGCGTTGGCGTCCAGAACGGACAGCAGGGCCAGGGCAAGGCGAGGACCGACGCCGCTCACCGTGATCAGCCGGTCGAACAGCGCCATCGACGGCGCATCGGCCGTTCCGTAGAGCACGAGCTCGCTGTCGCGTACTTGGAGGCGTGTGTGCAGCGTGACGATGCCGCGCTCGGAGCCGAGCGCCGCCAACGTCGAAGCGGGGACCGCAACGCGATACCCCACGCCCCCGACGTCGAGCACGACGCCGTCAGGCTCCATCGCTGCAATGCTGCCCGTCAGGCGCGCGATCATGGCGCGACATGATACCGCGCCCCGAGGAGGTCGTCACGCAGCGCAGCCCTGGAAACCTTAAAGGACGTCTTGACGGTGTCAGGCGCGGGTGCTATACTCGGCCGCGCGGCGCCGACTCTCGGGGCCGCGCGGCTGCGCTTCCGGCGCCCAGGGTTCTCAGCCAGCTCCCCAGATGCAATCCGATTTCCGCTGCGACCCTCTCGGCTCGTCCCTCGCCGTCTGAAAGGAAGCGGAATTGTCACTCGAACTCGGCTTCGACACCGCAACGACCGATGGCTTCGACCGCCTGATGGCGCTGGGACGCGAACGTGGCTTTGTAACCGACCAAGACCTCGTCGAGCACCTGCCCGAGGTCGAGGACGACCCCCACCTGATCAACCTGCTCGCAGCGCGCCTCGAAGCCTGTGATATCGACCTGCTGCGCGAGGACCCGGAGGCTCTGGCCATCGCCGACGACGGCATCGATGTCGACGATCTGGTCTACGCGCGTCCGGCCAACCTGGACGGCATCGACAGCGACGACACGATCAGCCTCTACTTTCGCGAGGTGGGCTCCGTCCCGCTGCTGACGCGCGAGGAGGAGGTGGCGCTGGCCAAGCGCATCGAGCGTGGCCGCGACGCGGACAAACACCTGACCGCCAACGGCTGCGACGACGAGATGCGCCGCACGGACTATCAGACGTGGCTCGACGGCCAGGCGGCCTGGAACCACCTCGTCAAGGCCAACAGCCGGTTGGTCATCAGCATGGCCAAGAAGTACCGCGGCCAGGGCGTGCCGTTCCTGGATCTCATCCAAGAAGGCAACGTCGGCCTCATGAAGGCCGCCGACAAGTTCGACTACTACCGCGGCTACAAGTTCTCGACCTACGCCACGTGGTGGATCCGCCAGGCCATCACGCGCGCGCTGGCCAACCAGGGGCGCACCATCCGCGTTCCGGTCCACATGTCGGACCGCATCCGGAAGCTGTTCGCCATCGCCCAGGCGATGGAGCAGGACCTCGGCCGGCGCCCGACGCCGCAGGAGATCGCCCTGCGGATGGACGTGCCGGAGAACAAGGTCCGTCAGATGCTGCGCATCTCCCGGCGCTCGTTGTCGCTCGAGAAGCCCGTCGGGGAGGAACAGGACTCGGAGCTCGGGCACTTCATCGAGGACAGCATGTCGCCCGACCCGCTCGAGGAGGCGGCCTTCCAGCTGCTCCAAGGCGATATCACGGAGCTGCTCGAGTGCCTGACGGCGCGCGAGGCGCGCATCCTCCGCCTGCGCTTCGGGCTGGACAACGGCCGCACGCACACCCTCAAAGAGGTCGGCCGCAAGTTCGATCTAACGCGCGAGCGCATCCGGCAGATCGAGCAGGAAGCGCTGCAGAAGCTCCGCCACCCCAATCGGCGCGAGCGGCTGATGAACTACCTCCACTGATCGCGCAGCCGGCCCGATGCGAAGCATGCTTCTAACCATCGGCTGGCGTCCAGCGTTCATCATGCAAACCACGTTCAAGCTGAAGGCCGCGAGGCACGCCGGAACCATCGGCGCGATCGATTGCACCCTTACCCTTTCGTACGCAACCCGAGGAGTTGGGCCATGGCGTATTCCAGGCGTCAGTTCATTCGACTAGGCGGCGCGGCCGCCGCCGTGGGCGCCGCCAGCGCCGCATTGCCCGGCGCCGCTCCGCTGGCGGCGCGCCCTGCGCTCCGCTGGAGCGCGCGCCTCTCGTCCCAGATGCCCGAGCCCGACCTCGCAGCGCTGCTCCTCAACCGGGCGGCGTTCGGCCCGCGACCTGGCGAGCTCGAGCACGCTCGCGACATCGGCCCGGCGAGCTGGATCGAGGAGCAGCTCGACTACGAGGCGATCGACGACAGCGCCCTCGAAGAGGAGCTGCACGCCCGCCTCCAGACGCTGAGCATGACGCCGGGGCAGCTGCTCAGCTACAGCCAGAACATGCAGGGCCTGCCGACCCAGGAGATGATCCTGGCCACGCTGTACCGCATGACGTACAGCCCGCGCATGCTCTACGAGGCCATGGTCGAGTTCTGGAACGACCACTTCAGCATCTACGTCGAGAGCAACGACGCCCGCTACCTCAAGCCCGTCGACGACCGCGAGGTTGCCCGCAAGCACGCGCTCGGGACGTTCAAGGACCTGCTCACCGCGTCGGCGCAGAGCCCGGCCATGCTGAACTACCTGGACAACGACCAGAACCGGGTCCGCAGCGTCAACGAGAACTATGGTCGCGAGATCATGGAGCTTCACTCCCTGGGCGTCGCGGTGGACGGCTACCCGTACTCCGAGCAGGACGTGAAGGAGGTGGCGCTATGCTTCACGGGCTGGGGCGTCAGCCGCGACCAGCGCAACCCGGCGCGCTACGGCCGCTTCGAGTACAACGACGCGCAGCACGACCAGACCTCCAAGCGCGTGCTCGGCAACGACATCGGCGCCGGCATGAAGCAGCTCGACGGCCACATGGTCATCGACATCCTGGTGCAGCACGAGGCGACCGCCCGCTACATCGCCACCAAGCTGATCCGCCGCTTCGTCACCGACGACCCGGCCGGACAGGTGCCCGCCCTGCTCGATCGCGTCGCCGACACCTTCCAGCGCACCTCGGGCGACCTGCGCGAGACCGTCCGGGCCATCCTGCGCTCGACCGAGTTCGCCCAGTCGTTCGGCCAGTTCGGCGGCCGGCTCTCGCGCCCCGTCGACCTGGTGGTGCGCCAGCTCCGCGTCACCGGCGTCCCCCGCGAGTCGTTCCCCATCGCCGTCCGCGACGGTGGGATCTACAACAAGCTGAACGCGGTCCTGTCGGCTATGGGCCACCGGCCGTTCTACTGGGAGACGCCCGATGGCTATCCGGACGTCAAGGAGGCCTGGAGCTCGAGCACGACCATGCTCTGGCGCTGGAACTTCGGCCTGGCGCTCTCCGGCAACGGCGAGCGCGGCGGCCGGCTCGGCCAGCGGCTGATCGAGGGCTTCACGCCCGACATGGCCGCGGGGGTCCCGGCGACGTTTGCCAACGCCGGGACGGCGGCCGACTACTGGATCACGCGGCTGCTCCAGCGGCCCATGGCGCCCGCCGATCGCACGCTGGTGGTCGACTACCTCACGGACGGCGGCAGCGAGAGCGCGCCGTTCGACCAGGTGAAGGCGCGCGTTCCCAACATGATCGCCCTGATCCTGGACAGCCCGTACTTCCAGTGGCGCTGACGCCCGCCCGAGGACACGAGGAGAACCCACGATGGCTTTCTCACGACGATCGTTCCTGACCCGCGGGTCGCTGCTCGCCACCGGCACCTTCGCGATGCCGAGCTGGATGCCGCGCATGGTCTTCCGCGATGAACAAACCAACCCCAGCGGCGACATCCTGGTGGTCGTCTTTGCCCGCGGGGGCGCCGACGGGCTCAGCATGGTGGTGCCCTACGGCGACGAGGGCGACTACTTCCGGCACCGCCCGACCATCGGCATCCCGGCGCCGGACTCCACCGCTACGGATCGGGCGCTGTACCTGGACAACTTCTTCGGGCTCCATCCGGCGCTCGGCGCCTCCGATGCCGGCCGCTGGAAGGAGCACTTCGACAACGGGACCTTGGGCATCGTCCACGCGGTGCACATGGCCGACCCGACCCGCAGCCACTTCGACGCCATGGACTTCATGGAGCGCGGGACGCCCGGCAAGAAGAGCCTCAACTCGGGCTGGCTCGGCCGCCACCTGTCGACCATGCGCACGCAGAACAACTCGCCGTTCCGCGCGGTGGGCATGGGCACGATGCTCCAGTCGTCGCTGCGCGGGCCGATCCCCGCGGTGACGCTCCAGTCCATCACGGACTTCCACCTGCAGGGCCGCCAGGACGAGGTCGCGCGCTTCCAGGCCCAGCTCCAGCAGCTGTACGGCGGCGAGGGCTGGCTGGACGCCCAGGGCAACCAGACGTTCGAGGCCCTCGAGCTGCTCGAGCGCGCCGTCGGCTCGGGCGCGTACGTGCCGGCCAACGGCGCCCGGTACACCGACAACGACGGCTTCCACATGGGCATGCGCCAGATCGCGCAGCTGGTCAAGGCCGACGTCGGCCTGGAGGTGGCCTGCATCGACATCGGCGGCTGGGACACCCACGCCAACCAGACCCTGGCCGGCGCGCCCACCACCGGCAACATGGCCAACCTGATGCGCCGCCTGGCCACCGGCGTCACGGCGTTCATCGACGACCTCCGCGACAACTTCGATCCGCGCGAGCAGGGCAAGCAGGGCGTCACGGTGGTCATCATGAGCGAGTTCGGCCGCCGCGCCTTCGAGAACGGCACGACGGGCACCGACCACGGCCACGGCAACGTCATGTACGCCTTCGGGCGCGGCATCAACGGCGGCCGGGTCTACACCAACCCCTGGCCCGGCCTGGCCGACGACAAGCTGGATCGCGGCGACCTGGCGGGCACCACGGAGTACCGCGACATCTTGGCCGAGATCCTGGCCAAGCGCGTGGGCAACGAGGCGATCAGCCAGGTCTTCCCCGGCCACACCATCAACTACCTCGGCCTGGCCGTGCCGGTGGGCACCACCACACCGCCCACCACGCCGCCCGAGCCCACCGCGGTGCCCACCGACCCGCCCGGCGGGGAGACGGCGTCCACCATCTACCTGCCGTTCGGCAACAAGCCGTAGAGCCTGGGGGATCCGGCGCGAGGGGGGACCCCTTCGGGGGCTTCGTGCCGGGCACTTGCCGCGGAAGGGGATGTGGGGCGCTCCACATCCCCTTCCGCTTGCCTAGCCGGACTCGCTCAGCTTCCTTCTCAGCCGGGTCAGCCGATGGTCGAGCTCGCGCAGGGCGCGCGTGCGACCGCGCCTGGGCCTGAGCGCCCCCTCCCCGACGAGCGCGCGCGCCAGCTCCGCCACCTCGCGGGCGCGCGCCAGGTCGCGCGGCTCGGCGTGGTGTTCGTGGTACTTGGCCAGCGCTTCGAACGGCACCAGGCGCGTGGGCGCCTCCAGCGCGACCATCGCATTCCAGGCGGCCACCGCGGCTGGCCAGTCGCCGCCGCGCCGCGCCGCGTCGGCCAGGCGGAGGCGGGCTTCGTCCGCCTGGGACGGCGGCAGCCCGCACGCCAAGGCCGCTTCGCACGCTGCGATGATCCGGCCCCAATCGCCGGTGGCGTCGTAGGCGCGCGCCAGGCTGAGCCAGTCCGGAGCATGGTCCACGGCGCCCTCCGGCCGATGCCACGCGCGCTCGGCGCGGGCGACCAGGCTGACCATGCTGAGGATGTCCAGCGCGTTGTGGCGGAAGATGCCCTGGAGCGGGCGCGCGTCGCCATCCGCCTGGTACCGCAGGTACCGCCACGGCACCAGCCAGCCCGGCACGTCGTCCTCGCGTTCGAACCCGAGCACGTGCGCTTCCAGCGCTGCCAGCCGGCAGCTCTCCAGGCGCAGCCGCCAAAGCCGGCGCGCCAGCGGCAGCAGGTCGAGGTGCGGCAGCCCATCGTGCGGCGCGCGCAGGCGGTGCATGGTGTAGCGGGTGGCCAGCAGCGGCGCGTCGAACGTCCGGCCGTTGAACGTGACCAGCCCCGAAGCGTCGGCCAGCCAATCCGCCACCTCGGCGAGCTGCGCGCGCTCCTCCGACGGGTCGCGCATGAAGAACTGGCGCACCTGGAACGTCTCGTCGACGAACCGGCCGATGCCGATGAGGAAGGCGTACGTCCCCGTGCCGCCCGCCAGGCCGGTCGTCTCCGTGTCCAGGTAGGCGGCACGCCGGTAGTCCAACGCGGCGAGCGACGGATCGCGCGCGAGCTCGGCAAGGGCGGCGGCATCGACCCGCGCGATGCCCGCCAGCGGCTCGCCGCCATGCGACTCGGACAGAGCCCGGCGCACGTCCGTGATGTAGCACACGCCGTGAGCGTTGGTCGCGCTTCGCCCCGGCACCGCCTCCTCGATGGGCACGACGTGGACGCCCGCATCGCCGGCGGATCCTCGTGGGTCCAGGGCGGCCGGCGGGGGCTGAACGTGGTCCGCGCCCAGGCTGACCCCCATGCGCCCGAGGCGATCGAGCAGCTGGGCATCGATCGCACGGGTGGCGGTGGGCGCGCGCGAAGGCGCGGGCGGCGGGCTGGTTGGCTTGTGCATCGGCGCTGAATTGTAGGCGGGCGCGGCCGCGCGCGCACGCTGCGGGCCACCTGTCCGCGCGGCCGCGCGCTTGCCCGACGGAGCCCGCCCCTGCGCGGCCTCCGAGGCGAGCTAGCGCACCGCCACGAACGGCCGCAGGCGCTCCAGCGTCCGCGCGCCGATGCCGCTCACCGCGTCCAGGTCGTCGGCCGACGCGAACGGGCCGTTGGCCTCGCGGTAGGCGATGATGCGGGCAGCGAGCGCCGGCCCGACGCCCGGCAGCGCCTCGAGCTCGGCGGCGGTCGCCCGGTTCACGTCGACGAGCGCGCCGCCGCTAGGGGCCGCCCCGCCCGAGGACGCGCCGGGGGGCGCGCCGGACGCCGCCGCCGTCGTCAAGGCACCGCCGCTCGCGCCGACGGCCGGCGCGCTCATCGGCGCCGCCGAGAGCCCCGCCACAGTGGCTGGTGCCTCGCCCTTGGCCGGCACGTGGAGCTGCTGGCCGTCGGCCAACGGGGCGGCCAGGTTGATGGCGGCGCGATCGGCCTCGCCCGCGAAGCCGCCGGCAGCGCGGACGGCATCTTGCGCGCGGGCGCCTTCGGCCAGCTGGACGACGTCGGGCGTGGCCACCGCGCCCGAGACGTAGACGTGCAGCCGGGCCGATGTGGCCGTGGGCTCGACGGTGGCCGTCGGCGCCGGGACGACGGCGACGGCGCCCAGGCGTGGGTCACGGACGGTGGCCAGCGCGGCGCCGAGCGCCGCCACGTTGAGGGCGGCGACGAGGGCAAGCTCGCGGAGGCGTTCGGCGCTTGAGCTCATGGCCACAGCATATCTGAGGGCCGCGCCCCGTGGGCCTGGTTGGCGCCGTCCTCGCGCCGTGCTTTGGACACTGCGGGCGGCCGGATCGCGGAGCGCCGTGCGCGCGTTAAGCAAGGTGGTGCGCGATGGGCGCAGCGCGTTTGCCGGACGCGGCGAGCGCGCGGCCGATCATCGCGCCCATGGGTCGCCGGTTGGGCGTATCCGCGGGCGGCGCGGTAGAGTCTAGGTAACGGGTACTGACGCGACGGCATCCACGATCGGGGTTGGCCATGAAGCACCGAACGCGCGCGCTGGGCATCGGCGCCTCTGCGCTGGCGATCGCGCTGGGCGTGGGCGCCCCGCGGCCGGCCGCCGCACCGTTCGAGGACGCGTACCGCTTTGCCGCCGAGTGGCCGGGCGTCCCCGGCGCCTCGCGGGTCGTCGTCGGGCCGGGCGCGGCGCTGCACGTGCTCGCCGGCGCCAACGTCCAGCAGATCGGCAGCGATGGCGCGCTGGGCGCCAGCCGCTCGGCGCAGGGCGCGCGCGAGATCGCCCTGGACGACGCCGGCATGCTGTACGGCGTGCGCGGCCGCGACGTCTTCCGCGTCGGCAACAGCCCGGCGGACGCATGGTCCAAGCGCATTCCTGGCGAGCCGCACGGCATCCTCGGCGAGCGGGGGCCGTACGTGGCCGCCCTGTGGTGGAACCCGGCGCTGCTGCGGCTCTCGGTCACGTGGGACGTCGACTACACCGGGATTCGGTCGTTCGATGCCGCGGGCCGCGACCGGCCGTCGCCGGCATTGCAGCACGCCACGCACGCCTACTGGGACGCCGACGTCCAGGGCGGCACGGCGTACCTCCTCAACCGGACGACCAACCGCGTCGAGCGCTACGGCAGCGCCGGCCATCAGCCGCCCGACATCCCGCTGCCGGCCCCCACCGAGCGCATCGCGATCGGGCCGGACGGCTCGATCTTCGCGCTCGCGCAGCGCCGGACCGTCTACCGCGTCGACGCGGACGGCGGTGTGTTGGATGCCTGGGACGCGTCCAGCCCGGTGCCGGGCGGCGGGTCGTTCGGCATCACCGACCTGGCCGTCGGCCCGGATGGCCGGGTGTTCGTCGCCGACGCCAGCACCGGCAGCGTGCGGGTCTTCGCGCTGCAGTCCGGGATCGACCCGCAGATCTCGCTGCCGCCCTCGGCCGACCCGCGCTGCCAGATCGTGCCCAACAAGACCGCGGCGCCCACCGAGCTGCTCCTGGGCGAGCAGACGCAGGTGACGCTCACGCTGGGCGGGAGCTGCCCGTTCATCGCCGAGAAGGCCGACATCGTGCTCGTCGTCGACCGCTCCGCCTCGATGGCGGGCGAGAAGATCGCGGCCGCGCGCGAGGCGGTGGTGACGTTCGTCCTGGGCATGGAGCTGCCGCGCGATCAGGTCGCGTTGGTCAGCTTCGAGTCGGCGCCGCGCATCGAGGCGCCCCTCGCCCACGACGGCGCGCCCGTCATCAGCAAGGCCCGCGCGCTGACGGAGAGCGGCGGGACCAACATCGCGGCGGCTATCGACATGGCCGTGGGCGTGCTCCACGGCTCGTCGCGCTGGGGCGACCCCACGGTCAAGCCCATCATCGTCCTCATGACCGACGGCCTGCCGTTCAACAACTCGCGCATGACCACGCTGGCGGCAGCCGACCGCGCCCGCTTCGACGGCATCACCACGTTCACCATCGGCCTTGGAAGCGACGTCGACCCGCTGCTCTTGCGGATCGTGGCCTCGGCGGAGGCGTTCTACTACGACGCGCCGAACGCCGCCGACCTCGGCGCCGTCTACGGGCAGATCGCGCGCCGGATCAGCGCCTCTTTGCTGCTCAAGGCCGGCGCGGTCGTCCGGGACGTCGTGCCCGACAACATGGCGTACCAGCTGAATAGCGCCGTGCCGCCGGCGGCGTGGGATGCCGCCACCCGTACGCTCTCGTGGACGCTGCCTGCCGTCCCGTTCGCCGGCACCAGCATGACGTACTGGGTGCGCCCCCTGGAGGTCGGGACGTGGCCGACCAACGTCTGGGCCGACTACGACGGCTTCGACGGCCTGGACCAGCCGCAGATCGGCCCGTTCCCCGTGCCGCAGGTCATCGTGCGGGCGCCCGGCACGCCCAGCGAGACCCCCACCGAGCCGCCACCGTCAGCCACGCCGACCGAGGTCGTGCCCCCGTCGCCGACCGCCACGCGCTGGCCGCCGGCCACGGACACGCCCACGGCCACCGCCTCGAGCACGCCGACGGCCACCGCCACCCGCTGGCCGCCCGCGACCGACACGCCAACGCCTCTGCCGACGGAGACGCCGACGGCCACCGCCACGCGCTGGCCGCCGGCGACCGACACCCCGACCGCCGAGCCGACGGCCACACCGCCGGGCCGTGGCGTCGTCTACCTGCCGATCGTGTTCAACGACCACTGCTTCAAGCTCTATGCGGACGTCATCCTCATCATCGACGCGTCGACGACCATGAAGTTCCGCACGGACAACGGAACGGTCAAGCTGGACGCCGCCAAACAAGCGGCCTTGGCCTTCCTCGGCCTGCTCGACTTCGCGGCCGACGCCCAGGGCCGGCACGACCAGGCCGGCGTCGTCTGGTACAACGACCGCGCCGGCGTCGCGCTGCCGCTGACCAACGATCGACGGCTGCTGGAGAACGCCATCGACGGGATCGCCCCGATCGAGGGCAGCCGCATCGACCTCGGCCTGGAGTACGCCTACCGCGAGCTCATCTTCGGCGCCGCGCCGCGCCGCCGCCTGTCCAACCTGCCGGTCATGGTGCTGCTCTCGGATGGTATCCCCAACCGCGTGCCGCTCCCCCCGGGCGGCGGCACGCAGGAGGACACGATCATCGCCATCAGCGACCTGGCCAAGGTCAGCGGCATCGAGGTCTACACCGTCGGGCTCGGGCGCGACCTCCGCCCCGTGCTGCTGCGACGGGTGGCCAGCCAGCCCACGCTGTACTTCGAGTCGCCCTCCGGCGACGACCTGGCCGCCATCTACGAGCAGATCGCGGGCACCATCATCTGTAGGTAGCGGCGGCAGCTCGACGCCGCCACGGGCTATGGCTAGCTGCGGTCGACGAGCTTCTGGAGCATGTCGATCGGCAGCGGGAAGACGATGGTGGAGTTGTTCTCCGTCGCGATCTCCGCCAGCGTCTGGAGGTAGCGCAGCTGGATGGTGGCGGGCTGCTTGGCCATCAGCTCCGCGGCGTTGGCCAGTTGCTTGGCGGCCTCGAACTCGCCCTCGGCGTGGATGATCTTGGCCCGCCGCTCGCGCTCGGCCTCGGCCTGCTTGGCCATGGCGCGCTTCATCGAGTCGGGCAGCTCGACGTCCTTGATCTCCACCACCGACACCTTGATCCCCCAGCTCTCGGTGGCCTCGTCGATGATCTGCTGTAGCTTCAGGTTGATGGTCTCGCGCTCGGCCAACAGCTCGTCCAGCTCCGACTGCCCGATGACGTTGCGCAGCGACGTCTGGGCGATCTGCAGCGTGGCGTAGCGGTAGTTCTCCACCTTGACGATGGCGTTGCCCGGGTCGACGACGCGGTAGTAGACGACGGCATTGACCTTGAGCGTCACGTTATCGCGCGAGATGGCCTCCTGGGAAGGGACGTCCAGCGTGACGACGCGGAGGTCCACCTTGGTCATCTTGTCGATGAACGGGATGATGAAGAACAGCCCGGGCCCCTTGGCGCCCACCAGCCGCCCCAGGCGGAAGATGACGCCGCGCTCGTACTCCTGCACGATCCGGATGGCCGCGCTGATCAGCGGGATCCCGATGACCACGATGGGCACGATCAAGCCCCCGAACCACGCTAACCGATCGAACATCCTTCCACTCCCTGGTTGGGCGGGCCGTGCGGCCCGCGGTTGGCGGCAGTGCGGCCGGCGACGGCCTAGCGCGCGCGCTTGACGCGCAGCGTGAACCCGTCTCGGCCGACGATCACGACGCGCTCGCCGCGCATGATGCCGGCATCGACCGCGCCGCGCGACTCGTCTGTCCCCGCGCCGCCGGCCGGCTCGTCGACGACCGCGTCCCACAGCTCCCCATCGACCAGCACCTTGCCGCGCGGCGCGAGCGCCTGGCGCACCTCAACGGTTTGGCCGATCAGCGACTCGCCGCCCGTGACGGGCGTGCGATGGAGCGCGCGCGCGATGGCCCCGACGGCAAACACGACGAACAGCAGGCTGAACGCAGCCATGGACAGGATGGGCACCCACGGGATGCCAAACCCCGTCCCGGAGAACAGGATGACCGCCCCCAGAACGAACAGCCCGATGCCCGCAAGCCCCAAGAGGCCCTTGGTGGGTGTCTGCGCCTCCAGCACGAAGAGCGCGGCGGCGGCGACGACGAACACCAGCCCGACCAGGTTGGCCTCGAGGGCGCCCAGGCTGTAGAAGCCGAGGACGAGGGACACGATCCCGACGACACCGGCCACGTAGCCGCCCGGGTTGGCGAGCTCGGCCAGGATGGCGTTGACGCCCAGCGTGATGAGGAGGAGCGCGATGGCGGGCTGCGCCAGCAGGCCGAGGATGCGCTCTGCCGACGTCGTCGGGACCGCCTCGAGCTCGAACGCCCCCGACAGGGAGGCGCTCAGCACCCTGCGCGTGCCCGCCACCGTCACGGTCAGGCCGTCGAGCGCGGCCAGGAGTTCCTCCGGGCTCGAGGCCACCGCATCGATCACGCCGATTGCCAACGCCTCGTCGGCCGTGGCGCTGGCCGCCGCGCGCACGGCATCCTCGGCCCAGTCGGCGGCCTTCGAACCGCGCCGGGTCGCATAGCCGCGCGCCTGAGCGGAAAGGTCCTCCGTCACCTTGCGCTGCATCGTCTCCGGGAGATCCGCGCCTTCGGCGTCCACCGGGCTTGCCGCGCCGATGGTCGTGCGCGGCGCCATGCCGGCGCCGTGGGCGCTCAGGACGATGAACGTGCCAGCCGAGGCCGCCTGCGCGCCCTCCGGCCCGACCCACACGAGCACGGGCACGCTGGCGTTCAGGAACGCCCCGGCGATGGCCGACATGCTGTCCGAGCCGCCCCCTGGCGTGTCCAGCTCGACGAGCAGCGGCACGCCTTCCGCGGTGGCCAGCGACAGCGCGCGCCTGCTGTAGTCGCGCGACACGTTGGTGATGGGCCCATCGATGCGGATGGTCAAGACGCGCGCGAGCGACCAGACATCGTCCGGGCCGCGCGGCGCTCTAGCGAGCGCCGGCAGCGCGCCGACGAAGAGGCCGAGGACGGCTGTGGCTACGGCCAGCAGCGCGGCCAATGGGCGCCCGATCGTGACCATCCTGTCCTCCTCGCTACGCGGATCGATCAGGGCGCGCGGTCCGCCCTGCGCCGTGCGCCTGCGGCCTAGTGCCCGGCGCGCGGGGGCTCCTCGTCGTCGATCCCCCATACGCCCGAGCGATCGTCCTCGTTGCGCGCGGGGCTCCCTAACGCCGCACCCGTCGCCGCCTCGGCGGGCGCGGGGGTGCCCGGCGCGAGCCCCTCCTCCGCGCCCGCCAGGACCTCGCGGCCGTGGCTACCGCCCTGCGACGGGCCGACCAGCCCGGCTTCCTCGAGCTCGTCGATGAGGCGGGCGGCGCGCGAGTAGCCGATGCGCAGCTTGCGCTGGAGGAAGCTGGTCGAGGCGGTGCGGTGGGCGCGGACGACGGCCACGGCCTCGTCCCAGAGCGCGTCGCGGCCGTCGGCGGCGTCGGCCGGCTCGGGATCGAGCATCTTGTCCCACAGCTCGGGCTGGATGAGCGGCTCGGGCAGCCCCAGGGTCAGGCGCATGTCCGCGCCGTCCGGGCCGCCGGTCGCGGGCGGGCGGGCGTCGAACTTCCAGAAGCGCACCAGGCGCTCGATCTCCTCGTCGGAGAGGTAGCAGCCCTGGAGGCGCCGGAGCTTGCTCGAGTCGCTGCCCATGTAGAGCATGTCGCCGCGCCCGAGCAGCTTCTCCGCCCCGACCGAGTCCAGGATGACTCGCGAGTCGATGCTGCTGGAGACGGCAAAGGCCATGCGCGCCGGGAAGTTGGCCTTGATGAGGCCGGTGACCACGTCCACGCTGGGGCGCTGGGTGGCCAGCACCAGGTGGATGCCGGTGGCCCGCGCCAGCTGCGCCAGGCGGGTGATCAGGCGTTCGGTCTCCTCGGGGGCGAGCATCATGAGGTCGGCCAGCTCGTCGATGATGAGCACCAGGTAGGGCAGCGGCGGCTGCCCGCGCTCGGCCTGGAGCCGGTTCCAGTTCTCGATGTTGCGCGCGCCGCGCTCCGCGAATTCCCTGTAGCGCCGCTCCATCTCGCGCACCAGCCACTGGAGCACCCCGACGACGCGCTCGACATCGACGACGACGGGCGCGGCCAGGTGCGGCAGCCCGCGGTAGCCCACCAGCTCGACGCGCTTGGGGTCGACCAGGAGGAGCTTCAGCGTCTCGGGCGTGTGCGTGACCAGGAGCGAGCACACCAGGGTGTTGATGGCCACCGACTTCCCCGCCCCGGTCGCGCCCGCGATGAGCAGGTGCGGCATCTTGGTGAGGTCGGCGACGACGGGCTGGCCGCCGATGTCGCGCCCGAGGGCCAGCGGCAGCCCGCCGCGCGCGGCCAGGCGCTGGAACGCGTCGGTCTCCAGGATCATGCGCAGCGTGACGGCGTCCTCGGCGTTGTTGGGCACCTCGATGCCCAGGTAGGGCCGGCCGGGGACGGGCGCCTGCATCCGGATGGGCGCGGCTGCCAGGGCCAGCGCCAGGTCGTTCTGGAGCGCCACGATCCGGCTGACCTTGACGCGCGAGCGCACGCCGTTCTTCTCGATGGTGCCGGGCTCCAGCCCAAACTGCGTGATGCGCGGCCCGCGGTTGATCTTGACCACGCGCACCGGGATCCCGAACTCGGCCAGCGTGCTCTCGATGGTCCGCGCCATCGACTCGGCGTCGTCGGGGACGGCCTCGGCGGCGGTGGCCTCGGCGAGCACGGCGTCGACGGCCGGCAGCCGCCACGCTGGCGACGGCGGGCGCGGGGGCGGCGTGGGGCCGGGGTCGAGCGGGGTGTCGGGATCATCGAGGTCGCGCGCGACGGCGACGTCCGCGCCGGCGTCGCGCCCGGCCGCGGCCGCGTCGGCGTCGGCGGCGACGGCATCGGGCGGCCAGTCGCCCCAGCCGACGTCGAGGCCATCGGGCGCCAGCGCCAGGGCGCCGTCCGAAGCCGGCGGCGCCTCGGCGCCGCGCAGGAGGTCGGCCGGGAACGACCGGGCGAGCGCCGCGAGCGACCGGTCGAGCGCCTGCCAGACGACGCGCCCCGCGCGGAAGAGCCCCTCGCCGACCGCGTGCAGCGTCCCGGCCACGGTGCTGCCCGCCGCCACGCTGGCCGCAACGAACGCGACGACAGCGAGCAGCGCCAGCGACGGGACGAGCCCGAGGTTGCGGACCAGGGCATACGCGATGCCGTAGCCGACCTGCCCGCCGCCTGGGTCCGCGTCGAACACGGCGCGCAGCCGGGCGACGTCGCCGGTCAGCTGGCCCGCCGGCACGCCCAGCGCCAGGACCAGGTGGAGCCCCGCCAGGAGCGCCAGCGCGGTCACGATAACGCCGACGACGCGCTCGCGCGCCACGTCGATGCGGCCGTCGACGGCGTCGACGACGAGCCACGCGCCGATGGCGCCGGTCAGGAACGGGAACGCGTACTTCCCCCAGCCGAACAGCCACCCGAGCGCGCCCAGCCACGGGCTGCTGGCCGCCCCACCGCCGCTCACGAACGTGGCCGCCGTGACCACGCTGCCCGCCACGATGGCGGCGCCGATCAGCTCGCGCCGGCGCGCGGGCGTGAGCAGCGGCTGGCGCGCCTTGGGCTGCGCCGAGGCGGCCTTGGGCGCGGTCTTGGGGACGCGGCCGGCGGTGCGCTTGGCGGCCGACGACCGAGCAGAGCGGTTGGCCACGGGCTCTCCTGGACGCGCGGACTGGAACAAGGGTTCGACGGGGGGATTATAGCGGGGGGTGGTGGGGGGCGCGAGGAGGCTGGTCGATGGGTGGGGCGACGCGGATCATCTTGCACGCGTCGGCAGGACTCGGTCACCATTGACCGACCGCGGCGCGGGCGCAGCGACGGCCCGACGGACGATACGAACGGCAGGACGGCGTCGACGTTGGTCGGGCGCTGCGGCTCTCGGAAGTCGGAACGACCGTCCCGCTGACCTGAGACTGCAGTCTCAGGCGATCGGGACTGCAGTCTCACGCGGTCGGGACTGCAGTGCCGATCGATCGAGACTGCAGTGCCAGGCGGCCTCACGCAGCGTCGAAGGCGGCGGGTTGGTCAGCGCCCGCCGGTCGGTGATCGGCTCGGCCACAGGAAGTGCCCGCATCACCTCCCCCTTCGCGATCCGATGCCCAGTCCGCGGTGCGGGACCGAGGGCTCGTGCCCGACGAGCGGGAACGGTGGCGTGGGCGTGGACGGCGGGCCGGGGGTGGCCGACGATGGCGGGGTGTTGGACGCAACCGGCGAGGTCGCCGTTGGAGAGGAGGCGATCGGCGGGGTCGACGTGGGCGATGCCGGTACGGTTACCGTTGGCGTCGCGGTGTGGGCGATGGCCGTGTCGGTCGGCCTGGGCGTCGGGGTGGCTGTGGTCTGGGGCTTTGCCGTCCAGCGGGCGGTAGCCGTCGCGGTGCGGGTGCGCACGGCGGTCGGAGGCGGCGGGGCCGTGGTCCGTGCAGCCGTAGGCGCCGGAAGGAGCCCCTCGCGGTTCGCGAGATAGGGCAGGTGGATGGTGGTGCCGCGTCCGGTGATGAACGACCATCTGAACGCCGAGTCCGTGGCGTTGCCCTGGACGTCGGCGATGCCGGGCTGGAGGGCGACGAAGTACGACGTGCCTGGCCGCAAGCGAGCCGCGGGACGAAAGCTGACCCGCCAGCCGTCCGTCGAAGCTCGTGCCGCGACGGAGACCGCTTGCCCGTCCCCACCCACGAGCACCAGCCGCGAGTCGAACACGCTGATGGGGTCTACGGGCTCGTCGAACTCGATCCGGAGCTCGGAATCGATGTCGACGCTCCGCGATCCGTCGGACGGCCACACCCTCGTTACCCTCGGCGGGAACTGGTCGGCTTCCGTGGTGAAGGTCCAGACCACGTCGGCGTCGAGGGGCATGGAGTCAAGACCCGAGATGCCCCGCGTCGCCCGCACGGTGTAGGTAGTCAAAGGATCCAGCGGGTCGGTGGGTTGGAACGTCACCGTGCGGCGGTCGGCATCGTAGGTCAGCGCTCCCGGCACCCTCCGAGACCGGTGGGCTTCGACGCGAAACGTCTCTGCGCCAACCGTTTCGGCGTCGAGCAGGTCTCCAAACGTCGCGACGACGCTCGTGCCGAGGCTGACATCGGCTTCGTCGACGGCAGGCGAGCGCAGCACGATGCGCGGGCCGTTGGCGACGGTCAACGGCCCCACCGTCCGCTCCGTGGTGTTCAGCCCGTCGGTGACCAGCACCTTGAAGAGTTGCCCTTGTCCGTTGGGCAACGCGCGGGTGTCGAGCGCGTAGCGGCTGCCCGACTCATCCAGCGCCAGCAGGTTCCATCGCGCGCCACCGTCGGCGCTGTGCAGGATGGCAAACCGCAGCGCGTCGCCGTCGGGGTCGTGTGCGGACCAGGCGATGTCTCGCACACCGGCCAAGCCTTCGCCGCCTGCCGGAGCTGTGATCGCCAACTGGGGGCTCGCTGCGCTTGGCCGCACCTCGTGGATCGTGCGTCCCTCATGCCCGATTCGGACCACGCTCGTTCCCGGCTGGTAGGGCACCCGCGCGAGGAAGTGCAGCAGGCCGTCCACGATTCCAACGACCGGAAGTGGGTAGCTGCCGAGAACAAGCCCGTCGCTGCTCGCGAGCTCGATTGTGTACCCGGTTGGCGGCACGAGGCTCAGCGCGCCGTCTGTCAAGACGTACCATGGGTCGAGCGTCACGATCTCGTCCTCGCCCTCGATGCTGCCCGCGACCAGCAGCACGGCATCGGCATCATCGTCGGGCAGCGCCGTCGTGGTGGTCCACCGCGATCCCGACAGCTGCGGCCATGGCCAGTGGAAGTCGAGCCACGGAGGATCGAGGAGGTCGTTGTACTCCCAGTCGGCGATCCACCACTTGCGCGACACCTCGAAGTACATCATGTTGCGGATGGGCGACCAGTCGGCGGGATGGGGATCAAGCGCGTTGACGCTTCTGCGCCAGTCCTTGCGGGCAGCCACCTCGAAGCCGTCGCCGGTAGCCGGACCTGGATGGGACGCCCAGTCGTTGATCGCGTGACCGAACTCGTGAGCCATGACCACCGATCCGCTGGACCCCGATGAGGTGTCATGGGCGATGACGATCGCGTGCCGATAGTAGTCCTGCCCCAGATAGCCTTCGGAGGCGCTGGCGCCCGCCGGTATGTCCATCCAGTCATAGGGTACGACACCCACCACCGCGTCCTCGTCTGAGTGCACGATCCGCCCCCAGCGATTGAGGGCATGCAGCAGGCGGACGGTGATCCAGCGGTCCGCCTTGGCCTTCTCGGTGGCGCCCCAGCCAGCAATCGGCACGAGCGGAAGGTGCTCGAGGATACCAGCGGCCGCGTAGCTCACCGGGGAGTACGGGTACATCGCCTCGAAGCGGTTGTGGTTCAGCTCGACGACCCGAGTCAGGTCGACCGCTCCCCCGCCCGCGACCAACCTGCCCGTTGCCCCCCAGTCGCCGGCGTCGATGGGCACGACCCGGTACCGGAACGCCTTCACTTCTCGCACCGTCAAGCTCATCGGCGGCGACTCGAACGACTCTGGATCGCTCCCGACCTGGTCCTTCGGTGTGACCTTGGCGGTCAACGTGACCGACCCCTTGACGCGTGGCACGAAGCCGTAGTAGTTGACCGAGTCCAAGGCGCGCATCTTCTCTGCTCGCGAGTAGCAGTCCGACGCGTCGCATGCCGCGGGAGAGGCCTGCGCACGAAACTCGCGCTTCATTGCCGTGCCATAGGCGGGCGTCCAGACCGCAGACGCGGACCAGTTGGCGGGGGGGGATGTCGCTCCGGTCCCATCGCGCCACTCGATGGCCACGTCGGCATCCAGGGTCTTGAGCTGCGCATCGGGGTGGACGCCGGGCTTGCGGTCCCAGCGGGTGAAGACCTTGATGACCGTCGCCTTGCCGACGACGAGGTCGACGTTCTCCACGGCCTGCACGGCCACGACGGACACTTCCAAACGCGGTGCCGTGGAAAAGCCCCAGAACTCCCCGCGCTCCAGGTGTCCGCCGTCTCTACCCTTCACCCAGGCCGAGCACTCGATCAACCTGCCTTCGCCAGCTGCACCGCTTCCTTCCTGGGCGCGGCCAACATGGCGCCGGCCATCGGGCCCAGCGCTCGCATCGAAGCTGACCGAGCTCGCACCCGGCTTGTCGCTCTTGCCGCACACCTGACCGAAGTAGCGCACGCCATCCAGCAGCGGCGCGCTCGCACGGAACAGAGCCTCGGCACCCGACGTCACCGTTATGCTCCCGCTGACCCTCGCCATCCTGCCTTGCGCGTCGATGTAGCCGACGGCCATCGTCCGGTCGTTCACGCTGTCGGGATCGATGGGCGAGGAGAACGCGACACCGATCACCGGTTCCTGCCAGTCGACGTAGGCGGCGCCGTCGGGCGGGATGACGTGGTCGACGGCAAATGGCTGGGGCACCGGCGTCGCTGGCGGCCCCTCGAGGTTGCCTCTGACAGACAGAGCTTCTGCGAAACCCGTGTTGTAGCTTGAGAGATTGATCTCGAACGTGGCCCGGGTGGTGTCGTCCGGGATGTCGATGGCCAGCTCGAATGCCTGGTGCATGGGGTCGTCTTCGAGCTTTCTCGGCCACGGGTTCTTCGTTGCGGTGAACTCGACCGGCGCAACCCCGATCGCAGACAAGCGAACTTGCAGGTCCGCCCTCCAGCCCCGGGTGGCATGGGCTGTTCCAGACACGATCAGGCGTCTGCCGGTCAGTCGGCCGTCAAACCTGCGAACTGGCAGCTCGTCCCTGGGTGCTCCGAGGACGGCGCCGGTGATCGAGTACTCGATCTGCCGGTCATCGAACGGCTCGGGCGGGTAGATGCCTCCCTGCAACGTGCGTCCGCTGCCGCGCTCGGCCCCTTGAATCGTGGCTATGGACACAATCGCGAGGACGAGGGCTACCGTGCGATGCATCGCACGCCTCGAAGTGCCGCTCCGATCGACGGGCGGCGTGACGGCGTGTGCTGAATGTCCTGCGGCGGTCATGAGCGGCGTACCTCCCGCCCCAGCCTACAGACTGTCCGCCCCGCGCAACATACCCGATTGGGTAGGGCATCCAGGGCCACGGCCGTGCGAGGCGACAGGCTTCCGGAAAGCAAGGCCCGGCTCGCGGGCCGATCGCGCTAGCCCGCGCCCCGCAGCCGCGCCAACTCCGCGCGCAGCGCGGCCGCCTCGGTCTCGGCCGCCACGCGAGCGGCGTCGAGTTCGTCCAGCCACGGCAGGCGCTCGCCCGTAGCCACGTCGCGCAGCATCAGCCGGCTGCCGGCCGCGCGGAGGTCGAGCCCGAGCGACTCGCAGCGCAGCGTGCCGTCCTGCGCGGCCGACATGGCCGCGTACTCGCCACCTTCGAGCAGCAGCCCTTGCAGCGGCGGCCGCAGGTAGTCCGCCTCGGGGTCGAACAGGAAGTACTCCGCCACGCCGAGCCGGGCGTATTGCGCCCGCTTGGTCACCAGATCCTCGCGGCGCGTCTTGCGGCTGGTCAGCTCGAAGACCACCGCCGGCGCAGCGTGCTCCTCCCAGAGCTTGTAGATCCGCCGCGGGCCCTTGGACACGCCGAAGACGACGAACACGTCCGGCGCCACAGCGGCGCGCGGGCTGCCTTCCTGGTAGTAGATCAGGAGGTCGCTGGCCACGTAGACATCCGGCGCGTTCGCGTAGCGCGCCTTGAGCATCATGGTCAGCTCGACCATGGCCTGCCAGTGCCAATCCGTCTCCGCCATGGGCTTGCCATCGGACTCCGGGTAGTAGATCTCCCGCCTGCCCGTGGACAGCCCCGGCACCTTTATCGCTCCCATGGTATCCCCTCTCGGCGCGCCCTCGCGTCGTCGATGGACCCGAGGACGGGCGCCGCGACGGGCCGAAGTCCCGTCCGGATCGCCACCAACCGCGCCGCCGACCATGGTAGCACGCGCTGTGAGGCTGTTCGCGCGCCATATCCCACGCTGCCTGCTCAGCATATGCAGATGCGAGGGCTTGCGCAGCATCCGTGCGCCATCTCGGCGCCGCGTTGGCGACGCGCAAGCCCTCATCTGGCGATTGATTGCACCGGTGCGAGTAGCCATCATCGCGCGAGGCGGCCCGCCGTGGGCCGCCTCGCGTCGTTGCCCTTCACGGGCTCTTCGGTTGTCCGCCTGATCCCACGCCTACGCGGATTGCCGCTCCGCGAACGTCAGGTCCAGCGGGTTGTCCGGATGCTCCGCATCCCACAGCGCCTTGTACTGCGCCGGCGTCAGCCCGATGTTCTCGCGGTTCTCGATCTCGCCGCGGAACGTCCGGAGGTCGTCCAGCTGGCCCAGCAGCGAGGTGTCCGGCTGGTAGAGCAGCCGGATGCGCCCGTCGGCCTTGACGATCGGGCGGAAGAACCCGAGGCCGGGGAGCTCCAGCGACGTGCCCAGCTGCGCGTAGTGCAGCAGCGCGGCGCGCAGCTCCAAGAGCACCATCATGGTCTCGCTCGGGCGGAGGCCGGTGGTGTCGGCCAGGCGAGCGGCGAGCCGCTCCAGGCGGATGGTGGGCTGGCGGCGGAGCCGCGGGCCGTACTTCGTGACCGCTTCGATGAACGTAGCCATTGGAACCTCCTGTTCCTGGGCCCGGGAATTCGGGCTGCCCAAGGAACGACGCTCGCGAGCGGGAGGTTCCATCACCGCGGCGGCTGCTCGCTCAGTCCTCCGCGTGCACCGTCTTCACCGCCGCCGCCATCACCGCGTCGGCCACGTTGTGCGGCACGCGCGCGTAGTGCGCGAAGCGGGCGGTGTAGAAGCCGCGGCCGGCCGTCATGGAGCGCAGGTCCGTGGAGTAGCGCTGGATCTCGGCCAGCGGCACCTGCGCCTTGACCACCGCGCGGCCGCCCACCTGCTCCGTGCCCTGGACCATGCCGCGGCGCGTGTTGATGTCGCCCATCACATCGCCCAGCTGTTCCGTGGGCACCGTGATCTCCAGGTCGTAGATCGGCTCGAGCAGCGACGGGCCGGCGTTCATGAAGGCCTCCTTGAACGCGCCCCGCCCGGCGATCTGGAACGCGATGTCCTTGGAGTCGACCGGGTGCTCCTTGCCGTCGTAGACCACCGCCTTCACGTCCACGACCGGGCAGTTGGCGATGATGCCCTCGGACAGCACCTGGTGGATGCCCTTCTCGATGGACGCGATGAACGGCCCGGAGACCGTGCCCCCGACGACCTCGCTGGCGTACTCGAAGCCGGCGCCGCTGTCGCGCGGCTCGACGCGCAGGTGGACCTCCGCGAACTGGCCGGCGCCGCCGGTCTGCTTCTTGTGGCGGTACTGCGCGTTGGCCGACCGGGTCACCGTCTCGCGATAGGGCACGCGCGGCACCTCGGTGGCCACCTCGACGCCGAACTTGTCCTTGAGGTGGTGGACCGCCACCGCGATGTGGGCGTCGCCCATCCCCGAGAGGACCATCTGGTGCGTGGCGCCCTCGAACTCGTGGTGCAGCGACGGGTCCTCCTCGCACAGGCGCGAGAGCGCCTGGCCGAGCTTGGCGCCGTCCGACTTGGTGACGGGCGAGACGGCCACGGGGTAGAGCGGCTGCGGCAGGTCGACCGGCGGCAGCTTGAGGGGCCTGTCCTTGTCGCACAGCGTGTCGAACGTGTGCGTGTGCTGGAGCTTGGCCACCGCGCCGATGTCGCCCGCGCCAACGCTCTGGGCCGGCGTCTGCTCCTTGCCGCGCACGTGGGTCAGCTGGCTGATGCGCTCCTCCTGGCCCGAGTTGGCGTTTTGCACGCGGGCGTCGGGCGTCAGCTTGCCCGAGAAGACGCGCACGTACTGGAGCTTGCCCAGGAACTGGTCGGCCAAGGTCTTGAACACCTGGGCCACCAGGGGGCCCCCGGGATCGCAGCGCACCTCGAACGGCTCGCCGCCCCGCAGGCTCTCCGCCACCCGCGACGGCGCCTCGGTCGGGTCGGGGCAGACCGTGAGCAGCGAGTTGAGCAGCGCGTCGACGCCGATGGCCTTGGTGGCGGAGGTGAAGAACACCGGCACGTACTTGCCCCGCTTGGCGCCCTGTACCAGGCCGTGGCGGATCTCGTCCGGCGTGAGCACCTCGCCCTCGAAGAACTTCATGAGCAGGTCGTCGTCCGACTCGGCAGCCGCCTCGACGATGGCCTCGCGCATCGTCTCGGCCTGCGCCAGGACGTCGGCCGGGACGTCGCCGGGCTTGCCCTCGGCGCCCAGGCTGGCCGTCTGGCCGATCAGCCGGTAGATGCCCTTGAAGCCGCCGGCGGTGCCGAGCGGGAGCTGCAGCGGCACGAACCGGGCGTCGAACGTGCTGCGCAGGTCCTCGAGCACGCGCTCCCAGCGCGCGTTGTCGCGGTCCATGCGGTTGATGACGACCACGCGCGGCAGGTTCATCTTGTCCAGGGCCTGCCACGCGATCTCGGTGCCGACCTCGACGCCCGAGACCGAGTCGACGACGACGAGGCCCATCTCCACGGCCTGGAGGGCGGCCATGAGGTCGCCCTGGAAGTCGGCGTAGCCCGGCGCGTCGACCAGGTTGATCTTGTGCCCGCCGTACTCGACCGGCACGACCGAGGCGCTGATCGAGACGCCGCGGCGCACCTCCTCAGGGTCGAAGTCGGCGACCGTGTTGCCCTCCTCGGTCAGCCCCATGCGGGTGATGGCCTTGGTGACGAAGAGCGCGGCCTCCGCCAGCGCGGTCTTGCCCGCGTGGCTGTGGCCGCAGAGGGCAATGTTGCGGATCTGGGTTGCCGGGTAGGACTTCATGGCCATGGGTGCAGCTGCCTCCTCGCGGCGGCTACGGCCGCCGGCGTTCGAGATGAGAACGACCAGCCGCCGGCCGCGAGCGAAACCAGCGGGAGCGGCAATTTAGGCACGGATGGGCTCGGCGTCAAGGTGGCCGAAGGAAGCCCGGTGCGCGCGGGCGGACAAGGCGGCGGGGATGCGCCCGCAACGGCCAGCCATGGGTGCGCCCGCCGCGAGGGCTACGGCGCTGCCGTAGCGGACGGGTCGGCGGCAACGCGGGCGACGACCGCACCCGCCAGCGCCAGCGGGTCGGGCGCCCCGTCGCCCTGCGCGGCGACGAAGGCAATGACGCCGCCGCGCCGAACCGACACCGCGGTCCACTCCGGCCCGCGCCACCGCCGCGCCTCGTCGGCGCCCGCAACCTCCGCGGCTTCGGCGCTCAAGCCGAAGTGGTTGGCCAGCAGCGTCACGGCGACGCCGTCCAGCAGCGCCGCGGCCTGCTCGGGAGCAGCGTAGAGCAGCGTGACCTGCGTGACCTCGGCGCCCGAGCCCGCGTCCCGCCAGGCGGTGGCGTGGCGATCGTCCGGTAGCGGCACCAGGCCGGCGGCGGCGCGCTCGGCCATGTCCAGGCTGATGCGCGGCGGGATGACCTGCCACCGGGCACCCGAGCCGCCCAGCGCGGCCAGGTCGTCCACCGGCAGCGCGTAGCGGCCGGCGCGGTCGCCGGTCGGGGCCGTGGCGCCGCCGGTCAGGAGCCGCCAGCCGACCAGCACGACCGCGGCCAGCGCCAGCCACACGATCCAGCGACGGGTGCCGGGGCGGGGCGCGGTCGGCGGAGCGGGCTTGAGGCCGGGGTCGGCGTCGGTCACGGGGCGGATTATACGCGGCAAGCAGGGGAGTTGGGCGCGGGAGCGTGGGCAGCCACTCGGTCCACCCAGCCGACGGGAAGCGCGTTCGCGACCATCGCAGCGCGCTGCTAGCATGGACGCTGTGCGCCGCGACGGCTGTTGATTTCGAAGGGCGTCGGTCACAACGCGAGACACGCTCAAAGCCGATTGCGGCCTGGGAGAGTGCGGATTCAAGCACATGGCAGATCGCTCGGCCACGATTACCAGGACGGGGCGTGCTCGATCCCGGCGATGCGCTCTCGTCCTTCCTACGGTGCACGGGGAGGGCGGGTTAACCGCGCGAACGGGACACGCTTGGCGAATCAGGTTCAAACCCGCCCCTACCATTGCGCTAGGCTGCCGGGCCTCTGCCCGTGATGGATGGCCTACACGGCGACACCGGCCGTGCGTCAACCGACTGTAGGGGCGGGTTTGTACCACCGTTCTCGTACCAGGACCGGTACGCGCGGTTAACCCGCCCTCCCCGTGCACGGTTCGACGACCGAGCGCGGTGCGCTGGAATTTGTATTCGCCTTGGCCGCATTCGCGTGCGCACGCGTCCCACGTTGTGACGGTGGCCCTATCGAAGCACAGGATGGAGGTCTTCGCAGCGACCCCATGACCCAAGCCCGCATCCTCGTCCTCGATCCGGCCGCCCCCGACGCGCGCGGCATCGCGGAGGCGGCGGCGCTTCTCCGCGCCGGCGGCCTGGTGGCGTTCCCCACCGAGACCGTGTACGGCCTGGGCGCGAACGCGCTCGACGCTGCGGCCGTCGCGCGGATCTTCGCGGCCAAGGGACGGCCGGCGGACGACCCGATCATCGTCCACGTCGCGGAGCGGCACGACCTCGAGGCGGTCGCCGCCAACGTGCCGCTCGTCGCCCAGGCGCTGGCCGACGCCTTCTGGCCCGGGCCGCTCACGCTGGTCGTGCCGCGCGGGCGGGCCATCCCGCCGATCGTCACGGCCGGCGGCGACACGGTCGGCGTCAGGATGCCGGCGCACCCGGTCGCTCTGGCGCTCATCGCGGCCGCCGGCGTGCCGGTCGCCGCGCCCAGCGCCAACCCGTTCGGGCGCACCAGCCCGACCCTGGCTGCCCACGTGGCCGCCGACCTGGGCGACCGGATCGACCTGATCCTGGACGGCGGGCCGTGCGCTGTGGGCATCGAGTCGACGGTGGTCGACTGCACTGCTGAGCCGCCCGTCGTCCTCCGGCCCGGCGGCATCGCCCTCGAGGCGCTACGCGCGGTGGTCCCCGGCATCGTCGTGCGCGCGGCCGGCGCGCCGCGCGCGGACGACGAGGGATCGCGGCAGGGCGCGGCGAGCGCCGGCGCAAGCCGTGCTCGTGCTCGGCATGGCGATGTCGCGCGCGACGATGACGTCGCAGTCGGCGACGCCAACGGGACGAGCGGCGGCCAGGGGCTGGACCCTGAGCGGTCGCCCGGCTTGTCGACGCGCCACTACGCGCCGCGGGCGCGCCTGGTCTTGGTGCTCGGCGGCGGCCCCGACGACCCGTCGGCGACGGCCATCGTCGCCCGCGCGGCGGCCGAGATCGCGGCGCGCGGCTTGGCCGTCGGCGCCCTGGGCATCGCGGCGCGCGACGCGCCGACCGGAGTGCACGCGGAGCCGCTCGATCCTGAGCCAGGCGATGGCGACGGCAAGGCGCTGGGCGAGGGCGCGGCGGCCGACGCGGCGCGCCGGCTGTTCGCCGCGCTGCGCGCCCTCGACGCCGCCGGCTGCGACGTCATCGTCGCGCGCGACATCGGCCCGGAGGGGCTTGGGCTGGCCATCCGCGACCGACTCGTGCGGGCGGCCGAGGGACGCGTGGTCGACGGCGCGCGCGGCATCGAGGCGGCGGTTTCGGCGGTCGTGCGGTTGGCCGTGCCCGTTTAGGGCGCGGCAGAGGAAGGGGCTTGCCATTCGAGCACGCGCGTGCCAACATCTAGAGTGCCACGCTTGGAACGCAATGACTGACACCTAGGCGCTTGGCATACGGGAGGCAGCCATGACGACGCGAATCAAGATCGGGCGGCGCGGACAGATGACGCTGCCGCGCATCGTGCGCGATTGGCTGGACGTCGGCGAGGGCGACCATATAGCGTTCGTGCGCTGCGGATCTGAGATCGTCGTCCGACCGCTAACCCACACCCTGCTCGATCTCCGCGGCGCCGTGAAGGTGCACGGTCCGCAGGACCTCGAAGCCGTTCGCCAAGCGGTCAAGCAGCGCCACGCGAAGGATGTCGTCGGCGATGACGATTGAGCGCGCCTTTGTCGACACAAACGTCTTCCTGCGCTTCCTGACCAACGACGTGCCGGCGCAGGCCGACGCGGTGGAACGCCTGTTGCGCCGCGCGGCAGCCGGCACGATCGCGCTCGTCACCACGCCGATGGTCATCGCCGAGATCGTCTGGACGCTCGAGTCCTTCTACCGGCTCGACAAACCCGTGATCCGCGACCACGTGATGGCCGTCCTCAACACCCCCGGCCTGGACGTGCTCGAAGCGGATCGCGTCCTGCAGGCCATCAACTGGTACGACGAGCGGAACATCGACTTCATCGACGCCTATCACGCGGCCTGGATGAGGCACGAGGACCTTGCGTTGGCGTTCACGTTCGACGTCCGGCACTTCGGGCGGATCGACGGGTTGGACGTGCGGCGCCCGAGCTGACTGAGCGCGCGGCGGTCCCGTGCGGCGCGAGCGCCGGTCGCCGCCACCGCCGTGGTATCCTAGCCGCCTCGCCGCCGCTCTTCGAGACCGAGGTGCGCCATGCCGCTCCCGTCCTGGCGCCACCCGCGCATTGCCCAGGCGCTCCTCGGTCACCGCGACCCGCTGAGCGGGCACGACGAGCCGACCGACCCAAGCAGCGGCGCGCGCATGCTCCGCTGGGAGCTTGCCCGCACCGTCCTGACGCGGCCGGCAGTGGTCGCCGGCTCCGGCGGCGGCGTCATCCTGCTCGTGGCCATCGAGGTCTTCGCGGCGGGGCCGGCCGTCAAGGCGGCCCTGGCCGGGGCATCATCGCTCGGGCTGCTCTTGGCGCCGCTGGTCGTGACGGCGGTTGCGCGGCGCGGGCTGCCGGCCAACCGCGCGCTGGCGCTGCTCACGGCATTGGCCGGGGCGGCGCTGGCCGTTGCGGGTCTGGGCGGCGGGCTGTGGCCGTTCGCCTTCGGCGCGCTGTTCGGCGTCCCGCTCCTCTACGCCAGCCTCCCCCTGGTCACGGCCGTCTGGCAGAGCGGCGTACCGGTCGAAGCGCGCGGTCGCTGGTTTGGCATCGTCTCAAGCGCCGCCGCGGGCGGCGGGATCGCCGCCGGCGCCGCGATGGCCGCCGCGCTCGGGGACGACGCGTCCGGCTACCGCCCGGTCATCGTCGCGGTGGCCGTCTTCCTGGGAGGCGCCGCGGTGGCCGCGCTCCGCCTGCCCCGCCAGCAGCTGGCGCGCGGCGCGCGCAACCCGCTCCACCGGCTCGGGCTGCTGACCCAGAACCGGCCCTTCGGCTACCTCAGCCTGTCGTGGATGATCCTCGGCCTCGGCAACCTGGCTACCATCCCGCTGCGCACCGAGTGGGTGGCGGGCAGCGCTGGCGGCGTCGACTACCCGGCGCGGACCATCGTCCTGCTCACGGTCGTACTGCCGCAGCTCACCAGCCTGCTGGTGTCGCCGGCGTGGGGCCGCGTCTTCGACCGCTTCAACTTCCTGAAGGTGCGCATCGGCCTGAACGCGCTGTTCGCGGCCAGCATCGCGCTCTACTTCACGCCGTGGCTGGCCGCGCAGGCCGCCGGCAGCCTGCTATTCGGGGCGGCGCAGGGCGGCGGCCACATCGTGTGGAGCCTGTGGGTGACCAAGTACGCGCCGCCCGACCAGACCGCCGACTACATGGCGGTCCACACGTTCCTAACCGGCACGCGCGGCGTCGCGGCGCCGTTCCTGGCCTACGCGCTCGTGGCGGGCCTGCCCACGCAGACCGTCGCGTGGCTGGGCATCGGCCTGATCACGCTGGCGTCGGTCATGCTCATCCCGCTGTTCGTCCGGGCGCGTGCGGTCGGGTGATGGCGGCCGCGGTCACATCGACAACACGCCTGGCGTTGGCCATAATGGCGCGCGTTGCGCCGGGTTGCCCGCGTCGCCGCCCGAGCCGTCGTCGAAAGGACTGGCCATGAACCGCACTCGCTCCAGGCTGGCCGCGCTGGCCCTCACCCTGGTCGTCACGTTGGGCGCCGCCTCAGGGCTTCGCTCGCTCCAGGGCGCGCCGTCCGGCACCAACGCCATCGCCACCGTCGGCCGCGTCAGCGCCACGGGACCCGGTGCGCAGGTGGTGCACACGCTGCCGCTCAGCAACACGGGCGAGACCGCCGTCGAGTTCGACCTGCGCGTCGTCGACGCGGGCGACTGGCCCGTCGAGCTGCCCGACACGATCTACGTGGACGCCGGGGCGGCCACCACCGTCACGATCGCGGTCGACGTGCCGCTGCGCGCCCCGGATCGCGCCACCGACGTGACCACCGTCGCCCTGGGCGGTGACGGTGCGCCGGTGGTGCGGCTCGTCGCGTGGACGGGCGGCACGTTCGACATGACCCGCACGCTGGGCTGCCGCTTCGACGTCGTGCCGGACGGCGCTATCGACGCGGGCGACGTCGGCCTGGTGCGCGACCGCTTCGGCGCCCGCCGAGGCGACGAGCGGTACGCCCCCGCGCTCGACTTCGACCACGACGGGCGCATCGGGGCTGCCGACGTCCAGGCGGTCGCCGGGCGCAGCGGCGCGGCGTGCGCGAGCACCGACGTCTACGACAGCGCGGTCCTCCGCGAGGCCGTCACCGCGACCAACATCCGCGAGCACCTCGAGGGCCTCCAGGCCATCGCCGACGCCAACGGCAACACGCGGGCGGTGCAGACGCCCGGCTACGAGCTGTCCGTGGACTTCGTCGTCCGGACGCTGGCCGAGACGGGCTGGGATGTCACGACGCCCGAGTTCCAATACGAGCGGCGCGTCGAGGTGTCGCCCGGGTTCGCCGAGCGCATCGCGCCGGACCCGCTGGTGTTCCCGTCCGCCGAGGTCGTGGCGTTCACCAACAGCGGCAGCGGCCACGTGACGGCCACCCTCCAGGCGGTCGACGTCGTCGTGCCGCCCAGCGCCGCGCCCAACGGCAACACCAGCGGCTGCGAGCCGACGGACTTTGCCGGCTTCCAGGCGGGCCGGATCGCGCTCCTCCAGCGCGGGACGTGCCCGTTTCAGGCCAAGGTGCTGAACGCGATGACGGCCGGCGCGGTCGGCATCCTGATCTTCAACGAGGGCCAAACGGATCGCACGGCCGCGTACCGCACCAGCGTCGGACCCCTCGTCGGCGTGCCCGTGATCATGCTCTCCTACGCCCTGGGGCAGGCCCTGGTCGACCAGCTGGCGGGCGGCGCCGACGTGACCGTGCACATGGCGGCTGACTGGCAGGCCACCACCATCACCCATCACAACGTCATCGCCGAGTGGCCGCACGGCGATCCGGACCGCGTGGTGATGGTCGGCGCGCACCTGGACTCGGTGCCGGCCGGGCCGGGCATCAACGACAACGGCACGGGTAGCGCCACGCTGCTGGAGCTGGCGCGGCAGGTGTCCATCGCCGACGTTCGCCCCCCCAACCGGCTGCGCCTGGCGTGGTGGGGCGCCGAGGAGATCGGGCTCGTCGGGTCGCGGGCGTGGGTGGCCCAGCAGGCCGCCGCCGAGCGCGACCGCATCATCCTCTACCTCAACTTCGACATGCTCGGGTCGTCGAACTGGATCCGCGGCGTCTATGACGGCAACGCCTCGCTCAGCAGCAACGCCGCGTACCCGGCCGGCTCGGCGCAGGTCGAGATGAGCTTCCAGGACTACTTCGACGGCCTCGGCCTGACCCACAACCAGGTGGCCATCGGCTCGCGGTCCGACCACGCCGGCTTCCTGGCCTCGGGCATCCCGGCCGGCGGCCTGTTCACCGGCGCCGAGTCGCCCAAGTCGCCCGCGGAGTTCGCCCTGTTCGGCGGCACCGAGGGGGCGCCGCTCGACGCCTGCTACCACCGCGCGTGCGACACCATCGCCAACGTGGACTGGACGGTGATCGAGGAGATGTCGGATGCCGTCGTCCACGTGACGCTCGGCTACCTGCACGACCCGGTCTTCGGGCTGGCGGCCCTCCGCGCCCAGCCCGTCGGCGGCAGCGCGGCCAGCGTCGAGGCGGCCGACAGCGCCGCCGGGGCCCTCGGCGGACCGCTCCTGGTCGCCGACGAGAACTGGGGCTGCCACGGCCACGGTCCCTTCCACAGCCACGACGAGGACTTCTAGATGACCACGCGCGCGCTACGTCGTCCCGTTCGACCTTCCCCCATGGCCCTCGCGGCCGCCGCGCTGATCGCGGCGGCCGTCGCCGGCGCGAGCGCTCTGGCAGCGCCCGCCGCCGGACCGGAGGCGGCATTGCTCCAGGACAGCGAGATCGTCGTCAACCTGGCCATCGAGGGCACCGAGAGCGCCGAGGGGCTCGCCGCGTTCGATGCCACGGTGCGCTTTGACCCGGCGGTCGTCGCCGTCGAGGGCGTCGCACCGGGCGACGCGCTGCCCGAAGGCAGCGATTGGCTCGACCCGGTGCCGGACGGCGACGACGGCGTGTTCTTCGGCAGCTATCACGAGGGCGACGGGCCGCCTGGCCGCGACGGCACGCTGGCCACGTTGACGTTCCGCGTGCTCGGGTCGGGCGCGGCCAACATCCGGCTGGATCGCAGCGCGTCGGGCGCGTACGACGCCAGCGGCGGGTCGATCGTCCCGCCGGCCCGGATGGCCCTCGTCGGCCTGCCCGTGGCACCGATCTACCTGCCGGTGGGCCGCCGCTAGCGCCTGCCCCCGTCAGCCCAATGAACTCATCGCTGTGATTTCAATGACGTCATCGCGTAAATTTCCGCCTTCCCGGTTCCCATCCGCTTGGGTTATCATGCGCGCACGCCATCACGCTGGGAGGCCGACATGACGGATGAACACGCCCGCGAGGACCGGCCGGCGGCCGTCGCCGAGCGCGAGCCCGACCACGAGCCCAAGCACGAGCACGAGCACGAGGAGCAACCGCGCGGGACGCTGCTCCTCATGCTGCTGTTCCTGGTGGCCACGATCGGCATGTGGTTCTACATCTACAACATGCTGCTCAGCCGGGCATAGGAGGCGCCTTCATGCAAGTCGAGTTCTACGAGAAGGTCTTCCTGGGCCTCACCCTGGCGGTCATGGCGGTGCTCCTGGCCGCCGTCGGCACCAGCGTGACGCGCCACGGCATCCACCTCCCGGCGCCCGCTGGCCGCGTCGACCCCTTGACGCTCCAAGCGACCGCGCCCTGGAACGCGCCGGGCGTCACCGTTGACGACGAGGGCGTCGTTCAGGTCACCATGGTGGCGGCGGCCTGGTCCTACCGGCCCAACCAGATCACCGTCCCGACCGGCGCGACGGTGGCGCTCCACGTCACCAGCTCGGACGTCATCCACGGCGTCAAGGTGCTGGACACCAACATCAACGTCATGGTGATCCCAGGACAGGTCTCCCGCGTCGTTCACACGTTCGACGCGCCCGGCGAGTACCTGATGGTATGCCACGAGTACTGTGGCTTGGGCCACCAAGCCATGTTCGGCACGATCCTGGTCGAGGACGGCGCCACGCCCGGACCGGCACCAGAGCAGCCCGCCGCAGAGGCCGGCTCGCCCGAGGAAGGGGACGCATGAGCAACCCGCACGCTGGCACGGCCGCGTCGAGCGGCCTCTACACGGACCGAGACCGGCAGGTGCTGACCTGGCAGGTCTACGTGGCGCTCATCGCCTTCGGCATCGGCATCCTCCAGGGCCTCGCCCAAGCGCTGGATCGCGTCCTGCCCGCAGGCTCCACGCTCTGGACGCTGTTCCCCGGACTCAGCAACTACTACCAGGGCCTGACCGCGCACGGCGTGCTCATGGCCTTTGTCTTCACGTTTGCGTTCTCCAACGGGTTCATGACGCTGGTCCACCAGAACGCGCTGCAGCGCCGGCCGCGGAGCCTGGTCATCCTGCTCTCGCTGGTGTCCCTGGGCGTCGGCAGCCTTCTGGCGGCCTCGCAGATCTTCCTGGGCAAGGCCAGCGTGCTGTTCACGATGTACCCGCCGCTCAAGGCCTCGCCGGTGTACTACGTGGGCGCGGTCCTGGTCGTGGTCAGCACGTGGTTCACCGCCCTGAACGCGCTCTTGGTCTACCGCGACTGGCGGCGCGAGCACCCCACGGACCGCATCCCGCTCCAGGCCTTCGCCGTCCTGGCCACGTACGCCATGTGGTTCATCGCCTCGCTCGGCGTGGCCGTGGAGACGCTGTTCCTCCTCCTGCCCTGGTCGATGGGGCTGGTGCCGCTGACCGACCCGCAGCTGGCCCGGACGCTGTTCTGGTTCAGCGGCCACGCCATCGTGTACTTCTGGCTGCTGCCCGCCTACCTGTCGTGGTACACCATGATCCCGAAGCAGGCCGGCGGCCGGTTGTACAGCGACGGGCTGGCCCGGATGGTGTTCATCGTGTTCTTGCTGTTGTCCACACCCGCAGGCATCCACCACCAGTTCACGGACCCTGGCCTGCGCACCGACATCAAGGCCCTCCACTACGTCCTGACCTTGGGCGTGTTCCTGCCCAGCATGATCACGGCGTTCTCGATCATGGCCGCGCTGGAGGGCGCCGGGCGCGCGCGCGGGGGCAGGGGCCTCTTGGGCTGGATCCGCGCGCTGCCGTGGGGCAACCCGAGCGTCGCGGCGCAGCTGCTCGCCATGATCGGCTTCGTGCTGGGCGGCATCAGCGGGCTGGTGAACGCCAGCTTCACGGTCAACCTGGTGGTCCACAACACGGCCTGGATCCCAGGCCACTTCCACCTGACCGTGGGCACGGCGGTGGCGCTGTCCGTCCTGGGCATCTGCTACTGGCTGGTGCCGTACCTCTCGGGCCGCACGCTGTGGGGCCGGCGCACGGCGCTTGCCCAGGCCTGGCTGTGGCTGGTCGGCGTGATGATCTTCTCGCGCGGCCAGATCATGGGCGGCCTGGAGGGCCTCCCGCGGCGGCTCAACGTCTCCGGCCTGGCCTACGACCAGCCGTTCTGGGCGACATCGCATGCCATGACGGCCTTTGGCGGCACGCTCATGTTCGTCTCGGGCTGCCTGTTCTTCGTCGTCATCGGCATGACGCTCTTCTACGGCACCAAGGGCGCGCACGCGCCCATCCCGGTGGCCGAGGCAACGCACGACGCGCGGCAGAGCTGGCCGGTGCTGGACGACTGGCGGGTGTGGATCGGCGCGGCGGTGTTCCTCATCGTGCTGGGCTACGGGCCCGTGGCGCTGACGTACGCGCCCCACTTCGTCTCGCCGCCCAACTCGGCGGTGATCGGGGGCGGGTAGGCGGTAGTCGGCCGGCCCCGCGAAGGCTATGCTCGGTGCATCAACCACGGAGGCACGGAGCCTGATTGCCCATGGACATCAACCGGCTCACCCAGAAGGCACAGGCCGCCGTCATCGAGGCGCAGCAGCTGGCCCGCCAGAACGGGCAGGCCGAGGTGGCGCCCGTCCACCTGCTCCAGACGCTGCTCGGCCAGGCCGACGGCGTCGTGCCGCAGGTGCTCGGCCGCCTGGGCGTGGACGTCCGCCAGCTGGCCCTTGAGGTCACGTCGGCCCTCAACCGGCTGCCCAAGGTCCAGGGCGGCGGCGATCCCGGCTTCGGCCGCGCGCTGCGCGACGCCATCCTGAAGGCCTACGACGAGCTGGCCACGTTCGGCGACCAGTACGTCAGCACCGAGCACCTGCTCCTGGCCTTGATCGAGGCCGGCGATCGGCACACCGAGCAGCTGCTCTCCGCCCACCAGGTAACGCGCGACCGCGTGCTCTCGGCGCTGCGCGAGGTGCGCGGCAGCCAGCGCGTCACCAGCCAGACGCCCGAGGGCACGTACGACGCGCTGGCGCAGTACGGCCGCGACCTGACCGAGGAGGCGCGCGCCGGCAAGCTGGACCCCGTGATCGGCCGCGACGAGGAGATCCGCCGCGTCATCCAGATCCTCAGCCGCCGGACCAAGAACAACCCGGTGCTCATCGGCGATCCTGGCGTGGGCAAGACGGCCATCGTCGAGGGGCTGGCCCAGCGGATCGTGCGAGGCGACGTGCCCGAGGCGCTCAAGGACCGGCGCCTGGTGTCGCTCGACCTCGGGGCGATGGTGGCCGGCGCCAAGTACCGCGGCGAGTTCGAGGAGCGCCTGAAGGCCGTGCTGGCCGAGATCAAGGCGGCCGAGGGCCAGGTCGTCCTGTTCATCGACGAGCTGCACACGCTGGTGGGCGCCGGCGCGGCCGAAGGCGCCATGGACGCCGGCAACATGCTGAAGCCCATGCTGGCGCGCGGCGAGCTGCACACCATCGGCGCAACCACGCTGGACGAGTACCGCAAGCACATCGAGAAGGACGCCGCGCTGGAGCGGCGCTTCCAACCGGTGGTGGTCGACGAGCCCAGCGTCGAGGACACCATCAGCATCCTGCGCGGCCTCAAGGAGCGCTACGAGGTCCACCACGGCGTCCGGATCACCGACGCGGCGGTCATCGCCGCCGCCACGCTCTCGGACCGCTACATCACCGACCGCTTCCTGCCCGACAAGGCCATCGACCTGATGGACGAGGCGGCCAGCCGCATCCGGATGGAGATCACGTCCAACCCGGTCGAGCTGGACAACCTGGAGCGGCAGATCCTCCAGCTCCAGATCGAGCGCGAGGCCCTGAAGCAGGAGAAGGACCGCGCCAGCCGGGACCGCCTGGCCAAGCTCGAAGACGAGCTGAAAGCGCTCGAAGCCGAGCAGGGCGCCCTGGCCGAGCGCATCGCGGCCGAGCGAGCGCTGATCGGCCGCCTGGCCGAGGTCAAGGAGTCTATCGAGCGCACCAACCACGAGGTCGAGGCCGCCCAGCGGCGCGGCGACTTCGAGACGGCCAGCCGGCTGCAGTACGGCCAGGCGCTCCAGCTGAAGCGCGCGCTCGAGCAGCTGGAGGCCGACGTGGACGCGCGCCAGGCCAGCGGCGAGATGCTGCTCAAGGAGGAGGTGGACGCCGACGAGATCGCCGAGGTCGTCAGCCGCTGGACGGGGGTGCCGGTCAGCAAGCTGATGGAGGGCGAGGTGGAGAAGCTGGTCCACCTGGAGGAGCGGCTGCACGAGCGCGTGGTGGGCCAGGAGGAGGCCGTGGCCGCCGTGGCCCGCGCGGTGCGGCGCGCGCGCGCCGGGCTCCAGGACCCTGACCGGCCGATCGGCAGCTTTGTCTTTCTGGGACCCACCGGCGTCGGCAAGACCGAGCTGGCGCGCGCGCTGGCCGTCGAGCTGTTCGACGACCAGGACGCCATGATCCGACTGGACATGTCCGAGTACCAGGAGCGCCACACGGTGGCGCGGCTGATCGGCGCCCCGCCGGGCTACGTGGGCTTCGAGGAGGGCGGCCAGCTCACCGAGGCGGCACGTCGCCGGCCGTACAGCGTCATCCTGCTCGACGAGATCGAGAAGGCGCACGCCGACGTGTTCAACGCGCTGCTCCAGGTGCTGGACGACGGCCGTCTGACGGACAGCAAGGGACGCGTGGTCAACTTCAAGAACGCGCTGATCATCATGACCAGCAACCTTGGCGCGGACGCCATCCAGGAGCTGGGCGCCGAGGCGGCCGAGCCAGAGGTGCTGGCCGCGCTGCGCGGGCACTTCCGGCCGGAGTTCCTCAACCGCGTGGACGAGATCGTGGTGTTCCACGCCCTCTCGCGGACCGACCTTGCCCGCATCGTCGACCTCCAGCTGGCGCGCCTGCGGCAGCGGCTGGCGGAGCGCGGCCTGGCTCTGGAGGTCACCGACGCCGCCAAGCTGCGCCTGGCCGAGGAGGGCTACGACCCGACGTTTGGCGCGCGGCCGCTCAAGCGCGTCATCCAGCGGCGCGTCCAGGACCCGCTGGCCATGGCGCTGTTGGCGGGACAGGCACCGGAGCGCGGAACGGTGCGGGTGGACGCACGGGACGGGGAGATCGCGTTTAGCTACGAGGCGGCGGCAGCGGGGTGAGGGCGCGGCCGCCATGACGAAACGCCCGCCCCGGAATCGGGGCGGGCGTCTACTCGAGCGAATCCTTCACGTGCCCGCGCTACGCGGCGACGCGCCCCGCCCTCTCGTCCGCTTGCGACACCCAGATCAACCCGAACCCGAGCAGCAGCAACGTGCCCGCGAGCCCGCCGATGACGCCGACGAGGCCCATGCCGATCGTCAAGGCCGAGGCGGTCACGGCGCCGACGCCGAGCACGCCGATGAGCGCATGGGCGGTGCCGGTCCAGATCTGCTCGCGGGCCGGGCCCTCGATGGGGTGCTGGCGGTTGAAGCCGGTCCAGTAGCGCCCATCGTTCACGAACTCGTGCTCACCGGCCTCGAACGTCTCCCCTTCGAACTCCACATCCTCATCGAGGGTCACGTTGGTCGTCCCGTGAAGCGTGTGGTAGCTGATCGTCCCCATCTGGTACATGTACTCCGATGCGGTGTTGACGATCGGGTCGTTCGGATCGAGCTCCCGGTCGCTGAGCGTGTAGCCCCAGTCGTCGGTCACGAGATCGAGGATCTTCTGAGCCCCCTCGGTGGTACCGCGATCGGTCAGCTGGCCGTTCTCGTCGTAGTTCAGCTCGACGCCCTGGACGGCGCTGTAGGCCTTGAGCGAGTTGATGCCCTGCGTCGTCCGCAGGAGCGTGTAGGCGGCGACACCGAGGCCGAACAAGCCCGAAGCGATCATCACCATGCCGAGGGTCCGGAGACGAGCGTTCATTGACGGTCCTTTCTGTTTATAAGGGCTGGGGATGTAGAGGAGATGAAGGTCAATCCTTATGCTAAGACGATACACCCAAGGTTGTCGCGCTGTCAATTAAACTTGCAGTATTCTGCGCCCGTATGCGTGCGAATCGGGTCCTCAATCGGTCTAAGCGTCCGCGTGGAGGTGCATCCGTGGGCGTTGGGCGAGGGCGGAGGGCGGCAGCCCGCGATCGAGAGCCCGAGCGGGCCTGTCCATCGTCAACGGCCCGTCGCTCTGGCCACCCGCGATGCCGTCGCCTCGCGCCCCGCCAGGAACCCCGTCGCCCAGCGGATCGAAGCGGGCGCCATGGCGATGCCTTGCCCGAGGCAGGCATCGACGGGCCCAATCCTCGTCGCGCCATGGGTATCGCAAGGACGAGCTCTTCCAGCGCATCCGTTGCCTGGTATGCCCGAATCGGGTTTTGCGCGTAACATTGTCGCCGCGAGCGGACACCCTGACCTTGCGCTCGCCGAAATCGACCGATGAACCCGCGGCTGCCATCGCCGCGCCTGGGGGGGACTGCGATGACCTACGCATGCCGCGGCCTTGCGCTATACACCGTCGCCGTCTCCGCGCTCTTCGCCAGCGGCTGCCGCGGCGTGCCGGAGCCCGTTGCCGAGGCGCCCGCCGCGCCGCCGGTCCAGGCCGCGCCGGCGCCGACGGCAACGTTGGTCGCGCTGGCCATGCCGTCCCTGGAGCTTGTCCAGGGCGAGGGCGTGGTATCGTCGGCCGGCAAGCCGCAGCCCGAGCTTCCGAGCACGCTCGGCGTCGGGAACGCCATCGACGTCGCCGACGGCGGGCTCGTGGTGCTGCGCTGGGAGCCCGGGCTTCGCGCCGAGCTGTTGGCCGGCAGCCGCGCCTTGCTCGAGGCGGCCACCCGCGATCGCACGGCGCGGCTGGTTCAAACCGCCGGCATCGCCCGTTACACGCTAGCGCCGGCGGCTGCGGGCAGCGCGCTCGACGTGTCAGCGGGCGCGGTCGACCTCCTGGCGGACGAGCTCGCGGACGTGATCGTCGGGTTCGACCCGGACGCGGCCGGCGCCACATGGGTCTTCGTGGTCGACGGCGCGGTCGCGCTCGGGGGGACGACCTCGGTGGCCACGGGCGCGGACGATACGGCGGTTCCCGCCTCCGCCGCCCGCCTGACGGCCGGGCACGCCGTGGTCTTCATGCGCGGCGGCCGCCAGCCGGTTGCGCTCCCCATCGACCTGCCCGCCGTCGAAGCCTGGTACGCCTCGGCGCTGGCCGGCACCGCGCCGGCCATCGCGCGGGCCTCGTTCCGCTGCGCGGTTCGTGCGGATGCCCAGTCGGTGAGGCTGCGCGCGCTGCCGCCGGCGTCCGAAGATGCGCTGGACGCCAGCGCCGGTGGCGACAGCGCGCTCGACCACGCATCGGCGGCGCTCGAAGGCGCCCGAGCGGCCATGGCAGGGCAGGACCCATCGCCCGCTTACGAGCTGCTCGCGCCGCGCACGCTCGTCGAGGTCGCCGCGCGCGACGAGGCCGGGGCGTGGCTTCAGGTGACGGTCGTGCCCGAGGGCGGCATCCGGCCGCGCACGCTCGGCGCCGTCGTCGGCTGGTTGTCGGTCGACGACTTGGACTGCGTCGGGCCGATCGAGGGCCTGGCCGCGGTGGATGCATCCGCGCCCACCGTCGCAGAGGCTCCTGCCCCGGAGCCCTTGGCGCGGGCCACGGCCACGCCGGGGCCCGCCTCGTTTGCCGCCGACCGCACGGCCATCGCCGCCGGCGACTGCGTGATGTTGACGTGGGACATCCCGGTCGGCACGGCCGTGACCCTGAACGGGCGCGCCGTGGCGGGCAAGGGCGTCGAGCGCACGTGCCCCGAGACCGTGTCGAGCTACCGGCTGGCGTGGGTCGACGCAGACGGCAACCGCGTGGAGCGCCTCATCCATGTGGCCATCGACGCGGTGGGCAGCGCCCAGGCGGGCCAGCGCGACGAGCGCAGCGGCGCGGGCGCGGCGGCACCGGCAGAGCCCACGCCGTGCTCCACCGAGTGCGTCATCGCGTTCCCCACCCTTCCGCCGGAGCCCACGCGCCGCCCGCGGCCGACGCCCACGGTGCGGCCGGAGCCATCGTCGCCGCCGCCCGCGCCGACCGCCGAACCCACCAGCGCGTCGCAGCCGCAGCCCACGTCGGCGCCGCCGAACCCGACGCGCCCGCCGAACACCCCCGAGCCGGACCCAGGCGTCCCGACGCAGCCGCCCGACCCGAGCGCCACGCCGGATCCCACGGAACCCGCCCCGCCCACGCAGGCGCCAGACCCAGGCACACCAGAGACGCCCGAGCCCGGCACGCCCGCGCCGCCGCCGGACCCGGAGCCAACGCAGCCGGCGGTGCCGACGCCAGGGCTTTAGGCGGCGCGCGCCAGTAGTAAAGCACAAGGGGCCTCAGCGGTGCTCGATGACCCGCCCTGCTCGGTTTGGTGGCGCGCTGTTCGGTGCGCGATGACCCGCACTGCTCGGCTTGGTGAAGTCCAGTACAGCTTTGGGTTACCGGTCACGCATACGTGGGTAGGCCCCGCTTCGCAGTGAAGAGCGGACCGCGATGCGCTGCTGCGACGGGGAAACGCGTTCGATGTGCCCCGCTCGACCGCGGCTGGTGGCGACCCTCCGCCGCGACAGGACGGCATTGCGACGGCGGTCCGGAGATCCGGAAAGGGGGCGGGCAGCGGGCACGCCCAGGCGGCGTGAAGGCGTCCGGTAACCCAAAGCCGAGAGCGGCAGGCACCCAAGTTTTGGCCACACTCGCGTGCCGCCGCCCAAGCGCTGAAGCGTGAAGCGCACCACCAAAGGCGTCCGGTAACCCAATGCCGATTACGGCAGGCACCCGCGCACCGTCGCTCGCCGATGTGTCACACAGTCAAGGGACCTCCCCACAGCATGGGGAGGACCCTCGTCAGAGCAGCCGGCCAACACGCGGTCGGCGGGCTAGCGCAACCCCACGTCCTTCAACGCCAGGGGCAGGAAGATCCGGACGTCATCGCCCATGTCCACCGTAGGCACCGCCGTCGGGGGCCCAACGCGCGTCGGCTCGGCCGTCGGGCCAGCCGTTGGTTCCGGGGTCGGCTCGAGCGTGGCCACCACCTCGACCTCGATCGGCTCGGAGACGTACACCCGACCGCCGATCTCGGCCTCGGCCGTGATCCGGTACGTTCCCGGGTTCTGCTCGGACCAGGCCAGCTGCCACGGTGCGCTCTCGGCCTCGCCGAGGAAGGCGTCGCCTGCATAGTAGGCCACCTTGGCCGTTGTTCCGCCCGCGACCTCGGCCTCGAGGAGCACCTCTTCGCCCGCCTCGACGCGCGTGCCGTTCGGTGGCGCCGTGATGGTGATCGCGATCGGGTCGACCGGCTCGCGCGCGCCCTCGACCGCGAACGCGGCCTGGGCGACGTCGAAGTCGTTGAAGGGGCGATGCTCGAGCATCACGACCACCTTGAGGTCGCGGAAGTTCACGCCGCTGACGTCGTCCAACAGGATGTCCTGGCGCAAGAGCGCGTCCGGCTGGATGACCTCGTCCAGCGGGATCTGCTTGGCCCAGCGGACGGTGCCCTCGTACGACACGTCCGGCTTCTCGTCGTATATGATGACGACGATGGCCGAGTCATCCTCGAACGGGTCGAAGGCCGCGTCGCTGATGTTGGTGATATCCACTTGGAGCATCACGCTTGAAGCGCCCTTGCGCTCCCACCACGCGTCCAGCCGGGCCAGCGCCGGGCGGGCCAGGGCCTCGGCAAACCAGCTGTCGAAGACCCGGCGCATCTTGTCCTCGTCGTTGAGGCCCAAGTCGCCGCTCTTGATGTCGCGCCCGGCATCGATCATGAACATCGGCGTGTTGACGGAGTTGCCGCCGCCACGCTGCTGGTAGACGCGGAAGAACCGGTTGCGCCGACCGCCGTGGTCGGGGAGCGGCGTGTCGGAGCCAAGGTCCTGTTCGAAGCCGACGATCGGCTTGCCGGCGGCCCACTGCTCGGCCATGTACGTGTTGAGGAACCGACCGGTCCCTACGCAGATCGGTCAGGTCTCGCGGCCGAACGACTCCCAGACGACCATCCGCGGTGGCGCGGGCTGAGCCGCCGGCTCCGCCTGCGCCGCCGCGCCCAACGTCAGGGCGATCACAACCGCCCCCAGCCCTGCAATGCGTCGCATCCCATCCTCCTCGTTGATACGTCGCGGGCATCCGCACGCAAGGGCGGAGTGTAGGCTGGGAGCGCGACCGCGTCAATGGGGCCTTTGCCACTGCGCCCCGATCTGGCACCATTGAACCGATGGACTGCACGTGTGCCGTCCGGCGCTCAGGAGACGCGTATCGATCTGGTCATCGTCGCCAACCGACTGCCGATCCAGCGGCGCGGCCGACGCTGGACGCTCTCGCCGGGCGGGCTGGTCTCGGCCCTGCGACCGGTGTTGGCCGGCAGCGGGGCGTGTTGGATCGGGTGGCCCGGCCAGCCGGACGTCAGCATGGACCCGTTGACGCTGGACGGCCTGACGATGTTGCCCGTGCGGTTGTCGGCCGCGGAGGTGGCCGGCTTCTACGCCGGGATGAGCAACGGGACCATCTGGCCGCTGTTCCACGACCGCGTTCGGCCACCCGAGTTCCATCGCCACTGGTGGAGCGCTTATCAATCCGTCAACGCGCGCTTTGCCGATATGACTGCCGAGAACGTGCCACCGGATGGCCTGGCATGGATCCACGACTATCAGCTATCGCTGGTGCCGGACCTGCTGCGCCGCGCACGGCCGGACGTCCGGGTGGGGTTCTTCCTCCACATCCCGTTCCCGCCGCCCCAGCTGTTCGCCCAGCTGCCCTGGCGGCGCGCCTTTCTGGAAGGGCTGCTGGGTGCGGACACCGTCGCCTTCCAGACCACCTATGATGCCGCGCACTTTCGCGAGGCCGCTATCCGTTACACGGACGCGCGGCCAGCGGGCACGTCGCTCCGCATCGCGGAGCGCGTGGTGCGGGTGCAGACCGCGGCGATCAGCATCGACGCCTCGGCGTTCGAAGTCGAGGCGGGTCTCGTGGGCACCCGGGAGCGCGTCGAGGCGCTGGGCGAAAGCGTTGGTCGTCGGACGGTCTTTCTGGGCGTCGACCGCCTGGACTACACCAAGGGCATCGTGACCCGCCTGCGCGCGTTCGATGCGCTCATCGAGCGCCGCAACGACCTGGCGGCCACCACGGTCTTCGTCCAAGTGTGCGTGCCGTCCAGGGAGTCCGCCAGGGGCTACGGCGAGGCGCGGGCCGAGATCGAGCGGCTCATCGGCAACATCAACGGCCGGCACGGCCAGGTGGGGCGCGTGCCCATCCACTACCGCTACGGCACCCTGGAGCACGCTGAGCTGGTGGCGCACTACGGCGCCGCCGACATCATGGTGGTCACCCCACCGCGCGATGGGATGAACCTGGTCGCCAAGGAATACGTTGCCAGCCGGCCGCACGGCGATGGGGTGCTCGTGCTCAGCGAGTTCGCCGGCGCCGCGCGCGAGCTGCGGCACGCGCTCCGGATCAACCCGTTCGACCTCGACGGCATTGCCGACGCCTACGAGCACGCGCTCAGCATGCCGCTGGCCGAGCAGCAGCGCCGGATGAGGCGGATGCAGGCACAGGTTCGGCAGCACGACGTCCACGCCTGGGCTCGGCGAGCGCTGGCCGGCATCGTCGCGGAGCCGGACCGGATGACGCCATGAGCTCGGCCGAGCGCGCCCTCTTAGCGCTGGCCGACACGCCAGAGCTGCTCGTGGCCGTCGACTTCGACGGCACGCTTGCCCCGATCGTCGAGCGCGCGGACGATGCCGCGATGCTGCCGCGCGCGCGTCGGGCGCTCGGCGCGCTGGCGCGGCTCCCACATACGCGCGTGGTCGTCATCAGCGGCCGCACGCTGGCCGATCTAGATCGGAGGCTCGGGTCGCTGGAGCCCGAGGTGCTGCGCGTGGGGAGCCACGGCTCCGAGTTCGAGCCGGGCGAGAGCGGCCGGCTGGACGCGTCGGCGCGGCAGCGCCACGCGCGCGTCGTCGCCGCGCTCGACGCGGCGGCCGAGGGCTTGGCCGGGGTGGTCGTCGAGGTGAAGGATGCCTCGGCCGTCCTGCACTATCGTAGGGCGGCGCGCGTCGACGCGGCCACGGCGCTCTGGCGGCTGCGCCACGCCCTGCCGCAGCTGATGGAGCACGGAGGCCACCTGCCGCAGGTAAGACGCGGCAAGAAGGTGGTCGAGCTGGGCGTCGTCGTCGCGGACAAGGGCGCGGCGCTGGCGCGGCTGCGCGCCGAGCTCGGCGCCACCGCCGTCGCCTGTCTCGGCGATGACCGCACCGACGAGGACGCGTTTGCCGTCCTAGGCCCCGACGACGTGGCCATCAAGGTCGGGCCGGGGCCATCGCGTGCGCCGTATCGGCTTGCCGATCCGGGTGCTGCTGCGGAGGCCTTGGTCCGGCTGGCGGAGGCCCGCCGCACGGCGATCGTGCGCACCGTCGACGCGGCGATCGACGAGCTGGGCTTCCTCTCGGATCGCCGGACGGCGGCGCTGGTGACGCCCGGCGGCGAGGTGTGCTGGCTGGCGCCCGAGCGCTTCGATCGCTCCGCCGTCTTTGCCAGCCTGCTCGGCGGCCCGAACGCCGGGCGGTTCACCGTGTGCCCCGCGGAGGACCCGGCGCGGGGCCGTCAGGGGTATGTCGGCGACAGCCTCGTGCTGCAGACGGCGTGGCCGGATCTCACCGTCACAGATGCTCTCGTGCCGGGAGAGCACGGGACGTTGCTCGTCCGGGAGCTCCTCCCCGCCCGGCCTGGCGTGCTCGTCCGGCTGACGTTCGCCCCGCGGTTGGACTTCGCGCGGCTGCCCACAGCGTTGGCCCCCTGTGATGCGGGCATCCAGGTGAGCGGCGCGGCGACGCCGATCGCCCTGGAGGGCCCGCCGGCGGAATGGCGCATCGCCCGCGAGGGCCGCCACGACACGGCCACGGCGGTCGTGCGGCTGGACGGCCCCGCCCGCTGGCTGCTGCGCATCGGCGCGCCCAACCCTTGGCCCGCTCGGGTGCCGACGGCCGCAGCGGTCGCGGCTTCGTGGTCGCACGGAACCGCGGCGATCCCGGCGGGCCGCTTTCGGCCGTGGCTGCAGATGTCGCGGACGGTGCTCCGGGGCCTGGTGCACGAACCGACCGGCGCGATGGTCGCGGCCGCGACGTCGAGCCTCCCGGAGACGCCGGGCGGCGTGCGCAACTGGGATTATCGCTACTGCTGGCCGCGCGACGCGGCTTACGCGTTCGACGCCCTGACGCGCCTGGGCGACCGCAGCGGCGCCCGTCGCTTTCTGGACTGGGTTGCCGATCGGGTCGTCGGCGATCGCGAGCCCGGCCTCCGCCCGCTCTACGGTGTCGCCGGCGAGCACCTCGGGGCCGAGGGCGAGCTCGGCCACCTGATCGGCTACGGCGGCGCGCGGCCGGTGCGCGTCGGAAACGCGGCGGCCGAGCAGCTCCAGGTCGACGTGCCGGGCGCCATCCTGGAGCTGGCGGCGACGGTCGCCGAAACCGGCGATCCGTTCCCGGACCGCTGGTGGCAGATGGTCGTCGACCTGGTCGCCTTCGTCCGCGCGCGCTGGGAAGAGCCCGACGCCGGGATCTGGGAGCTCCGCCACACGCTCCGGCACCACGTGCACTCGAAGGTCATGGCCTGGCTGGCCGTCGACCGCGCGATCCGCATGGCGGGCCGCCTCGGGCGGCCGGTGGACGCCGAGTGGCCGGCGCTGCGCGGGCGCATTGCGGACGATGTGCTGACGCGCGGGTGGCATCCCGACGCCAGCGCCTTCACGACGGCCTACGGGCATCCCGATGCTGACGCGGCGACCCTCTGGATCGTCCTCTCGGGCCTACTCGCCGCGGACGATCCGCGCGCCACAGCGACGATCGAGCTGGTCGCCGCCACCCTCCGCCACGGCCCGACGGTCTTCCGCTACGCGTTCAGCGACGGCTTGGCCGGCGCCGATGCGGGCGGCTTCCACATCTGCACGGCCTGGCTGGTCGAAGCGCTGTGGCGGGCCGGGCGGCACGACGAGGCCGCGCACCTCTTCGACGACCTGCTGTCGTGCGCGGGCCCCACCGGGCTGCTCTCGGAGACGTTCGACCCGTGGGCGCGCGTCGCCCTGGGCAACACCCCGCAGGCCTATTCGCACACGGGCGTCATCCGCGCGGCGCTCGTGATCGAGGGACGCTGGGACCTCGGTTGACCGCCTCGATCACGGGCGGCCATCGGCTCGCGCCGCCGCCAGCATGACCAGCACCAGCCCCTGCCCGTACGGCTGGATCCGGCTCGCGTCGATGCCGGCGTACACCTCGATCGACGGCGCCACGCCGGTGCCCGCGGAGACGCCGGTCACCGTGCCGTCGGCCGCGACGCGCGCCAGCACGGCGGCGCGGCCCGCGTCGGCGAACAGGCGGTACGCCTCCGGGAGGACACCGTCGTCGATGGCTCGGTACAGCGCGGCCGTGATGGCGGCGCTGCCCGAGGTCTCCGTGGGGAAGTCCCGGCGATCGACCACCGTGTGCCAAAGCCCCGAGCGGCCCTGGACGCGCGTCAGGCCGATCAGCTGGGCCCGGAGCCCCGCCGCAAGCGCCTCCCGGTCCGGGTGATCGGGGGGCAGCGCGCGCAGCACCTCGGTGGTGGCCAGCGCCGCCCAGCCGTTGCCGCGCGCCCAGAAGGCGCCGGACATGTGCGAGCCGGTGGCCGCGTCCCAGCCGTGGTACCAGAGCCCCGTCGCCGGGTCCTGGAGGCGCACCGCATGGAGCCGCACCTCGCGGGCGGCCAGCGCCAACACGTCCGGCCGATCGAACCGGACGCCGTACCAGGCCAGGAGCGGCACGCTCATGTAGAGCGTGTCGTCCCAGAGCTGTTGCTCGTTGTGCGCCAGAGCCCCGTCGACGCGCGGCGCCTCATTCTCCAGGAAGGCCACGGCCTGGTCGACGAGGCCGCGGTAGCGCGGGTCACGACGGTGCTCCCAGAGCGAGAGCGCCGCCCATGCGCCCACCGTGTGGTTGGGGTGCCCGAACCGGACGCGGCCTTCGTCCAGCGCATCGTCTAGCCACGCCGCCACGCGGCCGTCCGCGGTCGGCTCGCCGACGAGCGCGCGGCTGGCCACGGCGGCGGACATCGCCACGCCGCCCTCCCAATCCCATTCCTCGACCCGCCCTGTCATGGCCGCCAGGCGGTCGGCCACGCGCACGGCGAGAAGGTCGCGGCCCTCGGCGTGCGGCAGGTAGACCCGGAACGCGGCCTGTGCCGGCGCCGCCCGGGCATGGCCGGCGCGCGGGGCTGCGGTGTCGCCGGGCGCGCCGGCAGCCGGCCTCGCGCCGCCCGCGGCGAGCACGACCGCCGCGAGGATCAGCGCCGGGCGGTGGCGGCGAGACCGCGCGCCGGCGACGAACGCAACAACCCGCGACCGATGGCCGGCCGCGGGCTGCGGGGTGTGGAGCCGAGGAGATTTGAACTCCTGACCTCTACAGTGCGATTGTAGCGCTCTCCCAGCTGAGCTACGGCCCCGAAGAACGTGCATTATAGGTCCCCCCCGCGCCGGGTCAAGGTCGTTGCCATCGCGCGGCATCCCTTGGTCGTCACCGCGCCGGCAGCCACGCGGCGCCCCACAAACCGGCCGGCGGGGGCCAGGCAAGCGCCGAAAGAGCACCGGTCGCCACCTCGGCGACGGCCAGCCGATCCGGGTCGAGCACGCCCGGTGCGCCGGCGCCCAGCAGCAACCACGCGCCGTCCGGGGCAAAGGCCAGCGGCTGGAGGTCCTGGCCTGCAAGGCGGACGTCGTGCAGCGGCGCGCCCTCGCGGACGTCGACGAGCCGCACAAAGGAAGGCCCGCCGGCGGCGGGGACCACCTGGAAGGCCAGCACGGCCCCTTCGGGGTCGAACAGCGGCCCCGCCGGCCGGTCGCCCGCAGTCAGCGAGGCCACCGCGCGCGCGCCGCCGGCGCCCTCGTCGATCACCACCGCACCGCCATCGCGCGGCAGCCAGGCCACCCTGGACGCGTCGGGCGCCGCGGCCATCAGGGCGTCCGCGCCCGGCGCGCTCGAGCGAGCGGCCGCCTCGAGGGTGCCCGCTCCGGCCGCGCTGAAGCCCACGCCGGCGATCGGGCCGCCGTCCGGGGCATCCTCCCGAAGCACCGCCCGGTCCAAAGCCGACGACCACGCCACGAGCGCCAGCGCCGGCGCTGGCGGCGGGTACCCGCCGATGGCGCGGTGGAGGCGATCGTTGCCCGGGCGCCGCTCGTCGCCCGGCAGCGCGCCGGCCAGCCAGAGAGACGCGCCGCCGTCGCCACGGACAGCCTGCCGCGCGTAGATGAGGACGCTGCCGTCGGCGGAGAACGCATGCCCGCTGATCCGCTCCGCCAGCGGATCGACGCTGGCCACGACGCGCGGCACGGCGCCCTCCGTCAGCTCGCGCACCTCGATGCTCTCGCCCGCCCGCGGCGAGCGGTTCGCGGCGCGGTACGCCGCGCGCTCGCCGTCAGGCGACACGCGCCAGTCCGCCACCTCTGGGCCGGTCGTCCAGAGGGTCGACCGCTCCCCGCCGGCCAGGTCCAGCGACTCGACCAAGTTCTGGCCATCCGGGCGCGCGGCGATGGTGATCAGGCGGCCGGAGACGGCCATCGGGTCGGCGGCCGGGCCGAGCGGGGCATCGACGACGGCGGTCGGGCGCGCAGCCCCGCCGCATGCCGCCGCGCCGAGCGCCAGCGCCGTGGCCGCCAGGCGCGGCAGCCGAGCGCGGCGGCCGAGACAGCGCTTGGCCATGGCGCGCGCAGTACGCGACCGGGGCGGGACGGCGCGTTTGTCCGAACGGGGTCGCAGCATGGGGAACCTCATGGGCGCAGGGCGGCCGCATGGTAGCACGCGCGCTTGGCGCAATCGCGGCGCGGACATGGCGCGCGCCCCGTTACGCCCCGCGCCCATATCCGATAGGCTGAGCCAACGTTCGCCCGCAGCGCACCGCGCTGTGCCATCGTCAAGGAGTCGCGCATGCTGTCCTCGCCCCGCCTCACGGCATCGCTTGCCGGTGCCTTTGCCGTCGCGCTGCTCGCCGGCCTCGCGCGCCCACCGCACGTGGCCAACGCGCTGCCGCCCCACGACTGGACGTATCCGTTCTGCGGGTCGCAGCCCGAGATCACGGCGGTGTACGACCACGAGTACCCCACGTACAACTGCCCGCCCAACGGGCAGAGCGGCTGCATCGGCGACAACGGCGTCCTCCGCCTGTACAACGACACCGTAGACTCCAGCCTGGCCTACGAGGGGCACAACGGCTGGGACTACGCCACGCGCGCCACCTTCGGCGCCAACTTCAAGCGGCCCATCTTGGCCGTCGCGGACGGCGTCGTCACCGCGGCCGGTTGGCATTACCCAGGCGATGCCTCGCAGCCCGACTGCCTCGATCAGGTGCGTACCCACGAACAAGGCTACGGGCTGCACATCCGCGTCGACCATGGCGGCACGGAGTCCGTCTATGCCCATCTCGCGGCCGTCCACGTGGCCGTCGGCGACGCGGTCGCGCAAGGGGCCGTCATCGGCACATCGGGCGACACGGGCAACTCCACCGGACCCCACCTCCACTTCGGCGCCTTCCGCCCCCACGGGACGGCGTACGAGGACTCGTTCGACCCGTACGGCTGGAACGCAGACTGGACGGGTCGCCACGACGATCCCTTGCCCAACCGCTGGGATCCGTGGTACCGCGAGTCCGGGCAGGTGAGCGAGCGCATGCTGTTGCCCGGCGCGCGCGACGACGTCCCGTGTCCAAAGTTCTGCGGCTCCGTGGTGGTCGTGGACGACCAGGACCCCGGCTTCACGCTGGGCTGCGAGACCCAGCCGTGCCGCCTGTGGCGCGGGCAGCACGTGGGCTACGATGGGCACCTGTGGTACGTCCGCGCCAACGGGAGCGCGCTCGACCATTGGGCCAGCTGGGAGGCCGACCTGCCGCCGGGGACGTACCGCGTCGATGCGTTCGTGCCCGCCGGAGGCAACTTCGCGCGCGAGCACGCCGTGCGCTTCCGCTTGGGCACCGGTCCCAGCGCGCGCGACGCCGTCGTGGACTTCCACGAGGAGCGCCAGCTCTGGATCTCGCTGGGCACGCACCGCTTCACCTCTAGGCCGGTCGTTTACGTGCTGGACACCGTCGACATCCCGGGCAACTGGAGCTATTCCGGGACGTGCCGGTACGTCATCGCCGACGCCGTGCGCTTCAAGGCCATCTGCGATCCCGCCGACGGTCCCATCATCCAGCCCGGATGAGCGCCGCGTGTCGTTCCTCGAACTCGTAAACCCACCGCCCGTGACCCAGGAGGTCCGTTGATGGAACGCCCCAAGCCCGGATCCCGCCCCGTGCTGCGCCTTGCGTCCACGCTCATCGTCGCCGCGCTGGCCTTTGGCCTGGTGCGCTGGGCGGCGCAGGATCGCGGCGCCACGACCAGCGCGCCCACAGACTCCGCCTATCCCGGCCCGACCGCCGGCCCCGCGACCGCCACGCCGCCTGCGCTGGGCGGCCTGTACCCACCCCCAGGTATCCCGCACGAGGTCGTCTCGCTGCACGACCTGCCCGCGGCGGCCGCGCTGGCAGCCCTCGGCGCTGCATTGGAGAACGCCGATGCGGCCGCGCTCGCCGCCCTCCAGGCCAACGACCCGCTCGCCCTGGACCCGCTCGGCGACACCGAGGGCTTTGGCGTCCGACTCCGGGCCGACGAGGTCCAGTCGATGCTCGGAACGCTGTTCGCGGCTGGCAGCACGCCCGTCATCCAAGGCGCGTTTGGGCCAGGCTGCCTACCGCGCGAGGAGACCTGCGCCTTTCTGCTGGTCGTGACCGGCTTCGAGGGGACGGTCGCGTTCCCCACGCGCAGCCCGCTGGAAACCATCGGCCAGCAGCCGCCGGACGTGCTGCCCACCGGCGCCGCCGTCTGGGAGCTCGTCCCCGACAGCGCCGACGGGCTCTGGTGGCGTTCGTGGCGCGTCGCGGACGGCTACCACCAGGCCGTGGAGCACCTGGCCAGCACGCACGGGGTGTACTACGTCATTCGCTAGCTTGCCCGGCCGCTGGCCGGCCTGGCCGCGGACGCCGCGAGCAGGTGCGGCCACGCGGCCAGGCTGGCCAGGCCGATGGCCACGCCGAACCACAGCGTGGCCAGCCGGATGATCAGGGCGGCGGCCGTCGCCGACGGCTCGTCCAGCCCGAGCAGAGCCGTCGAGAGGACGACCAACGTGCCCTCGACGCCGCCGAGCCCACCCGGCGTGGCCACCACCGCACCGACGATGGTGGCCACGCTGAAGATGAACACCGCGGTGAGGGCGGTGCCCCCGCTCGGGGGCACGCCCAGCCCGCGGAGGACGACGTAGAACGCCAGGCCCTCGCAGAGCCAGCTGACCAGCCCGATGGCGATGGAAACAGCCAGGTTGCGGGGTCCGAGCAGGGTGTACGCGCTCTCGTAGAAGTGCCGCGCCTGGCGCATCAGCCCTGCCAGCGGGCTCAGCCGCTCCCCTCGGCCGAGGAGCCAGTCGGCGAGCGGGCGGAACTGCACCGCCGCCACCACGGCGACCATGGCGACGAGCGCCAGCAACGCCGGGAGGCGAACGCGCGGGTCGTCCAGGCCCCAGAGCCCGATGCCGGCCAAGAGCATCATCGCCAGGCCGTCGGTCAGGCGCTCAGCGAGGACGATCGGCATCGTGCGCGCCATGGACGCCCCGCTCACGCCCCGCACCATCACGCTCTTGAGCAGCTCGCCAACCTTGCCCGGCGTCAACACCATGGCCATGCCGACGCCGAAGATCCGCACGCCGACCGGCCGCGGCACGTCGGCGCCGACGACGTCCAGGTACCAGAGCCACTTTGCCAGCCGGCCGCAGTAGTTGAGCACCGTAAGCCCCAGCGCCAGCGGCAGCCAGTCCCATCGGAACCCGACCAGCGCCCTTTGGAGCGCTGCGATGTCGCTCCACACGGCCAGCGCCACGTACAGCGCAAACGCGGCCGCGACGGCCAGCACCATGCGCCGGGCCAGCTGCGCCTGCCCGGGTGCAGCTCCAGCTACCGCGGCCGACGGCACGACGTCGCGGTCGGCGCTCGCGACGCTGACGCGCAGGTCCGCGTCGGGCTCAGCGTCGGTGCTGGCGGAGGGTGGATCGACTGCAACGGGCATCTGCTCCGCCTCGGCTTAGAGCGCCTTTCAATACCTCTCGCCGGCGGCTCCAGTCGGACCGGCGACGCGCGTCGGCGATTATACCGCTCACCCAGCGCCTACCGTCCGCAGGGCAGCGTCCCGGCGATCTGTCGGTAGATCTCGCGGAGGTCGGCGCCCCCTTCGGAGGCAAAGTAGCGGTCCGGGTCGCCCGCCACCCGGATGAGCAGGCTCTCGTCGGCGTCAGGACCGATGCCGATGGTGAACACAGTCACGCCGGCGCGCCGTGCGCCCGCCGCCGCGTTCAACGCATCCTGCACGGGCGAGCCGGCATGCTGGCCGTCCGTCAACAGGATGAGCACCGGGAAGCGCGACGGGTCGGCCGCGTCGCCGGCCACCAACGTCTCGACGGCGGTCTGGATGGCCCGGTCGATCCGCGTGCCCTCGTCGGACGGCAGGCTGTCCAGCGCGCGGATGACGGCCGTGGAGTCCGTGGTGAGCGGTCGGACGAGCGACGCGGTGTCGTTGAACGCGACGACGCCGGCGCGCACCGGCGGCATGGGCAGGAGCTGGACGAACGCGCGGGCGGCCTCTAGGCTGCGCGCGCTCTTCTCGCCGGCCATGCTGCTGGACGCGTCCAGTGCCAGGATCACGTCGAAGGGGCGGGCGGGCGTGCAGTGGTCGCGGTAGGCGGCCGGGAGGTAGACGCGGATGCGCTCGTCCGGATCGCGCACGGTGATCATCGGGATCGGGAAATCGCGCGAGGCAGGGGCGCCGTCGGCATCCAGGTAGTCGACGTATGCCAGCTTGTTCGTGGCCATGCGCCCGGTCACCAGCGGCCTGACCAGGTAGCGCGCCTGCCAGCCGCCCGGCGGCGGCGACGGGATGCGCCAGACCAGCGTCCCGTTGGCGTACTCGTCGGCCGGCGGGGTGACCGTGTCCAGGACGAGCTCCACCGAGGCGGGCAGCAGGTCGGTCACGACGAGATCGGACAACCGGCCCGGCGCCGCGATGCTGCCGGCCACGGCGCGGTACGCCGCGTCGAGGTCGGCGGCGGTGGGCGCGTCGAAGTACAGGTCGGGCCGGCTGGCAATGTCCTCGAGCGTCCGCCGCGAGGCGCCGGACACCCCGAGCCCGATGGTGAGGATGAGCGCGCCGCCGTCCTTGAGCACGCCCGCCTCCGCCACCGGCGAGCCGCCCACCAGCGCGTTGTGGCCGCCGTCCGAGAGCAGGACGACCACCTTCTGAGCCTCCGGGCGCGCCTCCGGGCTGCCGAGCATGTCGCCGGCGCCCTGGAGCGCGGCGACGAGGTCGGTCCAGAGGTCGAACGCCGGCGGCGGCGGCACCGCGCGGAGCGCGTCGCGGACGGCGTCGCCGTCGTCGGAGAGGCGGTGCTCCACGGTGGCCTGTGAGTTGGAGAACGAGACGATCCCCACCTGGTGCGCGGAGAAGTCGATCAGGCTGAGGAAGCCCTCCGCGGCGGCGATGGCCGGTCCGAACCGGCCGTTGTCGCCCATCGACGACGTGCGATCGATGAGCAGCACGATGTCGGAGCGCGTCGCGTCGCCGACCACGTCGGGGCAATCGGACGTGATCGAGAGCGTGACCTCGACGGTCTGCCCGAGGACGACCTGCGCGGGGCGGGCGACCTTGTCCGTGAAGACCTGGCACGCGGCGCGAGCGCCGCCGGGCGCGGCATGTGCCGGGCCGGCGGCGTAAGCGGCAACCGAGAGGAGCAGGCAGCTGAGGGTGAGGGCCGGCATGCGTGGGGACGGGGACATGAGACCTCCAGCGCGTAGGGTCGCGCGCCGCGTAGGGGGGGCACGGCGCGTTCCCGCGATGCGACGATTGTAGGCGCCGCCGCGGGCGGCACGAAGCATGCCAAACCCGCGCAGCCCGCGCGCAGCGCGACAGCGGCCACTGACCATCGACCACTTTCTATTGGCCACTGACCCCTGGCGGCCCTGCGCGGCCCTACCGCTCCGCCGCCGGCACGAACACGCGCCACCTCGGCGCGCTCGACGTTGGGCTGGGCGTCGGCGAAGGGTCTGGCGCAGCCGTGGCCGACACCGTTCCGGTCGGCGTCGCGGAGGCCGGCGGGGCGTCGCAGCGGTTGGGGGCCGCGGGCGACGGCTGCGCGCAGTCGACGAAGGCGCCGGTAGCGTCCGGGATGCGCGCCAGGCTGTGGTCCGTGGCCTGCGGGCCGAAGTCCACGCGGTCGACGACGGCCGCTTCGGTGCTGAGCAGCAGGCTCTCGCCGCCCTTGGACAGCCCGAACGGCGTGTGCTCCGGCCCTTGGTCGACGTCGCCGTCCGCCCAGATGAGGAGGCGCTCGCCCGCGCCCAGCACGACGTCCGGCAGCGCAAACGCAAACGGGTCTTCGGGATCGTCTGACAGGAACAGCCCCGCGAGCGACGCCGGCGCATCGGACCGGTTGAGCAGCTCGATCCAGTCGTCGTGCTCGCCGGCCGGGTCGACGATCGTGTCGCCGTTGTCGGCCTGCAGCTCGTTGATCACCACCGCGCCCGGTTCGCCGGGCGGCAGCGAGATGCCGGCCACGGTGTAGCGCGCCGTGCCCGGGTCTTGCCAGGCGCCCTCGGGCACGAAGCGCGCGCGGCCGTCCGGCCACGCCAAGCGAACGCGGTAGGCCACCTGGTCGCCGCGCGCGCCCGCTGGGAGTACGGCCGTCCAGCCCGACGTGCCGGCGGTCATCGGCAGGCGCAGCTCGCGGCCGCCGTCCACGCGCGCCTCGAGCAGCGCTGCGGACGGCGCCTCGCCGCCCTGCCATGCCAGCGTGACGGTCACGACCTGTCCGGCCGTCGGGGCGAGGGGGTCGTGGGCCAGGCGCGGCTGGCCGGCGCCACCCGGGACCGCCATGTCGGCGCGGGCGCTCAGGAACACGGCGCGCGCGTCGGCCACGCCCAGGAGCGCGGGGACCGCTCGCCCGCCCATGCCGCCGCTGCCCAGCCGCAGGTCCTCGCGCAAGCCGCGGTCGAACGTGTCGAACGGGTAGAGCGCGTTGGGCATGTCGCGCACGGCGTCGCGCGTCAGGTCGTGCCAGGCGGCCGCCTGGGCGGCCAGATCCGCCGGCTGGAAGGCGCGGCGCAGGAGCGTGCGATAGTGCGCCAGGTAGTCCGCGCGCGTCTCGGGCGCGCCGAGGAGGCGGCGGATGAGCGGCCGGCTGGTCGCATCGCCGGCGAACAGGAACGGGTCGGTTCGGGCGACGGCGGCCGAGTCGCCGGGGTCGATGCCGGCGCCGGGGAAGACGCCAAAGCTCTCGTTCATGTCCCAGGCCAGGACGTGGAAGCGGTCGTCCTCCTCGGCCCGGTACAGGAAGTAGTTGTGGCGGCTGTAGTAGCTGTCGAAGTTGGTGAACAGGTTCTGCCCGGCCAGGTACCAGAGCGCCCCGTCGACGTCAAGGTGCGCTCGGAGGACCTCGAGGCGCTCGGCGGACGGCGGGCCGCCGTCCGACTCGGGCGCGTCGAGCGCACGCGTCAGCTCGCGGAGGGCCTCCCAGGGGGCATCGTCGTCGGCATCGGTCTGGAGCTGGTAGGCTGCCTTGTAGGCGGCCACGTCCTCGCCGAGCCACGCGAGGTCCGAGCGGAAGCCGCCCTGGCCGCCGGGCCCTTGGTGCCGGCTGGCCGGTGCTCGGCGCGCCGGCGACAGCTCCTGCGAGCGCGGGCCGCCGTCGTGCAGCGACATCTGTGGTCGCGGGGGCTGGCCCTGGCCGGCCACGGCGTCGTCCGGGCGGTCGGCCTGGAACAGGATGCCGTCGTTGGAGGCAAACCAGGCGTTCAGGAAGCGGCCCTCGATACGCTGGCCCAGGACGTAGAAGCCGAACGGTTCGCCGTTGACGTTGAGCCGCACCCAGCCGCTGGCCGGCGTGGGCATGTACGGCCGGAGCGCGCGGAACGCCAGTGGCTCGCGAACGAACGTGGGGTCGACGAAGGCGTTGTTGAGGTTGAACACGTCGTACCCAGCCAGCTCCTGGCCGTCGACGAACGCGTCCAGGGAGACCTTGAGCGGCTTCTTGAGCTGCGAGCCGTTCTGCGAGCTGTTGCCCTTCAGCCGCACGCCGACCTCGGGCAGGGTTTGCCCAAGCGCCGTCAGGGAGGCCGGCAGGTACTGTCCCTCGCCCAGCCCCTCGAGCGCGGCTGCCCAGTCCTCGCGGCCAAAGTCCAGGTCCATGGCGTGGATGGCCAGGTCGTCGAAGAGGACGGGCTCGGCTTGCGCCGCGGCGGGCCGGCCGTCGGGGATCGCCGCGACGGCCAAGAGCGCGGCGGCCAGGAGCGCGTGCAGCGCGACCAGGACCGCGACGGCGCTGCGTGTGGTGGGATGGCCTTTCAGGCGAGGCATGGCGGGCTCCTTGCAGCCGGCGGGCGCGACCGGCATCGGTCGCGCGCGGACCACGGTGGTGACAAGCATAACGGACGACGAGGGTGTGCGCGTTAGGGCCGGGTGATGTACTCCGGGCCGCGCCTTGCGCTGCGCCGCGTTCGACCCCAAGCTTGGAAGGCGCGGAGCGTTCCCGCCCGCGCGCCACCCCCAAGGAGCAGCTCCATGAGCATCATCAAGGTCATCGAGGTCATCGCCGAGTCCGACGAGAGCTGGGACGACGCCGCACGCCGCGCCATCGCCGAAGCGTCCATCACCATCAAGAACATCAAGCACCTCTACGTCAAGGAGATGCAGGCGATCGTTCAGGACAACCAGATCGTCAAGTACCGCCTGAACGCCAACGTCTCGTTCCTTGTCGACCACCGCTTCGGCCACGACGACGACTGAGCCCGCGCGCAGTAGCGTCGGGAAGCCGTCGGCCAGCCGTTGGCCGTTCGGCGGGACGGCGACGAGCACCGGGCGCGCGAAGCCCGTAGACTGCCCGGCAAGCACGTGTGATCGCGTGTCTCCTCCTTCCCCCCGAGCCACCGGCCGGCTGCAGTGCAGCCGGCCGGTGGCTGTTTCCCCGGAGGTCGCCGCTGCCGGCGGCGCCCACGGCCAGGTCCAAAGCGCGCTGGCCGCGACCTCAGCCGCTGTTTCGCCCCCGCCCCTTGGCCGCCTTCTTCGCGGCCGCCCGCCGCGCCGCGCCCAGCGCGCCGTCCGCCCAATCGCGGAGCGCGGCCACGTCGTCCATGGCGTCGTCCGGCATGGGGTAGTACTGCATCGGCTTGGCGGGATCGCCGAACGGGAGGAACGGGCCGAGGCCGAGCGCCTCGAAGTCCGGCCGGTTCACGTCGTCGACCTTGAGGTACAGCCGCTCGCCGTCGATCAGCGCAAAGAACAGCCCGTCCGAGTACAGGCCGATGCCGCCGAACATGGCGCGCGCCGTCACCGGCAGGGCCTCGCCGAGGTGCTCGAGCACGGCGGCCTGTGCATCGTTCATCTTCATCTCTGGACCTCCTCGTCCATGACCAAGGCGCGCGCCTGCCCGATCAGCCCCCAGACCGCGCCGTCGTCGTCCGCCCGGGTCCGCCCCGCGAGCCCGCGGCGCCAGCGCACCGGCAGCGCGTCCAGGCCGTGGAGCGCGCCCACGGCGGCCCCGACCAGCGCGCCCACCGTGTCGGTGTCCCCGACGTCGTTCACGGCGCGCACGAGGGCCTCTTCCGGATCGTGGCCATGGCGCGCAAGGATGTAGAGCGTGCTCGGGATCGCCTCGAGCACGTACGCGCTGCCGCCCCAGGCGGCGCAGGCCTCGCCGGTGGACAGACCGCGCGCCGTGGCGTCACCCACCGCCTGGCCGACGAAGCGGGTGAGCGTGCCCTGGAAGCCGGCAAAGGCCGCGACGCGCGCGCGGTAGTGCGGGTCGACCTCGAGGTCACCCGCCGCAGCCGCAAACCGCTCGGCCCACCAGCCCGCCGGGGGCGGCGCGTTCATGACCAAGAGGTCGCGCAGGATGGCCGCGTACGCCAGGCTGGCCGCGAGCACGGCCGAGTCGTCGTGGGTCATCATGACGCCGAGGGCCACGTCAGCCCACAGCGCCGTCGACCCGTCGCGGAGGTGCGGCACCAGGAGCGCCGGCACGCGGGCCAGCGCGTCGGCGTCGGGCACCTTGGCGCCGCAGCGGTACCACGGCATGCTGCCCGCCCGGTACGCCTTGACGAAGTCGCGCACGGCCGGGCTGAGGCCGAAGATCGGCTCCTTGGCCCACGCCTGCGCCACCTTGTCGGGCCGGAACCGGCCGGCGTGGACGATGTCGGCCAGCGCCCAGAACGCCAGCTGCGTCTCGTCGGACGGCCGGCCGGCGGTGGCGCGGTCGTCGCCGAGCACCAGGTAGTCGCGCACCTCGCCGTGGACGGTGCGGCGCTCCGCAGGCGGCATGCCCTCGGTGGGGTAGCCCAGGGCGTCGCCGATGGCCAGGCCGGCCAGCATGCCGTCCAGCCGCGCCGCGCCGAAGCCCGCCGGCAGCGGGCCGGGCGCGCTGTCGAACAGGGCGCCGCGCGCCAGGTCGATCTCTGAGCGGGCGAAGAGCGCGGCAAGCCGCGCCCCGTTGCTCTCGGCCATCCGGGCTCCCGGTGGGTGCAAGGCGGGTGGGCAGAGATGGTACCACCGGACGTCGCGGTCGGCTTCGAGGACTTCAGCCGCCTAAACGCCGCGTGGGACCGCTGCCGGGGAACCGCGGGCTTCGACCCCGCGGCCGACTTCGACGCCAACGGGTGCAACGGCTACGGCCACTACACGATCATGCGCCCGAACTACGGCCGCGTGGGCCCGACGGGCTGGCAGTAGCCCGCGATCAGCCGGCGTCGTCCGCGAAGTCGACGACGATGCCGCCGACCCTGGCCGCAAACACGTTGTAGACCCAGGCCTGGATCGCGCCCATGACGAAGCCGAGCACGCCGTAGAACAGGGGCGCCACGATGATGGCGCCGACGCCGACGAGCAGGGCCAGCGGTCCGTCGACGTCGCTTCCGAACGACGCCCCGAGGGCCGCAAACAGGCTGATGAAGGCGCCGATGATGAGCCCGATGACAGCGGTCATGGCACCGTACATCTTGGCGGCGGACATCGGGTCGATGCGGGTGAGGCGGGAGCTGCGGGGCATTGGGTCCTCCTGGGACGATTGGCGTCAACGCCGGCTTGCGGCGAGACGGGCTGCGACTACGCAAGCCAGTTGGATCGGGTTGCAGAATACCGCGAGTGAACACATCGCGCCCAGTCGCTCCGACTACGGCCGCGTGATGGTCACCCCGCCCAGGCACATCTCGTCGAACGTCCCCTCGCCCCAGCCGACGCGCCGCGGGGGGCCTTGGACGCCGCCCACGTAGGGCTGGTTGGCGGGGGTGTTGTCCCAGGTGCACGTCATGAGGAGCTCGTCGCCCGCCTCGACCGGCACCGGCTGGGTCAGGTGGTAGACGCCCTGCCAGTTGAAGTCCCAGCGCGGGATGTCCAGGAGGCGCTGAACGCTGCCGTCCGCGCGCTCGAGGTCCAGCGCGAAGCGGTCGCCGAGGACGTGCATGTGGCCCCATACGGACCACAGGTTGCCCTCCGGAGTCTGCCCGAAGCGCGGCTGGCCGCGCGTGACCGTGCTGGTGGCGGTGACGGTGTGCTCCGCGGCGCCGGGCGGGATGCTGAAGGCGAAGTTGACCAGCCGGACGTCCAGCGGCTGGCGGCCGACCGGTTGCTCGGCGGTCCAGATCTCCAAGCGGCTCCGGTCCTGGCCGCGGCCGTTGTTGGTGTTGTAGTGCAGCTGGAGGATGAAGACGCTGCCGGCGGGGATGACCTTGGCGGTGCCGTCGACGTAGGGCTGGCGCAGCGCCCCGACCGCCTCCGCCGCCACCCACTCGCCCGTGCCGACGCCAGGACCGCCAAAGCACGTGTAGCCGGGACCGGGCTCGTCAACGTCGAGCTGCCGCGCCGCGTCGGCGTCGCGCTCCAGCGCCAGGTAGAGGATGCCGTGGTGGAACATGGCGTGGTTGGTGGGGACCACGTCGACCATGGTCAGCTCGGTGTCGCGCCGGAAGCCAGGGTCGACGACGAAGCAGCGGTAGTCGTCCATGACGCCGGCGGGCGGCGTGTAGTCCGCGCCGATGTCCAGCGACAGGTCCGGGGGGCCGTACGGGTCGGACACCGGCGGCAGCTCGGGCGCGTCGGCCGGGTCGCCCTCGGGCGCGCCGTCGTCGAGCCAGGCGAGGAGCGTGGCGCGGTCCGCGTCGGACATGACGCGTGGGTCGACGACGGGTAGACCGCGCGTCACGTCCGGCGGGAGCGGCGGCATGCGCTTGGCGGCCACGGCCTCGCGGATGGCCGGCGCCATGGCCACCGCGTCCTCGTACGACGCCAGCGGGAACGGGCCGATGCCGCCCGCCACATGGCAGGTGGCGCACTCGGTCCGGAGGATGGGCATGGCGTCGCGCCAGTAGGTCGGCCCGTCGTGCGGCGTGGGCAGCGGGGGCGCGGTGGGCTCGGCCGTGGGCGGCTCGGGCACGATGGTGGGCAGCTCTGGCGGCGCGGTGGGCAGGTTGGGATCGCTGGTCGGCGCCGGGGCCGTCGGGGCCGCGCCGTCGGCGATGGCCGCCCGCGACAACGCGGCGGGGAGGTGGATGCGACCCACAACGTCAAGAACCTGAACCTGCGCGGCAGGCTTGGCGGCAAGACCAACGCTCGCCAGGCGAGAATCGCCGTCCGTGTCACCAGCGCGTGCGGCGGCACGGAGCGCCTCGAAGCGCTCTGCGGCGCGGAACGCGCGCGCCTGGACGGCATCGCCCGCGGCGTGCGGGAGGAAGCCGACGGCGTCCGCGTTGCCGCACATGGCCGCCTGGCCGAGGGCGATCAGGCGCGGGTCGGGCGCGCCGTCATCGGCCTGGGCGCCGGTGCGGCCGCCGTGGACGCTGGCCGCGAGCACGACGGCCCCCGCGACGAGGGCCATCGTCAGCCCCAGGTTGAACGTGCTCCGCATGCCGGTCGCTCCTATTTTGCTAGGGCTCGGGGTCGGAGAGTGTAACTCGAACGAAGGTCGAGGGGATAGGTGAGCGCGGTAGCGCGGTAGCGCGATGGCGCGATGGCGGTTATCGTGGTGGACGTGGCGCCGTGGCGGCTGCGCACTCTGACGGCCAGCGACGAAGCAACGATGGAGGGCTACTTGAACTACCGCATTCGTGCCATCGCGCTCGCCGCCGTGGTCCTGGCGCCGTTGGCGCCGCTGTCGACCGGCGTCCTCGGGTCGGGCCTGCAGAGCGCGACGTCGATCGATCCTATCCCGCAGGCGTCGTGGGCCGCGCAAGCGTCGCGCGCCGCTCGGAGACCGCTCGATGCCCAGCCCGCGGCCCCAGAACAGCCCTGCCCGCCTTCCGGCGGCCCCGGCTGCGCCATCCACCTGACCGACATCGCGCTGCACTCGCCCAACGAGGGCTGGGTGGTCGGCGACGGCGGTTACATTGCCCGCTTCGACTCCGGCGCGCTCACACCGGTCGCGAGCCCCACCACCGAGCGCATCGAGGCCGTGGCCGCGGTCTCCGCGGACGTGGCGTGGGCCGTCGGGCGCGGCATCTTCCGCTACGCCGACGGCGCATGGTCGGTGGCAGTGCCGGGCGACGACGTGGCTGGGAAGCTGCTGGACGTGGACTTCTACTCGCCGGACGCGGGCTGGGCGGTCGGGGAAGGGGGGCGCGTGATGCGCTTCGACGCTGGCGCGTGGGCACCCGATGTCGTTCCCGTCGATGTCTGGGAAGGCGACGGCGCCATCGTGGCGATCGACGTTCCCGCGGTCGACGTGGCCTGGGCGGTTGCCGGCGATGGCTCGGTGCTTCGCTTCGCGGACGACCAATGGACCCTGGACGACGTCGTGAGCTGGTCGACCTTCCACCATCCGCGCGCCATCACCATGAGCTCGCCGACCGAGGGCTGGATCGGTGGGACCGCCTCCGAGCTGCCGGACGCCGTCGCTCGCCAGCCCCTGCTGTACCGGCGGGGGGCCGAAGGATGGGAGGCGATGCCGGAGCTGCCCGGGTTCCCGCTGCTGGCGGACTACTCGGGCATCACCGCCCTCACCGCGACGGAGGACGTGGTTTGGGCTGCGGCCGACTCGGGCGGCCTCCTGCGCTACGCTGGCGGCGCCTGGTCGTGGTTGAACGCCCCGCTCGGGCCATCGCCGTCGTCGCTGGCGGTGGTCTCCTCAGACGAGGCGTGGGCGGTGGGCGATGCCAGCACCGTGCTGCAGCAGACGGGCGGGTGTTGGCAGCGGGTCGGTGGGCCGCGGCTCGTCGCCGGTGCGGCCGCGGGCGCGTTCACGTCGCTGATCTGGCAGGTTCACCTGCCCGCCCTGTCGGGCGGCGGGGGCGACACACCGCTGGAACGCCTGACCGACAGCCCGATCGACGAGTGGCAGCCCGCCCTGTCGCCGGACGGGCGGGTGCTGGCGTACGTCGCCGTCGAGGACGGTCGCCACAGCGCGCTGCACGTCCGCGATGCGTGCGGCAACGCGCACGACGCCTGGCCGTCCGTCGACTCGTCGCCGCCGGATGATACGGTCCAGTATGCTACGAAGCGCCGCGAGGCACCGTCGTTCTTCCCGGACGGGCACAAGCTGGCTCACGCCGTCGTCATCAACGCCTCGAACGTCGATGAGAAAGATCGGGCGTCGATTGCCGAGATCATCCCTGATGGTCGCCACATCGAGCACATCGTTCGAAGTTCGGCCGCCAGTGGCCACCAACCGCTCCACCCCAGCGTCTCCCCCGACGGCCGCTGGCTGGCCTACGACGCCGACGCCGAGGAGCCGCCGGGCAACGACATCGGCAGCGAGGTCAACCGCGAGATCTACCTGATGGAGCTGGCAACCCGCGAGGCCACCCGCCTCACCGATCACCCGGCAGCCGACCGGCAGCCGACATTCGCGCCGGACGGCCGGACGCTCCTCTTCACCTCGTCGCGCGACGGGAACAGCGAGATCTACCGCATCGGCGTGGACGGCGGCGGCCTGGAGCGGATCACCGAGCATCCGTCCGCCGACGCGTGGGCGAGCCTTTCAAGGGACGGCCGGACGCTGGTGTTCCAGTCGGACCGCACGCCGGGCAACGGCGTCTACGCGCTCGACCTCGTGACGGGCACGACGGTGCGGCTCACCAGCCGCGCCTACCGCGCGCTGACGCCGCGCGTGGCGCCTGACGGGCGCTCGGTGATCTTCGCGGCCGACGTCCACGGGCAGTTCGACATCTTCCGGATGGCGCTGCCCTGAGCATCGCCGACCAATAGTGACCCGCCCAGCTCGGTTTGGTGGCGTCCTGTTCGGTGCGCGATTACCCGCCCTGCTTGCTTTGGTGGCGTCCTGTTCGGTGCGCGATGACCCGCCCTGCTCGTTGGGTGTCGTCCAGTCCTCTTTTGGGTTATCGGTCACCCATACGCGGATGGGACCTGTCTCGCAGTGAAGAGCGGACCGCGATGCGCTGCTGCGACGGGGAAGCTCGTTCGATGTGCCCCGCTCGAGCACGGCAGGTGACGACCCTCCGCCGCGACAGGACGGCATTGCGACGGCGGACCGGAGATCCAGAAAAGGGAGCGCAGCGGACGCGTCCAGGCGGCGAGAGGGTGTCCGGTAACCCAAAGCCGAAAACGGAAGGCACCCACGTTTTGGCCAAATGCGCGAGCCATCGCTCGCTAAGGGAGCGCAGCGGGCGCGTCCAGGCGGCGTGAAGGCGTCCGATAACCCAAACCCTTATCCGAACATCACCCTCGTTATGGCCACACACGCGTGCCATCGCTCTCGACGTGAAGCCCGAGTCGCGCCGCTCGGAAGTCCCACCGCCCCGCTACCCCCGTTGCATCGCGACGACGCACGTGCCTGGAGGCGCCAGCACTGCAGTCCCAGCGCCGCGCAACGGAAGGCCTGCGCCTGCGACGAACGTGCCTGGCCCGTCGAGGCGCTACGGGCTGGCCGCGCAGGACGGTTGGGTGGATGGGACGGCACTGCAATGCGGCACCCACGGGCGCCAAGCTACGGTCCAGCACAGCTTTGCGATCACGTCCCGGCGAGCCGCAAAGGGCTCGCCTCCCTCCTCACCCCGCCAACGGCCAGTGCGGGTTCCAGGCGACCTCCCAGAGGTGGCCCTCGGGATCCTGGAAGTAGCCCGAGTAGCCCCCCCAGAACGCGTCGTGGGCCGGCATGGTGATGACGGCGCCGGCTCGCTCCGCCTCGGCCATGACGGCGTCCACCTCCGCCTTGGAGGCCACGTTGTGCGCCAGCGCAAACTCCGTGCGGCTGCGGGGCCCCAGCGGGATGCCGGCGTCGCCGGCCAGGGACGCGCGGGACCAGAGGCCGAGCTTCATCCCCGCCTGGAGGTCGAAGAAGGCGATGCCGCCGCCCTCGTCGCCGCCGCCCTGGATGCCCTCCGTGGCCAGGCCCAGGCCGTCGCGGTAGAAGCGGACGGCGCGTTCCAGGTCGTCCACGCCCAGCGTGACCAGCGTGATGCGCGGCTTCATGGCCCCTCCTTTGGGTGGCGCGCCAGCCGGCCGGACAAGCGCCGGCCGGCGCATGGCAATAGGATTCGTGGCATCACGGCGACTTGACCGTCCAGGGGAGGTACAGCGCGGGGTGGCCCGGCGGTCCCGCCGTCCCGGTCGGCGACGGCGTCGCGCTGGCCGAGGGGGTCTCGGAGGTCGGGGGATCGGTAGCGACCGGCGTCCCCGGCGTTGTCGGCGTGGTCGGCGTTGTCGGCGACGGCGTCGATGCGCTCGGCGTCGGCGTCGCGGTCGGAACGCCCGGCGAGGGCGGGATGATCTCGAACGGGACCGTTCCCGAGATCTGGTCCAGCGGCAGCCGGTTGCGCACCGCGATGCCCACCGTCTGGCCGTTGGCCGTGAGCTCAGCCGGCACCTGGACCTCCAACCGCGCCGAGCTCACCACCTGCGTGACCAGCGGCATGCCGTTCCACAGCACCTCCGCGTCGGGCCCAAAGTTCAGGCCGTGGACGGTCAGCGCCAGCACCCCGGCGCCCGCCGCGACGCTGGTGGGCGACACGCCGAGGATCACCGGCGCGACCGCGTTGACCAGGAACGGGACCGCGTTGGACGTCAGCATGCTGGGCGCAGGCGCGCGGGTGGTCACCTGCACCAGCCCGGCGGCGGTCAGCTGCGCGGCCGCGACCGTGGCCGTGATGTGCTCCGCGTCGCCAAACGTCGTGGACAGCGGCGTGCCGCCCCACAGGGCGACCGTGCCGCTGATGAAGCCCGTGCCGGCGATGGCCAGCGTGAACGGCGCACCGCCCACCGTCGCCGAGATCGGGTCCAGGGCCACGATCCGGGGCTGGTCGCCCAGGCTGGATGCCGCCCAGGTCGCCGGCTGGCCGCGCTCGGCCGCATACGGCCAGAAGTGGTCGTCGTCCGCGGACGCCACCGCGGTGTGGCCGAACGCCAGCCCCACCAGCCGGTCCCAGCTGCCCAAGCGCGCCTTGGCCACGCGCAGCTCGCCCGACCAGCCGCCCGGTACCGCGCTCAGCTGACCGGAGACCCCGGCCGGACCCGGCGACGTGAAGCCGCCGGCGCCGTCGCCCACCTGCGCCACCACGCTGCCATCCTCGGAGAGCGACAGGCGGAGGTCGCCCGGCTGCGCCTGCGCGTCCTGGCTGAGGTCCGCGTCGACGAGCAGCTCGACCCGCGAGCCGGTGCCGAGCGTCCCCCGCGGCAGGTCGTTGAAGCATGCCCAGAGGTGGTCGTTGGTGCGCAGGACGCGGAGCGTGCCGTTGCTCCCGTCCGCGTACGGCGCCAGCTGGAGGCTGGTGCCAGCGGCGTAGGCCGCGTCGTTGCACGCGCCGTCCAGCAGGGGCAGCGTGCCCAGCGGGACCGCCAGGGGCGCGATGGCAAAGAGGGCGGTCGCCTCGGCATCGCTGCCGCTCTGGTCGGTGGCGGCCAGCGAGGCGCTGCGCGGCCCCGGGGCCAGCCCCGGCACCGCCAGCGAGCGCCCGGTGCCCACCGCCACGCCGTCCAGCTGCCACGCCAGCGCGTCGTCCGTAAGGCCGCCGTCCTCGGCGTCCAAGCCGCTGCCCATGAGCAGCACGTCGCGGCCAGCGACCAGCGCCTCCCCGGATTGCGGCGCGCTGATGACCACCTCGGGCGGCCGGTTGGCCAGCGTAAAGCGCGCCGACGCGGCGATGCCCGTGTTGAGGCCGTCGCTGGCCAGGACGCGGATGAGGCCAGCGTTGGGAGCGCTGCCGTGCAGCGTGCCCAGGTCGGCCAGCTCCAGCGTATCGCTGATGGCCACCCCCGGACCCCCTGGGCTACGCCGCGCCGGCACGTTGGCTGCCAGCGTGTGCCACCGCGCGCCGCCGTCCGGGCTGTACTGCACCGTGAAGCGCAGCCGGTCGTCCGCGTCCGGGTCGTGCGCCGTCCAGCGGATGGTCAGGGCGTCGGCGACGACGGTGGCGGTAATGGGATCCGACACCACCACGACGGGCAGCGCGGCGCCCGGCGCGACGCGGTCCAGCCGCGTCGCCTCGGACCACAGCTCCACCGCGGCCACCGGCTGGGCGGGCTTGGCGAACAGCTCGCTGAAGAGCGCCGAGTCGCCCTCGTCGCTGTGGTCGTCCAGCCGGTTGAGCGTGAGCGGCCGCACGGAGATGAGGTCGCCGGCGGCGTCCAGCAGGCGCAGGTGGAATGCGGGCGTCTGGCCCAGCCCGTCGGGTGCGCCTGGCACCCTGAACCCCGGGGTCCGGCGGAGCGCGTCGGCCGCGCCGGCGGCTTGTGCGGCCAGCGCCAGCCGCGTCGCGGGCGGGATCGAGTCGGTGGGCAGCGTGAGCCCCTGCGTGAGCGCGCCGCGGTCGTTGGCCGTGTCGATCAGCCCGGTGATGAACACGCTCTGGGCATCCTGGTCGCTCCGGCCTAGCTCGGCGATCCCGTCGAAACGGCCGAGCCACCCGGAGCCGTCCGCGGCGTCGCCGGGCTCCTGCGCCTCCGCGGCCAGGAACGCCGTCGAGATGGTGCCCACCAGCGCGCGCCAGGTGTAGTCGCTCACCCAGCTGCGGCGGGCATACGACATGAAGTCCGCGGTCTGGTCGGGGCGGATGGGCTGCAGCGCGCGCGTGTCGAAGCCGTAGTGGCTGGCGGGCCCGACGTTGCCGATCTGGCACGGCGGATACGGGTAGTTGTCGTCGATGTCGTCCGGGCCGCCACAGTCGACGTGCTTGCGTCCGTGGTTGTGCGCCAGCTCCTGGGCCATGACGCTGCCCTCGCGGAGCGCGTCCCAGCTCGGGCCGAGCGGGCCGTGGGTGGGCAGCTGGACCCACGACTGGTTGCTGACCGTGCTGGCGTAGCCGGCGGCGCCGCCGTTGTCCGCCAGCGGGTGCACCATGCCCATGAAGTGCACGGGCGCGCCGATGTCGTCGCACGCGTCCGGGTTGAACGACAAGAGGGCGCGCGTCCAGAGCGATGCGATCACCTTGTCGCGGTCGGGGATGCCGTTGGTGAGGCCCCAGCCGTCGCTGAGCTCGTACGGCCCGAAGCACGGGTGCGGGAAGGGGCCGTACCAGCACACCTCGAGCTCCTCGACCGGGCTGGTATCGCGGTACACCCACACGTCGGGGATGGGCCAGCGGCGGTGGAAGTGGTCGATCATCGTCCTGAAGTTGGGGTCGCCCGTGGTCGGCAGCGGCGTGTGCGTCCGCACCGGCACGGTCATGACGCACACGGGCGGCTGGTCGCGGAAGACCGCCGCCACGCTCAGCGCGTTGTTGGCGCGGTCGGGGTCGGAGTGGTTGCCGCGGGGATCGAGCTCGACCGCCAGGTTGGTCGTGCCCGTGGTGGTCCAGCTTCCAGGCAGGAGGAAGTACCAGCCGTCGTCCAGCTTGGCGCGGTCGTAGCTGCCGCCGGTGGCCAGGGCGCGCACGGCCTTGACGGCCGACAACGGCGAGCCGGGCAGCGCCACGCCGCCGCGGGTGCCCGCCAGCCGCGCTTCCACGTTGGGGGCGCTGGGACCCGAGAGCTGCAGCCCGTAGGCGCGCACGTAGGTCGTCTTCTCGGCCACCAGCGGCACGCCGTTGCCCAGGTCCTGGATCCCTTGCGTCACCTCCACGCCGTCCAGCCGGAGGTCGCGCACGATGGGCGCGGCGTTCAGCGGGAGCGTGTAGACGCCCAGGCCGAGGCGCGCGAAGAAGAGGGCGTCGTGGGCTGCGTAGGCCTGGTCGTCCACCCGCGATTGGGCCGTGGCGATGGTGTCGGCGCCGGGGGCCGTGGCGGTGGACGCCCGGCGCTTGACGTCGCCGTTGGGGCTGTTGACGACCGTGTGGTCGAACTCGGTCCAGTAGACGTTGCCCGCGGCCTGCACCGGGTTGCCAATGCGCCAGTTGGTCGTGCTCTGGTAGAACAGGAGCGGGTCGTCCAACGTGCAGATCGAGATCTGGTTGCAGGCGCGGTAGCGAATCCGGTAATCGGAGTTGGCCCCGCTGGCGATGCGCTCGACCCAGTAGACGCGGTAGTTGCCGCGCACGCCGCCCAGCCCCTGGTACAGCAGCCCGTAGCCCACGGTGTTGGCCCCGAACGGCGCGAACCGCTGGCGGTCGCCGGTGCACGGCAGCGCGCCGCACGTGACGTTGATGGTCCAGACGCCCGTCGCGTCCACCCAGTAGGCGTAGTTGCCGACGACCAGAACATCCGTCGGGGAGGCGTCGGTGTCGGCCACGGTCTCGATGGGCCCGGTCCCGTCCTTCAGCGTGCGGAAGACCTTGTTGGCGAAGTGGACCCAGTACAGGTAGCCACCCGACTCGACGAAGGCCCTGCTCGAGTAAGGCAGTTGGCTGGCGCTGAGGGCCACCACGGTCTGGGCCGTGAACGGCTCGCCCAGCGGCATCCGCGCGATCCGCTGACCGCTGGCATCGTAGTAGTACAGCCCGTCGTCGGCCGAGAGCAGGCCGTGGTACGTGTTGCAGCGCGCGCCGTCGTTGATGGACTCGATGACGCGCTGCGGGCCGCCGGCGCTGGGCTTGCGCAGCAGCTCCGCAAACGGGTTGAACTCGTCGGCAAAGCAGTTGTGCGCCCAGTAAAGAAGCCCCGCGCCCACGGCCCACGTCTCGACGTTGCCAGTGGCCACGGGGACCGGCGTGTCGGTGGGGGCGGCGTGGGCGGTGGGTGTGCCGGCCGGGCTGAGCGGTCCCATCAGAACCGTCGCGGCGAACGCGACACCGAGCAATCGAACGGCGAAGGGGTTCGAGCGTGGCATGGGGGGCTCCTTCGCGAACGCAGGCGCCGCCGGGGAGATGGCGGCCAGGCGTTCGCGAGCCAAAGGTATCCCCTCGGCGTCAAGCGCGCCAGCGCCCAGCTCGCACTCGCTAGGCCATCGGGCAGACTCAATAACCCACCTCGCTCGGTGCTTGGTGGTGCTCGTTGACCCGCACCGCTCGGTTTGTTGAAGTCCAGTACAGCTTTGGGTTACCGGTCACGCATACGTGGATAGGCCCCGCTTCGCAGTGAAGAGCGGACCGCAGTGCGCTGCTGCGACGCGCATTGATGTGGCCCGACCTCGGTTGGTGGCGACCCTTCGCCGCGGCAGGACGGCATTGCGACGGCGGTCCGGAGATCCAGAGAGGGGCCCGCAGCGGGCACGCCCAGGCGGCGTGAAGGCGTCCGGTAACCCAAAGCCGAAAACGGCGGGCACCCACGTTTTGGCCAAACTCGCGTGCCACCGCCCAAGTCGTGAAGCGCCAAGCGCCCCCCCAAAGGCTGCCGGTCCTCCACACTCGGTTGCTGCCGTCTCTCCGTTATCCCCCCATCACCACGCGCACCGAGTGCCGCTGCCCGTCCTCCACCAGCGCAATCCACCCGTCCTCGACCAGCACCCCGTCCAGCTCGACCGACGCCACGCCGCGGCTGACTTCGCCAGGGTTCTGCACGTCGATGGCATACGTCGAGGGGCCATGGCGGTAGACGATCTCAAAGCCGGGCCAGTCGCGCGGGATGCACGGGTCGATCCGGAGGCGGTTCCCGCGCTGTGTGAAGCCCAGGATGGACTCCAGGGCCACGCGGTACATCCAGGCGGCCGAGGCCGTGTACCACGTCCACCCGCCGCGCCCGGTGTGCGGCGGGACCGAGTAGACGTCCGCGGCCGCCACGTACGGCTCGACCTTGTAACGGTACGCGCCCGCGCGCGTCGAGGCCTGGTTCACCGGGTTCAGCATGGCCAGCAGCTCGCCCGCGCGGTCGCCGTTGCCGAGCATGGCGTAGGCCATCACGACCCAGAGCGCGGCGTGCGTGTACTGGCCGCCGTTCTCGCGCACGCCCGGGACGTAGCCCTTGATGTAGCCGGGGTCGACGTCGCCCCCGTCGAAGGGCGGGCTGAGGAGCATGACCAGCCCGTCGCCGCGGTGAACCAGGTACTCCTCGACGGACGCCATGGCGCGCAGCTGGCGTTCGGGCTGCGCCGCGCCCGAGATCACGCCCCAGGTTTGCGCGATCGAGTCGATCCGGCAGGCCTCGTTGCGCGCCGAGCCGAGCGGCGTGCCGTCGTCGAAGAACGCGCGAAGGTACCAGTCGCCATCCCAGGCGTTGGCCTCGATGGCGGCGACCAGCGACGCGGCGTGCGCGCGATAGCGCGCGGCCCGGTCGCCCTCGCCGCGCGCTTCGCAGAGCGGCGCGAAGCGCTGGAGGATGAGCACCAGGAACCAGCCCAGCCACACGCTCTCGCCCTTGCCCAGGTGGCCCACGCGGTTCATGCCGTCATTCCAGTCCCCGGCACCCATCAGCGGCAAGCCGTGCTCCCCGACGGCCAAGCTCCGTTCGATCGCCCGAACGCAGTGCTCGAACAGGGAGGACCGCTCGGCGGTCGGCTCGGGCGTCACGTAGGCGTCCTCCTCCTCCGGTGCCAGCGGACGCGCCTCGACGAAGCTGACCTGCGCGTCCAGGACCGCTGCGTCGCCGGTCACCTCGGCATAGTGCATGGCGACGAGCGGCAGCCAGAGGAGATCGTCCGAGAAGCGCGTGCGGACGCCGCGGCCAGAGGGCGGGTGCCACCAGTGCTGCACGTCGCCCTCGACGAACTGGCGCGAGGCGGCCAGGAGGAGGTGCTCGCGCGCGAGCTTGGGCGCCGCGTAGACGGCCGCCGCGACGTCCTGGAGCTGGTCGCGGAAGCCGAACGCCCCCCCTGAGGCGTAGAACGAGGCGCGCGCCCAAACACGGCAGCCGATCGCCTGGTAGAGCAGCCAGCGGTTGACCATGACGTCCAGCGCCCGGTCCGGCGTCTGGATCTGGACGGAGCCCAGCACCTGTTCCCAGCGCGCCGTCGCGGCGTCCAACGCACGGCTGGCCGCGCCCGGTTGGCGATACCGCTCGATCAGCGCCCGGGCCTCGGCCAGGTCAGCGCCCTGGCCGAGCACGAACGTGACCTCGACCTCCGCGCCTGGATCGAGCGCGACGGCGACGAGCAGCGCCGCACATGGGTCGAGCCCAGCGCCGACCTGGCCGGCGAGGCTGAGGCGCCCGAGCGCGTTGGGGCGCGCGAGCGTGCCGTTGCGCCCGATGAACTCCTTGCGCTCGCACGTGAACGATGCCGGCTGCGGCGAGGAGTCGACGAAGGCGACGCGGTCGGCAAACGCCTCATTATAGCGGTTGCGCGCGAGCAGCGCGCCGGTCTGCTCGTCGATCTCCGTGACGATATGCGGCGCCGAGGCCTGCGGCGTCACGCCGAGCACGAGCTGGGCGTAGCCGAAGGCGGAGAGGGTTCGCCGCCGGTCGGTCGCGTTGCGCAACCGAAGGCGCCAGAGCTTGACCGGATCGGCGTCGGGGACGAAGACCGTGAGCTCGGACGCGATGCCGTTCGCGGCGTGCTCGAAGGTCGTGTAGCCCTGCCCGTGGCGGACGGTGTAGCGGCCGCTTGTCGGCATGGGCTGCGGAGCGGGCGACCAGGCGGCGCCGCTGGCATCGTCGCGCAGGTAGATGGCCTCCGAGAGCGGGTCGGACACCGGGTCGTTGGACCACGCGGTCAGCCGGTTCTCGCGCGCGTTCTCCGACCACGTGTAGCCGCCGCCCGCTTCGGTGACCACGAACCCAAAACGCGGGTTGGCCACCACGTTGACCCACGGCGCCGGCGTCGCGTGCCCCTCGGACAACACCACCACGTACTCGCGCCCGTCCGCCGCAAACCCGCCCATCCCGTTCCAGAAGGCCAGCTCGTGCGGCGCCGGCCCGGCGCCGTGCTCGTCGGCGTCGTCGGCGGCGGCGGCGCGCTGCGGCACGAGCGGCGGCATGAGATCGAGCCGGCGCGGCTTGCGCTCGATCTGCTGCGCCACCGTCCCGCGCCCGCCGACGAGCACGGCGCGCGCGGCGGTCAGGATGAGCGTGCGGTCCTCCTCCGGCATGAGGTCCGCACGGCGCACGAAGACGCCGCCGCGCGCGTCAAGGAGGCTGGCGCTGATGCTGGAACGCACGGAGCCCAGCAAGAGGTCCTGGACCTCCTGTTGGTACGTCGTGGGGTGCTCGTTCAGGACGACGAGGTCGACCGCGAGGCCGCGGAGCCGCCACAGCTCGTGGGCGCGCAGGAGCTCGCGCACCAACGGGACGTGCTCGGGCTCGGAAACGCGCGCGACGACGATCGGGAGGTCGCCCGAGATGCCGTAAGCCCATAGGCCGGACTGGCCGCACCGGTTGCGCGCGATGAGCGCGGGCGCGGCGCGCAGGTCGGGGTTGACGTAGACCAGCCGGGAGGCCAGCCGGAGGAACGCCTGGGCCCCATCGGCGGTGATCCCGAGCTGGCGCAGCTCCACCTGCGCGTTGGTCCAGGCCAACTCCGAGGCGCGGGAGGCGCCGGCCACGTCGCCGTACTTCTCGGCGAGGAACACGACGTGCTCGCGGCTCTCGGCGTACGCCGTGGTGAAGACCACGCGCGCGGTCTCGTACGGGCCGATACGCACGCGGCGCCGGAGGCTGATGATGGGATCGAGCACCGCACCCGCCGTGTTCGACAGCGGGCGGCCATCGGCGACGGCCGCCGGCGCTACCGTCGAGCGTCCGCGGCCGACGAACCGCGCCCGGTCCGTCTCGTACTGGAGCGCCCCGACCACCGTGCCGAGGACGGCCGAGACATGGACGGCCCAGGCGTCGGGATCGGCCGGGGACCGTCGCCGCCGGTTGGCCAGGATCGCGCCCGGCCGGGGGATGAACTCGGTCTGCACGAACAGGTTGCCGAACGCCGGATGGGCGTCGTCCGCGGCGGCGCTCTGCAGCACGATCTCGGCGTAGCTCGTCAGCTCGATGACGCGCGGCCGGGCGGTCAAGTTCTCGATCCGGATGGTGCGCACCTCGGCGTCGTCCTCGGACGAGACCGTGATGGTGGTGTGCGTCTCGATGCCGTGGTCGACGCGGCGGAACTCCGCCTTCTCGAGCGAGAACACGGCGGAGTAGCTGTCGGGCTTGACCAGCGTCGGTTGGAACGCCGTCGACCACGTCGCGCCCGCCTCGACGTCGGTGACGTAGCAGAACTGGCCCCAGCAATCGCACGTCACGTCCTCGCGCCACCGGGTGACGGCCAACGCCCCCCGGCGGCTGTAGCCGCCGCCCGCCGTCGTGACCATGACCGAGTACGCGCCGTTGGAGAGCAGGTTGAGGCGCGGCGTCGAGGCCTGCGTCGTCTCGAAGTACCGCGTGACCACGGCCTCCGGGGCGCGCAGCACGCCCAGCTCGTGCCCGTCGCCCTCTGCGGCGATCGCGGGCACGAGCCGCGGGTGGCTCTCATAGAGCAGGAGCTCGTGGGCGCGCACCATCGGCTCGTCGTGGAAGCGCGCCTTCATGCGCTCGCCGAGCAGCACCTCGCCGAACGCCACCAGCGTCATCGCCTGGTGGTGCGCCATGTACGCGCGGACGACGGCGCCGGTCTGCCCTTCGGGCACGCGCGACGGCGTGTAGTCGATCGCCTCGTAGAAGCCAAAGCGGCCGGCGAGCCCGGCGGCCTCGAGGCGCGCGAGGTTGGCGACGGCGCGGGGCTCGACGAGGAGCGCGAGCGCGGTCGCGTAGGGCGCGACGACCAAGTCGTTGCGCAGGCCGCGCTTGAGGCCGAGCGTGGGGATGCCAAACGGGCCGTACTGGTAGTCGCGGCGGAGGTCCATGGCGTTGTACGCCGACTCCGAGATCCCCCACGGCACGTCGAAGCGCCGCGCGTAGGCGATCTGCTCGCGCACCGCGGCGTCCAGCGTGCGCTCGATCAGCGTGCCCTCGTACGAGCGCATGACCAGCGCGGGCATCAAGTACTCGAACATCGAGCCGGACCACGAGGCCAAGGCGCGCGCGCCCCCCGCTTGGACCAACGCGCGCCCCAGGCGGTGCCAGTGCTCGGCTGGGACGTCGCCCTTGGCCACCGCGACGAAGCTCCCGAGGCGGGACTCGCTGGCGAGCAGGTCGTAGTGCGCGTTCTCCACCTGGCCGGTCTCGGCGTTCAAGCCGATCGCAAAGAGCTTGCGGCGCGGGTCGTACAACAGGCCGAGCTCGATCTCCGCGGCGATGGCGCCGGCTTCCTGGGCCGCACGGCCAAGGCGCGCCGTGTGCTCGGCGATCACGGCAAGGGACGCGCTGGCCACCTCGAACAGCGCGCCGAGCCACGCCCCGACCGGCGTACCGCCGGCCGTCTTGGCTTCGCGAGCCGTTGCGGCGGCTTCCGCCAGGCGACGGGCGCCGAGCGCCAGGTCGCCGAGCGTCGGCGCGGGGCCGGCCGGCTGTGCGGCCTCGAGCGCCGCCTTGGCCTCGACCGGCACCTCCGCGGGCATGTCCGCAAGCAACGCGGCCCAAGGGGCAAGGACCGTTAGGTCGCGCTGGTGGGAGGCCACCTGGCCCACCAGGGCGTTGGCCCAATGCGCCAGGTCCTCCGCCTCGCCCTCGGTGCGGTCCGCCATCAGCCGGCCGACCGCGTCGTCGATGGCGGCCGCCTCGCCGGCGAGCGCCTCCAGGTGGGCATGCCAGGCGCCCGGCGACTCCGGGGTGCCGTCGAGCAGCGCGCGGAACGCCTCGACCATCCGCCGAAGCCGCCGCAGCGGTCGGCCGCCGGCCCAGTGGGGGACCGCGGCGAGCCGGGCCGCCTCGGCGTCCAGGAGGTCCAGCGTGGACCGGAGGCCATCGGCCGGAGCAAGGCCCAGCACCGGGGCCGTGATGGCTTCCAGGAAGGCCTGCTTGAGGACGACCAGGTGCGCCGCGAGGTTGCCGCTGTCGACCGACGAGACGTAGCGCGGGGACAGCGGCGTCAGGGTGGTGGTGTCGTACCAGTTGTAGAAGTGGCCGCGGAAGCGCTCCATGCGGCGCATCGTGGCCAGCGTCCGCTCGCTCCGCTCCGTCGCGTCGAGGAGGCCGAGGTAGCCAAGGTCGCGTGCCGCGACATCGGCCAACAGCGACAGCCCGATGTTGGTCGGGGACGTCCGGTGCGCGACGACAGGACCAGGAACTTCCTGGAAGTTGTCCGGGGGCAGCCAGTTGTCCTCGCTCCCGACGAACGTGTCGAAGTAGCGCCACGTCGCCCGCGCCACGCGCCGGAGGTAGGCGGCGTCGGCGGGCGACAACGCCCGCGGTCGTGGCCGCGCCGGCTGGCTCAACCACACGGCAAGCGCTGGCGAGGCGAGCCACGCCGCCAGGAACGGCAGGGCCACTGGAAGGGCGCCCGGACGCAGGAAAAGGACCGAGATCGTAGCCAGGCTGGCCACCGCGATGGCCGGCCACATCCGACGGTAGGCGGCGGCGACCAGATGGTCGCCCTGGCCGCGCTCCGCGTCCGCCGCCGTCACCCACTCGAGCAGCCCGCGCCGGGTGACGAGCAGACGCCACAGCGCGCGCGCGATCGCATCGAGCACGACATGCGCCTGGTGGGCTTGGAACGCCAGGATTAGCGCCGTGCGCGCCGTGTTGGCGCGGAAGTCCTCGCGCACCGTGCGCATGTAGCTGGACAGGATGGCGCCCCGCGGCGTGCCCAGCATGGCGGTGGCCAGATGGGCGTAGACCGGGAAAGCCGTCACCAGGATGGCCGCGAGCGTCCAGATGAGCGGTGCGCCCGGCAGCACCGTCCAACCGGCGACCAGCATGAGCACGGTCGACGGCCCGACGAGCGACCGGCGCAGGTTGTCGGCCATCTTCCACCGCGCGATGGCCGGCAGCACGTTGGGCACACGCCCGTGGCGCGCCGGCGTCGCGGGCAACAGCCACCGCAGCAGCTGCCAGTCGCCCCGGATCCAGCGGTGCTTGCGCTTGGTGAACACGTCGTAGCGCGACGGGAAGTCGTCGAAGAGCTCGATGTCGGTCGCCAGCGCGGCGCGCGCGTAGCAGCCCTCGAAAAGGTCATGCGAGAGCAGCGCGTTGTCGGGCACGCGGTCTTCCAGCGCAGCCGCAAACGCCGCCAGGTCGTAGATGCCCTTGCCGACGAAGCTGCCCTCGCCGAACAGGTCCTGGTAGACGTCGGATACCGCGGTCGTGTACGGGTCGACGCCCCGGAAGCCCGAGAACGTGCGCGAGAAGCGCGAGCGCGCAAAGGCCTCGAGCGCGACCGAGACGCGCGGCTGGACGATCCCGTAGCCCTGGACGACGCGGCGCGTCTGCGGGTCGAGGCGAGCGCGGTTCAGCGGGTGCGCGATCGTGCCCACCAGGGCGCGCGCGGCGTCGCGCGGCAGGCTGGTGTCGGCGTCGAGCGTGATCACGTAGCGCACGCTGGAGAGCGCGGACGCCTCGCCGACGATCGGGGCAAAGCTCGTGTCCCCGTCGCCGAGCAGCAGCCGGTTCAGCTCCTCGAGCTTGCCGCGCTTGCGCTCCCAGCCCATCCAGATGCCATCGGCGGCGTTCCAGACGCGCCGGCGGTGGAGGAGGAGGAACCGGTCAGGCCCATGGCGGGCGTTCAAGGCCTCGATGCCGCGGGCGGCAGCCTCGATCACTGCCTCGTCCCCCGGCATCGTCTCCAGGGCGGCGTCGTAAAGGTCGCACAGGAGGGCCAGATGTAGGTGGGCGTCGTGGTTGCCCAGGTACCGGATCTCGATCTGGGCGACGGCCTCCCGGACGTCATCGACGCTCCGCACGATGAGCGGCACCACGACCAGCGTGCGCCGCGCGGCGGGGATGCCCTCGGAGAAGTCCAGCTTGGGCAGGACGCGCGGCGGCAGCAGCAGCGTCACGGCGTAGTTCACCAGGCTGACCGCGAGCTCGCTGGCCGGGATCAGGACGACGAGGACGACGGCCAGCAGCCCGTACGCTGTGGCGCCTGCGAGGGCCGCGTAGCGCGCGATGATGGCGACGAGCACGGCGCTCAAGAGGGCGATGCCGCCCAGGTACGCGGCCGTCGGTTGCGCCAGCGCGGCGCGCGCCACCATCGCGCGGAGGGTCGGCCGATAGCCCGCCGCGCGCTCCAGGTCGCTGAGGCGCTCGCCGATCAAGAAGGAACCGACGTGCGCGTCGCGCACGTCCTGCCCTCCAGGCGCCGCGTCGGCCTCGGCGCGGGCCGCCTCGACGGCCAGCCGGGCAACCTCCGGCTCGTCGAGCGTCGACCGCCGGGCGATGGCCTCGACGCGGCGGCGATAGCGGTCGCGCGTGGTGAAGTCGAGTCGGGCATAGTCGGCCGACGGGTCCTCCCGCAGCACCGCGTCGACCACGCTCACGCTCTCGAAGAAGTCGCTCCAGCTGGTGGCCGTGATGGCGCGCATCGACGTGATGGCGTTGCCGACGGACACCTGGTTGGCCGCCTGGGTCCGGCGCTCGTGCCGGAGCGCCTCGTCGGGCGTGGTGCCCTGATCCGCCAAGCGCTGCTCGAGCCAGACGATGACCGGGTCGAGCGCCGGATCGTGGTCGCGCAACCGGTGGAGCATGGCGGTGATGAACATGGTCGTGGACGGCGCCACCCGCGGCGCGACGCGCGACGCGATCATGGCGTGCACGGCCGCGCTGCCCTCCCCCGACGCGTGCACGAGCTCGTCGAAGAGGCGATCGGCCGCCTCGATCTCCAAGCGGGCGCGCTCGACGCGCGCGGCCATGCCGGCCAAGGTCTCGATGAGCGCCAGCCGGAGCGCGATGGGCACGGCCCAGAGCTCGCCGATCGCAAGCGGCGAGACGTCCTGGTAGGCGCGCACGAAGCGCGTCAGCGTGGCGAGCTCGAGGTGGCCGTACGTGTGCTGCACCAGCGTCGCCGCGAGGGCGTAGACGCGCGGGAGGCCGGCGTACGGCCCGTCGACGAGCTTGGGCAGCTGGCGGTAGTAGCTCCGCGGCAGGTCCTCGGCGCTCTCGCGCAGCTGGTCCTGGATGATGTGGTAGTTGTCCAGGATCCACTCGCCGGCAAACGAGATCGGCTGGCCCTTCTGCACCTGCTCAGCCGAGGCGCGGTACATGGCGGCCAGCGTCTTGCCGTTGGCCTCCAAGCGCTGGCGGAGCGTGGGCGAGGTGCCCGGCCGCCGGACCGTCCGGTGCGCGCGAGCGAGGGCAGCCGCCAGCTCTTCGAGCCGCTCGACGCTGAGCAGCTCGTCGCCGATGGCGGCACCGTCCGCGGGCGCATCGAGCGGCGACGAGACGGTCATGGGCCGTGGCTGGCGCAGGCGGCCGGGCTGCTGGCTCGTTCGGTGCGGTCGCGGTTGGTGCCCATCGCAATCCCCTCGTCGCGGGTCGCCGCACGTCGAGGCAGCACGCCGGTGACGAGCGGTCGGCCGGACGGTACACCGTGAGCGGACGGGCTGCCAGGAACGCGATCGCCGCTCAACCGGTGACGGTTGACGGTGTCGCGACGGGAAGTGTATGCTGCCGAGGGCGCGATCGAACGTTCGATCGCTGTGCGATCCCTCTGTGCGAGAGCTGGCCGCGTTCGATGAACAAGCTGAACGATGTCGCCGTGCGAGGCGTTTGGTTCCTCCTCGGCGGCCTGGCGGCCATTGCCATCAACACCGGGCTCTTCGGGTTCTTCGAGGCCCGCCTCGGCAACCGGTACCTCGCGTACGGCATGAGCCTGGGCCTCACCAACGTGCTGCTCTTCCTGTGGAACTACTTCATCGGCTTCAAGACCGCCCAGCATTGGACCGTCGCGGCGCGCCGGCAGGCCGCGTGCCTTGCTGTAGCCAACCTCCTCAACTACTCGCTGGTGGTGTCGTTGCAGGGCGTGTTTCCAGAGTGGCCGAAGCTGGTCATCGCGGGCGTCCAGGCGTTCGTCGGCGTCTTCAAGTTCGGCCTCTACCATGTCTGGGTCTACCCGCTGCGCGACCTGCGCCCGGTGGCTGACGAGGCCGTCCGCTGCTGATGGACGCACGCGATCAGCCCGATGCCCACGCGAGGGGGCGCGCGACCAAAGCGCTCATCGGCCGGCGCGTGCTTGGCTACCTCGCCCAGCCGCCGCGCATGCTGGAAGTGGTGCTGTGGGCCCTGGTCGTGGGCGCGGTGATCGGCGTCCGGCTCTACTTGCTCTCGCTTCTCCCCACCTACCTTTGGTCGGGCGATACGGCGTCCTACGCCAACCCCGCCTTTGGTTGGCTGGACACGGGCGAGATGGTCTTCGACAGCCGGCGCGGTCCCGTCTACTCGCTCGTCATCGCCGCCGTCGCCAGGGTGACCAGCACGCTGACCGGCGTGGTCTGGGCGCAGCACGCGTTGGGCGCCGTAGGGATCCTGGCGACCCTTGTGGCGGGGCGTGCCTATTGGGGCAGGTCCGCCGCGATCCCGCTGGCGGCGTTTGGCTTCGGCTACGCGCTGTACGGGATGCCGATCCACCTCGAGCACCTGCTCCGCAACGAAACGCTGCTCTTCGCCTTCTCGTCGCTGGCGATCGCCAGCTGGCTCGTGGCGCTGAAGAACGGGTCGGCGTGGTTCCTGTTCCTGGCGGCGCTCTGCGCCGGCTTGCTCTCGCTCACCAAGAACGTGTTCCTGCCGTTTCCCCTGGCCATGGCGGCCGGAGCCCTCGCCGTGGACCCGACGGTCTGGCGAACCCGCGCGTTCCGCCTGGCCTTGATCGCCGCGGGGTTCCTCCTGCCGTCGCTGCTCTACACGGTGCACCGCGCGACCGCGGCCAACGTCGAGCCGGCCCGGCCGCAGGTGGGGCTCCTGCTCTTCGGGCGCACGGCCCAATGGACCGTGCTGGACGGCGGCATCGAGCCGGAGGCGAAGGCCGTGATCCGCGCCGACATCGAGGACTACCGGCGCCTGCCGAAGCTGGACAACAACCTCGTCCTCAAGCGCACCGCTGTCCCACACCTTAGCGCGTTCCTCAGCGCAGAGGGCAAGACGCCGAGCGATCTGGAGCGGCTCTGCCGCCGGCTGGCGTTCGAGGCGATCCGGGCGCATCCGGAGGCGTTTGCGCGCCAGGTGCTAGGCGACGTCCACAGCATCCACTTCAAGGCCGGCGTGGAGAACTCCGCACCGCACCGGGACGACCTTCGGCTGGCCATCGAGGACATGGGCGAGCTGGACACGAGCCACAGGGTGATGGACCGGGACGCGACGATCGCCACGCTCGACCGGATCAGCGAAGGCAGGCGGACGTTCTACGCGCTCCACCGGCTGGAGCGCCTGGCATGGCCCTTCCAGCTCTACCCCCCGCTGTTGACGACGCTGGCGCTCGTGCTCCTCGTCGGCCTGACGCGCGGGACAACGCGCCTGTTCTTCGCCGGCATCGCCGCGGTATGGTTCTTCAACGTCGTGCTGCTCTCGACCGTCGGCCGTCCCCTGGAGCGCTACCTGATGCCCGTCGTTCCCGCCATGTTCTGGGCGCAAGCCGGAGCGGTCGTCCTGGCCTGGAAGCACGTCGTCCGCCGATGAAGACAGCCGACATCGACGTCAGCGTCCTCATCCCGGCGTACAACGAGGAGCACGCGATCCAGCAGACCGTCCAGGTGGTCCTCCAGTTCGCCGAGCACGTCCGGTCGCTCGAGGTCATCGTCATCGACGACGGCTCGAGCGACCGGACCGGCGAGATCGCGCGCGCGCTGCCGGTCACGCTCATCGAGCACGAGGCCAACCTGGGCTACGGCGCGGCGCTGAAGAACGGCATGCGCGCGGCGCGCTACGACTATATCCTCATCGCCGACGCTGACGGGACGTACCCGCTGGAGGACATCCCGCGCCTGGCGGAGGAAGCGGAGCGCTACGACATGGTCGTCGGCGCGCGCACCGGCGCCATCGTCAGGGTGCCGCTCCTCCGGCGGCCGGCCAAGTGGATCATCACGCGGCTGGCCGAGTACTTGAGCAACCGCAAGATCCCCGACCTCAACTCGGGCTTTCGCATCTTCCGCAAGGACGTGGCGATGCGCTTCTTCACGCTCTACCCGGATGGCTTCTCGTTCACGACGACCATCACGCTGGCCATGCTGACCAACCACTACCGGGTCAAGTACATCCCGATCAACTACCACAAGCGCGTGGGCACGTCGTCCATCAACCCGCTGCGCGACTTCATCAACTTCACCATCCTCATCATCCGCATCTCCGCGTTCTTCAAACCGCTCAACGTATTCATCCCACCAGCCCTCGTCCTCGTCGTGGTCGGCCTCATCAAGGGCACCGTCGACTACGCAAAGCAGGGCTCGCTCGGCCTGCTCGCCATCGCGCTCGCGCTCACCGGGGTGCAGATGCTCTTCATCGGGCTGCTGGCCGACCTCATCGACCACCGCATGAAGCTGTAGGGTGCGCCTCCGCGTTCCGATGCCGCGCGCGCTGGCAGCGATCCTGGCGCTGTCGCTGGCGCTCGGCAGCGTGGGCGCCGGCTGGGGGCTGCCCAACGACCGCTCGTGGTCCAACGACGATCCGACGCCCCGGGTGCCGCTCCGGATCGGCCAGATCTGGTGCTGCGGCCACGACCGGTACCCCTACCTCCAGCCGCTGATCACGCGGGCAGTCTACGCGCCGTCCCTGGCGTGGTGGCGCCTGCGCGGCGAGATCGCGGCGTCGTGCGCGGACCTCGGCGACGCCGACTGCTATGCCCGGCCGTACGAGCAGCTGGGCTGGTTGATGCGCCTCTCGCGCGCCTTGGCGGCCGTCATGGGCGCCGGCGTGGTCGCCGCCGTGTACGCCATGGCCGTGCGCCTCTACGCCGATCGCCGCGCCGCGCTCTGTGCTGCCCTCGCGGCCGCCGTCATCCACGAGCTCGTCCTGTTCAGCCACTGGGGCAACGTCGACGTCCCGTACCTCTTCTGGTTCGCGTGGTCAATCGTGGCCTTCCTGGACGTCGTCCAGCGCGGGCGAACGCGCGACTTCGCCGCGTTCGGGCTGCTGGCGGCGGCCGCGCTGGCAACCAAGGAAAGCATCGTCGGCGCCTATGTGGGCGTCGGCCTGGCCATCCTGGTGGTGCACGCGCGCCGGGCGCTAGCCGCGCGGCCGCCCGGGCAACCCGCCGCCCAAGACCTCTGGCGTGCGGCGCTCGACCAGCGGCTGTTGATCCTCCTGGCATGCCTCTTGGGCCTCTACGGCCTGGCCAACAACGTGGTCTTCAACCCATCCGGCTTCGCAGAGCACGTGGGCTACTGGATCGGCGGCGCCGGCATCGCCCCCTGGAACGACCGCTTCAGCGGCCACGCCGCCCTGCTGGCGACGTTCGGGAAGCAGCTGGGCGACGCGGTGGGCAGGCCGTGGCTGGCCGCGGCGGGCGTCGCCGCCGCCCTGGCGGCTTGGCGCGATCGGCGGACGGGCTGGGTGCTGCTGCCCGCGGCGTCGTACTACCTCTTCACCATCGCCCCGATCCGCTACGCCTTCACCCGGTTCACGCTGCCGGTGGCCATCCTCCTGGCGGTCCCGCTCGGGTGGCTGGCGGCCCGGGCGATGTCGACGACGCTCGGCCGCGTCGCGCTGGCCATGGTCTTTGCCCACGCGCTGCTCTACAGCATGCACGCCGACGTCATGCTCGTCATCGACAGCCGCTATGCCGCCGAGCGCTGGCTGGCCTCCGCGGTGCCGCGCCAGGCGCGCGTGGTGGCCATCGGCTCGCCGAGCTACCTGCCGCGCCTGGCCTACCTTGGCTACGCCCCGCAGCGGCTGGACGACGACGACGCCTCGCTGCCCGCCATCCTGGCCGAGGACGCCGACGTCGTGGTCATGGCGCGCCGCTCGCGCGCCGCAGCCGCCGACGGCGCCTCGATGCTGGTCGATCAGCTCGTCGGGTCGGGCTACACCATCGCGTACGAGGCGACGATCCGTGCGCCGCTGGCGCCCTTCATCGGCACGGACTTCATCGAGACGCGCGTGATCCCGCGGGCGATGATCCTGGCGCGAGAGGGCGTGGTGGCGCTCACGCCTCCTCCCTCCCCTTCCGCAGGAGCAGCCACGCCCCCACCGCGATGAGGAACGCCGGCCAGACCAGCTCGTCGAAGCCTCGGAAGCCCGCCGGCACCCTAACCCCGGCCTCCTCGCCCAGCACCACCACCGCCAGCGCCGCCATGGCGCCCGCCGGGAAGATCGCCCAGCCCATGCGCTCGACGGCCAGCAGCCAGAGGAATGCTGCGCCCAAGCCGATGAACAGCGATGCACCCGCAAGCCCTTCGGCGCCGGCCGAGCCGAAGAACGCCGCTCCAGCCAGACCGAGCAGGGCGCCCGCCGGGATGACCGCCCACCAATGCGCGCGATCGCGCAGGTAGACGATCACGAACGCCGAGCCCAGGCCGACGAAGAGCAGCGAGCCGGCCAGCGCACCGCCCCAGGGATCCAGCCGCAGGATGTCAAGCAGGCGGCCGGTGCCCAGAGCGAGCAGCGCGAGGCCGGGGATGAGCGGCCACCACTCGTCGGGCGCGCTCCGCCACATCCTGATGAAGAGGAAGCCGGCCCCGAGCATGACCGCGGTCCATGCCAGGTCCGTGACGTTGGGCAGCGCGCGATCCAAGAACATCAGCGCGCCGATGCCGATGAGCAGGAAGCCCCAGCTGCGCCGCGCGGACGGCGCATGCGCGGCACCGGCCGCGGGCACGTCGCCCGCGTCGGGCCAAGGCGCCTCGTCGAGCTCGGGCGGCAAGCCGGTCGGGTCGTTCGGGTCGATTGGGTCGATGGGGTCGATGGGGTCGGTTGGGTCGTTCGGCAGGGTCATGGCACCTTCACCTCGTCGTCGTTGGGTGGCGAGAGCGGCCATCGGACGGCAGCTGAGCTGCGCAGCCGCCAGGCGCGCAGCGCGATGATGCCAATGCCCACGCCAAGATGGAAGCGTGTCCCTCGGGCGGGCCTGCGATGGTCATCCCCTCTACCCGACCAGCGCGACGCCGATGAGCCGCCCGATGCCAAACGTGACGGCCGCGGCGATCAGCCCGAAGAGCACCTGGCGAAAGCCCGAGAAGAACACGTTCCGCCCGGTGAGCAGCGTGATCCCCGCCCCGACCGCGAACAAGCCGACGGCGCTGGCCGCCAGGCTGGCTGCGATGGCCGCGTTCCCGGCCAGGGCCATGAACGGCGCCACGGGGATCACCGCGCCCAGCGCGAACAGCACGAACGACGTGATGGCCGCCTCCCACGCCGAGCCGCCCAGCTCCGCCGGGTCGAAGCCCAGCTCCTCGCGCACCAGCGTGTCCAGGGCGGCCTTGGGATCGGCCATGAGCTGGGCGGCCACGGCCTCCGCCTGCTCCTGCGGCAGCCCCTTGGCCCGATAGATCTGGGTCAGCTCCTCTTGCTCCTCCCCGGGCGCCTCCTCGAGCTCGGCCGCTTCGATGGCCAGCTGCCGCGCGTACAGCTCGCGCGAGCTCTGGACCGACAGCCACTCCCCGAGCGCCATCGAGATGGCGCCGGCCAACAGCCCGGCCAAGCCGGTGACCAAGATGGCGCGCCCCTCGAGCGCCGCGCCGGCGACGCCCATGACCAGGCTCAGGTTGGACACCAGCCCGTCGTTAGCGCCCAGCACCGCGGCGCGCAGCGCGTTGCCGCTAGCCGCGCGGTGCTGGGCCTCCATCTGCGCGATGGACCCGCCCGCCAGCCCGGCGCCGCGTAGCGAGCGCAGGAGATCGCGGTGGGCTTGCTCGTCGCCGGCCAGCTCGGCTTCCGGCGTGTCGGAATAGGCGTCCATGTCGGCCTGCTCGCGCTCGACCATGGTCGACAGGACTGCGGACGGGCCGAGCCAGCGCACAAGCCCGACCAGGACCCGACCGCGAACGCTCGGGGTCGGCTTACCTGGCAACGCCCCGTGCTTGGCCAGCCGCTCGGCGAGGATGGCGGCGTGCCGCGCCTCGTCGTCCGCCATCCGCCGGTACACCTCGGCCAGGGTCGTCCCGGCAACCTTGGCGCTGGCCGCGCGGTACACCGCCGTGCTGTCCACCTCCTCTTGCCACGCCATGCGCAGGCGCGCCGTATCGTCGTTCACGGTCGTCCCCTCCTCGACGACGGCCGCGGCGGCGCGTCGTGCGCGGCCGCGGCCGCAGGTTGGACGCGGATCCTGGCGTCCGCGATGAGGCAGCCGTCCGGAAGCGCGAAGACCGGGTTGAGGTCGAGCTCCGCGATCTCCGGGACGGCCACGGCCAGGGCCGAGAGGCGCAGGAGCAGGTCCTCGAGCGCGGCCACGGAGGCGGCCGGGTGGCCGCGATAGCCTTCCAGGAGACGATAGCCGCGGATGGCGCGCACTAGCTCGCCGGCGTCGCGATCGGAGAGGGGTGCCACGCGGAAGGCGACGTCGCCCAGGATCTCCACGTGGATGCCGCCCAGGCCGAAGGCGAGGAGCGGCCCGAACACCGGGTCGACCACCATCCCGGCCATGACCTCGACGCCGCCCCGGATCATGGGCTGGACCAGCACGCCGTCGTCCGCGGCCTCCGCGTCGACGACAGCGATGGCGGCGCGCATGGCCGCGAAGGCCGCCCGGACCGCGTGGGCGTCGGCGACGTTCAACCGGACGCCGCCGACCTCCGTCTTGTGGACGATGCGGTGCGATGCCGCCTTGAGCGCCACGGGATACCCGATGGCGTCCGCCGCGGCGACCGCGTCCTCCGCCGTGGCCACGACCTCGCCCGGCCCCACGGGCAGCCCGAACGCCGCGAGCACCGAACGCACCTCGCCGGCGTCGAGCCAGCCGCCGGGCCGGGCGAGCGCGCCTTGGCAGATGGCCGTCGCCACGTCGGGGCGCGCGTCGGCGAACGTGGGCACGGTGCCCGGCGTCCGCGCGCGCCACTCCGCGTAGCGGGCCGCCGCCGCCAGGGCGCGAACGGCCGGCTCCGGGAACGGGAAGGCGGGGATGCGCTCGCCGGCGCCCTGGATGGGCATCGCGCGGCCCGGCTCCTCGCCGGCCATCAGGCACGCCACCACCGGCTTGCCAGGCGCCGCGCCCCGCCCGGTCGCGACGCCGTCCGCGACGGCCGCGTGGATGGCCGCACCCGGCGTGATCCCGACGGGCACGAAGATGGCTAGGACCATATCGACCTCGGGCGCGGCCAGCAGGGCCTCGAGGCAGCGCCGGTACGCGTCGGGCGCCACGGCCGCCAGCGTGTCGACCGGGTTTGCGGTGCTGGCCGCCTCCGGCAGCACCGCGGCCAGCGCGCTGCGCGTGGCCGGGGCGAGCTCCACCACGTGCAGGCCCTCCGCCTGGCACGCATCGGCGCACAGGATGCCCGGCCCGCCCGCGTTCGTGAGGATGGCCACGCGCCGGCCGGCCGGCAGCGGCTGGTCGCCGAGCACGGCCGCCAGCGCGAACAGCTCGTCGATGGTGCCGGCGCGCAGGACGCCGGTCTGGGCGAACAGAGCATCAACCGCGACGTCGCGCGCCGCCAAGGCGGCCGTGTGCGAGCCCGCGGCGCGCTGCCCAGCCGCGCTGCGGCCGCTCTTGAGCGCGACGATGGGCTTGACGCGCGCCACGCGGCGCGCCAGCTCCGCAAAGCGCCGCGGGTTGCCGAACGATTCCAGGTAGAGGAGCACGACGCGCGTGCGGGGGTCCGCCTCCCACCACGCAAGCAGGTCGTTGCTGGACACGTCGGCCCGGTTGCCCAGGCTGACGAACGCGGAGATGCCCAGCCCGCGATCCTGGGCCAGCCGCAGCACCGCCAACCCCACCGCCCCGCTCTCGGACGCCAGCGCGACGGAGCCCTCGGGCGGGAAGATCGGTGAGAACGAGGCGTTCAACCGGAGGGCGGCGTCCGTGGCCAGGACGCCCAGGCAGTTCGGCCCGACCATCCGGACGCCCAGCGCGCGCACGCGCTCGAGCAGCCGTGCCTCGAGCCCGCGACCGGCCGGGCCGGTCTCGGCAAAGCCGGCGCTGAGAACGACCACTGCCCGCGTCCCGCGCGCCGCGCACGCCTCCACCGCGTCCAGGACCCCGTCCGCCGGCACGGCCACCACCGCCAGCTCGGGCGCGATCGGCAGGGCGTCAACCGAAGGGAACGCCGGCACGCCCGCGATCGCGGCGGCATGCGGGTTCACCGGCAGGATGCGGCCGGTATAGCCGGCATCCAGGAGGGCGCGCACGACGCGGTGCCCCACCGCCAGCGGCTGGCGCGAGGCGCCGACGATGGCAACCGACCGCGCCGAGAAGAACGGCGCAAGCGATGCCGGGTCTTCGGGTGCGCCGGCAAGAGGAACCGAACGTGGCGCGACATCGGTTTGCTTGGCCATCCGCTAGACGGCTGTATAGCCGCCGTCGGCCAGGAGCGCGTGGCCCGTGACCAGCGAGGCGCCGGTCGAGCACAGCCACAGCACGACCTCGGCGACCTCCGCGGGCGCGCCAAACCGCTTCATGGGGTGGAGCGACACGAGGTGCGCGTGGATCGGCGACGCCGGGTCGAGCAGGCCGGCCTTGTCCAGGAGCGGCGTGGCCACGAACCCGGGGCACACCGCGTTGATGCGCACGCCCTGCGTGGCGTACTCCACCGCCGCGGTCTTGGTCAGGCCGATCACGCCGTGCTTGGCGGCCACATAGGCGGGCGCGTTGGCAAACCCGACGGTCCCCAAGATCGACGCCATGTTGACGATGCTCCCGCCCTCGCCGGCGAGCATGGCCGGGATTTCGTGGCGCAGGCACCAGAAGACGCCGGTCAGGTTGACACCGATCACCCGCTCCCACCCGTCGCTGGGGTACTCGCCGGTCGGCGCCGACGGCCCGCCGATGCCCGCGTTGTTGCACGCGCAGTCCAAGCGGCCGAACTCCGCCACGGTCCGCTCGACGAGCGCGCGAACGTCGTCCTCGCGCGCGACGTCGGCGGCCACGAAGACGGCGCGACCGCCGGCCGTCCGGATGGCCTCCGCCACGCGCTCGCCGCCAACGACGTCGATGTCCGAGAGGGCCACGGCCGCCCCTTCGCGGGCAAACGCGAGGGCGGTGGCCTCCCCGATCCCCGACCCGGCCCCGGTGACCAGCGCCACCTTCTCCGCAAATCGATCGTCCATGTTCACGCCTCCATGGGTGGTTCGCACCCCGACGCTACTCGCTCGCCGGCGCTCGGACCAGCAGGAGCGGGACGCCAGCCTGGTGGAGCACCTCGTGCGTCACGGAGCCAAACGGCAACCGGCTGAGGCCGGTCCGCCCATGGCAGCCTAGGGCCACCAGCCCGGCACCTGCGCGCGACGCTTCGGCCAGGATGGCCTCCGCGGGCGACGTCGCGCGCCGAAGCCGCGTGTCTACGCGCAGCCCACGACGCGCCAGATCGCCCGCAAGGGCGTCCATGCGCGCCTGCGCATGAGCGCTCTCGTCCGCCGCGCGCGCGCCGTTATGGCTGGGCAGGATGCCGGCCAGCTCGGGCGTCGGCGCCGGCGCCACGGTCACCACGCTCAGCAGGATCAGGGCACCTCCCAGCGCTCCGGCCAGCCCCGCGGCGTGCGGCACGACGTGCTCGGCGGCTGCCGATCCATCCAGACCGACGAGGACGGGCCGGCCGCGCCACCTCAACGGAAGTTGTTCCGGCGCCCCCAATGCGCGCACCACCACCACCGGCACCAGCGTCGCGGCCAGGACGTCCCAGGTCACCGAGCCGTAGAGCCAGCGCCCGAGGCCCGATCGACCGTGGGTCGTCATGACCACCAGCCCGGCACCTTCCGTCGCCACCGCGGCCCGTATGGCGTCGGCGGCATCGCCCTCCAGCACGCGTGCGTCCGCGCTCACCCCTTCGAGGGCTAGCTTGCAGGCCACCCCGGCGAGGTAGTCCTCCGCTGTAGCCCGCGCGCTCAGGCGGTCCAGCGCAGCACCGGCCTCGAGGACGCGGACCAGCACCAGCCGCGCACCGAGGCGGGTGGCCACCGCCGCCGCCATCGGGAGCGCCCGCTCCGCCAGCCGCGAACCATCCAAGGAAACGACGATGGCCTCGTACACCTTGCACCCCCTCCGGGAGCCACAGGGTCTCCCAGAGCAGAGTATCGGCCGCCAGCCGGAGGACGGTGCCAGCCAAACGGATAGCCCGTGGGTAGCAGGGCGGGCTGGCCCGCCCGTCAAGCGTCGTCCGTCAAGCCGTGTCGCAGCGCGAACGCCACCACCTGCGAGCGGTTCTGAAGGTGCAGCTTCTGCAGGATGTTGCGAAGATGGTATTTGACCGTGTTCTCGCTGACGATCAGGCGCGCGGCGATCTCCCGGTTGGTCATGCCGGTCACAAGGCATTCCAGCACCTCGACCTCGCGCGCCGTCAGCGGCTCGACCCTAAGCTCCTCCGGAACGTCGGCGCGCGAGCGCGGCGGGCGGGGCGGGGCGGGCTCGCCGGCAGCCGTCGTCTCGAACGATGCTCCGCGCGCGAACTCGACCAGGATGCGCGACGCCAGCTGCGGCGTGAGGGCAGGCTCGCCGCGAGCAGCCGCTTCGACCAACTGGATGACGGTGGCGGGATCGTAGCTCTTGAGCAGGTAGCCTTGGGCGCCCGACTTCACCGCCTCGAACAGGTCGGCTTCGTCCTCGGAGGCCGTCAGGATGACGACGCTGGTCGCCGGCAGCACCGCCTTGATCAGCCGCGTCGCCTCCAGGCCGCCGCCGCCCGGCATGGAGAGGTCCATGAGCACCACGTCCGGAACGGTCGCGCGCGCCAGCGCGACGGCTTCGGGACCGCTGTCGGCCTGCCCGACCACGACCATGCCGCGCGCCTCGAACAACCCGGCCAGGCTCTCGCGCAGCAAGCGGTGGTCGTCGGCCAAGAGCATGCGGATGGTCATGCGGTCACCCTTCGGGGAGCACCGAAGGCGCCGGCACGGAGGCGGGCAGCTCGACGAGCACAGAGGTCCCACCGCCGATCCGGGAGCGGATCTCCAGCCAACCCCCCGCGGCCTGGGCGCGCTCGCGCATCGTGGCCAGCCCGAACCGGACGCCCGTCGTCGGCTGCTCGGCGTCGAAGCCCTGGCCGTCATCGACGACCTCAGCGCGCAGCGTGGCGCCGGCGGCTTCCGCCGCGCGCACCAGCCGGACGGCGACGCGCGAGGCGCTGGCGTGCTTGCGCACGTTGCTGAGCGCTTCCTGGATGATGCGTAGCAGCTGTGCCTCGGCCCCCGGTTCGAGCTTGAGCTGCCGTGCGGCCTGGTCGACCTCGAGCTCAGCAACGACGCCCGACTGCAGGCGGTACCGCTCCAGGTACATCCCCAACACGCCCGCGAGGTCGCGCGCTTCGCCGAGGTGACTGCGGAGGCCCAGGATGGCCTCGCGGACATCGGCATACGCATCCACGACTGCCTCGTCGATCCGCTCGACGGCCTGGCGGGCAAGGTCCAGCTGGTCGCCGTCGAGCGCACCTCGCGCCAGGCCGGCCTGGATCCGGACGTAGCCGAGGACCTGCGCCAGGCTATCGTGCAGCTCGCGCGCGATGCGCTCGCGCTCTGCGACGGTGGCCAGGCTCTGAGCGGTGGCGTACAGGCGCGCGTTCTCCACCGCCACCGCCGCCTGCGCGGCGATCATCTGAAGGATGCGCTCGTCGCTGGCGTCAAAGCCCACCACCGCCTCGCCGTCCAGGCGATCGGTGAGGTACAGGTTGCCGTGCACCCGCCCGCGCGCCCGGATCGGCACGCCGATGAACGACGTCATCGGCGGATGGCCGGCGGGGAACCCGCTGGAGCGGCGGTCCTTTGCCAGGTCGTCGACGCGGATCGCACGATCCTCGGCGAGCACGGCCCCGAGGAGCCCCCGGCCCTTGGGCAGCTCGCTCATCCGCTCGCGATCCTCGGGCGCCAAGCCCGAGGTGAGGAAGCGCAGGATCCGCCCGTCGTCATCGAACATGGCCAGGGCGCCATAGCGCGCCCCGATCACCGCGCGGGCCGCCTCGACGACCTCCTGGAGGATCCACGCGATGTCGTGGTGGCTGACCAGCGCCAGGCTGGCCCGGTTCAGCGCCTCCAGCTGCGCCGCCTGGCGCGCGCTGGTGCGATGCAGGCTCCGCGCCTCGTCCTCGCGTCGCCGCCGATCCGTTATGTCGCGCACCACGGCCATGACGAGCGACTCGCCGGCAGGCCCCTCGATGGGCGCAAGCATGATGTCGACCGGCAGCTCGGAGCCGTCCCGGCGCAGCGCGACGAGGTCGTGCCGAGCGCCCATCGGCCGCGCCTCCGGGTGCGCGACGAAGCCGAGGCGATGCTCGACATGCACGTCGCGGAGCGCCGGCGCGACGAGCCGCTCGACCGGCCCGCCGCACAGCTCGGCGCGCTCGTAGCCGAACATGGCTTGGGCACGGGCGTTGGCCAGGACGATCGTGCCCTCGGCATCGACGAGGAGCACCGCATCCGGCGCATGCTCGAAGAAGCGCTGGTAGACCTGCGATTCGGACGGCCGAGCCGACTGCGTCGTTGTCATTCCGCATTCCCGCGCGACGAGAAGGCGCAGCGTGCGCGCATTCCGGCGCTCAGCCTACCATCCGGCTCCGGCGCGGGCAATCGGCAGGTAGATCGGCCGGTGATCCGGCTCGAGCTCGGCCGCGACGAGGACGTCGACAGCCAGCATGTCGCCGTCGTACCACTCGGCGCCGCTCGGAGGCTCGACGTCCGGCGAGCGCGTGCCGCCGTAGGCTTTGATGCGCACGCCGGCCGCCTCGGACGCGAGCACCAACGCGCCGAGCGCGTCCTCTAGGCGTCCGCCGAGGCGTGCGGACCACGGTGCCGTGCGGCCACCTGGCCCGATCACCGTGAGAAAGCCATCGCCGCACAGCGCGCAGTTGGCGCGCGGCTCCGGCGCCGCCGGGACCGCGGGGAAGTCCGCCGACCAGCTCGCGCCGGCCACGAACGCACGGCCGGCTGGGTCGGCGGCGATGGCCAGGCCGGCGTCGTCGCCCGCGCCGCCGAGGTAGCTCAGGTAGTCCAAGGCGCCGTCGGGCTCAAGCCGCGCCGCGTAGGCGTCCAAGAGCCCGCCGAACGCGGTCTGGTAGGCGCCCGCCGTGATCGCCGGGAAGGCCGAGCCGCGGGCGAAGCCGGTGACGTAGGCGCGGCCATCGCCGTCGACGGCGATGGCCGCGGCGTGGTCGATGCCCGGATCGCCGAAGATCCCGGGGTCGGTCTGCACGCAGCAGCCGATGTGCACGGAGTAGTCGATGCGCGTGCCGTCCGGGCTGAGCCGCAGCGCGAACGCGTCGCGTTCGTCGACGTCGCCGGCGACGTACGCCGAGCCGTCGGGCCCGAGCGCCAGCGCGTTCACCTCGCCCGGGCGCGCGCCGAACCGGTCGGTGAAGGCCAGGTACGTCGCAAACTCGACGCGATCGCCCGCCGCGCCGAGCTTGACGACGAAGCCGTCGCGATCGTGCGCGCCGGAGAGGGGGCTCGGGACGGCCGCGCCGGGCGTCGTCGCCAGCGCGGACCGCAGCAACGTGCCCGCCAGGTAGACGCCGCCGTCCGCGCCCATGGCCACGCCGCGGCCGAGCTCGTAGCCGGCCTCGAAGTCGCTGTCGTCGCCCCGGAGCGGGCCGCCGTTGCCGAACAGCGTCGCCCAGGCCAGCGACCCGTCCGGCGCGTACTTGGCCACGAACGCATCGGTCCCTCCCCGGCGCTCGGCCAACAGCTCGATGCCCGCCTCCTCCCGCCAGCGATACAGGCGCTCGGCGTACACGTGGTTCTCCAGCGTGAGCGGCCGGATCTCGACGAGGACCGCCGCACGGCCGTCGGCGCTGAGGGCCGCCAGGTTCAGGTCGAAGTTCTTACCCGACGGGAACACCACCCGCTCGCCCACGCCCGCGCTCCACAGCCGGAGGTCGTGGCCCTGCGGGTACTGCTGGCGCCACGTCCCAATCCGGCGAGACCTTGACCAGCTCGGGCTCGCTCGGCTGGCCCTGCAGCGTCGCGGCCGGCGAGGCAACAGGAGCCATCGCCAGAAGGATCGAAGCGATGGCACCACGGCGCAGTCGACACATGGCGGCTTCAACCCTCTTGATCGTCGAGCGTGCGCAGCCAAGCCACCAAGGCCACGAGCACGACGATCGCAAACGCCCCGAACGCGTAGGCCAGCGCCGGCTGGCCGGGCTGCCCGGCGCGCATCGCCCAGACCATCATCGTCCCGATGGCGACGTTCTGGCAGAGCATGTTGACGAGCAGCACGGGCGCCAGGCCGAAGCCCCGCGCCTCCCGCCGCCACAGCCACCAACCCACGGCAATCATGGCGGGGAGCATCATGGCCAGGTCGATGACGTGGACGGGGTGGGTGGGCACGCCGTTGTCCAGGACGCCCAGTGGGATGGTCCCGTTCAGGGCCGCCGGCACCTCCTCGCCCAGCCACATGAGGGCAAAGAGGACGCCAGGCACGATCAGCAGCAAGGCCACCGACCGCACGGGCGCCTCGACCTCGAAGCGCGCTGCGAGCGTCGTCCAATCGGTGGTAGAGAGCCCGCCGATCAGCGCCCAGAGCGCCAGGCCGAGCGTGGCCGCGTAGGCCAGGAAGAGCGGGTTATGCTCCACGGAGAAGGCATAGATGAGGAACGTGTACACCAGGTACGAGAGCGCCCCGAGCCACACCAGCCAAGCACGGCGGGAACCGCGCGCGGCGAGCAGGGCGCTCCCGACGAGCAGCGGCACGACGAACACGAGGTCGACGGCGTCCTGTGCGACGGCCTGGATGGTCCACGCGGCAGGGCCTCGGTACAGGTCGGGCACGGTCAGGCCGACCACCGACACGAGCGCGACGAGGGCGGCGATAGGGGCCGTGAAGCGCAGCCAGTGGGCGCGCGAGGGGCTGATGGCCGGGGAGCGCGCGGCTCGCAGCGCGGCGTCGGATGCGATCGGGATGCCCATGGCGAACCTCCGCGGTGCGAGTCGGGTAGGAAGGATGCCACGGCGGTGCAACTCCCGCATCCGCCGTTCGGGTAGTCCGCCGGGTGGTTGGTGCAAGCAGCCTTGGAGCGACATCGCATCCACTGACGGTGGCGTCGTGCGGTCCTGAGGGCTGCACGAGTTCGCGTGGGTGCAGGAGACGACAAGCAGGTTGGTGGAGGCATGCCGCGGGCTCGACGGCATGTATCCCTTGACATCGCGCGCGGCGTGGCTACAATGTGTTGCGGCGCGTAGCTACAACATCACGAACTTGTGCACCGGTTGGAGCGTGCTGCTGTGACTACATACACCATCGGCGTTCGCGATCTCAAGAACGGCGCCACGCAGGTCGTGCGGGCGGTCCGAGAGGAACAGGCTGAGTACGTGATCACGCTTCACGGGCTCCCTGTCGCGGTCGTTCGGCCGTACACCGAGGACGACGCTGAGCGCATTCGCGCTGCCCAAGTCGAGGCACACCTGTCGGCGTTGCGCGACCTTGCCGCCGAGATCGGCGCAGCTTGGACATCGCACAAGAGCGGCGTCGAGCTCGTCGACGCGCAGCGGCGCGGCTGATGGCGGTCGTCGACGCCAGCGTCCAGGTCGCGCTGGTCAACGATGCCGACGCTCACCATGCCATAGCCATGGGCTGGTATCGGAAAGCACTGACCGCGGGTGAAACCATCACCGCGCCCTGGCTGCTCGTCGCCGAGGTCTCCGCAGCCCTGAGCCGCGGGATGGGCAACCCTGGGCTGGCCGAGCGGGCAGTCGCCGAGCTGGTGGCGCAAGCGCAGGTCAGCTTCGTCGTCGTCGACGAACAGCTGGCCGCGCACGCGGCGCAGTTGGCAGCCCAATGCGGGCTGCGCGGATGCGACTCGATCTACGTCGCGCTGGCGGCCAGCCTGGATGAGCCGCTCGTCACGCTGGATCAGGACCAGGCACAGCGCGCTGCGGCTGCGACGACGGTGATCCAACCCGGAGGGGGCTAGCTCGCTCGGCGGGACTCATCGCGGTGTGAGCGTGCCGAGCAGCGTGGTCGTCCTGCGTGTCGCGCTGCGCAACAACCGCCAGCGACAACGCCACGCACATGCCACCGCCGACCACGCCTGCCCCTTGACCCCGCGCCCCCGCGCCCGCACCATCGCGCCCATGACCCCGCCCCGCCTCGCCCTCCTCGCCATACTCGCCGCCTACGCGCTGCTCGCCGTCGGCTACAACCTGGCCACGCCCATGGGCGAGGCGCCGGACGAGCCCAGCCACGTGCAGTACGTCATGTACCTGCGCGAGAACCGCCGGCTGCCCGTGGTGCCCGCGGGCGGCGGCGGGCAGATGCCGCAGGGCAAGCACCCGCCGCTGTACTACCTGGCGGGCCTTGCCCTCTCCGGCGGCGACAACTTCCGGTCGCTCGGCTTCATCATCAACCCGCACTTCCGCTTCGACCCCGCGCACCCCGACGTCGTGGCCGCCTTCGCGCACCCGCCGGACCAGCGCTACCCGTACACGTCGGGCGAACGGGCCGCGCGGCGGATGCGGCTGGTATCGCTGCTCGCCGGCCTGGTCACCATCATGGCCACGTGGCGCGTCGGGCGGCTGGCGTGGCCTGGCGCGCCTGAGATCGCCGCCGCGGCGGCCGCCATCGTGGCGTTCACGCCGGGCTTCCTGGCCCTCGGCGGCGCCTTCAACAACGACGCGTTTGCCGTGGCCGCCACGTCGACGGCGCTGGCCGCCTCGGCGCAGGTCGCGCTCGGCCGCGCCGGACCACGCGGCGGGGCGGCGCTCGGGGTGGCCCTCGGCGTCGGGCTGCTGTCCAAGCTGACCACGCTCATGGCGTGGCCGGTCGCCGTGGCCGCCGCGGCCATCGACATCGCCCGCCGGCGCCAGCCGCGCGCGATGCTGCGGGCCGGCGCGCCGGCGGCGGCGGCCGCCCTCCTGCTGACCGCACCGTGGCTGGCGCGGAACGCGCGCCTGTACGGCTGGCGCGATCCGCTCGGGCTCGCCCGCTGGACCGACAGCATCCCCCACCTGGCGCGGACTGTCCCGCTGAGCACCGAGCTCGGCGCCTACCTGCGGCTCCAGTTCGAGACGTTCTGGGGCCGCTTTGGCTGGTCGAGCATCGACATGCCGGCCCCTGTGTACGCGGGCATCGGCGCGGTCCTCTGCGCCAGCGCCGCCGGGCTCGGCGTGCTGGCGCTCCGCGGCTGGCGCCGGCGGAACGGGGCGGATGAGACCGGCATCGTCCTGGGGCTCTGCGCGTTGGCCGCCTGCCTGGCCTACGCCCAGACGCTCCGCCTGGGCCTGCAGCTGAACCTGGTGGCCGCCCACGGCCGCTACCTCTACGTGGCGCTGCCCGCCATCGGCGTCCTCGTCGCCAGCGGCCTCCTGGGCCCGCTGCCGCGGCGACCGAGGCGCGCGGCGAGCGCCCTCGTCGCCGCGGCGTGGCTGGCGCTCGGGGCCGGCGCCCTGGGCGGGGTGCTGGCCCCGGCGTTCCGGGCGCCCGCGGCGGTCGGGGCCCAAGAGCTGGCCGGCCTGGCGCCCGTTGGAGTCGCCTTCGGCGACGCGCTGCGGCTGGTCGGCTGGCGCGTCGAGGCGGCCGGCGCCGGCTCGCGATCGACCGATGACCCTGCCATCGCGCGCATCGACGTCGGGCACGATGCGAGCGCACGACCTGGCGGCAGCTCGACTGCCGGCGGCGAATCGTCCGCAGGTGCATCGCCTGCCCGCATATCGTCTAGCAGCGCGTCGTCCGATGGCGCATCGTCCGACCGCGCCGCGCCGCACGCTGCGCTCCACGTCGCCCTGTTCTGGTCGGCGGCCCGCGCGCTGTGGCTGGACGCAAACGACGTGCCGGACGGGCCGCGATCGCCGAGCCACGTAGCGTTCGCGCACCTCGTGGGCGCCACCGGCGAGGTGATCGGCCGCACGGACGCCGCGCCGTTCGGCGGGACGTTCCCGACCGGCGCTTGGCCTCCCGGCGCCGTGTTCCGCCAGGATCTGGTCGTCCACGTGGACGCCAGCGCGCCTGCGGGCCGCGCCACGCTGCTCGTCGGGGCCTATCCGCTCGGCCAACCCGAGCTGAGGCTGCCGGTGCGCAGCGACGGCGCGGCAGCGCCACGAGACGAGCGCGACGCCCCCGATGCTGGTCCGCGCGACGCGCTGGCCATCGGGCCGATCGTCGTCACCGCCGGTGCGGATCGCTTGGTGAACGAGGACGGCGAGGCTGAAGGCGCTGTGTCGGCCGCGGGCGCCGGTAGCGCGATCGGCCAGGATGCTGCCGTAGGGCCGCTCACAGCGCGCGGCGACGCGTTTGGCGAGGAGCTGGGCGATGCGGCCATCGTCCTCGATGCGCTGGGTTGGCGGCCGGGCGCGCGGGGCGAGCCCGATGCGCTGGTCACGCGCTGGCGCCCAGCGCGCTGGCTCGATCGCGACCTCACGCTGTTCGTCCATGTGGTCGACGCGGACGGCCAGCTGCTCGCCACCGTCGACGGCCCGCCGACGGGCGGCCGCTACCCGACTTCGCTGTGGGCGCCCGGCGAGCCGGTCGTGGACGAGCGGGCGCTGCCGCTGCCGCTGCCGCCGGGAACGGCCGGCCTACGGATCGGCTGGTACGACGCGCAGACGGGCGCACGGCTGTCGGCCTCCGGCGCGGACGGCGCCCTTTGGCCAGACGATGCGGTCGTCGTCGAGCGAACGCGGTGAGGGCATGGATGGCATGCGCCGCCAGGCGCACGTGTCTTGTCGGCAGTCCCGAACCTGCGGGCCCGGGGAGGGCAGGCACAAGGCCTGCCCCTACGAATGCATCGTACGCGTCTTCGGCCGAGTTGCAGACCGCCCCGGCCGCGGCAGCTGATCGAGACGTGGACGCCACGGTACCGATCCCCTAGCATTTCCGGCACTCGCCGCCTGACCACCCGCCCCTCCAGGAGCCTCTGATCGCGCGTCCCGTGGCTCTCATCGTGGTCAACACGCTGACCTTGCTGCGCTTTGCGCTGGCCGCGGCATATCCGTTGGCGCCGCCCGAGCTCCGCGTGCCCATCGTCGTGACGGCGGCGACCAGCGACTTCCTCGACGGCGTCATCGCGCGGCGCTTCGCGGGCGGCAGCTGGATCGGCGGTCTGCTCGACGCGGTGGCCGACAAGGTGTTCGTCGGCGTCGTGCTCGTCTCCGCGGTCCTCGACGGTTCGCTCGACGGCCGCTGGCTGGGTCCGCTCCTGGCGCGGGACGTCGTGGTGCTCGGGATTGCCGCCTTCGTGGCGTCGCACCGCCGTTGGGACGCCTTCCAGCGCATGCCCTCTCAGCCACTCGGCAAGGCCACGACCGCCGTCATGTTCGCGCTGTTCCTGGTGCTGGTGCTCGCACCGGAACGGACGGCGCTCAGCGTACCGCTCGCCGTGGTCGGCAGCGCGACGAGCGTGCTCGCCGGCATCGACTACCTGATGCGGTTCGTCCGCGCGTGGCGGGCGGAGCGGGTCCGCTAGCGAGAAACCTATTGCGGATCGCCTCGGTCGTAGCGGGGGAACCGCTTCGGCGATTTGAGACACATCCCACGTTCTCGCCCGCCCTCGCCTGCAGCACCTCAGCCAGCCACGCCACTGCTGGGCGTGACCCAGTTCCGCGTCGCGCCCAGCCCAACCCATCCGGCCCGAGGTGATATAATCGCCGCCGATGCCGACCCCCAACAAAGCCCGCTCGCGCGTGGTGTTCATGGGCACCCCCCACTTTGCCGTGCCCACCCTGCGCCGGCTCCTGCCCACCCACGACGTGGTCGCCGTCTTCGCCCAGCCGGACCGGCCCGCGGGGCGCGGCCGCGGGGTCGTGCGCGGGCCGGTGGCGGCGCTGGCGGACGCGGCCCACGTGCCGGTGCACCAACCCGCTCGGCTGCGGCGCGGCCCCGAGGCCGATGCCGCCAAAGCCGCGCTGGCGGCCCTCGATCCCGACGTGCTCGTCGTGGCCGCCTACGGGCTGATCCTGCCCGCGGACGTGCTGGCCATGGCGCGCTTTGGGGCGCTCAACGTCCACGGGTCGCTACTTCCGCGCTGGCGCGGCGCGGCGCCCGTGCAGGCCGCCGTGATGGCCGGCGATGCCCAGACCGGCGTCTCGATCATGCTGCTCGACGAGGGCCTGGACACCGGGCCGGTGCTCGCCCGCCGCGCGGTCGCCATCGGCGCCGAGGAGACGGCGGGCCAGCTGAGCGCGCGCCTGGCCGAGCTGGGCGGCGCGCTGCTCGCCGAGACGCTGCCGCGCTGGACCGCGGGGGCCATCAGGCCGGACGCGCAGGACGAGGCGCTGGCGACGTACGCGCCCAAGCTGACCAAGTCGGAGGGGGCGCTGGCCTGGGACGCCGCGGCCGAAGCGCTGGTGCGACAGGTCCGCGGGCTCGACCCGTGGCCTGGAGCGTACCTCACGCTGCCCGACGGCAGTCGCGTCAAGGTGCTGGCCGCTCGCACGATCGACGCTCCGGCGGCGCCTCAGGGCACGCTGCGCCTGATCGAGGGCGAACCCGCCGTGGCCACCGCAGAGGGCTGGCTGCGCCTCGAGCGCGTCCAACCGGAAGGGCGCGGGCCGATGGCGGGCGCGGCGTTCCTGCGCGGCCGAGCGGAGATCGAGGGCGCCGTGCTGCTCGCGCCGGCCGCCGCCCCGAGCCTGTGACCGCGCGCCGGCGGCGGCTGGCGCACGGGGCAATGGCCGCGACCGCCCTTGCATGGCTTGGGCTGGCGGTCGCGACCCCGCTGCCGCCGGCGAGCTTGCACGGCGCGCAGCTCCCCCCGCTGCCGACGCCGCCGCCCACGGCCCCGTTTCCGACGCTGCCGCCGGACATCCCCACGCCCTTCCCGCCCACGCCGACGCCCTGGCCCTCCGGCATGGCGACCGTGCCCACCGCGAGCCCAACGTCGACGGAGTCGCCGTCGCTCACCCCGTCGCCGACGACCCCGCCGACGGCCACCGCGTCGCGCACGACCGAGCCCACGGCCACCGCGCGCCCGACCGGCTCGCCCACGTCGACCCGGGCGGCGACCATCGCCGCCACGCGGCTTCCGCTCTTCCTGCCGCGGGCGCTGCGCGAGCCGGCCAAGGCGACGCCAGCGCCAACGTCCACCGATCCCTCGTCGCGCACGCCCACCCCGATGCCCACGCCCGGGAGCACGCCCTCGCCCAGCGCGCTCCGGCGCGGCGATGGCGTGGCGCGAGCGCGCTGGCGATCGTTCGTGGTCGGAGTGCAAGTGAGGGCGGCGCACGCGTCGCCCCGACCGAGCGGTTTCGGTTGGGCGCGCGCTGGCAACGGACGCATCCCGTGCTGTGAACAGGCGGTCGTCGCCCTGCCTGGCCAGCCATGACGGGCCTACGGCGCCCCGTCGTGCGCTGGACCGACCTCGGGCGGCTGCCGTACGACGCGGCATGGGCGCTGCAACGGCGGCTGGTCGCGGAGCGCAAGGCGGGCGAGGGCGTCGATCGGCTACTGCTCGTCGAGCACGATCCGGTCATCACGCTGGGCCGCCGAGCCCGTCCCGAGCACCTGCTGGCCACGCCCGAGCAGCTCGCCGCCCGCGGCATCGCCACGCACGCGGTCGAGCGAGCCGGGGACGTGACGTACCACGGTCCGGGCCAGCTGGTGGCCTACCCCATCCTGGACCTCCGCGCCCACCGCCGGGACGTGCGGTGGTACGCGGGCGCGCTGCTCGAGTGCGTGGCGCGCGTCCTCGGCGCCTACGGGCTGGCATGCTACGCCCGGGGCGGCGTCGAAACGGGCGTCTGGCTCGGCCGGCCGGGGGACGGCCGGCACGAGAAGGTGGCGGCGCTCGGAGTTCGCATCGAGCAGTGGGTGACGTACCATGGCGTGGCGCTGAACGTCGATCCCGACCTGGGCGCGTTCGCGCTGATCGTGCCGTGCGGCCTGCCGCACGCGCGGCCGGCATCGATGACCGAGGCGCTCGGCCGGCCGCTCAGCGTCGCGGAGGTCCGGCCGGCCTTCGTCGCCGCGTTCGCCGACGTGTTCGGCGCCGAGCTGCTGCCCGATCCGACGCTGCGGCCAGAAGGCCGTAGGGCGCCCGTGGAGGTCGATCCCACATGAGACCAGGCCGAACCGCCGCCCGCATCGCCATGGTGGCCACCGCCATCGCCGTCGCCGCGTGGCTCGTCCTTGCGAGCAGTGCCATCCAGGGCGCGGTCGAGCGCCTGGGCAGCGGCCCGCAGCCGTCGCGGGCACCGGTGGCGGAGGCGCGGGGTGCAGGCGAGGGGGCAGGCGAGGCTTCCCAGGATGGCACCGACGACGACGGCGCAGCCAACGACGACGCGCGCGATGGCGCGGCGGATGGCGACGGCGAGGCCGGTGGTGATGGCCAGACCGGGTCCGCGCGTCCCGGCCAGCCGGCCGGCGCCGCGGGGCGCGCCGGCGATGGGGCTGCGGGCGAGGATGCGGCGGAGCGCTCGGCCGACGAGGCGTCGGGTGACGATGGTGCGGGCGGCCGAGGCGCTACAGGGGCGCGCGGCGGGGGCGAACAGGACGGTTCGCGCGATGGCGGCGGTGCCTTACCGAACGGAGCGGATGGTGGTCCCGGTCGCGCCGACGACGTCGCCGGCGGGGATGCGCAGGAGGACGCTGCGGCCATCGTGGACTGGCCCGAGGTGCCCGAGGTGGCCGCGCTCGAGCCGCTGACGACCACGGCACACTTCACCGTCACCGTCGCGGATGCGGGCGACGCGCTCCTGGTCGCGACGGCCGAGACATGGGCGCCCGACCTCGAGCCGCTGCTGGCCGAGGCCGCCGAGCGCGTCGGCCAGGCGCTGCCGCGCCCGCCGGTGGCCGTGGTTTTTGCCCGCAGCTACGCGGCGCGCTGCCCAGCGCGCGGCCTGGCCTCGCCCGGCGACGACGTGCCGTTCCTCATGGTCATGGTCGACGAGGACACGCCCGACGTCCAGATCCGCGCCGTGCTGGCCCACGAGCTGGTCCACCACCTCACGTACCACGGCGACTTCGTCGGCGACGCCGTCCTCACCGAGGGCGTGGCCAACTGGGGCGCGGGCGAGCACGCGCTGGCGTGGCAGGGCTGGTCCAGCTGGCCGGAGGCCGCGCGCGCCTATCTGGAGGACGGCAGCTACGTCTCGGTCGCCGACGACACCGGCCAGATCCCGCGGGACGGCGAGGACTGCCTGGCGCGCCGCGACCGCGTGTACAACGTGCGCGCGGCGTTCGTGGAGTGGCTGGTGGCCAACTACGGGCGTCAGACGGTGCTGGCCATGCCATCGCGCGAGGTGCCTGACCCGGCCAGCACGGAGGGCGGCACGCTGGCCGTGACGGACTACGCTGCGGCCACCGGCCACAGCCTGGTCGCGCTGGAGCGGCGCTGGCTGGCCGAGCTGACGGGCGACGCGAGCGGCCCGCTGCCATGAGGGACGCGCGCCTCCTCCGCGTGCTCGTCGCCCAGCTCAACCTGACGGTCGGCGATGTGGACGGCAACGCGGCGCGGATCATCGGGGTCCTTCACCAGGCGCAGGGCGGCGGCGTGGACGTGGCCGTGTTCCCGGAGCTGGCTGTGTCCGGCTACCCGCCAGAGGACCTGCTCATGCGCCCGTCGTTCATGGCCGAGTGCGAGGCGGCCATCGGCGAGATCGCGGCCGCCACGTGCGGCCTGACGGCCATCGTGGGCTTCCCGGACCGCGTGGGCGACGACGTGGCCAACGCCGCGGCCGTGCTCCACGACGGCGCCTTGGAAGACGTGTACCACAAGGTCTACCTGCCCAACTACGGCGTGTTCGACGAGGAGCGCTACTTCGACGAGGGCCACCGGGTGCCGGTCTACCTGCGCGGCGATGCCGTCCTGGGCGTCAGCGTCTGCGAGGACATCTGGTACCCCAGCGGCCCGCCGGAGCTGCAGGCCACGGCAGGCGCCGAGGTGCTGATCAACATCTCGGCCTCGCCCTTCGTCCAGCGCAAGCACATCTCGCGCACGCGCATGATGTCCACGCGCGCGGCCGACAGCGTGGCCTACGTGGTGTACTGCAACCTGGTCGGCGGCCAGGACGAGCTGGTCTTCGACGGCAACAGCCTGGTCGTCGGGCCGGAGGGCCAGGTGCTGGCGCGCGGCGCCTCGTTCGCCGAGGACGTGTTCGTCGTCGACCTCCCGCTGGAGGCCGTCTTCCGCCAGCGGCTGGTCGACCCGCGCGGCCGCAAGGCGCGGCACGCGGGGGGCGTCGGCGGGGCGGCCGTCGAGCGCGTGGCGCTGCCAACGATGAGCGCGGGCGCCGGGTCGCGTACGATCGATGTCACCATGCAGACGCGCCGGCCGGGCGAGGCCCAGCCCCTGGTCGGCGAGGCCGAGGTCTGGGCGGCGCTGGTCCTGGGCACGCGCGACTACGTGCGCAAGAACGGCTTCACGACGGTGGTCATCGGGCTGTCGGGCGGCATCGACTCCGCGCTGACGGCGGCGGTGGCCATGGACGCGCTGGGCGCGGAGAACGTGGTGTGCGTGGCCATGCCGTCGCGCTTCAACGCGCCGTCCAGCCTACAGGACGCCCGCGACCTGTGCCAGCAGAGCGGCATCCGGCTGCTGGAGATCGGCATCGATGGGACGTTCCAGGCGGCGCTGGACATGCTGGCGCCGGCGTGGGGCGGCAAGCCGGCCGATATGACGGAGGAGAACCTCCAGTCGCGCATCCGGGGCACCACCCTCATGGCGCTGTCCAACAAGCACCGCTGGCTGGTGCTGACCACGGGCAACAAGAGCGAGACGGCCGTGGGCTACAGCACGCTCTACGGCGACACCGCGGGCGCCTTCGCCCCGCTCCAGGACGTGGCCAAGACGCTGGTGTACGCCCTGGCCCGCTGGCGCAACGCCCAGCCCGGCGGCTGGGTGATCCCGGAGCACTCGATCACGCGCGCGCCTTCGGCCGAGCTGCGGCCCGACCAGACGGACCAGGACACGCTGCCGCCCTATGACCTGCTCGACGCCATCCTGGAGCGCTACGTGGAGGAGGAGATGGGCGTCGACGAGATCGTGGCGCGCGGCTTCGACGAGGCCACCGTCGCGCGCGTCGCGCGCATGGTCGATCGCGCCGAGTTCAAGCGCCGCCAGAACCCGCCGGGCATCAAGATCACGGCGCGCGCCTTCGGGCGCGACCGGCGGATGCCGATCACCAAGGGTCGATAAACCAACGTCACAAGGGAGAACGAAGACAGCATGGACAACGGACACGAGAGCCCGTTCGCGGGCAATGCGCACGGAAGCCCGTCGAACCGGGATTGGTGGCCGAATCGGCTGGACCTGAAGGTCCTCCACCAGAACCCGCCCGCCCGCGACCCCATGGTCGCCGGGTTCGACTACGCCGCGGCGTTCAAGTCCCTCGATCTCGAGGCCCTGAAGAAGGACATCGAGCAGGTGATGACGACGTCCCAGGACTGGTGGCCCGCCGACTTCGGCCACTACGGTCCGCTCTTCATCCGGATGGCGTGGCACAGCGCGGGCACGTACCGCATCAGCGACGGCCGCGGCGGCGCGGGGGACGGCGAGCAGCGCTTCGCGCCCCTGAACAGCTGGCCGGACAACGCGAACCTCGACAAGGCGCGACGGCTTTTGTGGCCGATCAAACGGAAGTACGGCCGGAAGATCTCGTGGGCCGACCTGATGGTCTTTGCCGGCAACTGCGCCCTGGAGTCCATGGGGTTCAAGACGTTCGGCTTCGGCGGCGGGCGCAGGGACATCTGGGAGCCCCGCGAGGTCAACTGGGGGACCGAGCGCACGTGGCTCGAAGACGCGCGCCATCGCGGCGAGCGCCAGCTCGACAACCCGCTCGCCGCCGTGCAGATGGGCCTCATCTACGTGAACCCCGAGGGGCCGGACGGCAACCCGGATCCCGTCGCCGCCGCGCGGGACATCCGCGAGACGTTCCGCCGCATGGCGATGAACGACGAGGAGACCGTGGCGCTCATCGCGGGCGGGCACACGTTCGGCAAGACCCATGGCGCGGGCCCCGCGACCCACGTCGGCCTCGAGCCCGAGGCGGCCCCGATCGAGGCGCAGGGCCTGGGCTGGCAGTGCAGCTACGGCACCGGCAAGGGCGGCGACGCGATCACCAGCGGCCTGGAGGTCACCTGGAGCACGACGCCCACGAGGTGGAGCAACAACTTCTTCTCGAGCCTGTTCGGCAACGAGTGGGAGCTGACCCGGAGCCCGGCCGGCGCGCACCAGTGGAAGCCGAAGCACGGTGTGGGCGAGGGCACCGTACCCGACGCCTTTGACCCGTCGAAGCGTCACTCGCCGACGATGTTGACCACCGATCTCTCGCTCCGGATGGACCCGGCCTACGAAGCGATCTCGCGCCGCTTCCTCGAGAACCCGGACGCGTTCGCCGACGCGTTCGCCAAGGCATGGTTCAAGCTGACGCACCGAGACATGGGGCCCATCGCGCGGTACCTCGGCCCGTTGGTGCCCGCAGAACCGCAGCTGTGGCAGGACCCCGTGCCCGCGATCGCGCACGAGGTGATCGGCGCGGCGGACATCGCCGATCTCAAGGCCCGGATCCTTGGCTCCGGCCTGTCGACCGCGCAGCTGGTCTCGACCGCCTGGGCCTCCGCGTCGACCTTCCGCGGCACCGACAAGCGCGGCGGGGCAAACGGCGCGCGCGTTCGCCTGGCGCCGCAGAAGGACTGGGCGGTCAACGATCCACCCGAGCTGGCGAAGGCGCTGCGAACCCTGGAAGGGATCCAGCAGGCGTTCGACGACGAACAGGCCGGCGGCGCGAAGCGGGTGTCGCTGGCCGACCTGATCGTGCTGGGCGGCTGCGCCGCCGTCGAGCGGGCCGCGAAGGACGCCGGGTACGACGTGCGGGTGCCCTTCACGCCGGGCCGGACGGATGCGTCGCAGGAGCAGACCGACGTGGCGTCATTCGCCGTGCTCGAGCCGACGGCGGACGGGTTCCGCAACTACCTCGGGCAGGGCCACTCGGTGCCGGCCGAGGTCCTGCTGGTCGAGCGGGCCCAGATGCTGACGCTAAGCGCCCCGGAGATGACCGTGCTCGTCGGCGGGCTGCGCGCGCTGAACGCCAACGCCGCGCGGTCCGAGGTGGGCGTCCTCACCGCGCGCCCCGGGACGCTCTGCAACGACTTCTTCGTCAACCTGCTCGACATGGGCACGGCGTGGCGGCCGACGTCCGAGGCCGCTGAGACGTTCGAGGGGCGCGATCGCGCGACGGGCGAGCGCCGGTGGACCGCCAGCCGGGTCGACCTGGTCTTCGGGTCGAACTCCGAGCTCCGTGCCCTGGCGGAGGTCTACGCCAGCGACGACGCCCATGAGCAGTTCGTGCGCGACTTCGTCGCCGCGTGGGACAAGGTGATGATGCTCGATCGCTTCGACGTCGCCTGATCCCAGTAGACGCCGAGGTCGAGGCGCTGGTGGTGAGCGAGGAGGTCCCGGGGCCAGGGAGGTGGTTGACGGGGGAGGGGTGCAAGTATAGCTTCCTGGCTGTTGCGATCGGGCCACTGCGCCTGCGTGCATCTTGCAGTCGGAGGGATAACCAACCGCATGTCAACTTCGACTCTGCCGCGTCGTTTGTTCGCGCTCGCGGCCAAGATCGCGCTGGCCGTGGCGCTCGTGGTTGCCGTGTTCTGGTCGGCCAGGTTTCGATGCTGGGGCGGCGGCTGCACGTGCACGCCGCAGATCGTCGATACGTACATGCATCCGTACAGCCGGAGCGGCGCGCTGGCCGTCAACTCGACCACTGGCCTGCTCTATTCTTCTGCCGACGATGCGATGGCCGTTGCCGTGTTTGACGTTGACCACGTGATGAACGGACCGCTGTTCAGCGTTCCGACCGAGGGATACCTCACCAGCGTGGCGCTTGATGAGACCACGAACAAGCTCTACTTCGTCCAGGGTTTCTCCAAGAGCGTGCGCGTTATCGACGGTGCCACGCACGACCACCACGACATCGCGGTGCGCGACGTCAAGAACGCGCTTGGCTCGACCGTCGTCGATCCGGTGCGGCATCGGCTGTACGTCGTTCGGAGCGACGACTTCGACATCGCGGTGTTCGATACGGTGTCCGAACGGTCCATCGGGGCGGTTGGCAAGGGGTGCTGCAGCACGCCGGATATCCGGCTGGCGGTGGATACGACGACCGGGCTGCTGTTCGTACTCGATACCGCGGAGGGGCGCCTCTCCGCATTCAGCGCCGAGGATCCCGATGATCGGTCGCTTGCGGTCATCGATGTTGGCGGAGTGTCGACCAGGATGGTGGTCGATAGCGCACGGAGTCGGGCCTATATCTCCCAGGACGAGCCTCAGCAGCTGGTGGTGGTCGACGTCGATCCGTCGAGTCCCACCGCGTTCAGCATGATCGCCCAGATCGTGCTACGCGACCGCCCTGGCGAGATCGCAATCGACCCGGCTTCACACCTCGCCTACGTGTCGAATACCCACACCGACACGCTTTCGCTCATCGACTTGGCGGCGAACCGCTGGATCATGGATACGCCGATCGGTTACCAACCGAGCGTCATGGCAGTCGATCCGACGACAGCGCGTGTGTATGTCGCGCTCAACATCCAAGGGGTGGGGATCGTTCAGGGCTGCCCGGCGGTGCACCGCGGGCTGGCGGGCAGCCCGAGGCCGTCGAGCCAGCCGGCCTCCGGGCGCGGGCCACGAGTGGTCACCACACCGGTCGACCATGGCAAGCTGCCGGAGGCGGCGGCCCGGCTGGACTACGTGCGCTGCGAGCGCATGTTCCGCATCCGCACGAACTGCGTGGAGGGCCCGGCGACGCACGAGGGGGCGATGGCGACGGCGGATATCGAAGCGTCGGGAGCACGCGTCGTCGATCGCGGGGCTGCCGGCCAGTACTGCGGCGTGGCGCCCGACAACGTCGAGCGGGACCTGGCGGCGGCTGGCTTCTACTACTCGGTGCCGGTCGTCGAGGCGGGCGCCGCAGAACCGAGCGTCTGGACATTTGCAAGCGCGACGCGCACGATGTTGGCGGAAGAGGCGACGCGCACGCTGCGCGTGGCGCGCGTGGAGGCGGCGCCGGAGTCGCCGTGGCGGGAGGCCCTGTGGTGGTTGTCCAGGTGCAAGACGAGGGCGCTGGGGGAAGCGTGTTGCCGGTGAGCGGCGGGACCGCCTGACCCCCGGCACTCGGTCTGGGGGTGGGGGCAGGCGGTCCCGCCGCTCAGCTACGGAATGTCGGCCTGAGCCGCGCAGCTGACGATGTTGCCCTTCTGGTTGCCGGTGATCAAGCCCTCCAGCTTCCACTGGTTTGCCAACGCGGAGACGC
>Ga0326597_10000169_pt1 | contig 118679 bp, 119 predicted proteins | sample RVTome_12_FD_203789 | JGI IMG/M metagenome (GOLD analysis project Ga0326597, IMG submission 203789) | Soil microbial communities from uranium-contaminated site in the Upper Colorado River Basin, Wyoming, United States - RVT100D185 | ecosystem: Environmental > Terrestrial > Soil > Contaminated... | reverse complement strand
CGGGACCTGACCGAGCAGGTCGCGCGTGGTCTGGATCCCGTAGGTCACCGCGGCAGGGTCACCGGGACCATTGGACAGGAACACGCCGGCTGGCTCGAGGGCCCGGACGTCGTCCGCGGTCGAGGTTGCCGGCAGCACGTGTACCTCGCAGCCATGCTGAGACAGCAGACGGACGATGTTGCGCTTGATGCCGAAGTCCAGTGCCACGACGCGGAAGCGCCGTGCGCCGGTCGCCTCGACCCGGTAGGGATCGGCGGTGGTCACCTCACGGGCGAGGTCGGCCCCGACCATCCCTGGACTGGCCCGCACCTGTTCGAGGAGATCGTCGACCTCGAGGATCTCGGTGGAGATCCCGGCACGCATTGCTCCACGGTCACGCAGGTGGCGGGTCAGGGAGCGCGTGTCGACGCCCTGCAGGCCGACGACCGACGCGTCGACGAGGGCCTCGTCGAGGGATTGCTCGGCCCGCCAGGACGAGGGCCGGCGGGCCGCTTCGCGGACCACGAACCCGGCCACCTGGATCCGGTCGGATTCGGCGTCGGCACCGTTCATGCCGTAGTTGCCGACATGGGCCGTCGTCATCGCCACGATCTGCTGGCGGTAGGACGGGTCGGTGAGGACCTCCTGGTAGCCGGCCATGCCGGTGTTGAACACCGCTTCGCCGAACCGGGTGCCGGATGCACCGAACGCGCGGCCGCGGTAGGCGGTGCCGTCCTCGAGGACGAGCAGAGCGGGACGGTCGGTCACGGTCGCGGTCCTTGCGTGGTTGGTTCGTTCACCACTGCACCTTGCCATCTCGAAGCGTGAATCGCCCACCGAACAGCGTGTGCACGGGGCGGCTGGTCAGCTTGCGGCCCTCGAAAGGGGTGTTGCGAGCCCGTGACTGCAGCGCCGTGCCCGTCACGGTCCACTGGGCGTCCGGGTCGATGATCGCCAGATTCGCGGCCTCGCCGGCCGTGAGTCCACGGCCGTGCGACCCGACGTTCCTTACCCTGGCAGCCCCGGACGTGAACCGTTCGACGGCTGTCAGGACGTCGAGAACGCCGGTGTTCACGAGTTCGCTGACCACCACGGCGAACGCGGTCTCGAGCCCGAGCATCCCACACGGGGCGTAGTCCCACTCCTGGTCCTTCTGCTCAGGTGGGTGGGGGGCGTGGTCGGTGGCGACGCAGTCGATGGTCCCGTCGGCGAGCGCCGAGCGCAGCGCCTCGAGGTCCGCCGCCGTCCGCAGGGGCGGGTTGACCTTGAACGCGGGGTCGTAGGAGGCGACCTCGGTGTCCTGCAACGACAGATGGTGTGGCGTGACCTCCGCGGTGACCTTGATCCCCCGGGCCTTGGCCTGCCTGATGAGCTCGACCGATCCCCTTGTGGACACGTGTGGGACGTGCAGTCGTGCACCGACGCCGGCCGCGAGGATCAGGTCACGGGCGATCATGATCTCTTCTGCCTCGTGCGGCCACCCCGGCAGGCCGAGGACCGACGACATGATGCCCTCGTTCATCTGGGCGTCCTCGGTGAGGTCGGGGTCCTCCGAGTGGTTGCAGATGACCGCGTCGAACCTGGTCGCGTACTGCAGTGCTCGACGCATGATGAGCGCATCGGCCACGGGCCTGCCGTCGTCGGAGAACATCGTCACCCGAGCCGCCGAGTCGTGCAGCTCACCGAGCTCGGCGAGTTCCTGGCCCTGCAGGCCCTTGGTGATCGCCCCGACCGGGAAGACATCGACCAGGCCGACCTCCTGCCCCCGGCGCCAGACCATCTCGGCGACGGCAGCCGAGTCGCAGACCGGGTCGGTGTTGGCCATCGGGCACACGGCGGTGTAGCCGCCACTGGCTGCGGCAGCTGACCCGGTGGCGACGTCCTCGGCGTCCTCGAACCCCGGTTCCCTCAGATGCGCGTGCAGGTCGACGAAACCTGGTGTGACCCACAGTCCCGAACAGTCGACAACCTCGGCACGGTCGGCGGCGAGGCTGCTGCCGACCTCGGCGATGGTGCCGTCCGCAACGAGCACGTCCTGGACCGTGTCGGTCCCTGCAACCGGGTCGAGGACCCGTCCGGCTCTGAGGAGCACCTTCCCGGTCATGCGGCCCCCCTCAGGGGGGAGGGGCCGACGTCGAGCGGCGGAGCGAGCCCGGGCTTGCCGGTCTGGGGGGTTGAGAAGATCATGCCACGTGCTCCTCGACCGGCGCGTCCGCACTGCCGAGCAGCAGGTACAGGCACGCCATCCGTACAGCGATGCCGCTGCTGACCTGTTCGGTGATGAGCGCGCGTGGCGAGTCCGCGACGTCAGGGGTGATTTCGACCCCGCGGTTCATCGGGCCGGGGTGCAGGATCACCGCATGTTCCGGCAGCGCCGCCAGACGCTCGGACGTCATCCCGTACAAGCGCGCGTACTCACGCGTGGTCGGGAAGAAGGCCCGGTGCATCCGCTCGCGCTGGACACGAAGCAGGTACACCACGTCGCTGTCCGGCAGGGCGTCGTCGAGGTCGCGGACGACCTCGACGCCCCAGGTCTCGACGAACGGCGGCAGCAGCGTCGGCGGGGCGCAGACGCGCACGTTCGCCCCCATCATGGTCAGGGCCTGGACCTCGCTGCGAGCGACTCTGGAGTGGAGCACGTCGCCGACGATCGTGACCGTCAGGCCTTCGAGACGGCCGAAGTGGCGACGGATCGTGAACAGGTCGAGCAGTGCCTGGGTGGGGTGCTGGTGCCAGCCGTCGCCCGCGTTCAGGATCGGCACGTCCAGGTAGCGCGACAACTGCAGTGGTGCGCCCGACGACTCGGACCGGACCACGACGGCGTCGACGCCCATCGCGTCGAGCGTGAGCGCGGTGTCCTTGAAGGACTCGCCCTTGCTGACCGAGGATCCCTTGGCGGAGAAGGTGATGACGTCGGCCGACAGACGCTTGGCCGCGATGTCGAACGAGATCCTCGTCCGGGTCGAGTCCTCGAGAAACAGGTTGCAGACGGTCCGGCCACGCAGGGTGGGAACCTTCTTGATTGGCCGCTCGGCGATCTCGCGGAGCTGCTCGGCCGTGTCGAGGATCAGGGTGACCTGTTCGGGGTCGAGGTCCTCGATAGAGATCAGATGCCGCATCCTTCCTTTCACTCCTCGCCCTCCTCGATGTCGACGGCATCCTCGCCGTCGATCTCGGCCACCTTCACGGAGACGCGCTGGGCCAACGCGGTCGGGATGTTCTTGCCGACGTGGTCGGCGCGGATCGGCAGTTCGCGGTGCCCACGGTCGACCAGGACGACGAGCCGGATGGCTTCGGGGCGGCCGTACTCGAGCAGGGAGTCGAGGGCCGCCCGGATCGTGCGCCCGGTGAACAGGACGTCGTCGACGAGCACCACGATCTTGTCGTCGAGGTCGACCGGCAGATGGGTCTGCAGCAGCGGCCGAGGCGCCTGTGTCGCCAGGTCGTCCCGGTACAGCGTGACGTCGACGGATCCAGACGGGATCTCCACGTCCTCTATCTGGCCGATCAGGTCGGCCAGCCGTTTCGCGAGTGGGACACCGCGGGTCTGGATCCCGAGGACGACGAGACGGTCGGCCCCGTGATTGGCTTCGATGACCTCGTGCGCGAGCCGCTTGAGGGCGCGGGAGATGTCGGCGGTGTCGAGAAGTCGACTCATGCGCACATCACCGACGGGCGTACTGAATCGCGTGCGGGTGTGCATGCCGTTGCAGGCGACCGCATGTCTGCTCCTTGCCGGCCTCGCAGGACCGTCCGTTAAAGGAGTGCCCGCCAGGTCGGTGGCGGGGACCGCGTGCAGCCTAGCGGCTCACGCGGCGGTTCACGCGTCGGCGCCGGCGTCGGCGTCCTCGTCGTTGTCGGCGTCGGTGTCGCCCTCCGACGACGGCGGACCTGAGGCCGTCCACTGGCGGATCGATTCGAGGACGCCGTTGACGAAGCGTCCGGAGTTGTCCGTGGACAGTGCCTTTGCCAGTTCGAGGGCTTCGTCGATGACGACGGCCGGCGGCGTGGCCTCGTGCAGCAGTTCGTAGGTCGCGAGCCGAAGCACGTTGCGGTCGACGACCGGCATGCGCTGGACGGTCCAGCGCCGCGAGAACCGCTCGATGACCTGGTCGATCTCGTCGAGGCGGCTCGCCACGCCGATGACCAGTGCGCGGGCGTATTCGTCGAGCCGTGCGAGGTCGGTCGCCGCATCCCCATCGGCCACCGCGATGTCGTCGTCGAGGTCGGCGTCGTCGAGTAGGGCGACCGCGTCGGGGTCGGCGACGACCCCGTCGAGGATCTCGGTGATGTCGCGGTCACGCAGGTCGGCCTGGAACAGCACCTTCAGCGCCCGCTCACGCGACTGGTGCGGGTTCCGGGTCCCCGGCCGGTGGGTCGGTGCGGGGTCGACCCCCATCAGGCGCGGGACGAGTAGGACCGTGTGCGCGTGTCGACCTTGATCCTGTCGCCGATGCTGACGAACAACGGCACGTCGACCTCGACACCATTTTCGAGCGTGGCCGGTTTCAGGGTCTTGGTCGCGGTGTCGCCGGCGAGCCCAGGTTCGGTGTGGGCGATCTCGAGGGTCACGGTTGAGGGCACCTCGACGCCGATGATGGCGCCGTTGTACTCCTGGACGTCGATCTCGTCGCCCTCCTGGATCCAGACGGCGTCGTCACCCATCACGACGGGCTGGACATGGCGCTGCTCGTAGGACTGGGTGTCCATCAGGACGTAGTCGTCTGCGTCGCGATAGAGGAACTGGAGAGTCTTCTTCTGGATGATGGCCTGCTCGACGTCCTCACCGGCGCGGAAGGTGCGCTCGACGACCTTGCCGGTCTCGACCTGCTTCAGCCTGGTCCGCACGACCGCCTGGCCCTTGCCTGGCTTGTGGTGCTCGTTCGTGACGACCTGCCACAGCCTGTCGTCGAGCAGCAGCGTCATGCCGTTCTTGAGGTTGTTCGTGGAGACCATCAGATGTCCTTGCGTGCGTCACAGCACCAGCAGGTCGTGGGGGGCATCGGTCAGGCAGCGTGCCCCATCGGCGGACACGAGCACCGTGTCCTCGATGCGTATGCCGCCGAGTCCTGGGAGGTAGATGCCGGGTTCGACGGTGATCACCGAACGGGCCGGGAGGATATCAGCCGACTGTGCGTTGACCCATGGGGCCTCGTGGATCTGCAGCCCCACACCGTGGCCCGTGCCGTGCACGAACCGGGAGCCATACCCGGCGGCGTCGACGACCGAACGCGCCGCGTGATCGACGGCACTCGCATCGACGTCCACCGCCACGGCGTCGACACCTGCCTGGTGCGCCAGGCGAACGACGTCATAGGCGTTGACCAACCGGTCGTCGGGCCGACCGAGCGCGAAGGTCCGGGTCATGTCGGCGTGGTAGCCGCCGACCATCGCTCCGATGTCGCAGGTGACCAGGTCGCCGGCTTCGAGCCTGCGGTCCCCAGGCGCGTGGTGAGGCACGGCGCCGTTGGGTCCCGAGGCCACGATCGACGGGAACGCGATCGCGTCTGCCCCACGGTCGATCATGTCGCGTTCGATGTGGATGGCGATCTGGCGTTCGGTCAGGCCGGGACGCAGATGGCCGACAAGTCCCCGCATGACGTCACCCGTGATCGCGCAGGCGCGCTCGATCACCGCGACCTCGCTGGCGTCCTTGACGAGCCGAAGCTGCTCGATCAGACCACTGACCGCCACGACCTCCATCGACCGCTCTCCCGCCGTCGCGATCAGGTCGAGCCCGTCGCGGTGACTGACGTGATCCGATTCGAAGCCGAGCCGGCCGGGGGCGACGAACTCGAGTGCGGCCCGTGACGGGTCGCGCGTCAGGTCGGTCGGCATGTCGCCGGTCTCGATCCGGGCCCGATCCTCGTAGCGCTGGTCGGTGATCAGTAGATCGCCGGCCTCGCGGGTGACCAGCAGTTGCCCGTTGGAGCCGGTGAAGCCGGCCAGGTAGCGGAGATGCTCTGGTCGCGTGACGTACATGGCGTCGAGACCGATGTCCGCGATCTCGGCCCGGAGGCGATCGCGGCGCGCAGCGTGGTCGTGCGTGGTCACCGGGCGTCTGCCTCGTCGAGCAGTGCGAGGGCGCCCCGGACCGCGAGCGGGTAGCCGTGGATGCCGAAGCCCGCGATGGACCCGTCGCAGGCCGCGGCGATGACGGAGGTGTGGCGGAAGCGTTCCCGGGCGTGGATGTTGCTGAGGTGGACCTCGACCTTCGGGCACGTCAGGATCGACAGTGCGTCACGCAGGGAGTAGCCGTAGTGGGTCAGCGCGCCCGCGTTGATCACGACGGCCGTCGTCCCGTCGGTGCGGGCGGCATGCACACGGGCAACGAGGTCGCCTTCGGACTCGAACTGTTCGGCGACAAGTTCGGCACCCGCTGCGGTCGCTTCGTCGCGCGCGGCAGCGACGACGGCCTCGAGATCGGCCGACCCGTACTGCACAGGGTCGCGGGCACCGAGTTGCGACAGGTTGGGGCCATGGAGCAGCAGCACCGTCGTCACGGTTGTCGACCTCCGTCGATCGTTCGGCGGACCGTAGCCGTCACGCCGATTCCACCGCCGCGATCGCCGCCGCGACCGTTGTGCGGTCAGGGCGTCGCAAGGTGGGTTGGCCGAGACCCTCGAGCAGTACGAACCGTACGCCGTCGTCGGCCTTCTTGTCCCGTGCCATGACCTCCCACAGGCCGTCGCGGTCAAGGGCGGGTGCATGGACCGGAAGGCCGAGTCCTTCCAGCAGGGGGGTCGTGCGTTCCCGCAGGACCGGTCCGTGCAGTCCCATCCCCTCGCCGATTTGGAGCGCGACGAGCATGCCGATCGCGACGGCTTCGCCGTGCAGGAACCGGTCGTATCCCGTCATCGTCTCGAGCGCGTGGGCATAGGTATGGCCGAAGTTCAGGTGAGCGCGTTGCCCGGATTCGTGGACGTCGTCGGCGACCACGGCGGCCTTGACCGCCACCGAGCGGCGGACGAGGACCTCGAGCAGAGCGGGGTCGCCCGCCCGAGCGTCGGTCGTGCCGGCTTCGAGCAGGTCGAGGATGTCAGAATCCCGGATCAGGCCGTACTTGACGACCTCGCCGAAGCCCTCGACGCGCGTGCGTTCGTCGAGCGTCGCGAGCGTGTCGATGTCGGCGATCACGGCCACGGGTTGGTGGAAGGCACCGACGAGGTTCTTGCCAGCTGCCAGGTCGATGCCCGTCTTGCCCCCGATGGCGGCGTCGGTCTGGGCGAGCAGGGTCGTCGGTACCTGGACCAGGTCGATGCCTCGGTTCCATGTCGCGGCGACGAACCCGGCGAGGTCCCCAACGACCCCACCGCCGAGGGCGACGATCACGTCGCGCCGTTCCAGCGGGATCGCCGCGCAGGTGGACCACAGGTCCTGCAGGACCGCAGGGCTCTTGGCAGCCTCACCGTCGGGGATGGTCGCGACGTGGACGTCGAGCTCGTGATCCCGAAGGCTGGCCGTGACGGTCTCGAGGTAGTGGCGGGCAACGGGTCCCTGGGTCACGACGAGGGCACGCCGAGCGCGTGTTTGCCCGGTGGCGACCTCGCCGAGGGCCTGAAGGATGCCGCGGCCGATGTGGACCTCGTAGGGACGACCAGGGACGTTGACGGTGATCCCAGTCATCGGTCCCCCCTCGAGGGGGGAGCCGCCGGGATTCCCGGCGTGGGGGGTGCAGGAATTGAAGTCATCGGTCCCCCCTCGAGGGGGGAGCCGCCGGGATTCCCGGCGTGGGGGGTGCAGGAATTGAGGTCATCGGTCCCCCCTCATGGCATGACCGCCTCGAACTCGGACGGGGTGAGCACGTCGGGATGCTCGCGAAGCCACACCAGGATCTGCTCCACCACGGCAGCAGCGTCCTGGTCGGCGTCGACGGTCAGGTGGGCGACATCGGCGTACCGGCCGGAACGTTCCGCGATCACATCGTCGATCCTGCCGCGCAGGTCGTCGTTGCCGGCGAGCAGCGGCCGTTCGTCGGTCTCGTGAGCCAGTCGGGCCGCCAGCGTGTCGGCGGTGGCGCGGAGTTCAACGAGGACACCGGTCAGCGACAGGTCGCTCACGTTGTCGTCGGACAGCACGGCCCCTCCCCCGAGGGCCATTACGAGGTCCGTGTGCTGTGCCAACTGCCGGATGACCTCGGACTCGTAGACACGGAAGGCCGGCTCGCCCTCCTCAGCGAAGATGAGCGGTATCGGCTTGTTGCGCCAGCTGACGATCTCGTCGTCGGTGTCGACGGCACGACGGCCGAGGCGGTCGGCGAGGTGTCGGGCGATGGTGGACTTCCCGGCGCCCATCATCCCGTACAGGGCGATGTTCGCACTCACCGCGCCGCGATGTGATCGCGGTAGGCCTGCAGGTTGCGGACCACCTCGCCGACGCTGTCCCCGCCGGTCTTTTCGAGCAGGGCATCGGCAAGTTCATAGGCGACGACGTGTTCGAGGACGACCCCGGCCCGCGGGACCGCGCATGCATCCGAGCGCTGGGTGATGGCCTTCGCGGGTTCATGGGTGACGATGTCGACGGTCTGCAGCGGTCGTGGGAGGGACGACAACGGCTTCATGACCACGCGCATGACCAGCGGTTCGCCGTTGGACATGCCGGCCTCGAGCCCGCCCGCACGGTTCGTGAGCCGCCGGTAGGCAGTGCCGTCGTGCTCGATCTCGTCCTGGGCCTGCGAGCCGGGGACAGTGCCGAGCCGGAAGCCGAGGCCGAACTCGACGCCCTTCATGGCTTGGACCGACAGCGCCGCGGCGGCAAGCCGGGCGTCGAGCTTGCGGTCGGCCTGGACGTGACTTCCGAGGCCCGGTGGCAGGCCGTAGGCGATGACCTCGATCACTCCGCCCAACGTGTCGTTGTCGTCGTTGGCGGCGTCGATGCGTTGCATCATCCGACGTTCGGCATCGGCGTCGAGTGTGCGGACCGGCGATGCGTCGACACGGTCGAGGTCGCCCGAGCCGGGGCGCGCGGCGTCGTCGGCGAGCCGCTCGCCGCCGATCTCGACGACGTGCGAGACCACGGTGATCCCGACCTCGGCGAGCAGAGCCTTGCAAATGGTCCCGATGACCACACGGGCCGCGGTCTCGCGCGCTGAGGCGCGCTCGAGGGCGTCGCGGACGTCGTCGTAATCGTACTTGAGGGCCCCGACCAGGTCGGCGTGGCCGGGCCGCGGACGGGTCAGCGGCTCGCCACGGCCGGTTAGTCGGATGTCCTCGAGATCGTCGCGGTGCTCGGGATCCATCGCGTCGACCCACTTCGGCCATTCGGTGTTGTGGATCACGACGCTGATGGGCGACCCCAGCGTGCGGCCGTGGCGCAGTCCGGCGAGCAGGTCGAGTTTGTCGACCTCGAAATCCATCCGTGGGCTGCGGCCGTGCCCGAGCCGTCGACGCTCGAGTTGGTGCTCGAGGTCGGCACGATCTACCGGAAGCCCGGCAACCATCCCCTCGAGAGTTGCCACCAGCGCCGGTCCATGGGATTCGCCGGCGGTGAGGAAACGCAGCCGGGTCACGGACGCTCGCTGGGTCGGGGACAGATGTTCGGGGGCGCGTCAGATGCTACCGACGCGCACCCGCAGCCCCGCATACCGGACCCTACAGCCGGTGATTGCCGACGCCGAGACAACTCTTCTTACAGTTCGTTCCAGAACTCGATCGTGACCCGTCCGCTCAGGTCCACCTTGAGGTTGTCGTCGTAGTCGAGCGTCATGGCGCCCGTGACTTTCGTGGAGGTGACGACGGTGCTCTCTGCGGACAGGTCCGACACGATGAGCGCCCCTTTCAGTTCGACCGTGCCGGAGATGTCGGCTTGTTCCCCGACGAGGATCAGACCGGAGTAGCTCTGAGCATCGGTGCACGTGCTCGTGGTCGGATCGCACGTTGTCTTGCCGCCGCTCGACGTTCCCTGCAACTTCAAGTCGTTGTCGGTGACGAACAGCAGGTCCGGGAAAGCGGCGACCATGGACGGGTTGCCCCGGATCTCGAGGTTCCCGGAGTTGGTCTCCGTGGTCGCGTTGGTCGTGTCGGCCTCGACGAAGATCGAAATCGCCCGCTGGTCACACGCGACGACCGTCTGCGAAGGGTCGTAACAGTCGCCACTGGGATCACTGCTGATGGTGTCAGTCGACGTACCGGTCACCTGGGCGTTTGCCTGGTAGACGTAGAAGACGCCAGCCTCGATGGCGCTCCCCTGCCATGTCCCGTTCTTGAACTGCCAGCCACGGAAGGTCGAGCTCTGGGAAGTCTTCTCCCATACAAGCGTCCCGATGCATGGTGTGCTGCCCTCGATACGCACCGTGCCGTCCGGACACAAGTCGTACCACGCAACCGTCTGACCACCGGGATCCACGTTGTACGTGACGTTCTGACCCCCGTAGAAGTCGCGGGCCGAGACGTCCGGCACCGTCACGGTCTGCTCGCCGCCGGACTGTCCGCCGGTCGCTTGTGCGGTACCAGTGATCGTGCCGCTCGCGGTGACCGAGCCCTGGATCTCGTGGGCCGAGCCGCTGATGTCGATGCTGCCGTTCGAGTGGATGTCGGCGATGCAGTCGGCCTCGTTCGGATTCGTCGCGTCGCAGTCGGGTGCCAGGATGGTGCCATTACCGCCGAACGCGAGGTTCCCGCCGGTGAGCAGCGCCTGTTCGGGGCTGAAGAAGCGGCGCGCGATCAGCATCTTGATCACGCGGACCTGGCGGTTGTCGGCGTCGATCGTGGGCACGAAACCGACCCCGAAGACGGCATCGTGGGCCTCGTCGACCCCTGAGTACTTGGCGCGGATACCGAACGCTTGTCCTTCATCGGTCTGGATCACCCTGGTCGCATAGCCCGAGCTCGGGTTCTGGCCGAGTTCCCAGTCGGCTTCGGCCAGCGCGACCACCCATGCCTCCTCCCAGGACTGTAGGGCGGCACCGCTGAGGGCGGGATCTGGGTCGTAGACGTGGTCGGCGACGGTCGTACTCGTCGACGTCGGTCCCTCGGTGACGACCTTCGTGGCGAAGTCCTCGCCCTCGTTGTTGATGTCGCCGAGGAGGTTCTCGGCACCAGCCTCGCCGACGTGGATGGCTGCCTCACGGTTGGCGCTCGTGCCGGTTGCACGGGATTCGAAGACCGCACGGGCCACGAACAGCGTCGCCAATCCGGCGAGGATCATCGTCACGAAGATCACGTAGATCAGCGCGATCCCGTCATCGGAGTGCCAACGGTCAGGCGACATTGCGGAGCCTTATCGTCGATTCGAAGACACGCGACGTCGGCCCTCTGAGGTTCAGAACCTCCAGATCGAGGCGGACGACCACGGAGTTGGTCGACGGGCGGGCGGGGTCCGCGTACGGCAGCGGGTCCAGTTCAGCGAACGGAAGCGGGTCGACCAGTGTCTGCGCGAGGACACTGACGGTGGCGGGCCGGTTGGACGCATCGCATCCGGCCGTGGCATCGGGCCAGCGCACGAGCTGATACTGCCCGGGCCCGATGGCCTCGGTGAAGTAGCAGACGATCTCCGCATCCTGCCGGATCGCGTCCTGGTTCTGATCGACCCACATGTGAAGCGTGCCGGTCGGCGTGCAACTCCCCGTGTAGTCACCGTTGCCGTCGACAGTGGTGTCGACGCAGGACGTGGCGAGTACGTCACGCGCGGCACGGACCTCGCGACGGATCCGCTGGAACGACAGCCGGGCGTCGTCCATGACCTCCTGCATCTCACCCTGGAACTGTTCCGAACGCTGCGCCGTGATCAGCACGCCCGTGATGCTCGCGCTGATGATGCCGAAGATCACCATGACGACGAGCAACTCGACCAGCGTGACGCCGGACTCGTGAGGGTGCCCGGTCCTCATTCGACGACCTCGACATCCAGATGCGACGGAACAGCGGTATGGTCATATCCCACGACGCACTCGTCACCGACGTCGACCAGCGTTGCCCCGCCGTCGCGGTAACTCAACGACGAAATGCAGTCGATCTCGAGACGCAGGTACTGCTCCTTCGCGAGCGTCGGGTTGGCAAAGGTGAGTGGGATCTCCTTGAGGACGAACTGGTCCTCCTCTGACAACTGGTGCTCGTACGTGAAGGTCACGGAGGCGAGGTCGACGGCTTGGCCGAGGTTCTCGTTCTTCGGCAGGACCTGGACCTTGATGGCGTACGTGACCTGACGCGGGTACCCGACTCCATCGTTCAGCATGTGGTCTGTCGTGCTGTACAGCCGCAGTGTCGCCGCCGTGTGCAGTGTCGTGGCCTGGGCGAACTGCTTGTGCCACCAGATCCTGCTGGAGTCGAGGCTGATCGTCGTGGACTGCCCATTGGATTTCGTGTACGTGTGGCTCCGGTCACGGAGCCACACGCCGGCGCTGTCGCTGGGGTCGACATCGCGGTCGTTGTCGGGGATGAACGACGTCGTCCCGAGAGTCTCGGACTGCAGTCCCTGGGGGCTGAGCGGTCCCATCGCGAACGTCGGCAGAGCCCGCCCGTCGCCGGACGTGACGACCAGTCGGTTGTTGTTCGACCCGATCGGCGACAGATCGTCGTCAAAGAGCCATAGTCGCAGGACGTTCTCGGGCGACACCGTGACCCCATGCGTGGCCTGCTCGAGCTGGTTCGGATCGAACTGGCTACGGACGGTGACGATGAACGTGCGAGCGTCAGACGAGTCGGACGAGAACTTGCTGGGGGTCGGGAGGTAGCAGATCCAGACGCGGGCCTGCTCGCCGGCGTTGACACGGGCCTGGGTTCGCGGGCTGAAGTCGCCATCGCCGTCGTCGTCGACCATCAACTGGACCTCGGCGGGAAGGCCCGTCGGGTTGACGACCGACGTCCCGAACGGGATGTCGTAGTCGGCCGGATCCAACGGGTCCGGCTGGGCCGGGTACTCGAAGAATCCCCGCACCGTCCAGGTCCCGTCTGCCGAGCGGAACTCGGCGGTGTTGCCGCCCTTGCTGACCTTCACGGGGGTCCCGGTGTTGTCGAGCCGCTCGAGGAACCACTCATAGCTGTCCTGGGCGCCAATATTGCGGAGCACATGGCCGATGCAGATCTCGTTTGGGTCGGGGTCGGCGGCCTGCTGGCTGGTCCACTCCAGCGAGACCTCAGGCGTGCCGAGGCGGAAGTCCGGCGCCGGAAGGCCCCGTTCGACGTCGGAGACCAGCGTCGACTGCTCGATCGTGCGCGTCCCACCCGCATCCGTCCAGGACGCCAGCGCGGTGACACGCTTGACCGTGCGGTCGTGGTCCGCGTCCGTGCAGGCGTCGTCGTCGCCGTTGTCGTACCAGGTGACGAGCATGCGGACGGTGACGACGCCGGACACGAAGGTCTCGTACGGCACTGGCGTACCCACGCTGGTCTCGACGGCCGGTTCGTCGAAGGCCCCGGCACAGCCGCCGAGCGCCTGGACGTCGGGATCGTTGGCGTCCATCGCAATCGCGGCGTAGTCGCGCAGACGGAGCCCCTCGATGGAGGCGGATGCCGCGTCCACGGCTTGCTGGCGGGCACGGGAGTTGCGGACCTGGACCAGGGATGCGGCGGCGACGGATGCCAAAGCGAGCACGGCGATGCCCATGATCATGAGCGCGATCATCATCTCGACGAGGCTGAGTGCTTCCTCCTCGTCGAGTCGACGTGCGCGCCAGCGTGACACGATGGTCGTCATCGCCGGTTGCCGCCTTGTCGGATCCGTCCGGTTCCTCATGTTCTCCGTCGGCACCGGCATCAGGGAACTTGAACCAGCGCCGCTACTTCAGGACCTGTTCGCCCTCGCAGAGGGAGAACGCATCGTCACCGTAGAGCAGCGTGACGCATGGCGGGTCGATGGACTGCACGCGGAAGTTGTTGGCGAACTCCTGGCCGGCGACGACCTCGTAGAGTCGGTCATCGACCTGGACGATCGCCCGTTCGGTCCCGTCGTCATCGACGAAGACATCGACGAGGTGGACGACGTGGCGGCAGGTCGCGTCCTGATCGCTGTCCTTGACGCACTCGCCGCCGGTCACGTCCCCCGTCGTGCCACCTGTGGTCCCGCCGTCCGTGGTCTCCCCTCCGGTGGTCCCGCCATCGGTTCCGTCGGTGGTCCCGCCATCGGTGGTCCCGCCGTCGGTGCCATCGGTCGTTCCTCCGTCAGTGGTTCCCGTGCCTCCGTCAGTGCTGGGGACCAACGGTTCGAACGGGTCACGGGCCAGGAAGACCTCGTAGGTGACCAACGGAAGGACCTCGTCCAGTGGGGCGACGCCCCCGTCGTCCTCCGTTGCCTGGTCGGACAGTGACTCGCTGGCCGACGCCTCCTCCTGCGGAGCAGGCTGTGCAACGGCAGCCTCTGGCGTCGCCTCGGGATCGCCGTCGGCGACGACCACCAGGGTCGTCGCCATGATGGCGAGCGCAAGCGCCAGCAGGACGCCGGCGAGCGTGGCGGGTGTGAGCCGCGTGGTCTGGCTCATTCCTCCACCTCCACGACTTCGCTGGCAGTGTCGGACGGTCCGGGTTCCGGTGCGGGTGGCGGTGCCGCGGGGGCTCCGGGCAGGTACGCGAACATCTGACCCGACACGGACAGGGCAAGCGTCGGGTAGTCCGCAGCCGTGACTCCGGCCGACGACCAGAGGAAGCCGCGGGCGGTGATCGACGGGTCCTCGAGCCGGCGGAGGAAGTCAACCAACTGGTAGTAGCCGCCCGTCACGGACGCATTGACGCTGATCGTTGCCAACCCCTCCGCTTCCGTGACCGCCGCAGGCTGACCCGGCGACAGGCTGAGCAGCGTGACACCGGACTCGTCGGCGGCCTGCTGCATCTGGCGGACGAAGACGGGCAGCGCGGCGGAGCGCGGGATGACGGCCTCGGCAGCAGCCAGTTGCGCCTCGATGTCCGGCGCCTCACGACGAATCTGCTCGAGGCCCGAGATCTGGCTTGCCAGCTGCGCCTGCTGCGCCTGCAGGGTGGCGGTTTGCTCCTCGAGTTCGATGACGTCGTCGCTCTTGGGTTGGTACACGAGCAGGAAGAAGCCGGCGCAGAGCAGGAGGGCGACCAGTCCGCTGACGAGGGCGAGGATGCGCGTGTTCATCGCAGCTCCTCCGGAATGCCCTGCAGGTATCGGCCGGTGAGGACCTCAGGCCCGAGATCGATCGAGACGCCGAACGTGCTCTGGCCCGAGATCGGCTCGAGCGTCGAGTTGCTGAAGTAGACGTCGTCGAACGCGGCGATCTTGTCGAACTCGAGCAGCAGCCGTTCGAGGCCGGGGGCGTGCCCGCGCAAGCTCAGGCCGGTCAGCGAAATGACGCCGAAGGCCGGCCGTGTGCCCCCCAGTCCGGGCTCGGAGACCGTGCCAGCCGTGATCGACAGTGAGTTCAGCTGGGCATCGCCCGGCATGACCGCGGCGACGTCCTGCAGAACTGCGGCCATCGATGTCTCGGACGCGAGCGCGACGGTCACGAGCTGGTTCGCCTCGTCGCGGCGCCGCTGCAACTGCTGGTACTCACCCAACGCGTTCAATTCGGCCTGCAGGGCGGCGACCCTTGCCTGCTCCTCGTCGACCGCGACCTGGGCGTCGTTGACCCGCTGGACCTGCATGAAGTAGAGGAGCCCGAAGATCACGAGCAGCCCGATGAAGGCCGCGCCGACGAACCCGTAGAGACGGGTCGTCCGCTGGCGTTTGGCGACCTCGCGAGGTACCAGGTTGACCTTGACGCTCATTCGGCACCCCCGAGCGCCAGCCCGAGGGCGGTGACGAGGGTGGGACCGACCTGGGCCAACTCCTCGGGACCGAAGGCGGTGTTCTTCACGGGGTAGCGGTCGAACGGGTTGCCGAGCGAAACGGGCAGGCCGAGTGCGTCACCGAGACGTTCGACCAGCCCGTCGAGCAGAGCGCCTCCGCCGGTCAAAACGACCCTGCTGATCGGTGCCGAATGCACCTGGGTGCGGTAGTAGTCGAGGCTCGAGCGGATCTCGTTGATGAACTCGCGCGCCTGGTCTTCGACGATGCGGGCGGCGGTGGGATCCGGTCCCGCTCCCTTCGCCGACGTCTGATGCTTGAGCTGTTCGGCCTCGTCGCGTTCGACGGTGAGCCCGCTGGACAGGGCATCGGTGATGTCGCCGCCACCGAGGACCAGGATCCGGACGAAGCGCGGGACCGACTGCTCGTGGACGACGATGTCAGTGACGCCGGCCCCGATGTCGATGAGGACCTCGGGCCCGGACTGCAGCGAACTGTCGCTTCCGAGCGTGCGCAGGATCGCGAACGGGTTCAGGTCGACACTGACCGCCCGTAGACCGGCGGCAGAGATCGCGGCAAGGTGGGAGGCCACCATCTCCTTGTGGGCGGCGACGAGCAACAGGCGCAGCGTTCGGGCCTCGTCGGTCTGGACGTCCTCGAGGACGTGGTAGTCCAGTTCGGCGTCCTCGACGGGGATGGGGATGAACTCCTGGACCTGGAAGGGCAGCGAGGTCCTCAGTTCCTCGTCCTCCATCCAGGGGATTTCGATCTGGCGGACGACCACACGCTGGTTGGCGATGCCGAGGTGGATGTCCTTGGAGCGGATCTTGGTGCCGGCCATCAACTGCTTGATGGAGGTGCCGACCGCGTCGGGGTCGACGACCTCGCCCTCACTGACCGCACCCTCGGGCAGCGACACGCCACCGAAGTTCGTGATGGTCGGTCCGCCGCGTCCAGCGGCGAGCTGGACCAGGTGGACGGTCCGGGTCCCGATGTCGAGACCGACGGCACCTCGAGGCACGGGTCAGCCGTTCTGTTGTTCGGCCTGGACGACGCCTCCGGAGAGGTAGGCGTCCAGATCGACCTGGCGGATCCGGTAGTTCTTGCCTACCCGGATCGCGGACAGCTCCCCGTTCTTGATCAAGCGGTACACGGTCATGTTGGACACGCGCAGCAGACTGGCGACTTCGGCCACCGTCAGCAGCGGCCCGGGTCCTGGAGTGGCCTCTGTGTCCATCGTTCCCACCTTTCGACCAGCTTCTGCAGCGTCTGCGGCTGATCGGGCCTGCTGCGCCCCGCGACCACATTGGCCACCAGCGTAACAGGACTAACACGAACAACACGTCTGGTCAACAGAAAACATCGGCACCAGAACCGCCACCTTGAGGAATCACATGCTTGTGATTCCTCAGTGCGTTCACCGCGCAATCGTCAGATGCCGAGATAGTTGCGGAGGCCATCGGTGAGCGGTCCCCCGGCCAGAACGGCGAGCACCCACCCGAGGGCCAGGTAGGGGCCGTACGGGATGCGCGTGGCGAATTTCACTCGTCGGGCGATGATCAGGGCGATGGCGACGAACCCCGCAGAGAAGATCGTGGCGTAGAACCAGACCACCAGATGCAGTGGTGAGAGGTAGCCGAGCGTCATGGCCAGCGCCGGTGCCCACTTGATGTCGCCCATGCCGATCCCGGGCTTGCCACGCAGGAGTCTGAAGCTTTCGGAGAGCAAGAACATGGCGAGCGGGATCGCCAGTCCCGCCCCGAGCGCCCACAGGGCCCTGTCCCAGGCGTTGTCGAGGGCTGCCGCCACCAGGACCAGGACGAGGACGAGCGGCGCGAGCGGGTAGGTCATCCGGTTCGGGATGATCCTGAACTCGAGATCGATCGCGGTCGCGACAACCGCCGACCACGCGACGACGAGCAACACCGGCAGGATCCAGACCAGTCCGTGCACGGTGGCGACGCCGGCGAACAGGGCGGCGGTGGCGGCCTCCACGACCGGATACCGCCAGTGGATGGCCGTGCCACAGTCCCGGCACTTCCCCCGCAGGATGACCCAGGACAGGATCGGGATGTTGTCCCGCGCCCGGATGGCAGCCCGACAATGCCCACAAGCCGACCCCGGCGGCTCTGTGACGGACATCTTCCGAGGCCACCGATAGATGGCCACGTTCGCGAATGAGCCCAGAACGAGACCAGCCAGGACCGCCAATGAGGCACTCAGAAGGCCCCTCCAGCGGCCGGCACTTGGAACATACGAGTTCCTCGAGACTTGGCGACGACATGATGGGGGCGGCTCCGCGAGCCGCCCCCATCATGTTCGGCCGTACAGCTTACGGCAAGCAGTCGGTGTCGGTGAGACCGCCGGTGCCCGAGTTGTACCACTTGTTCGGGGCACCACTATTGAGCTGGGCGTGGGTGCCTTCGATGCAGAACGCGTTGTCCGTGCCGGTTCCAACATCGATGGTGATGTAGTCGAGCGTCACCTGTGCGGAGACCGTAACGGTGTCGTTGCCGAGCGGATTCGTCCCTTCCACCCACTGATCCGGGCTGTCCGGGTACTCATCCTCATCGGCGAAGTACGACTCCACCTGGATGGCGGCGTTCCTGAGGTCAGAGTCGACGGCCTTCTGGTAGGCCTTTTCGCGCTGGTTCAGGAACACGGGGATCGCGATCGCGGCGAGGATGCCGATGATGATCACGACCACGAGGAGTTCGATGAGGGTGAAGCCCTCTTCGTCTTGCATTTCACGCAACTTCCGCAGCATGTCTGATCCTTATGATTGCTAGGTACCGGGGGTCATGCGACCGACCGTTGGCGTGTCCCGCTTGCCGTCCCGTCCGGCGATGATGGTGCCGTCCGCGACTGGGACACACTTCCAGCCTGCCACATCGGTCTCTACGGCCAAAGGACTTGCGTCCTTTAGCGATCCGGCCAGATGGACCCCGGCCAATCATGATGGTTTCCACCTGCGCCATCCGGCCCACCCAAGGTGATGTGAATACGTCCACCAGATGTGGATCCGTCCGAAATACGAGACGAATTCACATCGCCTGGACCTATTCACATCGGGTTTCGGCCTGGGACCCGGTTACTCGACGAGTTCAATGACCTTGAAGATCGGCATGTACAGGGCGATGACCATCGAACCGACGATGCCGCCCAGGACGGCGATCATCAGCGGTTCCATCAGCGACGTCAGAGCTTCGGTCGTCGCCTCGACCTCCTGGTCGTAGAACTCGGCGATCTTCTCGAGCATCGTGTCAACGGCGCCCGTCTCCTCACCGACAGCGATCATCTGGACCACCATCGGCGGGAACACGTCGTGCTTGGAGAGCGGCGAGGCGATCGTCTCACCGGTCCGCACCGAGTCCTGCACGTCCTTGACCGCCGAACCGATCACGCCGTTGTTGACCGTCTCGGCCGTGATCTCGAGCGCCTGCAGGATCGGCACACCCGCACGCATCAGCGTGGACAGGTTCCGGGAGAACCTGGTCAGGGCGATCTTGTGGAACAGGTTGCCGAAGACCGGCAACTTCAACTTCAGGACGTCGAGTTGGAACCTGCCCTTCTCGGTCTTTCGGTAGGCCTTGAAGGCCTGCCACAGTCCGATAGGACCGATGATGAACGTGATGAGGCCCATCCACGACGTCATGAAGTTGGACGCCATCATCAGGACCTTGGTCGGTAGCGGCAGGTCGCCGCCCAGGTCCTCGAACAGCGTGACGAACGTCGGGACGATGAACACCAGCATCGCGGCCGTCAGGCCGATCGCCATGATGAAGACGATCACCGGATAGGTCATCGCCGACTTGATCTGGCCACGCAGCCTGACGTCCTTCTCGAGCGACTCGGCCACGTTCAGCAGCACCTGGTCCAACATGCCGGCCGTCTCGCCGGCCCGCACCATGGCCACGTACAACTTCGGGAAGATCTCGTCGTGTTCGGCCAGGGCAACCGACAGCGCCGTGCCCGACTCGACGGTGTTCCTGATCTCGTCCACCGTCTCGGACAGCTTCTGGTTCTCGGTCTGCTCGGCCAGGATCGACAGCGCACGGATGAGGCTGAGCCCCGAGTTGATCATCGTCGCGAACTGCCGCGAGAAGATCGCCAGATCCTTCAGCTTGACCTTGCCCCCGAAGCCAGGGATCCTGATCGCGGTCTGCATGCCGTCAGAGCGCTTCTCCTCGATGGAGACCGGCGCATAACCCAACTGGCGCAGCTTCGATGCAACCGCCGACGACGAGTCGGCCTCGAGTTCGCCCGTGACCAGCTTTCCCTGCTTGTCGCGGACCTGGTACTGGAACGTCGTCGTAGTCGCCATGGCGATGCCTTTCAGGCCCTGCCAGCAAGCCGCTGGAACTCGTTGACGTGGTTGGCCTTCTCGAGGGCGTCGTCGTAGGTGACCGTGCCCATCTTCACCAGGGTGGCGAGCGACTGGTCCATCGCCACCATGCCGTGCGATGCGCCTGCCTGGATCGACGAGTAGATCTGGTGGGTCTTGCCCTCGCGGATCAGGTTGCGCACCGCAGAGGTCGCCACCATGACCTCGCAGGCCACCGTCCGACCCTTGCCGTCGGCGGTCTTCAGGAGCGTCTGGCACATGACACCCTGCAGGGCGCCTGCCAACATCACGCGGATCTGTTCCTGCTGGTGGGGCGGGAACACGTCGATGACGCGGTCGACGGTCTGCGGGGCGTCCTGGGTGTGCAGCGTCCCGAACACGAGGTGGCCCGTTTCCGCAGCCGTCAAGGCGATCTGGATGGTCTCGAGGTCACGCATCTCGCCGACGAGGATCACGTCAGGGTCCTGCCGCAGCACGTGCTTGAGCGCCGCCGCGAACGAGTAGGTGTCGGTCCCGACCTCGCGCTGGTTGACGACTGCCTTCTTGTGCCTGTGGATGAACTCGATCGGGTCCTCGACCGTCATGATGTGCACGGCCCGGGTCTCGTTGATGAGGTCGATGATCGAGGCAAGGGTGGTCGACTTGCCGGACCCCGTCGGTCCGGTCACCAGCACGAACCCGCGTGGCAGGTAGGCGAAGTTGGCGACCTGCGCGGGGACGCCCAGCGTGTCGAGCGGCAGGATCTCGAACGGGATCACACGCATCACGGAGCCGATGGCATCCCGCTGCTGGAAGATGTTCACGCGGAACCGGGCCAGGCCGGGCACCGAATACGACATGTCCAGTTCGAGGTTGTTCTCGAACTGCTCGCGCTGCTTCTGCGTCATGATCGCGTACAGGATCTTGCGCAACTCGTTGGGGACGAGCTTCGGGAAGTCGGTCAACTGCTCGAGTTCGCCGTGGATGCGGATCGCCGGCGGGATCCCGATGGTCAGGTGCAGGTCCGAGCCCCCCGAGTCGACGAGCCGGCGCAGCAGTTCGTCGAGGTCGAACAGCAATTCAGCTTCGGACTCGAGGACCGGCCCTGACCGCTCCTTGACCTCCTCGACAAGCGGCGGAAGCGGTCGACTGGGTTCGGACGACTCCCCTGCCGGCTTGGGCACCTCGTCGGGCCCGGCCAGGTGCACGATCGCCTGCTGAAGCGCGCGCTTTGGTGCGAGTGCCAGGGTCACCTTCAGGCCGGTGACGTTGGCGACCCTCTCGGCGGCTTCCTTGTTTCCTGGTTCGGTCACCGCCACGATCAGGCCCTGGCCGGTGTCGTCGAACGCGATCGGCAGCGCTTGCAGGTGATCGGCGATGGTCCTTGGCAGCAGCGAGGCCGCCGTCTCGTCGACCTCGGCGGGCTCCATGGACGCGAACGGCATCCGGAACCGTCGTGCGACCGCCTCGACGGTGTCGTTCTCGGTGACCAGCCCCATCGACATCAGGGCCTTCACGACGTTCCCACCCTCGCCAGCCTGGCTCTGCGCCTGTTGGAGTTGGTCGGGCGTGATCTTTCCCGCCTCGACGAGGATGTCAGCAAGTCCCGTGGCCAAAGCCTTCTCCTGAATCGTCACACGATGACACGGCCGACCTCTTCGATCGTCGTCATGCCGAGCAGCACCTTCGCAAGCCCGTCCTCACGCAGCGGCTTCATCCCCTGCTCGACCGCGATCTTCTTGACGTCGTCCGAGGATGACCGCGCGACGCACAGTCGTTCGATCTCCTCCGTCACGGTCATCACCTCGTGGATCGCCAACCGACCCTTGTAGCCCGTGTTCCCGCACGCGGAGCAGCCCACGGCGCGCGGCAACTCTGGCCGCTCGTCCACGATGTCGTCGGGATAGCCCGCCACCTTGAGCGCGATCGCCTCGGGACGCTCCAGCACGACGCACTTCTTGCACACGCGGCGCGCCAGACGCTGGGCCAGCACGCAGTCGGTCGCCGATGCCACCAGGAACGGTTCGATCCCCATCTCGGTCAGACGCGTGATCGCCGCCGCGGCGTCGTTGGTGTGCAGCGTCGACAGGACCAGGTGGCCGGTCAGCGCGGCTTCGACGCCGATCTGGGCCGTCTCGCGGTCACGCATCTCGCCGACGAGCACCACGTCGGGGTCCTGACGAAGGATGGATCGCAGGGCCGAGGCGAAGGTCAGCCCAACCTTGTTGTTGACCTGGACCTGGTTGATCCCAGGCAGGCGGTACTCGACGGGGTCCTCGGTCGTGATGATGTTGATCTGAGGCTTGTTGACCACGTTCAGCGTCGCGTACAGGGTGGTCGACTTGCCGGATCCGGTCGGTCCGGTGACCAGGATCATCCCGTACGGCTTCATGTACGCCTCGGCGTACCGCTTGTGGTTCTCCTCGAGGAAGCCGAGGTCACTGAGTTCGAGCAGGACCGACGACTTGTCGAGCACACGCATGACGACCTTCTCGCCATAGACCGTCGGCAACGTGGAGAACCGCAGGTCGATGGGCTTGCCGCCGACGACCAGACCGATCCGCCCGTCCTGCGGGACCCGTCGTTCGGCGATGTCGACCTCGGCCATGATCTTCAGACGCGAGATGACCCCGGCCTGGATCGACTTGGGCGACTTCATCATCTCGTGGAGCACGCCATCGATGCGGTACCGGACCCGCAGGTCCCGTTCGCCGGGCTCGATGTGGATGTCCGATGCGCCGTCGTTGACCGCCTGGGTGATCAGCAGGTTGACGAACTTGACGATCGGGGCTTCCTCGGTCACGGCCCGCAGGTCGTCGAGGCTTGCCTGCTCGTCCTCGGCGCCAGCGAGGTCGCCCGACAGAGCCTCGATGTCCTCGGTCATCGTCGCGTAGCGGCCGATGGCGTCGACGATGTCGTCGCGGGTGGCGACGACCGGGCGGACGTCGAGACCGGTGATGGTGCGGATGTCGTCGAGGGCGAACACGTTCGCGGGGTCCGACATGGCCACGATCAACCGGCCGTCGTCGAACCGGATCGGCAGCGCCGTGTAGCGCCGCGCGATCGTCTCGGAGATCGAGGTGACCGCACGCGGATCCACGTCGGTCTCGGACAAGTCGACGAACGGCATGCCGATCTGTTCGGCCAGGGCGCGAACCAAGTCACGTTCGCCGACGTAACCCTTGTCGATCAGGACACGGCCGAGCGACCGGCCCTGCGCGCGCTGCAGGTCCTGCGCTTCGCCGAGCTGCTCGGACGTGATGAGGCCCGAGTCGACGAGGATCTGGCCCAGTTGCTTCACCGGGTTCTCCGCTCGGAGGCTGTCACGTCGGACCTTACGCCCGCCGCGCCTGATTTTCCGTCAACACGCTCGGGCACGCGGGCACGCCGTCACCGGCCGGTGCGGAGCCGACCTGACGTCAGAGTCGGCCGAAACACCAACCCACTTGAACGTTAGGGCGTTGGCGCGGCCGCAGCCTGCATCACCGACACGGGCGCCTGTCGACCGGTCCAGATCTCGTAGGCGGCCGCCGCCTGCTGCACGAGCATCCCAAGACCGTTGTGGGCCGCGACGCCGGCGGACCCGGCGGCCTGGAGGAACGGTGTCCGCCCCGGGCTGTAGACGAGGTCGTAGGCGACCTGATCCGGTGTCAGCGTCATGAACGCACCCGGAAGCGACTCGCCGTGCATGCCGAGGGGCGTCGCGTTCACGACGACGTCGGCCGACGCCACCGCTACAGCCACCGTGTCATCATCGACCTGCAGCGCGGTAGCGGCGCCCCCGGCGGACCGGGCGACGTCGGCCACCTCGTCCGCGCGGTCCAGGTGACGACCGACCACCACGAGTTCCCAGCCCATCCTGGCCGCAGCGGCCGCCACGGCGCGTGCCGCGCCCCCGGTGCCGAGAACGACGGCGCGCTCGCGGCGACCGGCGCCGAGGACCTCATGCAGATCGCGTTGCAGCCCGGCGGCGTCGGTGTTGTCGCCAATGAGGCGTCCGTCGTCCCATGTGAGCGTGTTGACCGCTCCCACCAGTCCCGCCTCGTCAGTCACGTGGTCGCACGATGCCATCACCGCCTGCTTGTGCGGGATCGTGACGTTGGCACCGACAGCCCCGATGGCACCGAGCGCGCCGACGACATCGCCGAGCCGATCGACTGGCGTGGGGATCGCCAGGTAGATGAGGTCCAGTCCGTCGTGCGCGAAGGCGGCATTGTGCATGGCCGGCGACCGCGAGTGCTCCGTCGGCCATCCGAGCAGGGCGACCAGCCGGGTGGACGCGACGGGCCATGCCGCGGGGCGGGAGGTCACGTGCCGGTCACTCCTGCGCGCAGCGGCCCTCGCTGCGGTAGGTCGCCACGTTGTTGTTGTGCTCGTCCAGCGTCGTGGCGAAGACGTGGGTCCCGTCGCACTCCGGCGCCTTCACCACGTAGTAGATGAAGTCGTTGTCCTCAGGTGAGATCGCCGCGATGACGGCGCTGGATCGCGACCCCGAGATCGGCGTCGGCGGCAGCCCGGGGTACTTGTAGGTGTTGAACGGCGAGTCGATGTCGGTATCGACCCTGGCATCGGACCCGGCCTCGTCCTGCGCGTACAGGACCGAGGCGTCGATCTGCAGCAGCATCCCCTCGTCCAGTCGATTGCGGATCACGCCGGCGATCCGGGGCCGCTCGTCCTCGACCTGGGCCTCCCGCTCGATGAGGCTGGCCAACACCAGCGCCTGGTACAGGTCGACCCCTGCCTCCCCCGCATCATCGATGTCCTCCTGTGGGATGGAGGCGACCACCCGGTCGAGTTCGTCGACGAGGCGTTGCAGGATCTCCTGCGCGGACGCCTCCTCGAAGAAGTCGTGGGTCTGCGGGAACAGCAGGCCTTCGAACGGCTCGCGGACCTCGGGACCAAAGCCCTTCAGCGAGGGCACCCAGTCCGGAAGGTCAAGCAGTCCCTCGCCGTCCGCGTCGGCTTCGAGTCGGGCGTCGAGGACCGCCCGGAACTCGGCGACGTCGTACGGCGTCTGGTCGGCCAGCCGGTCGAGGGTCTGCGCGACCGTCATCCCTTCGGGGATGGTGACCCGGTACGCGCCCCGCGCGGCCGGCCCGGTCTCGAGCGCCTCGATCACCTCGTCGACGCTCATCCCGGTCTGGAAGGAGTAGTCGCCGGCCTGTATCCGGGATGCGACGCCTCGGCTACGGACGACAAGACGGAAGGCGAGCGCGTTGCGGACGACGCCGGCCTCCTCGAGCCTGGCGGCGATGTTTGCCGCGGAGTCGCCGCTGGCGATCGTCATCGCCACCGGCTCGCCATCGCCGGGGACGCCGGCGAGTTGCTGGTTGACCCACCACACGCCGCCGCCGATGCCGACGACGACGAGTCCGACGAGGACCGCCAGGACCACGAGGAACCGCTTCGAAGCCTTGGTCAGCGCCATGCGCTTCCCCCTCGGCGTGCGTCGAGAACGCCCTGCAGCAGCAGCGTCGCGGCGACCCGGTCGATGGCCTGTCGGCGTGCGCGTCGCGAGATGTCCTGTGCCAGCATCACCCGCTCCGCCTCCACGGTCGTGAACCGTTCGTCCCACAGCACCACCGGGACGTCGGCCTGTTCGCGCAGACCTTCGGCGACCTCGCGCGCACGGCGGGCCGCCTGGCCTTCGCGCCCGCGCATCGTACGCGGGTAGCCGACCACGACGCCCACCGCACCATGTCGAACGACCGCGTCCGCGAGCTGGGACACCACGTCCTCGCCCGCCCGCTCGGTGGCGATCGCCGATGCGACGACCTGCCCGGGGTCGGACAACGCCAGCCCGATGCGAACTTCACCGAGGTCGATGCCAAGCAGCCGCCCATCGGCGGGCAGACGCGCCAACTCGGTGTGCAGGCTCACTGACCGACGGCCTCGCGTGCGGTCCGCGCGGCGAGTTCGAGAGCCTCGGCGAGCCTGTCGCCGTCCTTGCCGCCGGCCTGGGCGAGATCGCCCTTGCCGCCCGCTCCCCCGCCGACCAGCTGTGCGGCCGGGTGGAGGATGGGGCGGGCCTCGACGCCATCGGCCACGAGGTCGTCGGTCACCGCGCAGACCATCTGCGCCTTGCCGTCGTCGCCGGTCGTCGCGATGACGACGACCGCTCGCTTCGCCAGACGCCCACGGATCTCGGCCGCGAGCTGACGGACCTGGTCCATGGTCAGTCCGGGTTCCACGTGGGTGACCAGTGCAAGGCCTTCGATGCGCTCGACCTCGGCGGCCAGTTCCTGGGCGCGCGTGGCGAGGCTGGCCGTCCGCAGTCGCTCGAGCTCCTTCTCGACCGCCTTCAGACGGTCGGCCAGGGCGCGGACGCGGACGATCGCCTCATCGGTGCGGCTTCCGAGCGTATGGGCGATCTCCTCTGCGACGAGCCGCTCGGCGGTCACGTGGCGGTAGGCGTCCAGGCCCGTCAGCGCTTCGACCCGGCGAGTGTTGGATCCGATGGACTCCTCGCGCACCACGATGATCGACCCGATGGTCGCCCCGGACGGAACATGGGTGCCGCCGCACAGCTCCTTGGAGAAGTCCCCGATCGTGACCACGCGCACGACCTGACCGTACTTGTCCCCGAAGTTGGCCACGGCACCGGCCTTCTTGGCCTCGTCGATGGACATGACCTCGGTCATCACATGCGGATCCCGCAACACGCGGGCGTTGATCGTCTCCTCGATGCGGCGCAGATCGTCGTCGTGAACGGCTTCGAAGTGCGGGAAGTCGAACCGCAGGCGACCCGGCTGCACGAGGGATCCAGCCTGTTGGGCGTGGTCGCCGAGCACCTGCTTGATCGTCGCGTGCAGGACGTGGGTCGCCGAGTGCGAACGCGCGGTCGCCACGCGTCGGTCCTGGTCGACGCTGGCGTGCACGGCCTGGTCGGTGACGACCTCGCCGGCGGTCACCCTGCACCGATGGACGATCAGCCCCTCGATCGGTTCCTGGGTGTCCAGCACCGAGAGCCGGGCGGTGTCGGTCTCGAGGACGCCCGCGTCACCGATCTGCCCGCCCCCTTCAGCATAGAACGGGGTGCGCGGCAGGACGACGTCGATCTCGTCCCCCTCCTCGGCTACGGCGACCGTGCCGCCGGGCGCAATCAGGGCGGCCACCCGCGACTCGGTGCTGGTGGTGTCGTACCCCACGAACTCGATCGTGCCCGCCGCAGCGGACGCGGCCCGGTAGACCTCGGGGTCGATTCCGTCGCCGCCCTTCTTGGCGGCCGCCCGCGCACGCGCCCGCTGCTCCTGCATCAACGCATCGAACCGGTCACGGTCGAGGTGCAGGCCGGCATCCTCGACGATCTCGGCGGTCAGGTCGATCGGGAACCCGAAGGTGTCGTGCAACTTGAACGCCACATCCCCTGGCAGACGGTCCTGACCCTTGTCCGTGGCAGCATCGATGGCGGTGCCGACCATCTCGAGACCCTGGTCGATCCGCTTGGAGAAGTCCGACTGCTCGGCCATCGCCACCCTGGTGATGAGGTCGCGCTGCTCATCGAGTTCGGGGTAGCCGGCTGCGGTCGTCGCGATGACCGCATCGACCATCGGCCCCATCACGTCCCCGCGGTAGCCCAGCAGGTGGGCACGCTGAATGGCCCGCCGGAGCAGACGGCGCAGGATGTAGCCGCGGCCCTCCTTGGACGGCAGGACGCCGTCGGCGATCAAGAAGGCGGCGGTGCGGGCGTGCTCGGCGATGACCCGCAGCGACACATCGGCTTCGTCCTCGTTGCCGTACGTCGCCCCGGTGACCTCGATGGCGCGATCCAGCAGTGGCCGGAATCGGTCGGTCTCGAACAGGTTGTCGACGCCTTGCAGCAGAACGGCCATCCGCTCCAGGCCCATGCCCGTGTCGACGTTCTGCTTCGGCAGGTCGCCGAGGATGTTCCCGGCATCGTCCAGTTCGTGCTGCATGAACACGACGTTGTAGAACTCGAGATAGCGCTCGTCGTTGACGGCCGGTCCCCCGGCCTGCCCGAACCGTTCGCCACGGTCGTAGTACAGTTCGGTGTTCGGGCCGCCAGGTCCCGCGTTGTGGGTCCACCAGTAGTTGTCGTCGGCACCGAGGCGCTGGATCCGGCCGGCCGGGACGTCGGTTTCCTCCAGCCAGATCTGCTCGGATTCGTCGTCCTGGTCGTAGACCGTCGCCCAGATGCGATTCGGATCGAAGCCGTAGGCATCGACGGACAGTTCCCATGCCCAGGCGATGGCCTGGCGCTTGAAGTAGTCGCCGAACGAGAAGTTGCCGAGCATCTCGAAGAGGCTGAGGTGGCGCGTGGTACGCCCGACGTTCTCGATGTCGACGGTGCGCACGCACTTCTGGAACGAGGTCGCCCGCAAGTGCGGCGGCTCGGCATCCCCCATGAAGTAGGGCTTGAACGGGATCATGCCGGCGACGGTCAGCATCACGGTGGGATCGTTCGGGATCAGCGACGCCGAGGCGTACCGCTGGTGATCGCGCTGGACGAAGAAGTCCAGGAACGTCTCACGGATGGTGAGCGAATCCACGTCGAAATCCTTGGGGAAGGCGGCAACGACCGTCAGCGGCCGCGCAGTGCCTCGGACATGGTCGGCACCCCGAACTGCGCACGCAACTCGGCCTCGCGGACCGCGGCGACCGCGCGGGTCTCGGCGGCTGCCTCGCGCAGCCGCTCCGCGAAGGTCCCCGCCCCCCGTCCGACGTTGCGGGCCACGTTGGCGGGGGCGACTGCGCGCATGGCGTCGTCGATCCGCTTCACGACGAATGCGCCGACCAGGAGGCCGAGCCCGAGCCCGAAGAACAGCAGAAAGATCCGTTTGAACACGTCAGCCTCGCAGCTTCTTGGCGCCCTGGCCCGCGCCCGCCACGAACGCGACCGCCTTGATCATCGGGTTGCTGACGGTCGCCTGCACGACCCCGACCAGCGAGTCAGCGGTCGCGGTGATGGACTGCACGCCGGCAATGATCGTGTCGACGCGGGCGAGTTCGACATTGACCCCGGCAACGGTCTCGTTGAGGCCGCCGATCAACGGGACCGTCTCGGAGGTGACGCCCTTGACGAGCGCTGCAATCTCGCTGATCAGCCGGAACACGGCGATCAGTACCCAGGACAGGGCGATCACGAGCAGGCCCCAGAAGGAGGCGGCGATGATCCAGGCCCAGTCGGCTCCACTCACGGTTGGTCCCCTCGGCTGCGGTCACGGTCGGTGCGGTCGCGGGCCTGTGTCCGGCGGAGCCGGACGCTGCGGCTCCGCTCCCGCAACTGCGCGATGCGGTCGGCCGCCGCGGCCTCGTCCCCGTGGTTGCTCGGCTCGTAGACCTGCAGGTCTGCCGCGTCGTCCGGCAGGTACTGCTGCGCGACCCAGCCACCCGGGTGACGGTGAGGGTAGTCGTACGAGTCGCCGTGGCCGAGCGCGCGTCCGGCACGCGAGTGCGCATCGCGCAGGTGCAGTGGCACCGGCACGTTGCCGTACCGGTCCACGGCATCCTTCGCCGCCGCCATCGCCCGCGCGATGCTGTTCGACTTCGCCGCCATCGACAGGGCAACCGTTGCGTGCGCGAGGTGGTACTCGGCCTCGGGCAGACCGATCCGTTCGATCGCCTGATACGCGGCGATCGCGATTGGCAGCCCGTCATGGTCGGCCATGCCGACGTCCTCCGACGCGAGGATCACGAGCCTCCGGGCGATGAACAGCGGGTCCTCGCCGCTCTTCAGCATCCGGAACAGCCAGTACATCGCCGCGTCGGGATCGGATCCCCGTATCGACTTGATGAACGCGGAAACCTGGTCGTAATGGGCGTCACCGCGGTCGTACCGCAGGTCGGCGATCGCGGCACCGACGACGTCCTCGTCGACCTCCGCGCGTTCGCCGGCGGCCTTCACCGCCGTCTCGAGGGCGTTCAGCGCGGCGCGCGCGTCGCCGTCGCCGATCGTCACGAGCGCGTCGAGCGCGCCGGGCGTCACCCGAACCCGGCCGTCGTAGCCGCGGTCCGGATCGGTCACCGCCTGCTCGAGGATCGTGTGGATGTCCGCCGCTGTAAGCGAGCCGAGCCGCACCAGTCGGCAGCGCGACATCAGCGGTGCGTTCAACTCGAAGTAGGGGTTCTCGGTCGTGGCACCGACCAGCGTGATCCAACCCGCCTCGACGGCCGGCAGGAGCGCGTCCTGTTGACCTTTGTTGAACCGGTGGATCTCGTCCAGGAACAGCACGGTCCGCCGGCCAGCAGTCAGCCGTTGGCGTGCCTCCTCGATGACCGCCCGCACGTCCTTCACGCCGGCGTTCACCGCCGACAGTTCGACCCACGCCCCGTCGATGTGGGCCGCGATGACCCTGGCGAGCGAGGTCTTGCCGCTTCCAGGAGGTCCCCACAGCACCACAGACGTGAGGTCCCCGCCGGCGATGAGTCGCCGGAGCGGGCTGTCCTGTCCCACCACCTCATCCTGGCCGACGTACTCGTCCAGCGATCGAGGCCGCATCCGCGACGCGAGCGGCTCCGACAGGGCGCGACCGGTGTCCGAGGACGGTCGAGGCACTCCCGCGGTGACCGACGAGCGCATCTCGGTCGTCGGGAACAGTTGCTCAGGATCGTCGGTGCCGTCGCTCATATGGGGCCATTGGTCGACGGGGACAGGCGCAGTCCGACGTCACGCAGGGCCGCGGCGTCAGCAGGCGCCGGCGCGCCGGTCAGCAGGCATGCCCCGGACTGGGTCTTCGGGAACGCGATGACGTCGCGGATCGTGGCCTCACCGGTGAGCAGCATGACCGTCCGGTCGATGCCCGGTGCGATCCCGCAGTGCGGGGGCACGCCGAACTGGAACCCGCGCAGCAGGAACCCGAACTTCGTCTCGGCGTCTTCGTCGCTGATACCGAGGAACCGGAACACGCGCCGCTGCAGGTCGGCATCGTGGATACGGACAGAGCCCGATGCGAGTTCGACGCCGTTGAGGACGATGTCGTAGGCCCGGGCCGTCGCGTTACCGGGGTCCTGCTCGAACGAGTCGATCCATTCGGGGGCCGGCGACGTGAACGGGTGGTGATTGGGCACCCAGCCCGTCGAGGTTGCCGCGGTCGGGTCGTCCGACTCGTCGGCTGGGTCGAACATCGGAGGCTCGACGACCCAACAGAAGTCCCAGCGGTCGGCCGGGATCATCCCGCGTGCCTCGGCCAGGCCGTTGCGCAATGCACCCATGAGGCTGCCCGTGAAGCGTCTCGGACCTGCTCCGAAGAAGACGGCGTCCCCTGGCCCGGCACCGGTGGCGGACTTCACGCCTGCGATCTCGTCATCGGACATGAACTTGGACAACGGGCTGCGCAGCGACCCGTTGTCCAATACGACGCCCCAGGCCAGGCCCTTTGCGCCGCGGCGCTTCGCCCACTCGGTCCACTCGTCGAACTCGCGTCGCGTCAGTTCGCCTCCGCCCTGCAGTGCCAGGGCGATCACGGCGCCGCCGGACGTCAATACGCCGCTGAAGACCCCCACCTCGGTCGACGCGAAGACCTCGCCGAGGTCGGCCAGCTCCATGCCGAAGCGCAGATCCGGCTTGTCAGTGCCGAATCGGCGTATGGCGTCGGCGTACGCGATGCGTGGGAAGGGTGTCAGCAGGTCGACGTCGAGCAGTTCCTTCCAGATCTCGGCGTACATCTCCTCCATCAGCCCGTAAACGTCTTCCTCGTCACCGAAGGACATCTCGAGGTCGAGCTGGGTGAACTCGGGCTGACGGTCCGCCCGCAGGTTCTCGTCACGGAAGCAGCGGGCGATCTGGTAGTAGCGCTCGATGCCGGCGACCATGAGCAGCTGTTTGAACAGCTGCGGGGACTGTGGCAGGGCGTACGTGTTCCCCGGTTGCAGGCGCGACGGCACCAGGAAGTCCCGCGCACCCTCGGGGGTGGGCTTGGTCAGCGACGGCGTCTCGACATCGATGAACCCGTGGCGTTCCATCACCCGCCGGATGATCGACAGAGCCCGGGCGCGCAGCACGAGGTTGTTCGCCATCCGCGGCCGTCGCAGGTCCACGTAGCGGTGGCGCAGGCGCAGGTCCTCCGAGACCTCGACATCGTCCTCGATGGGGAACGGGGGCGTCTCGGCGACCGACAGGACCTCGACCGTGTCCGCGGCGATCTCGACCTCGCCCGTCGGCAACTTGTCGTTGACCATGCCATCAGGGCGTCGGCGAACCGTGCCGGTCACTCGCACGACCCACTCGCTGCGGACGGTGTGGGCAGCGTCGAGCGCATCGCTGGCCGACGGGTCCGCGACGACCTGCACGATGCCGGTGCGGTCGCGCAGGTCGAGGAACGCGACACCGCCGTGGTCACGACGGGTGTCCACCCAGCCGGCGACGGTGACCTGCTGGCCGTCGTCGGCGGCGCGCATGGTCCCCGCGCCGTGGGTGCGCATGGCGCCGAAGTCGGTGATGCTCACGTTCGATCCCTCGTCAGGGTGATGGGGTGTTGGGGGGTGGGTGGCGATCCGTGGTCAGCTGGAGGTATCCAGCCTGGCCGCGATGTACGCCACGACGTCGTCGATCGCGACGGCGGCCTGGTCGCCGGTCCCCAGGTCCTTGACCGCGACCGTACCGCCCACCCGTTCCTCGGATCCACGGATCAGGGCGAACCTCACGCCGCGTCGGTCGGCGTACTTCAACTGCTTGCCGAGGCGTCCCGTGCCCGCCCACACGTCGGTGCGGATCCCGGCGGCGCGGACACGCGCAGCCACCTCGATGGCGTCGGCTCCGGCGTCGTCGTCCATCAGGGTCACGAGCACCTGCGGACCTCGTTCGGTGTGACTCTGCTCCGCGACGAGCATCAGGATCCGCTCGAGGCCGAGGGACCCTCCGCAGGCCGCGACGTCCTGGCCCGAGAACATCCCGACGAGGCCGTCGTACCGACCGCCGCCGGCGATGGACAACTGCAGGTCGTCGTGGACGACCTCGAAGACCGGCCCTGTGTAGTAGGACAGGCCACGCGCGAGCACGGGTGCGAACACGATCTCGCCACCCCGGACGGAACCGCCGAGCAGGCCAAGGACCTCGTCCACCTCGGCCAGTCCCTGCCGGCCGAGGTCGGTGCCCGCGAGGCGTTCCCGGAAGGCGTCGACCATGGCGTCAGCGCCGAGGTCGGCGGCCAGGCTCTTGACCGCGGCGTCGGGAACACCCCGCTCGGCGAGCTCCCCTGCCACGCCGTCGACCCCGATCTTGTCGAGCTTGTCGATGGCGACCAGGGCGTCCGCTTCGCGGTCGGCCGGGACGCCGTAGGCCTCGACCAGTCCTCGCAGCGCCTTGCGCGAGTTGAGGTTGACGGTGAACCCGGACAGTCCGACCCCCTCGAGGACGTCCGTGACGGCGGCGATCGTGGTCGCGTCGGCAAGCAGGGAGTCCGATCCGACAATGTCCACGTCGCACTGGAAGAACTCGCGGAACCGCCCCTTGCCTGGCCGGTCGGCCCGCCATACGGGGGCGATGTGGTAGCGCTTGAATGGTGTGACGAGCTGGCTGCCGTAGCGGGCGACGACCCGCGCCAGCGGCACGGTGAGGTCGTAGCGAAGGGCCAGGTCCGCCTCGCCCGTCGCCTCGTGATCCCCCCGACGGAGGATCTTGAACATCAACTGGTCGCCCTCGTCGCCGTACTTGCCCGTCAGGACCTCGAGACGTTCGAAGGCAGGCGTGTCCAGCGGTGCGAACCCGTGCGCCTCGAAGACTGCGCGGATAGTTGCGAACACGTCTTCGCGATGTCCGACGTCACCGGGCAGGAAGTCGCGGGTCCCGGATGCGGGATCGGTCGAGATGCTGGACATCGGGGCGCTTTCAGTCGCGCGCGTGGGCGTTGGCCTGGGCGAGGAAGGGGTTGGTGGCGCGTTCGGTGCCAACCGTGGTGTCCGGTCCGTGGCCCGACAGGATCAGCGTGTCGTCGGCCAGCGGCAGGACGGTGTCGACGAGCGAGCGCATCATGTCCTGGATCGACCCGCGCGGGAAGTCCGTGCGCCCGATCGACCCGGCGAAGACCAGGTCGCCGGAGAACAGGACCGCGCCGTCGAGCGAGTGGTGACGGGCCATCGCGAAGTCGACGTCCGCGCCCTGCAGGTCCCCGCTCAGGAACGTGACGTGCCCCGGCGTGTGGCCGGGGTTGTGATGGACATCGAGGCGAACCCCCCCATAGGACAGGCGGTCGCCGTGGGCGAGGTCCTCGAGACGCTCGGTCGGGGGATCCCACCGCAGGCCGAACTGCTGCTCGAGCACGGCAGGCGCCTGCTCGGCGGTGGCGCCGAACCCGGCCGCAGGGTTGTCCCACAGCCACCGGTCTGCGGGGTGCATGCGTACCGGCACGTCGAGCGATCGGGCCAGATCCGGCATGGCCCAGTAGTGGTCGATGTGCCCGTGGGTCAACAGGATCGCCTCGCAACGCAGGTCCAGTCGCGTGAGCACGTCGGGGACGGCGGCGGCACCGCCCTCCCCCGGGTCGATGACGACACAGGATCCAGCGGCGCGGTCGCCGACGACGAAACAGTTGGTCTGCCAACGGCCGAGCGTGACGCCGACGACGATCTTGTCGTGCTGCACGCTCGGACTCCTGACTTGACGGTCCGCCGAGGCTACCCGCGCACGCTGCGCATCCGGTCCCCTGCCTCGGACGACGGGATCCGTTGGTCAGACCCTGCCCTCGCGGCGGTCGGCGACGAGCGCAGCTATGGGGCCGAAGGTCGCCGTCAGCAGGACGTAGCCGGCCGCGATCGCCGACAACCGGCCGGCGCCACCGGCGGCGACGCCCAGTCCGGCGATCACGATCGAGAACTCGCCACGAGCCAGCAGCGCAGCCGCGGCACGCCACCGACCCCGTGATCCGATTCCCTCGCGGACACCGCCGACCCATGCGACGACGGCTTTCGTTGCGCCGGTTGTGACCGTCAGGGCGACCACGGGTCCGATCACCGCGGGAAGCACCGACGGGTCCGTGGACAGCCCGAAGAAGACGAAGAAGACGGCGGCGAACAGGTCACGAAGAGGCGCGAGCAGGGTCTCGGCGCGGTGCGCGGCCGGTCCGGAGATGCCGATGCCAACAAGGAAGGCCCCCACGGCGGCGGACACGTGCACCCACTCGGCGAGTCCCGCCGCGAGCAACGTCACGCCGAGGATCGTCAGGAGGTTGACCTCGTCCGAATCCGAGAACGCCAGACGACTCACGCGCTCGCCGTGGCGGATGGACACCGTGAGGACCAGGCCGACCGCGGCCAGCGCGACCACGACGGACACGGTCGCTCCACCGACCGTGCCACCGAGGGCGATGGCGCCGAGCACGGGCAGGATCACCGCCATCGCCAGGTCCTCGAACACGAGCACCGACAGGACGAGTGGCGTCTCGCGGTTACCGGACCACCCCAGGTCGCCGATGACCTTCGCGATGACACCGGACGAGGAGATGTAGGTCACGCCGCCGAGGAAGAGCGCGGGCACGATCCCAAGATCGAGGACGAGGCCGGCGACGAACCCGGGCGTGTAGTTGAGCGCGAGGTCCAGCAGGCCGATCGGCGAGGCGCGTCGGAGGTTGACGATCAGCTCGAGCCCCGAGTACTCGAGCCCGAGCATGAGCAGCAGCAGGATCACGCCGAGTTCGGCGCCCGTCTCGACGAACGCGTCGGCGGTCACCAGCGGCAGTACGCCACCCTCGCCGAGGAGCAGGCCGGCTCCCAGGTAGAGCGGGATCGGTGACAGCGAGAACCGGCGGGCGATGCGTGCCATGATCGCGAGGATCGCGAGCACACCGCCGAGTTCGAGCCAGAGCAGGACGGTATGGCTCACGTCACCCCGTCTGCAGGAGCTCGCGCACGCGGTTGACCCCGTCGGCGGTACCCGCCACTACGAGGGTGTCGTCGACCTCGAAGACGAAGTCGGGCTCGGGTGCAGGGATGGCACCGGGCCGACGGATCACGGCGACCACGCTGGCGCCGGTCCGCGTGCGGATCCGCGCCTCGCCGATGGAATGGCCGACGAGCGGCGAGCTGGCGTCGACGTCGAGCCACTCGAACACGAGGCCCTCGACCTCGTACGTGCGATGGCCGACGTCCGTCGCCACCTGGATCACGCCGAGCGCGTCGACAAGACTGTGGGCGTCGTCCTCGGACAGGGTGACGGCGACATCGGTCGTGTCCGGATCGGACGGTTCGCAGACGAAGACCTCGCGCCGACCGGTGTGGTGCTGGACCACGCCCATCCGGCGTCCCTCGTCGGTGACGAACTCGATGCGCTTGCCGATGCCCGGCAGCGAGACTTCCTCCAAACGGCCCAAGTGCCGCCCTCCTTGCGTGCGAGGCGACCATACCGCGCGCCGTCAATCCTCCGAGATCGCCGACCCGAGCACGTCGAGGTGCGACAGGGCGGCCACCATCTTCGGCCTGACCTTGTAGCGAAGGTCGCTGCCGACCAGATCGCCGAGATCGTGGAGCACCTCCATGACGGCGCCGAGTGCGGCCGTCTGTGATCCCGACTCCACCTCGACGTCGAGTTCCACCTGCTGCTGGCGAGGACGGCCCGTCCAACGGACACGCAGGTCGACGACGCGTCCACACGGCTCGAGCGCACGCCGAAGCCGGCGACGGGACACTTGCGTGTCCAGTGCCACCGACACGGACACCGAGACGAGGTAGACCCCCGGCCGATCCGGTCCGGGTTGCCTGGCCTGCTCGGCGAGCGCGTCGGCAATGTCCTGGGGCATCGCCGGGACGTCGAGGACCGTCAGGACCGAAGCCTCCGGCACGGCCTGAACCAAGTGCCTGGTCGCCTCGCGCAGCCCTTCGGTGGTCGGCGGAACGGCCGTGATGATCAGGTCACCGGCGTGTGCCGAGGCCCGCACGGCTTCGGGAAGCGTGCCGGAGTCGCGGTGCAGGCGGTCGGACAGTTGGCTCAGCCGCAGTGGCAGTGGGTCGACCGAGTCACCTGTCCGGACGATCCTGACCCGCATGTGCTGGTGCTCGACGAGGGCGGCGCCGACGGTGGCTGCCAACTCCACTCCGCGGCCGCCATCGTGGGCGAGCTGGGCGTCGGAGACGGCGAACACGACGCCGGAGGGTGGCCACGTGGACACCCGAAGAACGCCGACCGGCACCGATGAGCGACCGAGCACCTGATCGACGGTGCGACCGAGGACGTTCTCGGTCGTGAGGTTGCCGCGCCACCCCATCACGACCATGCTTGCGCCGACGTCAACGGCCGTCGCGCGGATGGCGCTCGCCACGTCGCTCGCCTCGACGATCATCGCCTCACACGGCACGCCGCGGCTCGCAGCCTCCTGCTCGGCCGTGGTGCACAGCGTCTCGGCCGCGGCCCGGGCACGGCTGTTCGCGTCCTCGGGCACGACGGTCACCGCAACGACGGTCCCACGGGCCTGCCTGGCCACCGCAGCGGCCACGTCGAGCAGGATCGGCAGGGACTCCGGCCGTACGAACGGTACGAGGACGCGGTCTCCGAGCGGCATTGGCAGAACCTCCCTGCCACCGGCCCGGGTGGCCGGGTCAGGTGTACCTCATGGGTCGTCCTACCGCTCCCGGCTCGCGGCGTGCGGCACCACGCGGTAGGCGTCATACACGCCGTCGACGTTGCGCACCGCCTTGAGCGCGTACTGCAGGTGCACCGGGTCGGCCAGTTCGAACGTGAAACGCAGCACGGCCTGACGATCCCGCCGTGTCGCCACCGATGCCGCCGTGATGTTGATGTGGATGTCGCCCAGGACCGCCGTGATGTCGCGCAGCAGGTGCTTGCGGTCGAACGCCTCGATCTCGATGGCGACGAGAAAAACGCCGGCGCCGCCGGCTGACGACCACTCCACGGGGACGAACCGCTCGGGATGCTGCATCAGGTCGTCGATGTTGGGGCAGTCGGACCGGTGGACGGACACGCCGCGACCGCGGGTGACGAAGCCGAGGATCTCGTCGCCGGGAACCGGCGTGCAGCAGCGGGCGAGCTTGACCAGCATGCCGCTGTCGCCCTCGACGGTGATCTCGTCGCCTGCGGACTTGCCGATCCGGATCGGGGCCGGCGACGTCGGCAGTTCGACCGCGACCTCGCCCTCTGGCTCCTCGATGTGCCGCACGACGTGGTTGGCCACGGTGGCTGCGGACACGTGATGTTCACCGACGGCGCGGAACAGGGCCTCGACGTCCTTGTAGGACAGCTCGCTGGCGACACCGGCGAGATGCCCTTCGCCCATCGAGCGGGCGTAGCCGAGCCCCTTCTTGCGAAGGGCCCGCGTGATGGCGTCGCGACCGCGTTCGACGGCATCCTCCCGCCGCTCGCGGTTGAAGTACGCGCGGATCTTGGAGCGTGCCCTTGTCGACGTGGCGACGCGCAGCCAGTCCCTTGACGGGCCGGCATCCTCGGCCTTGGAGGTCAGGACCTCGATCGTGTCACCGTTCTCGAGCTGGTAGTCGAGCGGGACCAGCCGGTCGTTCACCTTGGCGCCGATGCAACGGTGCCCGACCTCGGTGTGGATGGCGTAGGCGAAGTCGATCGGGGTCGACCCTGCGGGCAACGCCCTGGCTTCGCCCTGCGGCGTGAAGACGAACACCTCGTCCTGGTACAGGTCGATCTTCAGCGACTCGAGGTAGTCGGCAGGGTCCGAGACGTCCTCCTGCCAGTCGAGCAGCTGCTCGATCCAGGGGAAGTCACCGCCAGACGAGGCCTTGCCGTCCGTGCGGCTCGATTCCTTGTACTTGTAGTGGGCCGCGACGCCGTACTCGGCCGTCTGGTGCATCGCACGTGTCCGGATCTGGATCTCGAGGGGGCGTCCGTGTGGCCCCATGACCGACGTGTGCAACGACTGGTAGAGGTTGAACTTCGGCATCGCGATGTAGTCCTTGAACCGGCCGGGAACCGGGCGCCAGATCGCGTGGATCTGGCCGAGGACGGCATAACAGTCGCGCACGGAGGAGACCAGGACCCGCATGCCGACGAGATCGTGGATCTCGTCGAACTCCTTGCCGCGCAGGACCATCTTCTCGTAGATCGAGTAGTAGTGCTTGGGACGCCCGGTGATCTCGCCCTTGATCTTCAACTCCTTCAACTGGGCGTCGAGTTCGGCGATGACCTCTTCGATGTAGGCCTCGCGCTCGGGGTTGCGCTCCTCGACCATTGCCACGATCTCTTCGTAGCGCTTGGGGTGCAGCGTCTTGAACCCGGCATCCTCCATCGCCAGTTTGAACCGCTGCATCCCCAGCCGGTGCGCGAGCGGGGCATAGATGTCGAGGGTCTCCTGGGCGATCAGCTTCTGCTTCTCGCGTGGCATGTACTGCAGCGTCTCCATGTTGTGGAGGCGGTCGGCGAGCTTGATCAAGAGCACCCGGAGGTCCTGGGCCATCGCGATGATCATCTTGCGGAAGGTCTCGGCCTGCTGGTGCTCCTTGGACTCGACGGTCAGTCGATCGAGCTTGGTCACCCCGTCGACGAGGGTCGCGACCTCGTCACCGAAGTAGGCCGCGATCTCGTCGCGGGTCGCGAGCGTGTCCTCGACGACGTCGTGCAGCAGCGCGGCCACGATCGTGGCGGTGTCGAGGCCGAGGTCGGCGAGCTCGGTGGCCACCGCGATCGGGTGGGTGATGTACGCCTCGCCGGACTTGCGGAGCTGACCTTCGTGGGCCTGGTTCGCGTACTCGTACGCGCGGATCACCTCGCGCACGTCGACCTTCGGTGACGACTCGCGGATCCCCTGCCACAGCGGCAAGAGGTCCATCGGCACGTCCGAGCGCTGGACCATCGGCAGCCGTGACAGGACCCCCTTCATGCCCGATGGGCGTGGAGGGGGTGGCGCGGGCTTTGAATCGCGCGCGGTCGGGTCGTCGGCCGTCGCAGCCTCCTACAGCGATGGGCGGACCACGAATGTAACGGCCGTGTCAGCGTTTCCGCTTGCGGCGGGGCTTGCGGCCCTGTCCCCGCACGTAGTCGGTGGTGATGGGTTTGCGCGACTCGTTGACGGTCGCCGGCTCGGCGGGCAGCGTCCCGTCGTCGATACCCGCCCAACGTTCCTGCAGCTTGACCATCTCGGGTTCGCGACCCTTCCACCACGCGAAGAACGGGCCGGCGACGAAGAGCGACGAGTACGTTCCGAGGAACATGCCGACGAACAGGGCGAGCGCCAGATCCTCGAGCGTGCTCGCGCCGAGGATCCTGGAGCCGAGGAACAGCAGGGCGCCGACCGGCAACAGGGACGTGAGCGATGTGTTGATCGACCGCCAGAGCACGTCGTTCATGGAGGTGTTGACCATCTGCGGATAGGTACGGCGACCGGGCTCGCCAAGGAATTCGCTGTTCTCCTCGACGCGGTCGAATACCACCACCGTGTCGTAGAGCGAGTACCCCAGGATGGTCAAGAGCGCGATGATCGTGCTCGGGCTGACGTTGAAGCCGAACAGGGCATAGGCCCCCACGGTGATGACGACGTCGTGGGCGAGTGACAGCAGTGCTGCCATCGCCATCTTGAACTCGAGGCGGATGGAGATGTAGGCGACAACGACGATCAGGAAGACGACAAGCGCCTCGAGCGCCTTCTGCGAGATGCGTCGGCCCCAGGTCGGGCCGACGAACGAGATGTCGACATCCTCGGTTCCGGCGACCGAGGTCAGCGCGTCGGTGACGGCCTCGGCCGTCTCGCTACCAGGTTCGACGGCTGCCATCCGGATCAGGGCGCCATTGCGGCCCTCGTCCCCGGACACGATCTGCGCGCGGACGTCGGCAGCGCCGGCGGACTCGGCTGCGGTCTGGAGCTGTTCGGACGTCACGACCGGATCGACGCCCTCGAGCGTGAAGCTCGTGCCGCCGACGAAGTCGATGGACAGGTCAAGTCGCAGGAAGACCACGGCGAGGATGCTGAGCAGGATCATCGAACTCGAGATGATCACCCACAGTCGGCCGCGGCCGACGAAGTCGAAGCTGGGGTGCTGGGAGAACCTCATGCCGCACCTCCTTCGTCGCCGGCGCGTACGCCTATGGATCGGGGTGACAGCTTCTTGGCCCCGGCGAGCAGGCCGACGACCGAGCGGCTGAACATCCAGAGGATGATGATGTCGAGGATGGTCGCGATGCCGAGCGTCAGCGCGAAGCCCCGCACGGGTCCGACGGCCAGCAGGTACAGGATGATGGCTGCAGCCAGGGTCACCGTGTTCCCCGCGAGGTTGGTGCGAAACGCCGCCGTGAAGCCTCGATTGACCGATGTTCGTACGGTCTTGCCCAGCCGCACCTCGTCGCGGAGCCGCTCGAAGAACAGGATCGACGAGTCCGCCGTGATCCCGATCGACACGATGATGCCCGCGATTCCCGCCAGCGTCAGCGCGAAGCCTGCCGCGCCGAGCGCCACGATCACGCCGTAGACCAGGACGCCGAAGATCGACAACGCCCCGATCGCGACGAGCCCGAGCGCCCGGTAGAAGAAGACCAGGTAGATCGCAACGAGGATCAGGCCGATGACCCCGGCCATGAGCCCGTTGCGAAGGGACTCGGCGCCGAGGGTCGGCGACACGGTCTCGAACGTTGACGGCTCCAGCGTGATCGGCAGGGCGCCGGTGCGGAGCACGAGGGCGAGCTGGTCGGCCTCTTCCTTCTGCTCGTCCGCCGAAGCGCCTCCAACGGAGATGGAGGCCTGCCCGCCGGTGATGCCAACCCCGCAGGCGATGGTGGTGTTCATCGTCGGGGCGGACTCGACGACGTCGTCGAGCACGATCGCGAGCAGGGCGTTCTGGTCACCCTGATCGCGCCGGCACGAGAGTTCGTCGGTCACCTCGGCGAAGGCGGTGCCCCCGGGGCCATCGAGTTCGAGGCTGACGTCCCATCCCCCGGACTGGTTGATGTTTGGGAAGGCGTCGACGATGTTGTCACCCGTGAGTGGGGCGGCCTCGACCTGGTACTTCAACGGTCGTGGAGCGTCTATCGGGAGGTCATCGAGGAAGAGGTCGGCCGGGTCGATCGGTTCGGACGGTTCGGACGAGGGCTCGGACGGGGCATCGGTCGTGGTTTCCGAGGGTTCCTCGGTCACCGACGGCTCTGCGCTGGGGGCCTCGGACGGGGAAGCCCCCTGTGCCGCGACGACCTCGGCGCCAAGCTCAGGGGCGCCTGCAGGTGACACGGACTCGGTCGGCTCAGGCGCCTCGGTCGGAACGTCGTCGAGGTCATCTTCAGGCAAGGCACCACAGACAACGCCCGCCTCGTCGGGACCTGGCTTCGGCCGCTCGATCGCGAGGACCCAACGACCGTTCTCGATCTGCTCGATGCACGACGGGGTCTCGTAGTAGGTGGGGTCGAACGGCGACAGCACCCTGACGACCGGCCGGAACGTCAACTGGGCAGTCGTGCCGATGACCTCGCGGGCCTGCTCGGCGTCCTGCAGACCGGGAAGCTGGACCAGGACGTCGGTGCCCTGCCTGGAAATGTCGGGCTCGGCGACACCGAGGCTGTCGATGCGCTGCCGGATCACCGAGATCGTCTCGTCGAGGACAGCCTCGAGGTCGTCCGGGGGCTCCTCGCCCTCCTCGAAGCGAGGTGAGTAGATGGCCGAGATGCCACCCTGCAGGTCCAGGCCGAGTTGCGGCCGGGCGCCGGCGACGATCGACGCCACGATCCCCGCGACCACCAGCAGGATGATCACCAGGGAGGTGACGAGGCTGTTGCGCTTCACGGGCTGTTTCCCCTCAGTGCGTCGCTGTTCACCCGAGCGGGACGCCGTTGGCGGTGATTCGGAAATCGCAGCCGAGCGTGCGGGCGGCACGTCGGCACATGATCATGCGGTCCAGGAAGATCTCGAAGTACTCGATCACGGTCGACCGCTCGGTGTCCAGTTCCAGTTCGAGCGTGATCGTGGCCGCCTCGGCGTCCACCCGCAGGAACGAGTGGGTCACGGCATCGTTCACCCGGTCGTGGATGTCGATCGCGGGGTCAGCACCCTTGCGGACGCGGCTGCGGTGCACGTCGGCCTTGTCGGCGAGGATCACTGCGGCACCGACGGGTCCGATCGCCGACCCGTACTGCTCCTCGTGGTTGCCGACCGCGGACAGCACGAGTCCGATCCGGTAGGGGTCGACCTCGAGGCGTCGCAGGGCGTCGTAGGCGATCCAGCCGCTGGACAGGCCGTGGTTCGAGCGGCTGACGACGTTGCCGACGTCGTGGAGGTAGCCACCGAGGGCGGCGAGCTCGCACAGTTCCGGGTCCGCGCCGAGGTGGTGCAGGACGTTGTGGGCGATCCGCCCCACGAGATTGGCGTGCCGGAACCCGTGCTCGGTGAACCCGAGTTGGCCGAGGAACTGGTCGGCGAGCTTGATGAACGCCGAGACGACCGGGTCCTCCTGGAGTTTGGTGAGGACGTCGATCTGGGCGCCGGTGCGCCGGACGGCGTCGACGGCCAGTGCCGCGCCCTCGCGGACCGCGTCCTCGGCGTCCATACCCCGGATGAGGGCGGCCTCCGGAGATTCCTGGATCAGGCTCCCAGGATCGGTGAGCGCGCTCGGTGCCAGATCCTCGCCGTCGCTCACTCGTCGTCGTCCCCGTCGTCGGACACGATGTCGTCGGACACGATGTCGGCGACGGCGCTGCGCTTGAAGCGCATGACGGTCCCGTCACCGGAAACCTCGAGGTCGACGAAGGCGTCAGTGACGGTCACCACGTGGCCGTGGATCCCTCCGATGGTGATCACGTCGGAACCGACCTCGAGACTGCGCTGCAGCTCGGCGACGGCCTTCTGACGCTTGCTCTGCGGCCGGATGAGCATGAAGTACATGGCCGCGAAGAGCAGACCGAGGAAGAGGAACGAGCCGGCGCCTTCCATGGCGAGATGTCCTGTCGGTTGCTGTTGGATGAGGTGCGCGGACGCACGAACGCCCGCCTCTGGGCGGGCGCCGCCAGAGACTAGCAGGCCCGTCGCCCACCATCCGCGCGAGGTGGGCGGGAGAAGTCACCTACGCGCCACTTTCGCCGCCCACCTCGGGGGGGTCGAACAGGGTGGCGGACGCGACACCGGCCATCGGGGGGACGGCGAGGTCGAGGTGGTGGTACGCGGCGGCGGTCGCGATGCGCCCGCGGGGCGTGCGCTGGATGAATCCGAGCTGGATCAGGAAGGGTTCGACGGCGTCCTCGACGGTATCGGTCTCTTCGCCAACGGCGGTTGCGAGCGTCCCGAGTCCGACCGGACCGCCGCCGAAGGCGGTCACGATCGCCTCGAGCACGCGGCGGTCGAGGCGGTCGAGACCGATCTCGTCGACATCGAAGACCTCGAGCGCGGCCTTGGCCACGTCCGCGTCCACCGTGCCGTCGCGTTCGACCTCGGCGAAGTCGCGGACGCGGCGCAACAGGCGGTTGGCGATACGTGGAGTGCCGCGGCTGCGGCGGGCGATCTCGGTGGCGCCGTCGGCGTCGATGGTCACGTCGAGCAGGCCGGCAGAACGGTGGACGATCTGATCGAGGTCGGCTTCGGAGTAGTAGTCGAGGTGGGCCGAGAACCCGAAGCGGTCGCGCAGCGGCGAGGCGATCAGCCCGGTCCGTGTCGTGGCCCCGACGAGGGTGAAGTGGGGCAGGTCCAGTCGGATGGAGCGCGCTGCCGGTCCCTTGCCGACGACGATATCGATCTGGAAGTCCTCCATCGCGGGATACAGGACCTCCTCGACCGTCCGGGGCAGGCGGTGGATCTCGTCGACGAACAGGACGTCGCCGGGCTCGAGGTTGGTCAGGATGGCGGCGAGGTCACCAGGGCGTTCCAGCGCAGGTCCGCTGGTGGCGCGGAACAGGGCGCCGACCTCGGCGGCGATGATGGCGGCGAGGCTGGTCTTGCCGAGGCCGGGTGGACCCGACAGCAGGATGTGATCCGGTGGCTGCTCGCGTTGCCGCGCCCCCTCGATGATGAGTTCGAGTTGCCGCCGCACGCGGGGTTGGCCGACGAATTCGGCGAGCCGTCGCGGCCGCAGCGACGCCTCGATGCCGTCCTCGCCCGGCAGCGGCGTCCCGTCGAGCACCTCGCTCATCTGCTGGCCCCCACGCCCGAGCCGAGGCGCTGGAGCGCCTGGCGCAGCAGCGTGCTGGTGTCCGCATCGTGATCGAGGTCGGCCAGGGCACTCTGGGCCTCGCCGGCGGAGTAGCCGAGGGCCCGGAGCGCCTCTCTGGCCTCGGCCAAGGGGGTGAGTTGCCCGTTGGTGACACCGGCGTCGTCCATCACCAGGTCGGCCGATGCGCCGACCTTGTCGCGCAGTTCGAGCACGAGCCGTTGGGCGACCTTCTTGCCGATCCCCGGGATCGTGGCGAGCGTGTCGATGTTCGCCGTGGCGATGGCGGTCCGCAGGACGTCCGGGCGCAGCGTGCGAAGAGCTGCCAACGCAAGTTTCGGACCGACGCCCGACGAGGTCAGCAGGAGGTCGAACAACTCGAGACCAGCGGCGTCGGGGAACCCGTACAGGGTCATCGAGTCCTCGCGGACCTGCAGCGAGGTCAGCAGTTCCACTTCGTCACCCCTTGGCGGGACGCGATCCAGGGACGCCACGTGGACGAGGTAGCCGACGCCGTTGACGTCGACGACCACCGCGTCGGGGCGGCGCAGGCTGACCCGGCCACGTAGGTGGGCGATCATCTTGCTCCCTTCCGCAGGGCGTCCGCGGTGGCGGTCCCGCCGGCCACGCGCACCTTGCCGCTGTCGAGCAGATCCTCCCAACTGGATGCTGTCGGCGCGGACGCACGAGCGATGCGGACCCGGGCGAGGGCGGCCAGCGCAACAGCCAACGCATCAGCCGCGTCGGCCGGCCGGGGCGACGCGGTCAGGGCGAGTTGGGCGCTGACCATGCGGTTGACCCCGTCCTTGTCGGCAGCGCCGTCGCCCGTGACCGACAGCTTCACGTCGGTCGGGGTCAGTTCGATGACCGCGAGGCCGTGCTGGGCGGCCGCCAGCATGACCACGCCGGCCGCGTGCCCGGTCGCGATGGCGGTGCGCTTGTTCTTCGAGAACAGGACCCGCTCGATGGCAAGCAGGTCCGGTGCGAAACGAGCGATCGCGGCGACGGTGGCGTCGTACACACACTGCAAACGCACCGGCAGCTCCACCGAGGTCGCGCTGCCCACCACCTCGTGGTGGACGTGGACGGGCTTGCCAACCGGGCCGTCGACCACGCCGAGGCCACAGCGCGTCAGGCCAGGGTCGACCCCGAGCACCCGCATGCGCCGTCTCCTCGATCCCGAACACGTGTTCCGACGCTACCACGGCCGCGTCGAAACCCCTCGGAACCCCACCCTCGTGTCAGTCGGAGGCTTCGTCGAGGACGTCGTCGGGGATGTCGAAGTTGGCCCAGACGTCCTGGACGTCGTCGTTGTCGTCGAGGAGGTCCATCAGCCGCAGGACCTTGCGTGCCTCGGCGACCTCGGTGATCGGCACCGTGCTGGACGGGACCATTGGCGAACCGGACTCGAGCACGGTGAGGCCGGCGGCCTCGAGTGCCTTGCGGAGCTCGGCGACATCCGAGGCCTCGCACCACGCCGTGATGGCGCCGTCGTCGACCTCGACGTCCTCGAGCCCGGCGTCGAGACCGGCGACCATGACGTCGTCCTCGCTGGCCCCGTCGGCATCGAGGACGACCTGCCCTCGGCGGCTGAACATGAACGCGACCGCGCCCGGTTCGGCGAGGTTTCCACCCGCCTTGCTGAAGGCGTTGCGGACATCTGCGGACGTGCGGTTGCGGTTGTCGGTGAGGCAGTCCACGAGCACGGCCACTCCCCCGGCCGCGTAGCCTTCGTACTGGGCGGCTTCGTAGGTAGCGCCCCCTTCGAGCTCACCGGCACCACGCTTTGCGGCCCGCTCGTAGGTGTCGCGCGGGACCGAGGCGTCCTTGGCCTTCTGGATCGCCAGGGCGAGCGACGGGGACATCTCGGGGTCCGAGGTCTGTCCTTCCTTCGCGGCGACCTCGATCTGGCGTATGAGCTTGGCGAACTCCTTGCCGCGCTTCTTGTCCTGCCGATCCTTGCGGTGTTTGGTGTTCGCCCACTTGCTGTGGCCGGCCATGAATGATCCTCGGAAGGTGTGAGTCGTGGGCCCGAGCCGAGCCGGTCAGGCAGGGTACTCGCCGAGGCTGGCCACGAAGGCGGCGTGCAGCCGGTCGTCGCCGGTGACCTCCGGGTGGAAGGCGACTGCCCAGACATGGCCCTGGCGGACCACGACCGGGTGGCCGTCGATCTCGGCCATCACCTCGACGTCGTCGCTCAGCACCTTCTGCACCCATGGCGCCCGGATGAAGGAGACGTCGACCGGCCCCCCGTCGATCCCCGTGATCTGCAGTGCCGTGTCGAACGAGTCGATCTGGCGGCCGAAGGCGTTGCGGCGGGTCACGACGCCGAGCACGTCGAGCAACGGTTGCTCGAAGTCCTGGTCCAATTCGTGGGACAACAGGATCATCCCGGCGCACGTCCCGAAGACCGGTAGCCCCGCGTGGATGGCGGACGCGACGGGTTCGAGCAGGCCGAAGCGGACGAGCAGACGCCCGATGGTCGTCGACTCGCCGCCGGGGACGACCAGCCCGTCGATGTCATCGAGGTCCTCGACGCGGCGGACCCGACGCGCCGACGCACCCACGCGTTGCAGGGCACGCATGTGCTCCAGTACGTCGCCCTGCAGCGCGAGTACGCCGACGACCGGCGCGCCCTCGGGCCCGTCGAACGACGGGGAGCGGCCGACGAGCCGCTCCCCAGGGATCCAGCCTTGTCCGCGGGACCGCTCGTCCGGCCTGCTCACCATCCGCGCCCGGCGTACCGCTGGTCGTCGGGCAGTGTGTCGATGTTGATGCCGACCATCGCCTCGCCGAGCCCCCTGGACACCTTGGCGATCACCGCTGGGTCGTCGAAGTGTGTCGTCGCCTCCACGATCGCCCTTGCCCGGGCCTCGGGGTTGCCGGACTTGAAGATGCCCGAGCCGACGAACACGCCGTCCGCCCCCAACTGCATCATCATGGCCGCGTCGGCGGGGGTCGCGATTCCGCCCGCCGTGAACAGCACGACTGGCAGACGGCCGGTCTCGGCGACCTCCTGAACGAGGTCGATGGGGGCGCGAAGTTCCTTTGCGGCCGCGAACAACTCGGTCTGGTCCATCGTCGACAGCTGGCGGATCGCGCCGGTGATCGAGCGCATGTGGCGCGTGGCCTCGACCACGTTGCCGGTGCCGGCCTCGCCCTTGGAACGGATCATCGCCGCACCTTCGCCGAGCCGCCGCAGGGCTTCACCGAGGTTGGTCGCGCCGCACACGAACGGCACGTCGAACGCCCACTTGTCGATGTGGTTGGCCTCGTCAGCCGGGGTCAGCACCTCGGATTCGTCGACGTAGTCGACGCCGAGCGACTGCAGGACCTGGGCCTCGACGAAGTGACCGATCCTGGCCTTTGCCATGACCGGGACGGACACGGCTTCGATGATGCTGTCGATCATGTCGGGGTCGGACATGCGTGCCACGCCACCGTCGCGGCGGATGTCTGCGGGGACCCGCTCGAGTGCCATGACGGCGACCGCGCCGGCCTCCTCGGCAATCGTCGCGTGCTCGGCCGTGACGACGTCCATGATGACGCCGCCCTTCAGCATGTCGGCCAGTCCCCGCTTGACACGGGTCGTGGCGGTGCGCTGTTCGGACATGGAGTACCTCCTCGACTGCCGTCGCAGCGTACTGCGAAACGGCGACTTCCTCGCCCGCCGCCAGGGGTCACTCGGTGTCGTCGGGCAGGCCGTTCATCGGCGCGAGCAGGATCCACGTCCGTCCCGGGGCGAACGGGAACAGGTCGCCGTCCGGGGTCTCGATCGTCAGGTGCTCGCTCACGGCGTCCTTGTTCCATCGGGCGTCGTACCGCTTGCCGTCACGCAGGACCACCGCTGGTCCGCCTCCGGTCATCCTGGTCGCGACGAACGGGTTGCCGGCCGTGTCGCAGCAGGCTCCCGGTCCGATGTCGGTCAGAACGACGACGACGTTGGCGGCGCCGATCTCGTCGTCGACGACCTCGTGCGGGTCCCCGTCCTGTAGCCGTCGATAGACCTGCGCCGTGTCGTCCCACTCCCAACCCGTGCGGGAGAAGCCCGACATGCGGATCTCGAGATTCGTGGCCGTCCGGCCGCCGCGCGGGACCTCGGCGTCGAAGACGAACGGGGACTCGAAGGTCCCCACCTCGTCGTAGGTCGATCCCCTTTCGAGGGCCCGCTGGGTGTTCGTGAACAGGTCGTGGGATTTTGATCGCTGAGGATCCCTGTAGAAGACCGGTTGGCCGTCGTCGGGCAACAGGGCGATCAACCCAGTGCGCACCAGCGCCGTGGTGACGTCACCCCGCGCGCCGCTGTAGACCAGCATCGGGCGGTACGGCACGAGCAGGTCGATGTCGACGAGTCGTGCCGAGCGGATCGGGCCGATCACCTCGGGAAACCGGGAGTGGTACATCGCGAGGAAGCGTGTGACGCCTCCCTCGACCAGTTGCTCGTAGACGACGTCTGCCGAGCCGAGGCCGGCCTGGGGCCGCGCGGCCGACGTGTTCTCGACCTTGACGGCCATCAGCGGTCCGTCGAGGTCGACGTCGTCGTCGATCGGTAGTCCCGTCAGCGGCGCCAAGATCGGCGGTTCGGTCTCGGACTCGACCGGGGACGGCGTCACCGATTCGGACTCGGAGACCTCCGCAGACGGCGTGCTGCGGCAGGCGGGAGCGAGCAGCACCAGGGCCGTGCCCGCCACCGCCGCGAAGCGATGGCGTCGGCCCATCAGAACTCCACCTCGACGGGATCGCGGGAGTCCGGGTCGTCCACCTCGTAGTACTCCCGTTCCTCGAAGTCGAACATCCCCGCAACGATGTTGGTCGGGAAGACCTCGCGGGCCGTGTCGTAGGAGCGGACGGCCGCGTTGTAGCCCCCGCGGGCCTGCGCGATCAGGCCCTCGGTGTTGGTCAGTTCGCCCTGGAGTTCACGGAAGTTCGCGTCGGCCTTGAGCTGCGGATACGCCTCGGACAGGGCCAACAGTTGCCGCAGAGCGCCGGTCAGGAAATTCTCGGCCTGCGCCTGGTCGGCGGGGCCTGATGCGCTGACAGCGGCGCTGCGGGCCTGCACAACCCGTTCGAGGGTCTCCTTCTCATGGGAGGCGTAGCCCTTGACGGTCTCGACGAGGTTGGGGATCAGGTCGTGCCGCCGGGTGAGCATGACGTCGATCTGGGCCCATGCCTCCTCGACCATGTTGCGCAGCCGCACCAGTCGGTTGTACTGGCTGACGAAGAACAGACCGACCAGTACCACCAGCACGATCAGTGTGATCGCAATCCACACGAGGCAATCCTGTCGTCACGGACGAGGGCGAGCCTATCCGCGGTCGGCCCCGGTTCGAACGACCCGCTCGTAGACGGCCCGGGCCCGGCGGGCGACCGCCGGCCAGTCGTAGCCCCGGACGGTCCTGCGTCCCTCTTCCACCAGCGCGGCGGCGCTCGCCGGATGGTCCAGCAGCGCCTCGATCGCGGCTGCAAGTGCGCGGGCGTCACCGGGCGGGACCAGGCGGGCGTCGATCCCGTCGCTGACCACGGACCGGTACCCGGGGATGTTGCTCGCGATCACCGGAATACCGGCTGCCATCGCCTCGAGCAGGACGATCCCGAAGGACTCGCCACCCAGTGCCGGCGACACGAACAGGCGACTGGACCGGTAGAAGCGAGGCAGTTCGTCGTTGTCCACGCGACCGAGGAAGACCACGTCGGTGCGCAGTCGGGCGGGCAGCAACTCCTGGCACCGATCACGGTCAGGGCCGTCGCCGACGACGTACAGGCGCAAGGTCGGGCGTGTGGTCTTGAGGATGGTGAACGCCCGGATGAGGCGGTCCAGTCCCTTGCGGGGCTCGAGGCGTCCGACGAACAGGATGCTGTCCTCCCCCGCGAAGGACGGGAACGGCTGCGCCCCGGCGAACCGGTCGACGTCGACACCGTTGGGGACGATCTCGAACCGGTTGCGGGCCACCCCGAGCGCGGCGGCGTGGTAGTCGGCCGCAGCCGTGCTGACGGCCAGGGTCGCGGACAGGCCGGCCGTCGCGCGTCGCAGCAGCGGGCGTGCGGCCCGATAGGCCCGGTCACGATCGGACCAGGCGTGGAAGGTCGCGACGACAGGGGCGCCACCGAACCCTGCGGCAGCCAGGCCCACCCACGGCACGCCCGGCTCGTGGACGTGTACCACGTCCGGCGCGAAGGCTCGCAGGGCACGGGTAGTGCGTCGGGCGGCGCCAGGTCCGAGCGCGATGGGAGCCACGGAGTCGTTGAAGGGGATGCGGAGCGAGGAACCGACCGTCTGCAGGCGCCCGCGCGACCTCCTCCCCGGCGCGACGATGCCCACGTCGTCGCCGATTGCGGCAAGGGCGTCGGCCAGGTTCTTGACGTGGGACTGCACTCCGCCGGGGACGTCCATGTCGTACGGCGACACGAGCGCCACCCTCATCCGTGCTCACCTGTCACCATCGGGTGGTCCGGTTCCCGGTCCGCCAGCCAGTTCCGAACGAACACGTGCCACTGCTCGGGAGCAAGGGAGATCAGCCCCTGCAGCGCGTGGGCCACCGCCTGCGTCCCTTCCTCGACACTCAGATGGGCGATGTCGAGGACATCATGGATCACGGCCTCGAACGTGTCCTCGCCGGTCGTGAGGAACGCGCCGACCGCGACCGGGCGTCCGGTGCGCCGTGCCAGCACCGCGCAGCCCGGCGGCAGCCGGCATGGTTCGCCGAAGAAGTCGACGATAGGGCCCGTCTTCGTGAGATCGCGGTCGGCGAGCAGCGTTGCCAGGCCCCCGCGCCGCACCACGCCCTCCATCTTGGCGATCATGTCCCCGCCGCGGACCAGCGGGTAGACCTCGATTCCGGCGTGCCGGCGCAGATCGACGAACCGTTCGAACAGTCGTCGCGGTTCGAGAAGCTCGGCAACCACGGCCATGCGCCAGTTCCGCTGGGTCGTGAAGAACGCACCGATGTCCCAGGACCCGAGGTGGCAGGTGGCCAGGATTCCTCCCTCGCCCGTCGCCACGAGTTCATCCACCGCCTCGAGGTTCTGGCCCGATGACCGGGCCAGAACGTCGGCGGGGTCCATCGTGTGCAGCCGAAACGCGTCGAGCCAGTAGCGGGCGTAGGACACGTACGCGTCCTTGACCACCTGTTCGAGTTCGTCCGCCGGTGGGTGCCCGAGCACCCGGGACAGGTTGCGCCGCACCTGGTCCTTCTGACGGACCGAGGCCGCGTGGTACCAGGCCCGGCCGATCCTGGCGGGCGCCTTGACCGCCAGCGGGCGTGGAAGTCGGGCGGCCGCCTCCCAGACCATGCGGTACTGCCAGTAGGTCAGGCGCTGCGAGACCGTCTCGGGAGGCGCCGGCGGCAGCGCGTCGAGCGATGCGTGCGACCTCATGCGGACGGCGCGGGTGGCGATTCGGTGGCCGCCACGTGGTCGTCGAACGCCGCGTCGAAGTTCTGTGCACCGTAGAAGCGGCGGGCCGCGCCCATGAACGCCCGATTCCACGCCCGGTCGCCTGTGGTCAGGACCAGCAGTTCGTCCGGCACATCGCGGTCGATCTGGCACCACACGTGATGGATCCGTTGAACGACGGTGACCGTTCCACCGATCGCGAGGACCCACAGGATCGGCTCGAGCACCCAGCGGTGGAACACCAGTCCGATCATGATGAGGATGGCCCGCTCGGCCCGTTCCATGATGCCGATGGAGCAGGACAGGTCGATGGCCTCGGCCTTGGCGCGGACGTAGCTCGTGACCTGCGCGGTGACAAGAGCGACGATGGCCAACAGGAACAGCCGGGGACGATCGGTCAGCCAGAACGCCACACCAGCGAGGATGATCCCATCGGAAAGGCGGTCGGTCACCGAGTCGTAGAACCCGCCGAACGGGGTCGACCGGTGCCGTGCGCGGGCGACGGCGCCGTCGAACGTGTCCATGAGGCCGCCGAACACCAGGATCCAGCCGGCGAGGACCGGGCGGTCGAGGATGACCGTGACGGCGCCGGCGGTCGTCAGCAGCAGGCCGAGGGTCGTCAGCGTGTTGGGCGACACCCCGGTCCGCGAGATCACCCGAGCTATCGGGCCGACGATCCGGTTGATGCCGTCATTGAAGTTTGAGCGGAGCGCCACGCGTGACTCGCGTTCGGGTTGGGTTGCCGCCCCAACGGTAGCCGCTGGTCGCTGCGGTTCGAATGCAGTCCGTTCAGACGGCGGGCCATCCATCGGCAAGTTCGTCGTACAGCTCCTCCAGGGCCCTCGGGAGCACCCTGGTGGCTCCCAGGACGGAGATGAAGTTGGTGTCACCGGTCCATCGCGGCACCAGGTGCAGGTGCAGGTGTTCGGCGATCCCTGCCCCGGCCGCGGCACCCAGGTTCATGCCGAGGTTGACGCCCTGACAGCGCAACTGCCGCTTGAGGAGTGGCACGGCCGACCGGCCGAGGCACCACACCTCGTCAGCCACGTCGTCGGGCAGATCCTCCACCTCGGCGATGTGCTCATAGGGACACACCATCAGGTGGCCGGGGTTGTACGGGTAGGCGTTCATGATCACGTAGGCCGTGCGACCGCGGTGCACGATCAACGATTCGCGGTCCCGGTCCGGGTCACGCTGGGGCAGGACGCAGAACGGGCAGCCGTCGATCCGCTCGCCACCGTCGATGTACCCGAAACGCCACGGCGCCCACAGGCGCTGCAGTTCGTCGGCAGCGACGCCCGGTTGGTCCCGTCGGGCATCGCTGCCGGTCTGGCCGACGTGCTCGTCCATCACCGCTTGTCCGCGATCTGCGCGACGACCTCGCTGACGAAGTCGTCCAGCGGGACGTCCTTGCGCTGATCGCCCTGGTAGGGACGGACCGCGACGGTGCTCGCCTCGGCCTCGCTGCCGCCGACCACAAGGGTGGAGGGGGTCTTGGTGGTCTGCGCCTTGCGGATCTTGTTGCCCAGGGTGTCGTCCGAGTCGTCGACTTCGACGCGTACACCCCGGTCCACCAGTGCGGCGCGTACCTGGTCGGCGTAGCCGTCGAACTCGGACGCCACCGGCACGACGACGGCCTGCACGGGTGCCAGCCAGAGCGGGAAGGCCCCGTTGCACGACTCGAGCATCACCGCGAAGAACCGTTCGACCGATCCGAACAGCGCCCGGTGGATCATGAAGGGGCGGTGCTTGGCGCCGTCCTCACCGACGTAGCTGAGGTCGAAGCGGGCGGGCAGGTTGAAGTCGAACTGGCAGGTGGAAAGCTGCCACTCGCGGCCGATGGCGTCCTTGGCGTGCACGTCGATCTTCGGGCCGTAGAACGCACCTTCGCCCTCGTCGACCTCGTAGTCCCACCCGACCTTTTCGATCGCCTCGGCCAAGGCCTTCTCGGCGTACGCCCAGTCCTCGGGCTCGCCGATCGACTTCTCGGGCCGGGTGGACAGAGCGACCCGCGACGGCTCGCCGAACCCGAAGGTGGCGAAGACGGTTGCGATGAAGTCGAGGACGTCGGCGATCTCGTCGACGACCTGGTCCGGACGGGCGAAGATGTGGGCGTCGTCCTGGGTGAAGCCACGGGCCCGCAGCATGCCGTTGACGACGCCGGACCGTTCGAACCGGTACACGGTGCCGAGTTCGCCGGTCCGCACCGGCAGGTCGCGGTACGACCGGGTCTTGGACCGGTAGGCCAGGATGTGCATCGGGCAGTTCATCGGCCTGAGCCGGTACCGCGAGTGCTCGTGCTCCATGCCGTCGTACATCAGGTCGCCGTAGTTCTCGAGGTGCCCCGAGACCTCCCACATCCGCTCGTCCGCGAGGTGGGGGGTGTAGACAAGGTCGTACCCGCGCCGCAGGTGTTCTTCTCGCGACCAGTCCTCCATCAGCTTGCGGACGATCGCGCCCTTTGGCAGGAAGATCGCCAGACCTGGTCCGAGCTCGTCCGGGAAGTGCACGAGTTCGAGTTCGGGCCCGAGTTTGCGGTGGTCGCGCTTGCGGGCCTCCTCGACCTGCGCGAGGTGCGTTTCGAGCGCCTTGCGGGACTCCCACGCGGTGCCGTAGATGCGCTGCAGCATGGGCCGGTCCTCGCGCCCGCGCCAGTAGGCCCCGGCGGTGCGCAGCAGCTTGAACGCCGGAACACGGTCGGACGAGGGGATGTGCGGGCCCTTGCACAGGTCAGCCCACCGCTCGGTCGCGCACTCCCCTGCCTCGCCTTCGCCGACACAGTTGCGGTAGACGGTGAAGGTCAGCTCGCCGTCCTCGGCGGCCGCGTCGACCTCGGAGGTGTCGAGCTTGTCGATGACTTCGAGCTTGTACGGCTGGTCGGCGAACAGCGAACGGGCCTCGTCGGCCGACACCTCCTCGCGCACGAAGCGCTGGCGTTCCTTCATGAGCTCGTGCATGCGGGCCTCGATGCGTTCGAGGTCCTCGGCGGTGAACGGGGTCGCGACGTCGAAGTCGTAGTAGAAACCGTTGTCGACCGGAGGTCCGATCGCCCACTTCGCATCAGGGAAAAGGTCGGTGACCGCCTGGGCCATCAGGTGGGCGACGGAGTGGCGCAGGATGGCGCGGCCCTGCTCGGTGTCGGCGTTGATGGGTTCGAGCTCGACCTCGCCGGCCGGCAGGGCCCGGTCGAGGTCCCATTCCTGGCCGTTGACGCTGGCAGCGACGATCTGGCCGCGGATCCCGTCGAGTTGTTTCAATGCCTGGATTGCGGTGGTGCCGGCGGGCAGCTCCTGCTGCTCGTCGCCGGCTCGGGCAGCGATGACGTCGCTCATGAGGTGCACGGCTCCTGGAGTCGAGTGCGAGCGTAGAGGTGCATGGCGCGTCCGTTCGAACGGGTGATGCCCCGACCACCGGGGCTCGGCGACCGCGGGACTCGGTTCACGCGCCCACGTAGGCGGCGAGGTGCTCGCCGGTGAGGGTGGACCGAGCGGCGACGAGCTCGGCGGGTGTGCCCTCGAAGACGATCCGGCCGCCGTCGTGGCCGGCACCGGGGCCGAGGTCGATGATCCAGTCGGCGTGGGCCATGACCCCCTGGTGGTGCTCGACCACGATCACCGACTTGCCGGCGTCGACGAACCGGTCGAGCAGGCCGAGCAACTGCTCGACGTCGGCGAGGTGAAGTCCGGTGGTCGGCTCGTCGAGCACGTAGACGCCCCCATCGTCGGCCATGTGCGTGGCCAGTCGCAGCCGCTGGCGCTCGCCCCCGGACAGCGTCGGAAGCGGCTGGCCGAGGCTGAGATACCCCAGCCCCACGTCGACCATCCGCTGCAGGATCCTGTGCGCTGCGGGCGTGCGCGCCTCGCCCGCGACGAAGAATCCCTCGGCATCGGTCACCGACATCGCAAGCACCTCGCTGATGTCCCGCCCACCGAGGTGGTAGTCCAGAACGGATGCCTGGAACCGCCTGCCGTCGCAGGCCTCACACGTCGTGGCGACGGTGTCCATGAACCCGAGCTCGGTGTAGATGACGCCGGCGCCGTTGCATGCGGGACATGCGCCCTCGGAGTTGGCGCTGAACAGCGCGGGCTTTACCCCGTTGGCCTTCGCGAAGGCTTTGCGGATCGGGTCGAGCACCCCGGTGTACGTGGCCGGATTGCTGCGCCGGGAGCCACGGATCGCGGTCTGGTCGATCGACACGACGCCCGCCCCGGCAGGGATCGACCCGTGCACGAGCGAGCTCTTGCCTGATCCGGCGACGCCGGTGACCACGACAAGGACGCCGAGCGGGATGTCCACGTCGACGACCTGGAGGTTGTTGGCCGTCGCGCCGCGGATCTCCAGCACGCCGGTGGGCGTTCGGACCTCCTCCTTCAGCGCGGCCCGGTCGCCGAGATGGCGGCCGGTGACGGTGTCGCTGGCCCGCAGGTCCTCGACCGTGCCCTCGAAGCAGACGGTTCCGCCTCCCGTCCCGGCGCCGGGGCCGAGATCGACGACGTGGTCGGCGATCGCGATCGTCTCGGGCTCGTGCTCGACGACGAGGACCGTGTTGCCCTTGTCCCGCAGGCGCAGCAGCAGGTCGTTCATCCGCTGGACGTCGTGGGGATGCAGACCGATCGTGGGCTCGTCGAAGACGTACGTCACGTCGGTGAGCGACGAGCCGAGGTGGCGGATCATCTTGGTGCGCTGCGCCTCGCCGCCCGACAGCGTGCCCGACGGCCGGTCCAGCGAGAGGTAGCCGAGCCCGATCTCGGCGAACGAGTCGAGGGTGTGCTGCAGCGTGGCGACCAGAGGCGCCACCGACGGCTCGTCGAGGCCACGGACCCACTCGGCCAGGTCGCTGATCTGCATCGCGCAGGCATCGGCGATGTTGATGCCCGCGATGAGCGAGGACCTGGCGCCCTCGCTCAGCCGGGTGCCGTCGCAGTCGGGGCAGGTGATGAAGGTGACCGCCCGGTCGACGAACTCGCGGATGTGGGGCTGCATGGCGTCGCGGTCCTTGGACAAGAACGACTTCTGGATCTTCGGGATGAGCCCCTCGTAGGTCAGGTTCATGCGCTCGATCTTGACCTTGGTCGGCTCGTGGTGAAGGAGGACCTCCATCTCCTTCCTGGTGTAGTCGCGGATCGGTTTGTCCGGGTCGAGCAGCCCCGACTCTGCGAACACGCGGACGTACCACCCATCCGCCGTGTAGCCAGGGATGGTGAATGGTCCTTCCGCGAGCGACTTGCTGTCGTCGTACAGCTGGCTCACGTCGATGTCGGTGACACTGCCCGTGCCCTCGCAGCGCGGGCACATGCCGCCGAGGAGGGTGTAGGTCCGCTTCTCGGTCCTGCCCTTGCCGGCACCGCGCTCGATCGTGATCGCCCCGGAACCGGTGACCGATGGGACGTTGAACGCGAAGGCCTGCGGCGGGCCGATGTGCGGCTGCCCGAGCCGGCTGAACAGGATGCGCAGCAGGGCGTTCGCGTCGGTTGCGGTACCGACCGTTGAGCGGATGTTGGCGCCCATCCGCTCCTGGTCGACGATGATCGCGGTCGTCAGCCCTTCGAGGAGGTCGACGTCCGGCCGTGCCAGGGTCGGCATGAAGCCCTGGACGAACGCGCTGTAGGTCTCGTTGATCAGCCGCTGCGACTCGGCAGCGATGGTGTCGAACACCAGCGAGCTCTTGCCCGAACCGGACACGCCGGTGAACGCCGTCAGCCGGCGCTTGGGGAGCTCGACGCTGACGTCCCTCAGGTTGTTCTCGCGCGCGCCATGGACACGGATCAGGTCATGATCGTCGGCACGGTGCGTCATGTCGGGTGGGCTCATCTCGTTGCACGCCATTCCTGAACCAACGCCTCCAGCGAACGGCCGAAGACCTCGGTTGCCGCGCGGTCCACCTGCGCCGCCTCGTTGCCAGGCTCCTCCAGGGCCCCGCGACCGACAGCCTCGTACAAGGCGGCGACCTGGTCGGCCCCATGGGTACGCCGCAGATGATCCACGAACGCCCACGCCAACTGGTAGCTCAGGAAGATCCGGTCACGCCCGCCGACCGTGAACTCACCGTCGGTTGGCAGGGCGACCGACGACGTGCCAAGGGCGTCGACGAGCCTTGTCCCGGTCGTCGACCGCTGCTCGCCGAGCGCCTGGGCGATCCCCTCCTCGAGCCAGGACGGGACCATCGGGCCGGACGCGGGGCGCGTGGCGACGTGCAGGAGCTCGTGCACGAGGATCGATTCCCTCGTTTCCGGGGCCCGGTTCAGGAACCGTCCGGGATTGAGGACGATTCGCGACCCCGTGAGTTCGTAGGTGCCCAACACGCTGACCGGGGTGGCGGTGGCGAACGCGACGAAGTTGGAAAGGTCGAACGTGACGTGGAGTAGTTCCCCCAACTCCTCCTCGTCCCGTGGGACGATGATCGGGACCCGCTCCGGCCAGGCCAGCGGCCACCGTTCCGTCGCCGTCCGCAGGGCCGAACGTGCCTCCGCGAGCAGCGGGCCCACCGCTGGTCCGTCAGGATGGTGCAACGCGGCGACCGGCCCATCGATGGTCACGCGGACGGGACCGTGATCCCAGAGGTGATCGACACTGACCAGACCGAGCGCCTCGGCATCGCGGTCCGACGCCAGCTTCCAGCCATCGCGGGTCGGGACGACGGTGAGGAACAGATCCTCCGCGGCAGGGGTCTCGTCGAAACCGTCGATCGCATGCCGCTCGACGACGTAGCGGACCTGCACACCGTCCGGGTACTGCCCCCGGACCCGCTCGGTCGCGAGGTCAGGCAGCGACTCGTCCAGTTCAAGGGCGTACGACGCGAGAGGGACCTCGGCCAGGTTGCTCACGCGCTCCAGCCACTCGACGCCGAACTGCGACTCCTCGTCGAGCAGGTGGGCCCGCACGCTCTCGGGATCAGCACGCAGGAAGGCCTCGGCTACATCGTCGAGAACCGTCCGCAGGCCCGCGTCGTCGAGCAGTCCCGCCGACGCATCCGATGGCGACACCGGTGGGGACGTCGCTGACACCGGTGCGGGTGCGACGGCGCGGTCCGCGCCCCCGTCGACGACGATGGAGCCGGCGCAGCCTGCGGCCAGCAGGCCGGCCAGCGTCGCGAGACCGAGCCGACGAAGGAGGACGGGTTGCTGCATTCGGGTGGGCGCGACAGGTTTTGAACCTGTGGCCTCTGCCGTGTGAAGGCAGCGCTCTCCCACTGAGCTACGCGCCCGAGGCGGCCAGACGATACCGGTCACCTCACGGCTTGGCCAACGTGGCCTCGGCCAGCACGGCGCTGGACGGAGACGTGGGCACGGTGATCGGCTCGACCGTCAGGAGCAGGCGTGTCGCGGTGTCGTCGTCGGTCACGTCGGCGACCCTGCCGTCGCCGATGCCACCGGGCGGCAGGATCAGCTTCGGCCGCATCGCGTCGCCGGCGCCGAGCCACACGACGAGCCGTTCGCCCACTCCGAGGTCCGGTATCCCGTCGAACACCCAGGCCACACGGCTGCCATCACGTACGACGACGCCGGTCACACCGGACGAGAGGGTGATGGTCCCTGGCGTGCCCGTCGCGATGACCTCGAGGATCTGTTCCCGCTCGACGGTCACACGGAACAACTCGTCGGTCTGCGACCTCAGGTGGTGGTTCCAGAAAGCGAGGCCGACCGCAAGTAGTGCCAGGGCCACCACCAGAGCCGTCGGAGTGGCGAGTCGCGGACCGGCCCCAGCGCGTGACCGCGTCGGCGCGTCGATGGCCGCCTGTTCGGCGGTCTCGGTCCGCACACGCAGCGCGGCACGTTCCTCACGCTCGACCGCCTGGAGGTTGGACGCCAGATCCCGCAACTCGGCAACCCGACGACGGCAGTGCCGACACTCGAGCAGGTGCGACCGGAAGTCGCTGGCGTCCTCCTGCGACAGTCCACCGAGGACGTGCCCGACCGCGAGTTCGTCGAAGCGGTGATGGTCGGCGTTCATCCTCGCAGGATACGGATCAGACGCCGTCTGTCTGCCCCGAAACGGCCTCGACGGGTTCACCATCGTCGGGTGGCCGCAGCCAGGCGTGTTCGAACGTTCCGTCCCATGCCCACGGTCGGTCCTCCCATGGCTTGCGTCGGGACAGCCACGTGGTCACCGCGAGGGCCGCCAGCAGCATCGCCCACTGCGATCCGGTGAGGCCGAACCGGCGTGCATCCTGCCGGGCGAAGTCACCAATGAAGCGGACGACGCCGTAGCCATAGACCCATGCGGCGATGAAGAAGCCGTCGAACCTCGGTTCGCGTTCGAGCCAGAGGATGAGCAGCAGCACGAACAGCGCGGCCCCGAAGTCGTACAGCGCGGTCTGGTGGACCGCAGTGTCGAAGCAGCCGATCGTGGGCAGTGTCTCGGTCCCGATCGGATAGGGCGCCGGCTCCACCCAACCGAAGCCGTTGGGCCCGCCGCCGGTGCCGCCGGTCCAGAAGTCCCCCATGCAGCGCCACCCCAGGGGGAAGTCCGTCGCGGCGCCGATGTGGTCGCCGATCATCAGGTCGCCGAGACGGCCGAGGATCAGGCCAGCCGCGATGCCCGGCATGGCGGAATCCATGACCATCACGGGCTCGAACCCCTGCCTACGCGCCCACGGCAGCGCGTACAGGATCGCGCCAACGACGCCGCCGAGGAAGGTCAGGCCGCCTTCCCACACGTACAGCACCGACAGCGGGTCCGAGGAGAACTCACCGAGGTTGTTCAGCACGTAGAACAGGCGGGCACCGACGATCGCACCGATGGCGGCCCGTCCCAGCAACTGCTGGATGACCTCGGAGATGTCGGGGATGTACGTGCGGGCGAGGCCGCGCTTCTCGGCGCGCCGCAGCATCATCCATGCGCCGACCAGGAAGCCAACCGCGATGCCAATGCCATGGGGCGACACGGCGAGGCTGCCCCCGAGCGGGATGCGCTCGAGGATCGGCCAGGCAAGAGCGGCGAGCATCAGCAGCCTTCTGGTAGATAGCGGCGCGGATTGACCGCGCTGCTGTTGACACGGGTCTCGAAGTGCAGGTGCGTACCGGTCGAGCTACCCGTGGTCCCCACGGTGCCGATCCCCTGGCCACGGGACACGCTCTGGCCTTCGGACACCGCGATCGCGGCCTGGTGGGCGTAGGCGGTCACGACGCCGTCGTGGTGGTCGATCAGGGTGAGCTGGCCGTACCCGCCCGACCATCCGGTGAAGATCACCGTTCCGGCGTTGGCGGCGACGATCGCCCTCGTGAAGTTGTCGTCGATGTCCATTCCCTGGTGCATCCGACCCCAGCGGCGTCCGTACTCGGACGTGACCCTGCCACACAGCGGCCAGCCGTACCCGCCCGCGGCCACGTTGGTCGGGACCGGGTTCTGGCGGACCCGGATCAGTTCCTCGATGCGTCTCTGGTCCTTCTCGAGGTCTTCCTTCTGGGCAGCGAGTTCGGCGACCTGCGCCCGGGCACCGGCCACGGCGAGCGCGCGGGACTCGCGCAGTTCACGGACCTGGGCGAGGATCTCCTGCTGTTCGACCCGCATCCGCTCGAAGCGCTCGACCTCGTGCGTGAAGGCCTTGCGCTGCACATCGATGCTGACCTTCGTGGCCGCGACCCGCTGCAGGGTCGCACGGTCAGCCGACGAGATGACACGCAGCATCGCCGTGCGGTCGACCGCGGCCTGGATGTCGGTCGACGAGAGCAGTACCTCGAGATCCCGGCTGGCCGACCGTTTGAACATCTCGGCGACCCTGGCGTCGAAGCTCGCCTGGACGCGTGCAGCCTCCTGCTCGAGCCGCGTCAGTTCGGCGGCGGCGGACCGCACGCGTTCCTGCTGCTGCTCGATCTGCACGGCGATGTCGTTGACGACCGCCTCGATCTCGCGGAGTCGGGCGTCGGCGTCCGCCAGCGCCCGCTCGGCCTGGGACGCACCGCCTCGGGCCGCGTCGAGTTCGCGTGCGATCCGCGCGACGCGATCCTTGGCGTCGGCGAGTTCGCCGGCGCTCTGGGCCTGTGCGGGGAGCACGACCGCGAACGCCGCGACGACGGCCACAACGGCCATCAGGCGCAATCGGATCGGGGCAGACCGCAAGAGGACTCCAGCGAGCGGGACGTGCGGCGGGAAGGTCCGGAAGGTCCGGAAGGTTCGGGGGGCCGCGACGGACGCGGGAAGGCCAACAGGCTACCAACGTGACTGGCGGGCCGACTGGCTAGCGTGCCGTTCCGCCCACCGTACGGAGTGCGACGTGTCCACGACCACGCAGACGCAGCAGGAGTCCCCGGAACTGACCCCGGACGAGTTGCAGATTGCCTTCCATGAGGTCGAGTGCCAGACCTACGACGAGCGCTTCGGCATCTCCTACGACGAACATTCCGCGCGCCAGGCCGCCCACGAGGCTCGACGACTGCTCGGTACGCGGACCTTCGGGCGCGTACTCGATGTCGGCTGCGGGACGGGGTACCTGGGGCTCGGGCTCGCCGTCGCCGGACAGGTCGGCGAACTGCACCTGTCCGACATCTCCCCCGGCATGTTGTCCAGGGCGCAGGCCAACGCCACCGCACTGGACGTTGCCGCGTACTTCACGCGCGCCAGCGCTGCCGCGCTGCCCTACCCCGACGACACCTTCGATGCCGTCGTGACCCGTGGGGTGCTGCATCACCTGCACGACGTGCCGGCGGCACTGGCCGAGTGGCGTCGCGTCGCGAAGTCGGGCGCGCCCGTCCTCGTCATCTCGGAGCCGACCCCATGGGCCGACCGGATCGGCGGCTTCGTCGCGCGCTCGGCGCTCGCCGGTCTGCGGTGGAGTCGACCCGTCGCCCGCGCCATCGGACGCCCGTTGTCCCGACACGACGAGGAGACGGCCGCCCTCAATCACTACTGGGACCTCGTCGCCATGGCCGCGAACCTGCACACGTTCTCGCCCGCCGACCTGCAGGACCTGGCTCGCGAGGCCGGCTTCGACCGCGTCGAGGTCAGGGGGTCGGGGATACTGTCGATCGGCTGGGCGGCCGCTTACTACTGCCTGGTCGGCGAACTGCCCGACCTGGCCGCGTCGTCACGGGCGAAGCGCACGTCGGGACGCGTGTTCGGGCTGCTGCGGCGGGTGGACGCGACCGTCACCGAACGGCTCGTCCCGGATACGTACCTGATGACCGTTCAGGCCGTGTTCACCGCCGACTGACGGACGGCCCGGATCATCGAGCGGGGCGGCTTGCCCCAGGCCGACGGTGCGCCGCGCCTGCGCCGGTCCGGGGTGATCGTGACGGCGGCGACCGGCCGCTTCCAACCGCCCGGCGCGTCCCACCACCCATCCATCGTTGCGGCCAAGTGGTCCCCCCGCTCCAGGCGGGCCGCCAACCGCGCGGCGACCCCACGCTCGAGGTAGCCGATGCGCCACGAAACGCCGTCGATGGCCCAGACCGCGATGGCGAGCGCGTCCGCGGGGTTGTCGGGCTCCGGGACGAGTCGGAGGTACAGCCCGCGCTCGAGGCAGCTGGCCCCCGGCGGCGCAGCCGCGTAGGCATGGCCGCGGACGGGGGTACGGAATGCGGTGACGTCTGGGGGCAGTTGCCGGAGGTCGGCGGAGGATCGCGAGGTCGTCATGCCTCGAGTATGGGACCGACCTGTGACATCAGCGGGTCCACCCGTCGTCGTCGGACGGCGCGGCTGGGCACGTGTCCCTGCGGCCGCAGAACCGGCACCAACTTCCGCCGACCAGGCGCAGCTCGCCGGGGTCGTCGGCCTGCAGTCGAGCGACCTTGCGAGCGCCGTCCACCACCCGTTGGACGGCCCCGCGGAGCAGATTGGGATCGACGTCCTCGGCGTCCCACGATCCTTCGGTCACGTAGTAGGTCGCCCACCGGAACGGGGTCTGGCCGTACTTCAGCGTGGCCAGCAACCCGTACAGCCGCAGGTCCTGCCGCTCGGTCATCGGGTTGCGCTGGCCCGTCTTCAGGTCAATGAGCAGCACCCGGCAGCGGTCGTCGCGGACGTTGCCGATGACGATGTCGGGCGTGCCCTGGACCACGACCGCCCCATCACCGACCGCGAACACCATCCGTTCCTCGGTGCGCATCGGAACGGACGGCGGCAGCAGCGGCCACAGGTCCCGATATTCGGTGATCCGCTGCTCGGCCTGGTGGCGCAGCACCGACGACTGGACCCGCGCCATGCCGTTGAGATAGTCAGCGAGCGACCCCGGTGCGGTCGCCATCTCGGTCCATGCGTGCTGGACGAGGTCGTCGACCGACTCCCCGCGGTGGGTGGCGTGGTCGATCTCGAGTGCGCGGTGGATCAACTTGCCGGAGGCGACCTGTGGGGACCATTCGAACGGCGAATCGCGCTGGTCGAGGTACCGCCCGTCACAGACCAGTGCGTTCAGGCTGGTCTTGCCGAGGAAGATCCGTGTGCCGCGCGGCAGGCCGGTGGCGACCTCGTCGAGCCCGCCACGTAGTTCGTCCCGCAACTCGTCCACGAGGGCGCGATCCGCGACCGGGCGCTCGCCGTGCCAGTCCAGCAGTTCGGTGACCAGGCGTTCGTGTGCCGGGGTCCGCAGGTCAAGTCCCCGTGGCGCGGCGCTCGGCGGGTCTGGTTCTTGCCGGTCTGGTTCTGGCTGGATCATGGCTCCCGTCGCCTCCCCGTCGGATCGCGCGCCCCGTCGGACTGGAGTTGTGACGCTACCGTCCAGGTGCGACACGACCGGGGAGCCCCTGTGGACGGACAAGCGGCGGCCGAGACCCTTCGGGGGCAACTCGTCCACGTCCGCGGTCGGTCCCCGCTGTACGAGCGGCTGCTCGCCGGGCTGTCGGGGGCCGCGGAACGCGGTTTCGACGGTGGGGTGATCGCCCGCCTGCTCTGCATGGCCGGCCCGGTCGGGCCGTACGAGGCACGCCTGCTCCTCATGGCCGCGCTGCATCGCGCGGCGCTCGACCACCCCGACCTGCCACACGCCGAGTGGTACCCGCAGGCCATGGGCGCCGCCGTGCGCCCCCCGGACTCCGGTGCCCCTGGCGCGCTGGCGCTCGCCTACCTCGTCGAGCACGAGGACGGAGTCGCCACATTCATGCGCGGCACACGCATCCAGACAAACGAGGTCGGCCGGTGTGTCGCCCTGTTGCCAGGAATACTCGAGGCGGGCCAGTTCGGACTGCCGCTGCGGCTGTTCGAACTCGGTGCGTCGGCCGGCCTGAACCTGCATCTGGACCACTACCACTACCGCTACGACGGCGGACCGTCCTGGGGACCGAACACCGGTCCGGTACTGGCCACACGTGCGGAGGGTCGCGTGCCCAGGTCCCTGGCGCCGCCGACGCTCGCGGTGACCGAGCGGCGCGGCGTGGACCTGCGCCCGCTCGACGTGCACGACGACGATCACGTCCGCAACCTGCATGCGTTCATCTGGGCGGAACCCGATCGGCACGAGCGCCTGGCAGCGGCCCTCGCCATCGCCAGGGCAGAGCCGGTGACGATCGACAAGGGGGACCTCATCGCCTGGGCGACGGACCGGTGCCGTCCGGCGGACCAGACCACGACCGTGGTCTTCCAGTCCCAGGTCCGTCACCTCCTGTCGTCGCAACAGCGCGACGAACTCGGAGCGACCATCGAAGGCCTGCTGCGGGCCGCGTCACCCTCCGCACCTGTCGTACACGTGGCCTTCGAGGCGCCCCGCGGCATCAAGGACGACGGGGCGAGCCAGCCGGAGGTGACCGTCGGGATCGGCGACGGATCCGGACCACCCACGTGGACCACGATCGCCAGCGCCGACTGGCACGGCCGCTGGATGCGCTGGTTCTGACCGGTTACAGCAAGGCCAGACGACGCAGATCGACCTGGTCGATGAACGGGCTGAGAAAGGTCCCGCCCGCGTCGAGGACGGGGACGCCACCGATCCCGTCACCGCGGTGCACGAGCATCCGGCGGCGGAGGCGAGGCCGGCCGGCCGGATCGTGCATGAGGTCGCCGACCGTCACCAGGTCCAGTCCGACCGACACGGCCACGTCGAGCAGGTTGCCGCCATCGGCGACGTCGCGACCGTCGAGCCAGTGCGCCCTGTACACGGCAAGGCGCCACGCCGCGCCGAGGCCGGCCTCGTCGGCGAGTTCGCCGATCAGGTGCGCCAGCAGGGTGGGTGGGTGTACCGCCGGCCGTGGCAGGGCCCAGCCGAACTCCGCGGCCTGCGCCCGGTGCTGCTGCCAGTCCCGCAGATCGTCCAGCGTGGCCGGAATCGTGGCGTCGATCCCGAGGACGTCGAACCCCCGGAACGCGATCGGCAGACCCTCGTCGGCCAGCTCGTGCAGGCGTAGGACGGCGCAGAGGGACGCGGCGGACGGGATGTCGTGGTAGAGGACCAGCACGCGGCCAGGCTATCCGGACGCGTGCTGGTGACGTCCCGGCGTCAGTAGGTCGGGATCGAGTCGTCGACCTGCCGGGAGTAGGCGTTGATGCCGCCCCACAGGTTGCGGGCCTTGAAGCCGGCTCCACGCATCAGCCTGGTCACGTCGCTGGACCGAGGTCCCGCCTTGCAGTACACGATGTACTCCTTGGTCGGGTCGAGTTCCGACAGCTTGCCCGGCACGGTGTCCTTGGGCATGAGGATCGCATCGGCGAGGCGGGCGATCTCCCACTCGTGCGGCTCGCGGACGTCGAGCAGGACGATGTCGGGCTTACCGGCGATCTCGGCGTACTCGGTCGGCAGGATGTCGATACCGCCGGCGACTTCTTCCTCTTCGCGGTCGTGGGCAGGCACGCCGCAGAACTCCTCGTAGTCGATGAGTTCGGTGATGGTCGGGTTCTCGCCGCACACCGGGCAGTTGGGGTCCTTGTTGACCTTGACGTAGGTCCACCGCTGGTCGAGCCCGTCGTACAGGCCGAGCCGACCGACCATCGGCTCGCCGATCCCCGCGATCAGCTTGAGCCCCTCGATGCCCTGCGAGGACCCGATGATGCCGCAGAGGACACCGAAGACGCCGCCTTCGGCGCAGTTGGGGACCATGCCCGGGGGCGGCGGCTCCGGGAACATGCACCGGTAGCAGGGGCCTTCCTTGGCGAAGAAGACACTGAGTTGGCCCTCGAAGCGGAAGATCGACCCATACACGTTCGGCTTGCCGAGCAACACGCACGCGTCGTTGACCAGGTAACGCGTTGGGAAGTTGTCGGTCCCGTCGATCACCAGGTCGTAGGGCTCGATGATCTCCAGGGCGTTCTGCGACGTGAGGTAGGTACGGTGCTTGACGACCTCGACGTTCGGATTCACCTCGTTGATCGCCTCCTCGGCGGACTCGAGCTTGTGCTTGCCGATGTTCGAGGTCTTGTGGATGACCTGACGCTGGAGGTTGGAGGTGTCGACGACGTCGTTGTCGACCAGACCGATCGTGCCGACTCCAGCCGCAGCCAGGTACAGCGCAAGTGGCGACCCGAGCCCGCCGGTACCGACCAACAGCACCTTCGCCGCCTTGATGCGCTCCTGACCCTCCATGGCCACGTCGGGCATGATCAGGTGGCGCGAGTAACGGGCGATCTCGTCCTTGGTCAGCGGCTCACGACGCTGGACGACGGGTTCGATGGGCATGCGGATGCTCCGGGTGCAGGAGGCGACAGGTCGGCAGTGTCAACGTTGGTCCGGACAACTGACTGCCCGAGCCGGGGATAACAGTGTAAACCTCCCCCTACAGCCCTCGCCGCAGACATCGTGGCGTCAATCGTCCGGTTCGTCCACGATCGTCGTGATGAAGGCGGTCCCACCGAGTCGCGAGTCGGTCGCCCAGATCTTGCCGCCGTGCGCGTCGGCGACGGCGCGACAGGTTGCGAGACCGATGCCGCTGCCGGGAACGTCTTCCTCCGGCCCGCGCATACCGAGACGGAACACGGCCTCCCTGCGGTCCCGTGGGATCCCGCGGCCGTTGTCGTGGAGCTCGATCCGCCAACCGTCGTCCTCGCGCTCGCAGGACACCTCGATCACGGGGTCCCGGTCGGGGTTGCGGTACCGGACGGCGTTGATCACCAGATTCTGCAGCAACTGCCTGATGAGGTCGGGGCTGGCCTCCAGTGTCCTACACGGCTCGACGATCTCGACCCGCGCACCCGACTCGTCGAGCAGGGACGACAGGTCGTCGCGCAGTTCGGCGACGACCGTGTCGAGGTCGACCGTCTCGCGCGCGTGCTTGGAGGACACCATGCGTGCGTGCAGCAGCAGGCCGTCGAGCATCCGCGCCATCCGGTCGACGCTGCGGGTGATGGAGTTGGTCAGATCCCCGCGCTGCTCGTCCTTCAGACCGGGCATCTGCAGGGTCTTTGCCATGCCGCCGATCACCGTCAACGGTGCCTTGAGATCGTGGGCGACGGCACCGGCGTAGCGATCGAGTTCGGCGTTCAGTCGGCGCAGGTCGCGGTTGGTGTCGCGGATGCGGGCGTGCGAGGCCACCAGGGTCCCGAGCGCACGGTCCTTGGCCTGCTGTCCGACGGCCAACAGCAGCGCGAGTGCAGGCACGCTGAGCAGCAGGTGCACGATGTCGCGGATCTCGGCGCCGCCGACCGGAGCGGCGGTCTCGGGTACCGCGTACACGCGCGACAGTGCGACGGCGAAGCTGGCCCCGATGCTGAGGGTCGCGGCCAGCGTGGCATTCGCACGGATGCTGACGATGCCGACCGCGAGAATCAGGACCAGCGGAATCTCGGTGTAGCCCGTCATCGGGGTCAACAGCACCGAGAACAGCAGGGCCACGAGGATGTCGAGCACCGCCTCGAGGTTGGCATGGGTCCGCGGATACCCGATCGGGTGCCGTAACGCGCGGAGCGCCACGACCGATCCGGCGACGAGCAGAACCACGGGGAGCGCGATCCTGACGGCGGCGGAGGCGAACGACAGCTCGTCGGTGCCGAGGAAGGCGGGCGACAACAGAAGCAGGAGCGCGAAGAACCGCAGGACGAGCGCGAGGTGGCCGAGGCGGCGTTCGAGATAGCCGATGAACTGGTTGGTCTCGGCGAGGGTCTCGTCGGGGATGACCGAGACCTCGAGGCGCATGTCGGCCTGCGCAACCACGTCGTCATCGGGCGCCGGCGTGCCAACGGGTGGTCGGGCCCTGACGACGTCAGGCTTCATCGACGGTCCTCCACCTGGGTTCCAGCAGCCCGGGCGATGGACAATACGGCATCGACGATGTCCGCGAAGGGAACCCTCAGATCATCCCTGTCGGCACGAAGTAGCCGCGGATTGAGTTGCAGCGGCGCACTGCCGTGCGGACCGACCACCACGAGCGGTGCGCGCACCCAACTGTCCGCGCGGGCAACGACCCTGGTCACCTCGTCCCAGTCCCAGCGGCGGCGCAGCAGGACACGCCGGTCGATCACGGCCTCAGGCGTGAACTCGACGGTGGCGCGCGACTGCAGGGCGAGCATCAGGAACAGGGCCGTGGAGATCCCGTACAGGCCGATCCCACCGCCGTCGCCTGCCGCCAGGGCGAACGACAACAGCGCGGCGTCGATCAGCGTGATCGCCCAGAATGCGACGCGCCACGACGGCCTGGTGCGGACCCGGAGCATGCTGTCCTTCCCGGGCGCGTGGGTCAGACATTCATGCCCATCGCGCGCAACTCCTCGCGAACGTAGTCCGCCATCATGTCGGGCGACCAAGGGGGCGAGAAGGTGAACTCGACATCGACGGCTTCGACGCCCGGCATCGCACCGAGGATCACCGAGCACTGCTGGTGGATGACCTCGGTCAGCGGGCACCCCATGGACGTCAGCGTCATCAGGACGTTGACCTCGCCCTCCTCAGGGATCTTGGCGACCTCGTAGACCAGACCGAGGTCGACGATGTTGTAACCGATCTCGGGGTCGATGACGGCGCGCAGGCCGTTCAGCAGGTCGACCTCGGACGGCATGCCGTCGTCTTCCAGCGCGAGGCCGGCAAACGGGCCTTCGGTGGGGGTGTCACTGCCTGCGGCTTCGTTGGCGCGGCGCTGGGTCTCGAGGTCGTCGACCTCGGGGGCCGTCGTGGTCTGGTCGCTCACGTGGTCTCCAGGTGTCAGTCGTCGTAGGTCACCGTGTGTTCGGCATCGCCGGAGCGGTAGGTCTGGACCGCGTCGCGGACGGCCATCCAGCCGAGCAGGGCGCACTTGACGCGTACGGGGAACTTTGCGACACCCTGGAAGGCCACCCCGTCGGCGAGATCGTCCGGCCGCTTCGGGTCGTCGCCGTGCATCATCCGACGGAAGTCCTCGGCCAACTCGAGAACATCGTCGAGGTCTCGTCCGACAACGGCCTGGGTCATCGCGGACGCCGAGGCCTGGCTGATCGAGCAGCCCTCGCCGTCGAACACGACAGCGCCGAGATTGTCGCCGTCCACGCGGATCCGCAGATCCATCTCGTCACCACACAGGGGGTTGCTGTGATGGACGTGGACGTGCTCACCCTCGAGGTCCGGCGCCCGGTTCTTGGGCGACCGGTAGTGGTCGAGGATGATCTCCTGGTACAGGTCATCGAGGCTCACTGGGGGCTCCTCAGCGTGCGAAGAAGGACGCGGCGGCCTTGAGTCCCTCCACCAGCGGGGGGATGTCGTCGCGATCGTTGTAGAGGTAGAAGCTGGCCCGGGCGGTCGCGTTGACCCCGAGTTCGCGCATCAGCGGCTTGGCACAGTGGTGGCCGACCCGCACGGCGACACCGTGCTGGTCCAGCATGGCACCGATGTCGTGGGGATGCACACCGGGCAGCGCGAACGAGACGGCACCCGAGCGGATCCCGGTGTCGAGCGGGCCGTGGATCTGCAGGCCGTCGATGACCTGCAGGGCGTCGATCGCCTCGCCGACCAGGTCCTGCTCGTGGGCGCGGATACGGTCCATGCCGACATCGGTCAGGTAGCGGCATGCGGTGCCGAAGGCCCCGGCCTCGGCGATCATCGGTGTACCCGCCTCGAACTTGTGCGGGATCTCGGCGGTCGTGAACCCATCGAGCGTCACGTCGAGGATCATCTCGCCACCACTCAGGAACGGCGGCATCGCCTCGAGTCGCTCGGGCTTGGCGAGCAGGGCACCGATGCCGGTCGGCCCGCACATCTTGTGGGCGGTCACCGCGTAGAAGTCCACGTCGAGGTCGCGGAAGCTGACGGGCAGGTGCGGCGCTGCCTGGGAACCGTCCACGAGCACGACGACGTCGGGGTTGGCGTCGCGCGCCATCGCAACGAGTGTCGGCAGGTCGTTGATCGTGCCGAGCACGTTGCTGACGTGGACGACGGCGAGGAAGCGGACCTTGCCGTCCGACAGCAACTGTTTGGCGGCGTCGAGGTCCAGCCTGCCGTCTTCGGTGATCGGGATGGTGCGCAGGTCGAAACCCGTGGCCTGCTGCGCGGCGAGATGTGGCACGAAGTTCGCGTGATGCTCCATCCGTGTGGTCAGCAGTGCGTCAGCGGGCCCGAGGAACTGCCGGACCCATGAGTACGCGACGAGGTTCATGGCCTCGGTGGAGTTCTTGGTGAAGACCACGCCCTCCTCGGGCGCATCCAGGAAGCGGGCGACATCCCGTCGACCGGCTTCGAAGTAGTCGGTCGCCTCCTCGGCGAGTTGGTAGACCCCGCGGTGGACGTTGCTGCGAAAGCCGCGGTAGTAGTTGTCCATCGCCTGTAGCACGGGTTCCGGCGTCTGCGACGACGCGGCGGAGTCCAGGTACACGAGTCGCTTCCCGTGGACCTCGCGACCGAGTGTCGGAAAGTCGGCACGCAGAGGTGCCCCGACCGTCGGTCGTGGAATCGTTTGGGAATCCCTCTTCATGCTGCTCCTGCTCAGGCGCGTGCGGTCGCGGCGATTTCTTCGTACCCGTGATCCTCGAGACGGTCGGCCAGTTCAGGTCCACCGGACTCGACGATACGGCCGTCGAGCATGACGTGGACCTCGTCGGGCCTGATGTAGCGCAGGATGCGGGTGTAGTGCGTGATGATCAAGACGCCGAGGTCGGGACCCTGCAAACGGTTCACGCCTTCGGAAACGACCTTCAGGGCGTCGACGTCGAGACCCGAGTCGGTTTCGTCGAGCACGGCGATCTCGGGCTCGAGCATCGCCATCTGCAGGATCTCGAAACGCTTCTTCTCGCCGCCCGAGAATCCTTCGTTGACCGAGCGTTGAAGGAACGATTCGTCGACGTGCAGGTCGGCCATCTGCGTCTTCAGTTCCTGCATGAACGCACGAATTGGCAGGTCCTCGTCACGTCGCGCGTTGATCGCGGTGCGCAGGAAGTTGGTCAGCGACACGCCGGGGACCTCGACCGGGTACTGCATGGCCAGGAACACGCCGCTGCGCGACCGCGTGTCCGGGGTCCAGTCGTTGATGATCTGGCCCTTGTAGGCGATGGTGCCGCCCGTGATCTCGTAGGCCGGATGGCCGGCGATGGCGTAGGCCAGCGTCGACTTGCCCGAGCCGTTGGGGCCCATCAGGGCGAGGGTCTTGCCCTTGTCGAGGTCGAGTGTGACGCCGGAGAGGATCTCCTTGCCGTCCACCTCGACCGTCAGGTCGCGTACTTCGAGGTCAGCCATTGCATGGTTCCTGTGTGTCGTCTTGGAAGGTGTCAGTCGGTCAGCCGCGGCTGGCGATCGGCGCGTGGGGGTCCTCGCCGACCGTGGCGGCGTCGGAGACGCCGATGCGGTCGAGGTCGGCGATGTCGATCTCGTGCTCGATCTGCGCCATCGCGTGGTCGCGCACGCCGGGGGCGTCGAAGCGTTCGAGAACCTCGCTGAAGAACCCGCGGACGATGAGCCGGAGGGCCTCGTCGCGCGGGATACCGCGGGACTCGAGGTAGAAGAGGTGGCGGGCGTCGATCTGGCCGGTCGCGGAACCGTGACCTGCGGTGATGTCGGCGCAGTGGATCTCGAGGAAGGGGGTCGAGTCGGCCCGTGCGCCGTCCGTGAGGATCAGCGTCCGGTTCGTCTCGTTGGTGTCGGTGCCGACGGCCTCCTTTGAGACCAGGACGTTGCCGCGGAAGATCGTGCGCGACTTTCCCTGCAGCGCACCCTTGTAGAGCACGTCGCTGGTCGCCCGCGGGGCGATGTGACGGATGTAGGGCTGCAGGTCGAAGTGCTGGCCCTCGTCGGCGAAGTAGACACCGGTGGGATAGGTGCTGGCACCGGCACCGACAAGGTCGACCTCGGGACGTAGCCGCAGGGTCGATGCGCCGGTGTTGACCGACAGGTGCCGGTAGGTGGCGTCGCGGTTGGCCTGGGCCTTCTGCAGCGACAGGTGCGTGACCCCGCCGCCGAACTCGTTCAGGGTGACCAGGTCGAGCGCCGCGCCGTCGCCGACGATCGCCTCGACGACCTCGTCGACGAGGACAGGGGTGCGCCGGGTCCCCTCGGCCCGTTCGAAGTCGGGGGACGAGTGCTCGACGTAGACGGTGGCCTTCGCGAACCGTCCGAGAACTACGAGCACGCGTGGCAGGTGCGTTCCCGGTTGGGTGACGTGCACCTGCACACCGATGGGCGTGGTGACCTCGACCTCGGCTGGGACGTGGACGAACACGCCGTCGTCCCAGGCCGCGTCGTTGACGCTGATCGTGCGGTCCTCGTCCGCGCCCGTGCCGTCGCTCGTCGTGGTCAGCGACCCGAGATGGGTGCGGACCATGTCGGCGTGGTCGTGCGCGGCCTGGCGCAGCGGCAGGACGAGCACGCCCTGTTCGGCCAGGTGGTCGGGGACGTTGACGGCGACGACCTCGCCATCCAGCAGCGTGGCTGCCGCCGGGTCGTCGAGGGATTCGACGAGCGCGTTGGGGGCCTCGATCGTGATGTCGTCGCCACGGGAGACCAGCGGCAGACCGACGTCGACGAGCTGGGCGAACGGCGTGTTGCGCCAGTACTCGTCGAGCTTTCGTTCGGGCCAGCGCTGGTCGCGGTAGTTCTTGAACGCGGCGAGCCGGCGGTCACGGAGCCAGTCGGGCTCGCCGTCCGCCGTTGAGCGCTCGAGGAGGAAGTCCTCGGTCAGGGAGTCGAGCGTGAGCTTTCCTCCCCCCTCGAGGGGGGAGGAGCCGACGTTGCCGGCTTGGGGGGTGGCAGGAGACGAGTCGGTCATCCGATCGCGCCCTCCATCTCCAGCGCGATCAGACGGTTGAGCTCGACGGCGTATTCCATAGGCAGCTCGCGGGCGATCGGCTCGATGAACCCACGCACGATCATCGCCGTGGCCTCGTCCTCCTCGATCCCACGCGCCCGCAGGTAGAACATCTGGTCGTCGGACAGCTTGGACACCGTCGCCTCGTGCTCGATCGTCGCGTCCTCTTCCTCGACCTCCATGTAGGGGTAGGTGTCGGAGCGGGAATCGGCGTCGAGCATCAGCGCGTCGCACTTGACGGCGGCGCGAGCGTGGTGGGCGCCCTTCTTGACCGCGACCAGGCCGCGGTAGGAGGTCCGCCCGCTGCCCTTGCTGATGGACTTGGACAGGATGTTGCTGGTCGTATTCGGCGCGGCGTGCACCATCTTGGCGCCGGCGTCCTGGTGCTGGCCGTCGTGGGCGTACGCCACCGACAGGACCTCGCCCTTGGCGCCTTCCTCCATCAGCCACACGGCCGGGTACTTCATCGTGACCTTGGAGCCGATGTTGCCGTCGACCCATTCCATGGTCGCGTTGCGGTACGCCTGGGCGCGCTTGGTCACCAGGTTGTAGACGTTGGTCGACCAGTTCTGGATCGTCGTGTAGCGGACGCGGGCGCCCTCCTTGACGATGATCTCGACGACCGCCGAGTGCAGCGAGTCGGAGCTGTACACGGGAGCCGTGCATCCTTCAACGTAGTGCACATAGCTGCCGGGATCAGCGATGATGAGGGTGCGCTCGAACTGGCCCATGTTCTGCTTGTTGATCCGGAAGTAGGCCTGCAGCGGGATGTCGACCTTGACGCCCTCGGGGATCCAGATGAACGAGCCGCCCGACCACACGGCCGTGTTGAGCGCAGCGAACTTGTTGTCGTTGGCCGGGATCACGGTCGCGAAGTGCTTGCGGAACAGTTCCTCGTGCTCCTTCAGCGCCGTGTCGGTGTCCAGGAAGATGACCCCTTCCTCCTCGAGGTCCTCCCGAACCTTGTGATACAAAACCGTACTCTCATATTGCGCGGCTACGCCGGCGATCAGGCGCTTGCGCTCGGCTTCGGGGATCCCGAGCTTCTCGTAGGTCTCCATGATCTCGGGGGGCAGGTCCTCCCACGAGTTGGCCTGCTGCTCGGACGCCTCGACGTAGTAGTAGATGTCGTCGAAGTTGATGCCGGACAGGTCGGAGCCCCAGTTGGGCATCGGCCGGCGCTCGTAGGCCTCGAAGGCTCGCAAGCGGACGTCGCGCATCCACGCGGGCTCGTCCTTGCGCTCGGAGATCGCCGCGACGGTCTCGCGGGTCAGGCCGCGGCCGGACGTGAACGAGTAGCCGGTGTCGGAGTCGGACCAACCGAACTTGTACTCGCCCAGATCCTGGGCGAGGTCTCGCTGGCGGTCCAGCGCAGTGTCCAGCGTCTCCGGAGTGTCGGTCTGGCTCATCGTGGATCCTTCGTGGAGAAGTCGGGGTCGGAGTCGGTCGAGGTCTTCGGGGTCACGCAGCAGACACAGGCGTCGCTGCCCGTCGCCATGGTCTCGCGGCGACTGAGTCGCACGTCGCTGCCGAGGACCCTGGAGAACGTCGCGGCCTCGTAGGTGCACATCTCGGGATGTTCGCGCGCGACGTCGTAGATGGCGCAGTGCTCCTGCTTCAGGAGGAACCCCCGGCCATCCTCGGTGACGGTGGCATCGAAGCCCTCGTCGGACAGGGCGCCGGCCAACTGTCGCAGGCGATCGGGCAGGTCGTGCGCGGTCACCTGCTCGCTCAGCGAGGCCGTCTGCTGCTCGAGACGCCACCGCAGGTAGGCGCGCAGGCCGTCACGACCCTGCTGGGTGGTGATGAACGTCAGCAGTTCGTCGGCCATTTCGGCGTACCGCTGCGGGAACAGGCGCCGGGCCTGGTCCGTCAGGCGGTACCGCTTCGCGGGACGACCAGGTCCGTCGCGATGCTCGCGGACGTCAAGGTAGCCGTCGTCCGCGAGGACACTGAGGTGCCGCCGGGTGGCGACCTCGGACACGCCGAGCATCTCGGCGATGTCGCGGACCGCGGCGTCCGGCATCTGCTGCAGATAGCGCACGATCGCCGCGCGCTGTTCGCCCAGCAACGACACGACGGACGCCTCGCGCGCAGTGGCGGGCAAGGTCGTGTCCAGGTTGGTGGACAGGGATGGGGAGTTTCTCAACATGAGTATTGAGATACTACCGGGCGCTCCCCCGGTCCCGCCACCCCCGACCGATGGCGCCTCAGTCGAACCGGTTGTCGAGGTGGCGCAGCAGGCGCGCCCGCGCGGCCTCGGCCTCGCGATTTGCCGCCCGCTGGTCCTTCGACAGCCCCATCACGTTGTCGAGCGTGTTCTCGAGCTCCTGGATGTCGAACGGCTTGGCGACGTAGGCATCCGCCCCGGACCTGAACCCGCGCAGATAGTCGTCCTCGGCGACCTTCGCCGTGAGCATCACGACGGGCAGGTCGGCCGTGGCGGACGCCTGCCGGATCCTGCGCAGTACCTCGAAACCATCGAGGTTGGGCATCATGACGTCGAGGATCACGACGTCGAAGGTTCCGTCGACGAGGTCCATCGCCGCGGCGCCGTCGCTGGCCTCGGTCACCTTGTGGTCCGCGCCGAGGGCGGTCACCAGAAGTTCGCGGATCGCTGGATCGTCATCGACGATCAGGAGCTTCGCCACCGCTGTACCCCCCTTGCACGACGCATTCTCTTCAGTGCGACACGGTACACGCCTTCCTCGACGAACCGGTACCCGGCCACAGCCCGTTCAATGGTCCAGGGAGGTCCACGGGTCGCGTCGCAGCGAGCGCTGCAACGGTTCGGTGACCAGCCATCCCCAGCACAGGGCGAACGCCTCCTCGGCGTCCTGCCCCGGCAGCAGCGAGAGCGCCTGGAAGGTGGCGTCCCAGCCGAATTCGGAGATGAGGATCTCGACGCTGTCGGAGATGTCGACCGTGCTCAGAAGAGCGCGGGCGACGCCCATGACGGAGGTGAGGCGGAGGGGGCGTTCCACGTGAGGGCCCTTTGGGGTCGTGGTCGTTGCCCGTACCAACGAGCGACCACCCGCACGGTGACGTACCACGGCCGCACTGGCCGAAAGCTCAGGCCGAAACCGCTCAAGCAGGGCAGGCGGCGCGCCGTTGGCTGCAGTGAGGACCAGGGGATGGACATGGCCGATCGCCGTCGACACCGCCACGAGATCGTTGAACGGCTCCGCGCGCGCGGGCTCTCGGTCCAGGCGCTCGAGCTGCTCCTGCCCGGCTGGTCAGCCGGTGACGGGAGCCCGGCGATGGGCAAGAACCGGGGCGCCGCGATACCGGCACCCGGGTGGGACTTCGCCGATAACCCGCCACTCCAGCGTCCAGTCGGCGGCGGCCGCGACAAGCCGTGACGCCGGAAGGTCACCCGCGACGTACGCACGCAACACCTGACGGAACGGTCGTGCCCCGAGCGGGAGGCTGACGTCGACCACGCGGTCGTCGACGACCGCCCAGAGGTGGTCGAGTTCGGCGCCTCCGACGTCGAGTCCGCCGCGGGCGACGTGCACGGACAGTCCCAGCGAGCCCGCGACCTCCAGGACCCGGCTGGCAGCCTCACGCGGCTCCGACGGCAGGAATGGCCGGTCCGCGTGTTCGCTCGCGAGCACAGCACGCAGTCGCGCGGCCCGGTCGCGTGGGAGCCGGCCAGTGCCGACCCGTCCGGGACGCGTCATGTGCTCGCCCTTCCGCACATCTGCGATGCTGCTGCCTGCACAGGATGCCTCACGGCGGAGGAGAAATGGTGGCGCGACGTCCACTGGACACGACGACGGCGTTGGTGACCGGCGGTTCGCGTGGCCTCGGTGCGGCGACGGCCCAGCACCTCGCCCGGTGGGGGGCGCGGGTCGTGGTCACCTACCGCCAGCGCGCCGACGAGGCCGATGCGGTCGTCGCCGCATGCAACGAACACACGCCCGGGTGCCGCGCGGAACGGCTCGACCTACTCGAGGAGGACAGCGTCCGCGCCTTGTTCGACCGGATCGGTGAGGTCGACGGGCACCTCGACGTGCTCGTGGCCAACGCGGCAGCGACCGCGTTCAAGCCACTGCTCGAGCTGAAGCTGCACCAGATCGACAAGACCTTCGCCATCTCGGTGCGTCATTTCCTGTTGATGGTCCAGCTCGCATTCCCGCTGCTGCAGCCACGCGCCGGGCGCATCGTCGCGGTGTCCGGTGCGGACACGGTCGGCTACATCCCGGGTCACGGGCTGCTCGCCGGCGCCAAGGCCGCGATGGAGACCTTCGTGAAGTATCTGGCCTGCGAACTCGGCCCCGAGGGTGTCACCACCGTCGGCGTCCTACCGGGTTTCATCGACACGGATTCGATCAAGCTCATGTCTGGCCCGTTCCACCCAAGGCTCGTCGCGGCCGAGGAGCGAACCCATCCCCTGCGGCAGGCGGCGACGCCGGCGGACGCCGCCGAGGCGATCGCCCTGCTGTGTCTGCCCGAAGCGCGGTGGTTGAACGGCCAGATCGTCCACAACGACGGAGGCGGCCTGTTCGCCTACATGGCCCGCTTCGGTCAGGCGTGGGCGCAGGTGCCCGAGGCGGCGGTCATGCCCGACACGAGCGACGCGCCGATGCTCGGCGGCGAACCAGGAGGGCGTGGGTAGCCTCGCCTTACCGGAACGGCGAACGAGGGGTCGAGGTGCAGGCACGCGGTCTGCTCACCCTTGCGAGCGCACTCGTGATCTGCATCACGGCGCTGCCTGCCGCCGCTGGACCGTCGGCCACCGACCTCCCACGGGGGCCGGGGCTCGGAACCGTGCCCTTCGCCACCGGAGCACCGGCATCGGCCACGGTCGCGCCGTCGGGGCGCCAGGCGAGCAGCGCGCCGACCACCGAGGATGCGACACCGGTCGACCGGTACGGCGGGTTCGTCGACGGCTGCGACGACGCGGCGTCCGGTCCCGACATCCGGCGGCTGTTCGTCGTGATCGATCCGGCCGGAGATGCCGAATTCTCGCTGATGCTGTGCGACGGCGTCGATCCCCGCTCACCCCTCCCCGCCGGTGGTTCCTACTCGTGGGTGGTCCGAAGCGGCGACAACGGCCAGAACTACCGACGCATCGACGCCACGAAGAATGGAACAAACGACTTCACCGTGGCCGCGTGGACCGCAGACGACGAGGGCCAGGCCCTCACTCCGATCCCAGCGGCCGTCGCGGATCCGCGGTGGCGGCTGGACACGTCCGGGCCGGCGCCGCGCTTCGTCGTGCTCTTCGCTGCCGACGCGCTCGGGATCGGCCCCTCGTGCGAGCCTGACGGCACGACCCCGTGCATGGCCATGACGTTCGCCGCGCTGGACGCCGACGATGCCGCGACCGACCGGGTGCCCGACGGGCAGGCCGGCAGTCCGGACATCTCGAGCCGGCACAGTCTGTTCTGGCCCAGTCCGTGCGGGGTGACCACCGGGGCCTCGACCGGGCGGTCGCCGGCCGCGGACAGCAGGGCGGTGCTGCACGTGACACCCGCCAGTCGGGATGCGGTGGTCGCCGCCCTGGAGGCTGCCGGCTATCCGACGACGGCCCGCGGTGTCGGCATCGTCACGGTCGAGGGCGGGGTCGATGATGCGGCGCTGCGCGCCATCGGTGCGCTGCCCGGCGTCGAGACCGCGCGCCGGCACCACGACCGGTCGCCGGCGCTGACCCCGCAGGATCCGCTGTACGCACACAGCAGCGGCGGTCAGTGGTACCTGCCGCGGATCGGCGCGCCCGCCGCATGGGACACCACGACGGGATCTTCAGCGGTCCGGATCGGGATCGTGGACGACGGCATCGACGGCAGCCGCGACGACCTCACCGGCCGCGTCGCCGCCGGCTACGACGCCATCAGCCAGCAACCGCTGGAGGAGGGTGCGAACTCCGACCTCGGTTGGCACGGCACCGCCGTTGCGGCCGTGGCCGGCGCGACCGGCAGCACGTCCGCTTCAGCAACGGGCATGGCCGGCGTGGACTGGAACGCAGAGCTCGTCCCGATCCGCGTGTGGGGACACAACCGGTGCTTCGACGAGATCGCCTACCTGCGTGGACTCCAGTGGGCGCTCACCGAGGGCGACCTCGACGTCCTGAACCTGTCGCTCGGCGGCGCCGAGACGATCGAGGACTACGACGACCTTCCGGGGGAACGGACCGCACTGCGTGATCTGGTGCGCGCAGGCACGATCGTGGTCGCGGCGGCCGGCAACAACGCTTGGGTCGACGCGCCGGCCTCCTACCCCGCCGCCCTGCCCGAGGTCATCGCCGTCGGGGCGACCGGCCTGCCCCCGACGGGCGCCGGCGAGGACCAACTGGCGCCGTACTCCAACCGTGGCCGTTACGTCGACGTCGTCGCGCCCGGCGGCGCAGGAGGCACGGCGAGCACCGGGATACTGACCGCGACCGACCCGACCGTGCAGGGCGCGGCGTTCGGCGTCGAGAACGGGACGAGCTTCTCGGCGCCGATCGTGGCCGGAGCCGCAGCGCTGTACTTGTCGGTGCGGCCCGACGCCACGCCGGCCGAGTTCACGCGCGCGCTGCTGGCCACCGCCGAGGACCTCGGTGCCGGGCTCGCCGGGTTCGACACGTCCTTCGGCTTCGGCATGCTGAACCTTCCGGGTTTGGTCACCTCCGGTTCGGGTGACACCAGCCTGACGGTCCGGACGTCCGGCAATGACCGGTACGAGACCGCGGTGGTCGCGTCACGGTTCGCCTACCCCTCCCCCACGCAGGTTCGGACGGTGCTGCTGGCCACCGGCGCGGACTTCCCCGATGCCCTCGCCGGTGCACCGTTCGCCGCCCAGCGCCACGGTCCAATCCTGTTGACCCTGCGCGACGGCCTGCCGCAGTCGACGATCGACGAACTCGTCCGTCTCGACCCGACCGACGTCGTCCTGTTCGGCGGCCCGAGCACGATCGCGCCGACGGTCGAGAACCAACTCGCGGCGCTCGACTTCGCCACCGTCGGGTCGTGCGCGGTCGCCCTGGCCGACACCAGTAGATCGTCGTGCCGGCTCGCGGGGGCCACCAGATACGAAACGGCTGCGACCATCGTCTCGCTGGGGTGGGCCGAAGCCAACGTCGTCTACGTCGCAACCGGAGGCAACTTCCCCGACGCGCTGGCGGGTGGCGCGACAGCGGCGGCATTCGACACACCGCTGCTACTGACGGCGCCGACGGAACTCCCCTCCGCGACGCGGGACCAGATCGCCCGCCTGCGGCCGGAGTTGGTCGTGGTCCTCGGCGGGGTGATGTCGGTGTCGGATGGCGTCCTCGGCGCCATCGCCGCCACCCCCGGGGTCGGCGGCGTCGTACGTGCCTCGGGGTCCGGCCGCTACGAGACCGCAGTCGCCGCGCTGTGTCCGGACGTCCGGGTCTGCATCAGCGACACCCGGTACGTCACGATCGCCACCGGGGACGGATTCGCGGACGCACTGTCCGGCTCGGCGGTGGCGGCCGCGCTCCGCGCCCCGCTGTTGCTCGCCGACCCGAGGAACCCGGACGCCCCGGCGCTGGCGGACGCCCTCACCGTGCTCGAGGCGGAACGCGCGGTCATCCTCGGTGGGTTGGCCACGCTGCCGGCACCGGTCGAGACGTCGATCAGTCGGTACGTCGTCCGCTGACGGGGCGCGCCACGACGTACCAGGACCCGTCGTCGAGCGTTGGCACGGCCTCGCCCGGCACTCCGCCCCAGCGTTCGACGACCTCGAATCCGGCGTCGTCAAGCAGGTGCTCGAGCTCCTGCGGGAAGATCGCAGAGGCGTGGAGTCGGTCGACGACCTCGGTGCCGTCCGGGAACCGGTACCGCAGGTCGGCGTTGGCGCGCTGCTGCCACAGGTCCGATGGCCGGTGGTCGGCGCGCACCTCGACGCGTGTGCCGTCGACGCCGGCGATGACCCCGTCCGAGTCCTCGCCGAACAACAACCAGAACGGGTTGAGCAGCTGCATGGCCACGAGTCCGTCGGGTCGGCAGTGGTCAACCGCTGCCGCCAGGGTCCGCTGCCTCGCGGCCCGGTCCGGCAGTTCGTTCAGCAACGCGACGGGCAACAGCACGAGCCCGAACCGTCGTCCGAGTGACAGGGCGGCGACGTCGGCGACAATGCGTTCGACAGCGTCAGGCAGCAGCTGCAACGCCGTTGCGTCGTGGTCAACGGCAACGACCGTTGCGACCTCGGCCAGCGCGCGGGTGAGCCTGCCGGTGCCCGCGCCGAGCTCCAGCACGGTCCCGTCGGGGCTCGCGGCCGCGAGCTCCACCCACCACGTGACGTCCTCGGTCACGGGCAGGCGGGCATACAGCGACGCGCGTGGGCTCAGGGGAGCCGCCTCCTCACTCATGGGGTCACGGTCTGTTGCACACGCCAGGCCAGGGCGGTCTGGCGGTTCGACGGCCGGTCGTGGGTCGCGGCATACCTCAGGGCGTCGAGTTGCCCGACGATCACCAACGCCCGGCTGGCGCGTGTGACCGCCGTGTACACGAGGTTTCGCCACAGCATGACCTTGTGGCTGTTGTCACAGACCAGGACGACCACGGGCCATTCTCCGCCCTGGGACTTGTGCACCGTGACCGCCCACGCGATGGTCAGGTTCTGGGCCTGTTCGCGGTCGTAGCGGACCTCGCCGCGCGGGAACGCGACACGCAACTTGGAGCGGGCGACGTCGACGACCGTCCCGACGTCGCCGTTGGCGACATCCAGGTCGGCATCGTTGCGGGTCTGCATGACGCGATCCCCGACCTGCAGTCCGGCGACAGACGGCTGACCACGGTCGGGGTTCAGTCGGTCCTTCAGGGCCTTGTTGAGCGCGTCCACGCCGGCAGGACCGCGATAGATCGGTGCCACGACCTGGATGTCGTCCACGTCCACATCGAAGTAGGTGGGAATGCGTTCGGCCACGGCCTCGACCACCCGCGGAGCGATCCGGCCGCGTGACGGCTCCTCGGCCAGGAACACGTCGCCATCCACGCCCTTGACCGGACCGACCTCGCCGCCGTTGATCTCGCGGGCGAGATGGACGATCCTGCTGGCGGCCGCCTGCCGGTGGATCTGCGTCAGCGTGGTCACCGGCACCACCTCGGAGCGGAGCAGGTCGCGCAGCACGTCGCCGGATCCGACCGACGGCAACTGGTCCGCGTCCCCGACAAGGACCAGATGGGCGCCGTCTTCGATCGCCCACACGAGCGACCGCGCCAGGGCGGTGTCGCACATCGAGAACTCGTCGCAGATCACGACGTCGTAGGGCAACTGCTCGTCCTGGCCGTATCGGAACACGAAGCCACCGTCGGGCATGGGACGCGCCTCGAGAAGTCGGTGGATGGTCGTGGCCGGGAACGCGACGACTTCCTCGAGGCGCTTCGCGGCGCGCCCCGTCGGCGCACACAGCGCGATGTTGGCCCCGGCGCTGACAGCCAGTTGGACGATCTCGGTGACCGTACGGGTCTTGCCGGTGCCGGGTCCGCCCGTCAGGACGGAGACGCCGGATGCCAGGGCGGCCGTGACCGCCTGGCGCTGATCGTCGGTCAGCATGTCGTCGTCGGGCTGCAGATCCCTGCCGGCATATCGGGGCGTGGCGCGTAGCAGCCGGCCGAGATGGTCGGCGAGGTCGCGCTCGGCGCGTAGACCTGCTGGCGTCGCGACGACGTCGACCAGGCCGTCGTCAGGACTCCTGGACAGCCGCACCCGGTCGGTGGCGAGCAACCCACCGGCCACGGCCCGGTCCAATCCGTCGGCGCCAAGGACCGCGTCGACGCCGAGCAGCCGTGAGGCCGCGGCGACCGCGTCCGCTCGGGCAAGTACCTGGTGCCCGTCCTGGCGCCGTGCCGCAGCCACCGCCGCGCGGGCGCCGGCCGCGAGGCGCCGCTCGTCGGTCGCGTCGACTCCGAGGCTGCGGGCCAGCGCGTCCGCATGCGCAAATCTCGCCCGGTCGACCTCGAGCAGGGCATAGGGGTCCTGGGTCAGGGTGTCAACAGCGCCGGTGCCGAAATGGGCGTGGGCGGCGCGCACCACGTCCATCGGCAGCTTCGCCGCCTGCCCGAGCCGTACGAGCGCGGCGAGACTGCGACCCTCCTGCCAGGCCGAGTGGAGCCGGTCCGCGACCTCGGCATCGACCCCTGCCTCGTCGTGCAGTCGGTCCGGTTGCCGCTCGATGACGGCCCCGGCCTGCGCGCCGAACGTCGTGAGGACCCGTTGGACGGCCTCGGCGGGGATGTCACGGAACCGTTCGGACGTGAGGAAGGTGATGAGCCCCGCCTCGGTGGTCGGTGCGACCTGCTCGTACAGAAGGGCCTCGAAGGTCCTGCCGTACTTCACGTGATCGGTGAACCGTCCCACGAGCCGGACGGTCTGGCCCTCGACGAGGTCGGCGAGCGGACCAGAGCACCGCGTGCCGTCGCCGCCGTCGCTCGGCTCGAGCTCGATGACCCCGAACCCGGTACGGGCGTCCGCGTAGTGGACGCCGACGACCTCCCCGAGGAGGTCCTCGCCCCCGAAGAGGTCGGTCGTCACCCGGTCGTGCCCGTCCCGTCGTGCCGTCCCGGCAGCGAGGTCACGGTTGCCGAACGGTCGTCCTGCTGATTCTGGGCCAGTTGCGCCGCGGCGTACCCGCTGGCCGCACCGGCGGTGAACCCACCGGCGAACCACAGGATCGCCTTGCGGCGGCTGCCACGCCTGGTGTCGACGACGGGTGGCGCGAGACCGGCCTGCTCGGCCGACGCCGTCCCGAGGCGCAACAGCATCGTGGACACCACCGCCAGGATGCGCGAGGGGATCGCCGGCAGCACGGTCAACAGCTGAGCGACCAGACCGATGAGCCGACCGAGCACGCTGACGACTCCTCGAGCCAACGACCCGGCTTTGTCTGCGGCCTCGTCGGCGATGCGGGAGACGTCTTTGGTCAGGTCCTTGGCCAGGTCCTTGGTGTCCTTGGTCAGGTCCTTGGTGTCCTTGGTCAGTCCGTGAGCGTCCATCGAGCGCGTCCTCCATCGCGAACACCCCGACCCTACCGCCCCGCCGTGACATCCTGGCTGCGAGGGTGTGGACGATCGGACTGTCGGACCCTCCACGTACGCTTCGGGCCGCATGGAACTCCCGGTCCTCGTCCGTCTGCTCATCGCTGCGTGGATTCTCGTCACGCTGGTGCGTGCCGCCCGTGGGGCGTGGGGGCACCGCCGCCTCGTCGTGACGGTCTGGTCGTCGATCCGCCCGCGCCACCTCGGCGGAACCGCCGCATTGCTGCTCCTGGTCGCCGTGACCATGACGCTGCTGGTCGCGCTCGTCCCCGGCATGGCGTACGGGCTCGGCAGCCTGATCGGGACCTCGTCGAACGCGGTCTTCGCTCCGCTCGAGGCCGCCTTGGCCGCGTCCGGTCCCGCCCCGGCGTCCGGACCCGACTGGGCCCTGCTGATCGGCACATCGGTGTTCCTGCTGCCGCTCGCGGTCCTCCTGCCGTGGCTGGCCTTCGTCGAGGAGGAGGTGTTCCGCGCGGGGATCGAGGACGCGAGCCTGCCCCGCGAACTGCTCGCTGCGCTGGTCTTCGGCCTGGCCCATCTCCTCATGCTCGTCCCCGTAGGCGCGGCACTGGCCATCGGCGTCGCGGGCTTCGTGTACGGCCGCGTCTACCGGCGGGCCTACGCGTCCGCCGATCCCGGCGAGGTCCCCCAGTCGGTGCTCAGTTCGTTCCGTCCGACGAAGCGCTCACACGCGGCCGCCGACCGGGCCCGCACGCCCGCAGCCCTGCTCGACGGCACGGTCATCGCCCAGGACACCACGCCCGAGCGGCGCCAGGCCGCCGCCGTGCTGGCATCGACGATCTGGCACACGACGTTCAACACCACGGTGGTTCTGCTGGTGTGGCTCACCCTGACGCTGTCCGCCCTGCAGTCGCCTGGATGACCTCTGGCTCACCGAGGTCGCACCAGCGACCACCGCAGGTCCGTGATGTCGGCCAATTCGTCGAGCATCCCGGTGGGATCCCCGACGTCGGCGGGTCCGATCACGCCTGACCGGCAGCCTCCTGCGGCAACCCGCTGGGCGATCAGGACGCTGCTGGCGGCCGTGAATCCGTAGATGTCGTGCCCGTAGGCCCACGCCCTGGCGATCCCGTTGGTCCCTTCTGCCTCGGCCACGCAGGCCCACCGCGTGCTCTGCCGCAACGTCTCGTCCGGTCCCCTGCGTACACCCGCGGTACGCCGCGACAGGAAGCCCGTGACCGACTTCAGGCGGCCGAGGGACCCGGCGAACTGGGCGATCTCGGCCTGCCAGGACGGCATGGCCAGGTAGGTCCGGGCGACGTCGACCGTGCCGAACCGTGCAGGCAGGGTCAGTGCCTCGATGCCGGGGGCGCCGGCGGCGTGGCGTGGCCCAACTGGTCGGGGGAACCACGCCAGGCGGCGGGCCTGCCCGATGCCCTCCTCGCGGCGCTCGCCAGCCACCCGTGCGGTCATCGGCCGGCCGATGACCGAGACGAGCGTCCGCAAGGTGCCGGCCGACGAACGCCGGAGCATGGACAGGGCGCCGGGGACGTAATAGGCGACGTGGACCTCCCGGACGGCGTCGACCGCACCGGCCGCCACCGTGGCGAGCAGGTCGCCAGGGGCGTAGTCGAGTCCGCTGGCCGGCACGACACTCACCTCCCCGCCGACGGCCTTCGGCCCGATCTCGTCGATGGCCCACTCGACGAACCCCTGCTCGGCCGTGACGTCCACGTAGTGGCACGACGCAGAGACGCAGGCCCGGACAACGGGCTCGGAGGTGCCGGCGAACGGGCCGACGGTGTTGATCAGCACGTCATGTCCGCGCGCGAGCTCCGCCACCTGTCCTTGCACGGTTGCGTCGACCTCGACCTCGGGTCCTGCGTGGGCGAGGTCGGCCACGGCGGCCCGGACCCGCGCACTGTCCCGGCCTGCTGGCGTGAACGGCTGGCCAACGTCGTCGAGCCGACGGGCGATGAGTCGACCGGTGTAACCGGACGCACCGAGCAGGGCGACACGCACGTGGCAGGCTTTCGGGAGCGGCTGATGCAGACAGGCGGCACACAGTAGGAGCAGGTGCCCGAAGGAGCGGGCTCGCTTCCGTGACTTCGGGTCGCGGCGGTGCGACTATCCCGTCCCTCGACGACGAGGTCGGACGTGCTGCAAGCCCACGAGGTCGCGCCAGCGCTCGGCGCAACGCTCCTGCGTCTGCATGCCTCCGGCCCCCAGTGGATTGACCGAATCCCCCCCGTCCCGGTCGGCAACGTGATCACCGTGACCGTCTCGGACGCCAGTTTGCGGCATGTGCCGCCGCAGCGACTGCTCGAAAGCGGCTACCGCGTCGTCGGGATGCACCCGCCCACACCGCAGCAACCGACGGTCGACCTGCTGGTCCAGGCCGAACTCGCGGCGGGGTACCCCGAGTTCCTCACCGAACTGCTCGCATGCGCTGATCGGGCCTACGACCTGCGCATGGGCCCGGTGCAGCTCGCGCTCGGACCCGAGTTGGCGATCCATCTCGGCCTCAGCTGACGAGGGCGCCTGCTTGCACCATCTCGCATAGATTGCTTGCTAGAGTTTCGCAAGGCGTGAAATCGGGTGAGAGCACCTCGTTCTCCGGGGCTTTTGGGCGTGCGGAGGGCGGACAGTGGCCACTCGTTCGCATCCCACTGCTTGCAACAGTTAGCGTCCTCGGCTATAGTGACAACTGTCACAAAGTAACCACCGCCCGCCGAGACTTCAGCGGTCCGGTGGGGAGACGGAGACCCGAAGGCTCCCGCAGCCTCACCCGGCTCCCGCTCCGTCTCCCCTTCCGACCGCTCGAGCAAGTGAGCGGCCACCAACCTCGAACACGAAGGAGGCATCGAGATGGCGACGACGACCACCGATACCACCAAGACGGCCGCCAAGAAGACGCCGGCCAAGAAGACCACCACCACCAAGAAGACCCCGCTGCTCGAGCGTGAGCCCAAGGTCCTCGCCCAGGAAGCCGGCTACGTCGCCGCTGCCCTGGCCAACGAGACCTTCGCCTTCGCGAAGGAGCTGCCGGCCAAGGTCAGCGAGCTGCGCCAGCAGGCTCCCGCCAAGGTCACCGAACTGCGCGAGCAGGCCCCGACCAAGGTCGAGGAGCTTCGCAAGAGCCTCGAGACCAGCGTCGCCGAACTCCGCGACCGTTTCACCAAGGAGTTCGACGCCAAGGTGAAGTCCTTCGAGAAGACCTTCGACGCTCGCGTCAAGGAAGGCAAGAAGGTCACCAAGGACGTCCGCAAGGACGAGCGCATCTCCAAGGTCGAGACCCAGCTGAACAAGGTCTTGAAGCAGAGCACCAACAGCCGCTCGCAGATCAAGGGCGCCCTGACCTCGGTCAAGAAGACCGCTGACGTCGCGCTCGAGGCCGGCCGCAAGCAGGCCGAGACCGCGCAGACGCAGGTCAAGGCCGCCACGACCTCCGTGAAGAAGACCGTCGAGACGGTCGTCGACGCGGGCAAGTCGCTGGCCAGCTGACTCCACACCTCCACAACTGCACAACTGATCGGCGTTTCCCCTCGGGGCGCACACCCTCTCCCCCCTTCTCTCCCCGTGCGTCTCGACGACGACCCCACTCTCTCCCGCATCTCCCCACTCGGGTCGTCACCAGCGGACCTGGCATTCGTCGCCTGGTCCCGCCGATCCCAAGACGCCCTCCCGGTTCTCCCGTCGGGAGGGCGTCGGCTTTCCCGAGCTTCCGCCGAGGCAACGATCACGTAACGGGGTCCGCAGTACCGTCGGGCTGGTCGATTCGAAGGCCGCGCGCCATGGCAGTTCCGCCGCCTCCAGCACCCGTCGCAGTCCGCGTCGGAGCCTGGGCCACCGGCGTCGTCGTGATCGTCGTGCTGGCCACCGGACTGGTCATCGGCGTCGTCGCCCCAGCGCCGTCCATGACCGTGGGCGACCGCCTTGCCCCCTTCAGCATCCTGATGTTCGCCGTGGTCGGCCTCGTGCTCGCGCTGAGGCGTCACGACCACCCGTTCGGTTGGATCCTGCTGGCCTGCGCCGGGTTCCTCGGAATCAGCGGCGTGACCGAGACGGCGGCGCACGAGGTCCCGGTCGCGCTGTACGGCATCGTCACGTGGTTCAGCTCGTGGGCCTGGATCCCGGCCATCGCCCTGCTGGGCGCCGGACTACTCGTGTTCCCTGACGGAACCCTGCCGTCGCCACGGTGGCGGTGGGTCGTGGGTGTCTTCGTCGCCGAAGGCGGCGTGATCGCCGTAATGGGCGTCGCCCTGTGGCCCTACCGTGGCAGCGCGCTCGAGAACGTCGAGGACAGTTGGCCCGGTCTCGCCGGCATCCTCGGCCAGATCGCCCTCCCGCTCCTGCTCGTCGGCTTCGTCGCTGCCGTGACCTCCCTGTTCGTGCGGTATCGACGCTCCTCGCGGATCGTCAGGCTCCAGTTGAAGTGGCTGCTGTATGCCGTGGCGATGCTGGCATCGGCACTCGTCCTGGCGTCGATCAGCGACTACTTCGGGTTTGGCAACCAGACCGTGCAGGACCTCCTCGGCGTGGGTGGGATGTTCTTCTTCCCCATCGCGGTGGCGTTCTCGGTGCTGCGTTACCGGCTGTTCGAGATCGATCGGTTGATCAGCCGGACGCTGTCCTACGGCGTGCTGACCGCCATCCTGCTCGCGGTCTATGGCGCCGCGATCCTGTCACTCAGTTCCGTCCTGCCCGACCAGGGGGGCGATCTTGTCGTGGCGGCCTCGACGCTGCTCGTGGCGGCACTGTTCCAACCGGTCCGGCGCCGGGTCCAGAACGTCGTCGACCGTCGCTTCGACCGGTCGCGGTACGACGCCCAGGCGACCGTCGGCGCCTTCGGAGCCCGCGTCCGAGACAGCGTCGACGTCCACGAGGTTCGCGCCGATCTGGTGGACGCGGTCATGGAGGCGATCCGCCCGTCCAATGCGTCCGTCTGGCTGAAGCCGAGGGGTTGACCGCAGCAGGCGTTCGGTACCGTTCCGGCGTCCCCGCCAGGAGTTCCCCGTGAGCCTGCAGCAACAGATCACCGACGACATCAAGACCTCGATGAAGGCACGTGACAAGCAGCGGACGTCCGCGCTTCGGATGGTGCTGGCTTCGATGAAGAACGCGGCCGTGGCGGCAGGACGAGGTCCGCAGGGCGAACTGTCCGACGACGAGGTCGTCAAGCTGCTGCAGACCGAGACCAAGCGTCGCAAGGAGGCCGCCGCCGCGTACCGCGACGCCGGCCGTGACGAGCAGGCCGCAGGCGAGGAGGCGGAGGCAACGATCTACGAGGCGTACCTGCCTGCCCAGCTGTCCGACGACGAGCTCGCGAGCCTCGTGGACGAGGCCATCGCCGAGGCTGGCGCAGACAACCCGTCCCAGATGGGCCAGGTCATGAAGGCGGTCATGCCGAAGGTGGCCGGTCGCGCCGATGGGTCACTGGTGTCCGGTATGGTCAAGGATCGGCTCGGTGGCTGACACTGACACCCGCCGCAGTCGGGCTCTGCCCCTGACGATGGCTCTCTTCGGCGTCGTCCTGCTGCTGTTCGGCGCAGCGATCGTGCTGCGTGCGCAACAGCCCCTGGCACCCGTCGCGACCATCCAGGCGGGTGCCGAGGTGATCAGCGACGTCATCCCATCGGGGACGAACCGTCAGGGCCTCGCGATCGTGTACGACCACGAACAGCCGGCGTCGTTCGCCTTGGAACTGACCAACAACGGCTCCGTCGGAATCACGATCACGGGGGTCGGCACCGAGGCGGGGCAACTGCACCTCCTGCACCCGTACGGCGCGTTCGTCATGCCAGGCGGCGCCGACCTCGACAGCGACTTCGCCGACGCCGAGGAACTGTCATCGTTCGCCCTGGGCCCCGGCGAGTCCCGCGTGGTGGTGGTGCGTGGATCGTTCGCGAACTGCCGCTACTACAACGAGCGCAACATCGACATCCGCACCGACATCCGCTTCGACTACCGGATCCTCGGTGTCCCGTCGTCCCAGACCGTGGCGTTCGACAAGGACCTGTTGGTCAAGTCCCCGATGATCGTCAGCTGCCCCGAACGCACAGTGAACCGCGAGGACGACAGCCGACGGGAAGCGACCGACGGCTGACGACCTGGCGTTGGGGGGTCGTCAGGCTCGGGCGGGGGCGGGCAACAGTTGCATGCGGTGGCGGTGCAGGCGGACCGCCCCGCCGAGCAGACCGACACCGAGCAGCGCGATCGCGATGCCGCCGCCGGTCGTCGGCAGCGTGGGCCCGTCGCCGGGTGCGGCTCCCGCATCCTCGTCGGGGTCGGGGGCGGGCTGCTGCGGTGCCTGTTCGCCCTCAGCGGTCTGACGGCCCTCGGGCATCGCCGGGTCGTCGAACCAGTCACAACCCTCCGGGTTCGGGTTGTTCTCGCGGTGGTACTGCGCGCACGGCACGAGACCAGCCGACTTCTCGGCATTGGGAGCGGGGCTGACCGATCCACCGCTGTCGCAGTCGGACAACTGCACGGTGGCGTTGTGGCTCGGCTCGTCACCTGCCGACGACTCGTTGTCCTGCCAGCAGTTGTCGACGCCCTGGTCGTCCCACCAGAAGTCCAGGCCGTTGGGCTGGGTCACACCGGTCGGGTGGAAGCCCATTCGGTTGTTCGTGAACCAGTTGCCGTTGCTGACTTCGTCCTCGAACAGTGGCTCGAGAGCGGCGTCGAAGGCTCCGTCGCAGACCCCGACGGGGTCGTTCTCGTTGAACCCGGTCGCGCACGACCGCAGGATCGACGGGACGTAGAAGAGCATCACGCCGCTGCGCCAGTTGTCGTAGATCAAGTTGTCGTCGACGAAGTCGTAGTTGCCGCCCGCGATCATGACGCCGGTGCCAACGGGGACCGGGAAGACGGGGCACACCGTCCCGTCTTCGTAGCCGCGCTCGGCCGGGGCGGCATTGCAGTCACCGGAGTGCACGTAGTCCTTCACGTAGTTCTGGTTGTTCGCGTAGATCCGGTTGTTCTCGATCCACAAGTGGTCCTGGGGCATGCCGGGGTGGCCGCCGACGAAGCTGTCGGTGACGATGCCCGCACCGTTGTCGTAGAACTCGTTGTCGTGGATCCACACCGAGTTGCCCGCGGTCCCGGAGTAGCCGAGCGCGTTGTGGTGGCTCTTGCAGTTGCGGATCTCGACGGCGTACCGGTCCAATGGGCCGGTCTCGGTGCTGTCGGCATTGACGTCGGACGCCGAGCCGGGATATATGCCGGAGTCGCCGTTGTAGTAGGTCTCGCAGTTCTCGATGATGCCGTGGTCGGCGGCGAAGGTCAGGATCCCGTAGAGGTCGTTCTTCCGGGCGATGATCCCGTCCATGCGGTAGCTCGACGTCTCGTGGAAGTAGATGGCGTTCTCGCGGAAGAGTTCGGCGCCGATGTTCTTCAGGTAGAGGCCGCTGACGCGGTCGACCTTGATGCCGTTGTGCTTGACCCAGTCGCCGTCGTCACGGAAGCCACCGATGAACAGGACGTCGTCCGGCTTCTCGCCCGTTCCCTCGATCTGCAGGTTGCACAGGGCGTTGTCGCAGAGCATGTCCTCGTCGGCGGGGTCGTCGCCGTGGATCGTCACGAGGTTGATGATCGCCCCACAGGCAACGATGTCCTCGTACGCGTAAGCGCCCTCGTGGCCGGCGTAGTCGGCCTCGCACGCCGGGTCGATCGACGGTTCCTCGCGGTAGGCGCCGGGCAGCAGGTAGATGTTGGTGCCCTGGACGCCGAACTCGCGGACGTGATCGACGGCGGCCTGCAGGTGGGCGAACTCGCACTCCTCGAGCAGGTGCTCGTTCAGCGCCTCGAGGTCGGGATCGGTCATCTGCGCGATGATCCCCGGGCTCTCGGGCTTGCAGACGACGACGTGCGGCGTGGACTCGTCGAACGGCCGGTAGTCGGGAGGAACGTCGGTTGCGTCGATCGGAGGGAAGACCGACTCGCGTTCCTCGTGGGCGACCGCAGGGACACTCGCGAGCGCGGCGACGGTGAGTGCGGCGACGAGCACGGCAACGAACCGACGAGCACGAAACATGTTGACCTCTCCAGGGACGAATCGCGGATACTAACTGGTATCCCGATGGTGCCACAGCATCCCGGTCGATGCTCCCGGTCGGTCCTTTCGACGGGGACTGAAGGGTCTCCTGCCTTGAGGGCCATACCGTCCGGACAGCCTAGGCTGTCCGGCAGCAGGAGAGGACCGGCCATGGACGTACTTCGCAGCCTGGTGGACACCGGAGCCGACGAATTCCGGAGCAATGAGGTCCACCATCGGGGCCTCGTCGACGAGCTCCGCGAGCGGATGTCCGCGGCGTCGCTTGGAGGGCCGGAACGCTCCCGCACACGGCACGTCGAGCGTGGGAAGCTGTTGCCCCGCGACCGCGTCGAGGCGCTGCTCGACCCTGGCACCCCGTTCCTGGAGTTCTCGCCGCTGGCTGCGCACGACATGTACGGCGGGGATGCGCCAGGGGCGGGGCTGATCACCGGGATCGGGCAGGTCAGTGGGGTCGAGTGCGTGATCGTGGCCAACGACGCCACGGTCAAGGGCGGCACCTACTATCCACTGACGGTCAAGAAGCATCTACGCGCCCAAGAGGTGGCACGCGAGAACCGTCTGCCGTGCATCTACCTCGTCGACTCGGGCGGGGCGTTCCTGCCCCGTCAGGACCAGGTGTTCCCCGACCGTGACCACTTCGGCCGGATCTTCTTCAATCAGGCCACCCTGTCAGGGGCGGCCATCCCCCAGATCGCGGTGGTGATGGGTTCGTGCACGGCCGGCGGGGCGTACGTGCCGGCAATGTCGGACGAGACGATCATCGTCAAGGACCAGGGCACCATATTCCTCGGCGGGCCTCCCCTGGTGAAGGCCGCGACCGGCGAGGTCGTGTCGGCCGAGGACCTCGGCGGAGGCGACCTCCACGCACGCACGTCAGGGGTCGTTGATCACCTGGCTGCCGACGACCGTCACGCCCTGCACCTGGCACGCGAGGCCGTCGCCAACCTCAACTGGACCAAGCAGGTTCCTGTCGACGTCACCGAACCGGAGGACCCCAAGTACGACCCGGCCGAGCTGTACGGGCTGGTCCCAACCGACCTCAAGCAGCCCTACGACGTCCGCGAGGTCATCGCCCGGGTCGTTGACGGGTCACGGTTCCACGAGTTCAAGCCGCTGTACGGCGACACGCTGGTCACCGGGTTTGCGCGCATCCACGGTTACCCGGTCGGGATCGTGGCCAACAACGGGATCCTGTTCAGCGAATCCGCCCTGAAGGGCGCGCACTTCATCGAGCTGTGCAACCAGCGCGGCACGCCACTGGTGTTCCTGCAGAACATCACCGGCTTCATGGTCGGCCGCGAGTACGAAGCCGGCGGCATCGCCAAGGACGGCGCCAAGATGGTCACCGCGGTGGCCTGTTCCACCGTGCCCAAGTTCACCGTGGTCATAGGCGGATCGTTCGGCGCAGGCAACTACGCCATGTGCGGCCGGGCCTACTCCCCCAGGTTCCTGTGGACCTGGCCCAACGCCCGGATCTCGGTCATGGGCGGCGACCAGGCCGCCAACGTCCTGGCCACGGTCCGCCGTGACAACATCGAGGCCGAAGGACGAGGCTGGCCAGAAGACGAGGAGGAGGCGTTCAAGGCCCCCATCCGCGACCAGTACGAGCACCAGGGCAACCCCTACTACGCCACCGCCCGCCTGTGGGACGACGGCATCATCGACCCCGCTGACACCCGCACCGTCCTCGCGCTGGGCCTGTCAGCGGCATTCAACGCCCCCTACGGCCGCCCCGAATGGGGCGTGTTCCGCATGTAGCCCCCACGTCGAGTGTGCTGATTGCTATGGAATGTCGTAGCGACCAGCACGCTCGACGGCGTCAGAGGACCATCGACAGGAATTTTCTCGTCCGTTCGTGCTGGGGGTCGGTGATGACCTGTTCCGGAGGTCCCTCCTCGACCACGACGCCTTCGTCCATGAAGACGACGCGGTCGCCGACCTCGCGGGCGAAGCCCATCTCGTGGGTGACGACCATCATCGTCATCCCCTCGGAGGCCAACTTCCGCATGACCTCGAGCACCTCGCCGACCAGCTCTGGGTCGAGTGCCGAGGTCGGCTCGTCGAACAGCATCAGGTCCGGCTTCATCGACAGCGCGCGGGCGATCGCCACGCGCTGCTGCTGACCTCCCGAGAGGTGGGCCGGGTAGGCGTTGATTTTGTCGAGCAACCCCACGCGCTCGAGCGTCTGGCGGGCGATGTCCTCAGCCTCGGCCTTGGATCGCTTCAGCACGCGCCGCTGCGCGATCGTCAGGTTGCGCAGGACGCTGAGGTGGGGGAACAGGTTGAACGACTGGAACACCATCCCGATCCGCGTTCGGATGGCGTCGACGTCCGCATCGGGATCGGTGATGTCGTCGCCCTCGATCAGGATCCTGCCGCTGTTGGGCTCCTCGAGGCGGTTGACACAGCGCAGCAGCGTGGACTTGCCGGACCCCGATGGCCCGATGACACAGACGACCTCGCCCTCACCCACCACGAAATCGATCCCGCGCAGGACCTCGAGGTCACCGAACGACTTGTGGAGGGCCTGCACGTCGATGGCAGCCTTGCCGATCATCTCGCTGCTCGATTCCGCCGCTCGAGCAGCGCGACCAGGCGGGTCATCGGGATCGTGATCATGAGGTAGACGATCCCGACGACGATGTACGGCGTGCCGTTGAACCGGTCGGTCGCGAAGTCGCGTCCGAACTTGGTGAGCTCCCTCGTGGCGTCGCTGGTTCCGAGCACGAAGAGCAGCGAGGTGTCCTTGATCAGCAGGATCAACTCGTTGGTCAACGGCGGGATGATCAGACGGAACGCCTGCGGGATCACGATGGACGCCATCGCCCACGTCCGCGTCATGCCGAGCGACCGGGCAGCCTCCATCTGCCCCTTGGGGACGCCCTCGATCCCGGCGCGGATCGTTTCGGCCATGTACGCGGCGGCGACGATGCCCAGTCCGACGGTCCCTGCCCCGTACGTCCCACAGCCCGGAATGATCGTGCAGTCCCTCCAGCGGAACCCCTCGAAGGCGATCGGGATCGCGAACCCGACCAGCAGGACCGTCAACAGTGCAGGCAGGCCGCGGAAGATCTCGATGTAAACGTTGGCGAACCAGCGGTACGGCCGGATCGTGGACAGCTTCATCAACGCGAGCAACAGACCCAGGATCAGCCCAAGCGAGAACGAACTGATCGTGAAGATGATCGTGTTGCGCGCCGCGATCGTGAGGATCCGCGGGAACATGTCGCGGGCGATCTGCGGCTGGAGGAACGCCCGCGAGATGCTCTGCCAGTCACTGAGGACGGCCCCGCCCACGATCACGAGCGCGAAGAGTCCGTACAGCACGCTGCGGGTCAACCGCTGCCGCTGGCGTCGCTTCACGTGGCCGCGCTCCCGCCGAAGACGAGTGAGGGGACCGTGGCGGTCCCCTCACTCCAGAGCAACTGTCAGGTCCCGAAGTACTCGTCGTAGATCTGGTCATACGTGCCGTTGTCGCGGAGTGCCAGCAGAGCCGCGTTCACCGCATCGAGGAGGTCCTCCTTGCCTTCCTCCTGGACCGCGAACCCGTAGGTCTCGCCGGTCGGGAAGGTCTGGACAACCTCGACCTGGTCGTCCTCGCGGGCACGTTCCACGTTGACTGGCAGGTCCTGCAGGACCGCATCGATGTCGCCGGCTTCGAGGGCGACGAACAGTTCGGCCCCATTCTCGAAGGAGCGGATGTCGGTAGCGGTGACGTTGTCCTTGGCGTACGCCTCGCCGGTGGTGCCGCTCTGCACACCGACGATCTTGTCGGCGAGGTCGTCGGCGGATGCGATGTCCGATCCGACCGGGACGAGCAGCGACTGGTCGGCGTCGAAGTAGCCGTCCGAGAAGTCGACGTTCTCCTCACGTTCGTCAGTGATCGTGATGGCGGACGCGGCCACGTCACAGTCGCCTGCTGCCATCGCAGAGCCGGACGTGATCGCGTCGAACCCGGACTCGACGACCTCGAACTCGAGACCGAGTTCGTCGGCGATCGCGGCCATCAGGTCCATATCGAAGCCGGAGTAGGTGCCATCGTCATTACGCATCTCGAAGGGTGCGTACGGAACCTCGGAGCAGACGGTGAGCGTGCCATCGTTGACCAGGGCGAAGTCGGCACTGGACGGCGAGGTCTCGGCGCCCGTCGGCTCGGAGCCGCCAGTTGGCGAGCCATCGTCGGTGGTCGAGCCGCCACACGCGGCCAGGGCCAACGCTGTGACTGCTGCTGCGGCAAATGCACGGAACGAAACGGTGGTCATGGGGGATCCGATCGATCGGGAGTCGGGACCACGCACGCAGCTTAGGGCTAGGCGCCTTCGTGCTCGTTGATGATCTGCTCGGCGACCTGCTTCATCGTCTCGCGACGCTGCATCGCCTGCTTCTGGATCAGTCGGAAGGCCTCGGACTCGGACAGGCCGTCCTTGTCCATGAGCAGACCCTTGGCCTTGTCGACGACCTTGCGGGCCTCGAGTCGGTCCTGCAGGTCGTCGACAGTGGCCTCGAGGCCCGACATCTCGCGGAACCGGCCGGCCGCGATCTCGACCGCAGGCAGGAGATCGTGCTTCTGGAACGGCTTGACCAGGTAGGCCATGGCGCCCGCCCGCCTGGCCTTTTCGACCAGGTCGCGCTGACTGAACGCGGTGAGGATCAGGATCGCTGCCAACCGCTCGTTGGCGATCTCCTCGGCGGCTGCGATGCCGTCCATCACCGGCATCTTGACGTCGAGGATGACCAGGTCGGGGCGAAGTTCACGCGTCAGGCGTACGGCGGAGGCGCCGTCAGCGACCTCGGCGACGACATCGAAGCCTTCTTCGACCAGCATCTCTTTGAGGTCGAGCCGGATCAGCGCCTCGTCCTCGGCAATCAGGACGCGAGTCGGGCGCGTCGCGTCGGCGGTGGCGGACGCCTGCTCGTCGCGGGTGTCCGTCACGTCGTTCCCTCCAGGTCGAACAGTCGGTCGAGCAGTCGGTCCCGTTCGGCCTCGAGTCCGTTCGCCTCTTGGCGGGCCTCATCGAGGAGTCGTGCATGGCGGTCGCGGTCGATCCGCGCCTGCTGCCAGGCTCGGTCGGCCAGCGGGGTCTGCGAGACCAACTTGCGAGTTTCGGCGTCATCCGTCACGTCGGCGAGGTAACTGACCTGCTCCGTGAGCACGCGTTGCGTGGCGCGCACCCGCCGGAGGTCGTCCTGCAGGCGCTGGAGCCGCTCGCGGATGCGGGCCGCCTCCCTCGACGTCGCCGTGATGTCCCTTCCACGTTACTTGCCCATGCGCGGACGGGCGAACCCACGTCTGCGTCGTACCCCGGGTGGGATTCGAACCCACACGGCCTTGCGGCCACGGGATTTTGAGTCCCGCGTGTCTCACCAGTTCCACCACCGGGGCAGGTTCCTGGACCGGATGTGGGATCCTAGTCCCGATCCAGGGGGCTGCCGACAGCAACGACGCATGCCGCTGCTACGTTCCGAACGGGGCCGCATCTGTCTCCCTCCTGCCCCTGGATCCCTGCATGACGCGACCCTTCACGCTGCTGCCCGCCCTCGTGCTCGCCGTGCTCGTCACGGCCTGCGGAGGCGCGGTGGACACCGCGGAACCCGGCCCGTCAGGCCCGGCCGCCACGCCGCCGACGGCCGCCTCCAGCACGGCGGCAGATGACGAACCGACGGACGGTCCCGAACCGAGCGTCGTCGAGTCGGTCGGCGACCGTGCGCTGTCCGACGAAGACCTCCAGACGATGCAGATCAACGAACTCGGCCGGGTGCTCGTCGCGGAGTGGCACGAGATCAAGGACACGACCGCCGACTACAAGACGTCGCTGTCACGGTTCAAGGAGCAGCTGCAGGACCTCTCCGAGCGCGGGTATCGCCCGATCTCGGTCGGCGAGTTCATCACCGGCACGTTCCCCATCCCTGCCGGCACCTCGCCCGTGCTGCTGACCTTCGACGACTCGTACAAGGAGCACCTGTTCTTTGGCGACGACGGCAAGCCGCACCCGGATTCTGTCGTCGGCATCCTCCAGCGCATGGAGCAGGCTGACCCGACGTGGCGGGCCCGCGCCTCGTTCGCCTACTACTGGCCGTACCCGTTCCGCGAGACCGATACCGACCTGATCGCGACCAAGCTCCGCTACCTCGTTGACAATGGCTTCGACCTGTCCAACCACTCGAACACGCATGACAACCTGGCGCAACTGCCGCCCGATCAAGTGGTCGCCAACCTCGCGGAGTCACAGCGCCTGCTGGCCGAGATCGCCCACGGGTACGCCCCGCGGACCCTGACCCTGCCCTTCGGGATGTTCCCCGAGGACAAGAGCCTCGTCGTCAGCGGCATCGACGGCGACACGACCTACAACCACGAGTTGGTCTTCCTCGTCGGCTGGATGCCGACACGATCGCCCCACCACGTCGACTTCGACCCCGTGAACGTCTTCCGCGTTCCGGCACACGGGCCGTGGGGGCCGAACGACCCCGACTGGGACGGCTGGCTCGACTGGCTCGACGAGCAACCCGGTCGCCGGTTCGTGTCCGACGGTGACCCCGACGTCGTCACGTTCCCCGACAACTTCGCCGAGGTGTACGAGCCCCGACTCGGCCTGACCGAGCGGACCTACCCGGCGGCGGCCACCGAGCCGGAGCCGGAGCCCACCGCGTAACCGTCAGCGCGAGGAACACCCTTCGCGCAGCTGGCCGACCAGAGCCGCCACGCGGTCCGGCGCGGTCGCCGGGTCGCCCTTGGCTGCGGCGTCCACGACGGAGGATCCGACGATGACGCCGTCAGCGTAGGCAGCGACCTGCCCGGCGTCCTCGCGGGTCTTGACGCCGATGCCGACGGCGATCGGCGTGTCGGTACGCGTCCGGAGCCGTTCGACGAGCACCCTGGCGTCGTCCTGCGCGACGTCCTTGACGCCGGTGACCCCGAGTAGGCCGGTGGCGTACACGAAGCCATTGGAGGCCTCGGCTATGCCGTCGAGGCGATGGTCTGCGGACACGCTGCTGGCCAGGAACACGGTCGCCAACCCACGCGGCCGCGCATGCTCGATCCATGGCCCGGCCTCGGCAGCTGGCAGATCGGGCAGGATCGCGCCGGCCAATCCAGCGGCGACGCAGGCCTCGGCGAACCTGGCCCATCCCCTGGTGTCCGCGATGGTGACGTAGGTCATCACCAGGGCAGGGACGTCGACCTCCGCGTTCAGGCGCGTACACATCGCCAGGTCGTCGGCGACCGTGTAGCCGTGGTCGAGTGCCTGCTGCGATGCCGCCTGGATGATCGGGCCGTCCATCATGGGGTCCGAGAACGGGAAGCCGACCTCGAGCAGGTCGGCGCCGGCCTCGGCCGCGGCCCGCAGACAGGCCTGCGAGGTCTCCATGTCCGGGAACCCGGCGGGCAGGTAGATGACCAGGGCGGCACGGTCCTGGCCACGGGCCGCGTCGAAGGCGGCGCGGATCCGTTCCGGGCCGTCACCGACGCGGACGGTGACCTGGCTCATGTCCCCTTCGCGCTCCGGCGGGATCGGCGCCTCGACGTCGTCGAGGTCGTCAGTCACCGTGATCCTGACCGGTTCACTCATCCCCCACCTCCGGCAGGCCGACGTCCCAGCCCGCGACACGGACGACCTCGTCCACGTCCTTGTCGCCGCGGCCGGACACCGTCAGGACGACCCGTGCCCCTGGCGCCAGCACATCCGTCCCGTGCCGCAACAGCCACCCGATCGCATGCGAGGGCTCCAGCGCAGGGATGATCCCTTCCAGTTCGCACAGCGCCTTGAACCCGTGCAGAGCGTCGTCGTCGGTCGCGGACACGTACACGGCCCTGCCGGTCTCGGCGAGGTGGGCGTGTTCCGGCCCGACCCCCGGGTAGTCCAGCCCGGCCGAGATCGAGTGCGCGGGCAGTACCTGGCCGTCGTCGTCGACGAGGGCGATCGACCGCGCGCCGTGCAGGATCGCTTCACGCCCTTCGGTGATCGTGGCCGCACTGCGCCCCGAGCCGACGCCCTCGCCCGCAGCCTCGACGCCGATGAGGGCGACGTCGGGAAAGTCGATGAAGTCGGCGAACGAGCCGATGGCGTTGCTGCCGCCACCGACGCAGGCGATGACGGCGTCCGGCAGCCCACCGGCCTGGTCGTCGAACTGCCCGCGCGACTCGATCGAGATCACCGACTGCAACTCCCTGACCATCTGGGGGAACGGGTGGGGCCCCATTGCCGACCCGATGAGGTAATGGGTCGTGTCGACGTTGGTGACCCAGTCGCGCATCGCCTCGTTGATGGCGTCCTTGAGGGTCTGGGTCCCGGAACGCACCGGGACGACCTCGGTCCCGAGCAGTTGCATCCGGATCACATTGAGCCGTTGCCTGCGGCAGTCCTCGGCCCCCATGTAGACGGTGCACTCGAGCCCGAACAACGCTGCGGCGGTTGCGGTGGCGACGCCATGCTGACCCGCGCCGGTCTCGGCGATCAGACGGGGCTTGCCCATCCTCTTCGCCAGCAACGCCTGCCCTACCACGTTGTTGAGCTTGTGCGAGCCCGTGTGGGCGAGGTCCTCACGCTTCAGGTGGACCTCGAACCCGGCTGCCTCGGACAGGCGGTTCGCCGGGTACAGCGGCGTCGGCCGGCCGCCGTACTGGCGTCGCAGCCGGTCGAGTTCGTCGAGGTAGTCGGGGTCGACGCGCGCCTTCTCCCAGGCGTCGACGAGTTCGGCCAGGGCGCCGGACAGCGCCTCGGGCACGAACTGGCCCCCGTAGTGACCGAAGTAGCCGGGAAGGTCAGTCATGCGTCCCCCTTTCGTCGTCGTTCGCCGGAAGCGCTGCTGCGCGTCCTGCCGCCACGAGCGAGGTGGCCATGGCGCGGGGGTCGTTGGCGGTGACCAGGGTCTCGCCAACCAGTACCGCGTCGGCGCCCTGCTCGCCAGCCGCGAGCACGTCATCGGGGCCACGGACGCCCGACTCCGCGACTGCGAGGATCCCGTCGGTGATGCTCGGACGCAACCGGGCGAAGGCGTCCCGATCGACCTCGAATGACCGCAGGTCGCGCGCGTTCACGCCGACGATCGCCGGTTCGATCCGCAGGGCACGCTCCAGTTCGCCCCCGTCGTGGACCTCGACCAGGACGTCGAGACCCGCGACGGTCGCCTCGTCATGGAGGTCTCGCAGGTCGGCGTCGTCGAGCGCCGCGACGATCAGCAGCACGGCGGATGCCCCGTGGTCGAGCGCCTCCCAGATCTGGTACCGGTCGACGGTGAAGTCCTTGCGCAGGCACGGCGTGCCCAGGGCGGCGACGGCCTGCAGGTCGTCGAGGCTGCCCTTGAACCGGTCCGGTTCCGTGAGGACGGAGATGGCCGCGACGCCTGCCTCGACGTACAGCAGGCCCTGGTCCAGCGCGTCCATGCCCGGGGCGATATCGCCCTTGGATGGCGACGCCCGCTTGATCTCGGCGATGACGCCGACGCCGGGAGCGGCCAGTGCGCGTCGAAAGCCAGGGACGGGACCCTGCCCGGTCGCGCGCCGACGGAGGTCGTCGAGCGGCTCACGTGCGCATGCCTCGTCAACACGACGGCGGGCGTCCGAGAGCAGGTCGTCGAGGAAGTTGCCCAGTGGTACGTCCGTGTCCGAGACAAGCCGGCATCGTACGGCCGCCCTCGGGGCAAGTGGCAACCGGTCAGCCGACGTCGGGCAGGAGCCCCTCGCGGTCGCGTTCGGTCAGCCCTCGGAGCCACGCGAGGGCCAGGTCGCCCGCACGATGCAGATCGGTCGGGTCGAGATGCTCGATGGTGTCGGCCGGCGTGTGCAGGCGCCCGTCGCTGCCCGTCCACAGGAACGCCGCCGGGACGCTGCGTCGCGCGAACGCGCCGTGGTCCGAGATGTCGCCCCGGGCATCGGCGACGATGTCGGGGATGCCGGCGGCTTCGGCGACGGCCATCAGACGTTGTTGGAGGCGGGGGTCGTGGTCGCGCATCATGACCACGCGTGTCGTCGGGCCGTTGCCAACCATGTCGACCGACAGCATGGCGACGGTGCGGTCGGCAAGTTCGGTGGCCAGGACCTCGCTGCCGATGTGGTGGATGCCCGTGTCTTGCTGATACTCCTCGGCCCCGAACCCGACGAGCAGGACGGGGACTGACAGGGTCGCGGCCTCGCGCGCCAGCGCGGTCGCGAGGGCGACCACGACGCCCGTTCCCGACGCGTTGTCGTTGGCGCCGACGGTCCCGGGAACCGTGTCGAAGTGGGCGCCGACGACCACGACCGGACCATCCAGCCGACCGCGCCCGTCAGTGGACGCGATGACATTGGCGCTGGTGCCTCCCTGCGGCAGGTCGAAGGGCTGCAGCTCAACGGTCCACCCGCGCTCGGTGAGCAGTTCCTGGAGCAATCCCTGGGTGGCGAAGTCCTCGTCGCTGCCTGCCGTTCGGACGCCGATGGCGACCAGGCGTTCGGTCACATCGAGCGCCTCACGGGCGTCGAACGGGAGCGGCTCGACCTCGGTCGGGGACGATGCCTCGGTGATGGACGGCGCCACCGACGGAGTTTCCGTGACGGGAATCGTCGGATGCTCGACGGACGGTGCAGGGGTTGGCGCGTTGGCACCCGGGACGCACGCACCGAGGATCAGGGCCACGACGACGGCGGGTCCGGCAGCGACCGGCCGCCTGCCCATGGCTAGGCGCCGGTCTGCTCGGCCGCTTTCACGGCGGCGAGCACGGCACGGGCCTTGTTGCGCGTCTCCTGCTCCTCGGCGTGGGGATCCGAGTCCGCCACGATCCCTGCCCCCGCCTGCACGTAGGCGACCCCGTCCTTGACCAGGACCGTGCGGATCGCGATGCAGGTGTCCAGGTTGCCGGAGTGGTCGACGTAGCCGACAGCTCCGGAGTACACGCCGCGCCGGGTCGGCTCGAGTTCGTCGATGATCTGCATGGCCCTGACCTTCGGGGCCCCCGACACGGTCCCGGCCGGGAAGATCGCGCGAAGGACGTCGACCGGGCCGAGGTCGTCGCGCAGCGTCCCGCTGACCGAACTGACGATGTGCATCACGTGGGAGTAGCGCTCGATCTCCATCATCTCGTCGACCTTGACCGAGCCGACCTGGCACACCCGCCCAAGGTCGTTACGGCCGAGGTCGACGAGCATCACGTGCTCGGCGCGCTCCTTGGCGTCCGCGATCAGTTCGCGTTCGAGGTCGCGGTCCTCCTTGGGGGTCCGGCCGCGCGGGCGCGTGCCCGCGATCGGCCAGGTCTCGACGTGCCGGCCGTGGACCTGGACCAGCGCCTCCGGCGACGAGCCAACGACCTGGAAGTCCTCGAAGTCGAACAGGAACAGGTACGGGGACGGGTTGATGACGCGCAGGACCCGGTACAGGTCGAACGCATCTGCCTCGGTTGGCACCGAGAACCGCTGGGACACCACGGTCTGGAAGGTGTCACCGGCCCTGATGTACTCCTTGACGCGTTCGACCATCGCCTCGTAGTCGTCGGGCGTCATGTTCGAGTCGACCCGGTCGACGGCGTTCGGGTCGGCCTCCGGAGGAGTGACCGGTGCCGTCGGGGCCGTGCGGGACAGACGCTGGACCACGGCGTTCGTCGCGGTCACCGCGTCGTCGTACTGGGCACCGGCGTCGTCGTCGACGACGACGTTCGTCACGATCGTCATGACCTGACGGAGATGATCGAGGCCGACGACGTGACGGGGAAACATCATCAGGACGTCGGGGAGGTCGAGGTCGTCGGTGACCGTGTCGGGGATGTTCTCGACCTCGCGGACCGCGTCGTAGCCGATCATCCCGACGGCTCCGCCGTGCAGGGGCAGCGACTGGAAGGGCGGGGCGGCCAGCGCCCTTGTCGCCTTGTCAAGGGCGTCGAGCGGCCCGGTCGCGTCGGTGGCGTCCGGCGGTGGCGTGCCCTGCCAGGTCACCTGCCCGTCACGACCTCGCAGGACGAGGAACGGGTCCGTGCCCACGAACGAGTAGCGCCCCCAACGTTCGCCGTGTTCGGCCGACTCGAGCAGGAACGTAGGTCCCTCGCCGCGCAGCTTGGCGTAGACGGACAGGGGGGTCTCGAGGTCGGCGAGCAGTTCGCGCGTCACCGGCACGACCGTGTGTTCCTTGGCGAGGGCGAGGAATTCGTCGCGCGTTGGCTGGATGGTCACGGTGCCCCTCGTCAGGTCGTCAGTCGGCGGTGGAAGCAGGTGCGTTCGCCGGTGTGGCACGCGACCTCGTGGTTCTTGATGTCGACGATGACGAGCAGCACGTCGCCGTCGCAGTCGACCCTGATGTCGACGACCGGCTGCACGTTGCCGCTGGTCTTGCCCTTGTGCCACAGTTCCTGCCGTGACCGGGACCAGAACACCGTTTCGCCCTTCTCGATCGTCTGCTCGATGGCGTCCGCGTTCATCCAGGCCACCATCAGCACCTCGCCCGAGTCGAACTGCTGGACCACGGCCGGGATCAAACCGGCGTCGTCGAACTGCAGGGTGTCGCGGTCGACCTCGGTCAGTGTCATCGGCGCTCCGGCGGGAGATGCGCGAGACTACTGCCGCTGTCGACGTGATCCCGAGGTCCCTGTGCATCCGACCATCGCCGTGATAGGCGCCGGACAGGCATCGGCTGACGAGGAACGCCGGGCGACCGACGTCGGCAGGCTGCTGGCCGAGGCCGGCGCCGTCGTCGTGTGCGGCGGTCTCGGTGGAGTCATGGGCGCCGTTGCCGAGGGCGTCGCCGGCGCGGGCGGGACCTGCGTCGGCCTGCTCCCGGGCACCGATCGGTCGGACGGCCATCCGGCCCTGACGCTGGCGCTCCCGACCGGGATGGGTGAGGGTCGCAACCTGCTCGTCGTGCGGGCAGCGGACGCCGTCATTGCCATCGGAGGCGGCTACGGAACGCTCAGCGAGATCGGCTTCGCCCGGAAACTCGGCCGGACCGTCGTGGGGCTGGGCACCTGGTCGGTGCGGCAGGAGGGTGAGGATGCCGCGTGCCACGTCGTTGCAGTGGAGGATGCCGCCGAGGCAGTCCTCCTCGCCATGGCAGCGTGTTCGTGATCTGCGTCGAGTGCGGGCAACAGACCTTGGGGCGGCAGACCGAAGCGACCGCCGCGACCGCGTCGACGACGGTCACGCTGACACCCGTCACGATTGGGACCTGTCCCGCTGGGCACCGGACGGTCACACCCCGGGTCGATGTCGTCGTGACCCAGATCCGCGATCAGTTGACCGTGGCGCGACGGCGACGGCTTGGTCGGAACGACCGCTGCGGGGACTGCGGCGCCGACCTGGTGATGCCTCCGCGGCACACCCAGACGCCCGTCCCCGTCGTGGTCGACGGCGAAGTGACGACCGTGCTGATCGAGTGCACGATGGTCCGCTGCCCCGACTGCGGGCGCGAGCAGGTGCCGAGCGCGGTGGACGCCGACCTCGAGGCGGCGGTGTCGATGGCCGTCGAGCAGGCCGACTGATCGTCAGCTGTCGCGCCGCCAGTGGTCGACCCTGACGGCGCCGACGACGTACTCGATGCCTTCGGCGGTGACCGGGCGGCGGTCGAACCAGCCCCAGCGGTCGACGACGTCGAACCCTGCGCGGTGCAGCGCGTGGTCGATCTCGCCAGGCGATGGTTGCCGGACCGTCGACTCGCCGTAGACGCGATCGGTGATCGTGCCGCCCTCGCCGACGTGGTCGACGACGAACCTGAAGTGCAGCAGCTGGGTGCCCGGCTCGTAGTCGGCCTGTCGCCACAGCACGGCCGTGCCGCCGTCGTCGAGCGTGAACCGTCCCTCGAAGCGCAGGCCGTCACGCCAGTCGAGGTCCTCGGCCCGGGGGATCGGCACGTTGAGGATCAGCCGCCCGCCGGGCTGCAGATGGTTGCGCAGGGTCGTGAGCGTCTGCACCTGCTCGTCGGTGGTCAGCGCGTGACAGAAGACCCGGTAGGGCAGGACGACCAGGGCGAACGTGCGGCCGAGGTCGACCGTGCGCATGTCGGCCTCGACGAGGCTGATGCGGCCGTCGAGCTCTTCGCGATCCACCCGGTCCTTGGCGCGGGTCAGCATCGACGGCGAGACGTCGATGCCCACGACCTCGGCGCCAGCCCGGGCCATGGCGACGGCGACACGCCCGGTGCCGACCCCGACTTCGAGGACCGGACCCTTGGCAGCCACGGCCTCGGAGACGTAGAACGGCACGTCGGCGGTCATGTCCGCGGACCACAGGTCGTAGACGTCGGCGATCGATGCGTACTCATCCATGGGGTGCGACCTCGACGTGACGGACGGGGACACCGCGGGAAGCCATCGTGTCCTTGACCTCGCTGATCCGCAATTCACCGAAGTGGAAGATCGAGGCGGCAAGGACCGCACTGGCGTGACCATCGAGGATGCCGTCGGCCATGTGGTCGGCCGTGCCTGCCCCCCCGCTGGCGATCACCGGGACGTTGACGATGTCGGTGATCGCACGGAGCAGGTCGAGGTCGAACCCCTGCTTGGTGCCGTCGCGGTCCATGGAGGTCAGCAGGATCTCGCCGGCTCCGAGGTCAGCAACCTGGACGCACCATTCCTCGGCGTCGATGCCCGTCGGTGTCCGGCCGCCGTGGATCGTGATCTCCCAGCCCTTGGCCGGGTCGTCGACATCGCGGCGGCGTGCATCGACCCTGTCGCGACGCCGAGCGTCGACTGCGCAGACCACCGACTGGCGACCGAACGCGTCCGCGGCTTCTCCCAGCAGCTCGGGCCGGCGCACAGCGGCGGTGTTGAAGGCGATCTTGTCCGCGCCGGCGCGCAGCATGCGGCGGGCGTCGTCGACGGTGCGCAGTCCCCCGCCGACCGCGAACGGGATCGAGACCTCGGCGGCAACGCGTTCGACGACGTCGACCATCGTGTCGCGATCGTCGCTGGACGCGGTGATGTCGAGGAAGACGAGTTCGTCGGCACCCTCGCAGTCGTACACGGCTGCGAGTTCGACGGGATCCCCGGCGTCGCGAAGATCCACGAAGTTGATGCCCTTCACGACCCGCCCGGCGGTGACGTCGAGGCAGGGGATCACACGCGCGGCAAGCGTCACCGGCGACCTCGGGCGTGGTCGAGGGCCTGCTGGATCGTGAACGCCTCGGCGTACAGGGCCTTGCCGACGATCACACCGTCGACCCGATCGTGGCAATGGGCGAGTTTGTCGATGTCCTCGAGGTGGGCGACCCCGCCAGAGGCGGTCACCATCGCGTCGGTGGCGTCGGCGACCTGGGTGAGCATGTCGATGTTGGGGCCCTGGAGCATCCCGTCCTTGGTGACGTCGGTGTATACGAAGCGCGGGACGCCCATCTCGGTGAAGGTGTCGATGGCCTCGAACAGGTCGCCGGCCTCCTCGGTCCAGCCGCGGGCCTGAAGGACACGGCCGCGGGCATCGAGGCCGACCGCGATGTTCGGGCCGACGGCATCGAGGACCTCGCGCACGAAGGTGGGTTCCTTCAGCGCCATCGTCCCGATCACGACCCGTTCCGCGCCGTAGCCGAGGGACTGCTTCACGTCGTCGAGGGTTCGGACGCCACCTGAGGCCTGGACCCGGGCACCCGTTGCATCGACGATCTCGGCGATGAGGTGGCGGTTCTTCGGTTCGCCGGTGAAGGCGGCGTCGAGGTCAACGACGTGCAGCCACTCCGAGCCGGCATCGGTGAAGTTCCGCGCGGCCGCGACCGGATCGAGGTCGTAGACGGTTTCGTGCTCGGCGCGCCCCTGGGTGAGGCGGACCGCACGACCGTCCTTGATGTCGACGGCGGGATACAGCGTGATGGGCATCGGAGTCCTGGGAAACGTCTGCCGGGAGGGTAGACCGCCCGCCAGATCGGACAGCGTCGGCGGTTGGTGATCACGTCGAGGGTGCCGTCGAGTCGGCTTCGACGATGCCGTCGCGTCGATGTCTCAGGGTCTGGATACGGTCCGTTCCATGCTCGAAAAGTCGCCGAGTTGTCCACGGCGAGACAAGGTTTGTCCACAGATTTCACGGGTTCAGTGGTAAATGCTTGACATGACCAGCTCCTAGACTCCGAACGTACGTTCCTGACAATCCAAAGAGGCACCCATGCGCTACCGCCCCACCCCTGCCGACCCCACCCCCGGGGCCGCCAGCGTGCCTGATGGCGTGCTCGCCTCCGAGGACCGTGCCGACACTTACCTCGCCAACAAGATCCAGTCCCAGGACACCCTGCAGGACCGGATGCGTGATGGTGCCGCCGGCTCTGAGGATCTGGCCCGTCTGCTCGAAGTCGTCAGCCAGCAGCAACGCCTGCAGGCCGAGGCCGTGATGTTGACGTCCCGGCTGACGGTCACTGGTGAGGCCGAACAGGTCACCCAGCTGCCGTTGATCATGTGGTTGTCGATGGCCGGCAGGCTGACCCGCCGTGAGACCAACCTGCTGCTGAATGGTGTGGACGTGCTGGCGGACATGCCCGCCATCGCCGACGCCCTGCAGACCGGAACCATCGCCTGGGGCCAGATCACCGGGATGATCGGCAGGTTGCGGTCGATCCGTGCGGAGGTGCGCCGCAGGGTCGACGAAGCCCTGGCCGAGTTCCTCGACGACCAGCAGTCCTGGGAACCCGACGAACTGGTGGCCCGGATCGACCGCCTGATCGATGCCGCCACCCCCGATCGGGAACAGGCCGACGCCGACGGTGCTGCCGAGGGCGAGTTCCTGCACATCCAACCCGACCTGTTCGGCCACAAAGGCCGCGTCTACGGCGAACTGGGCACCCCAACCCTGGTACGGCTGACCGACCACCTCGACCACCTCGCCAACCGTCTGCGTGAAGACCTGCCCGACGCCGCCCGCACCAGACTCGGTGACCGCCCCGACGGCAGCAAGGTCGCCGCCCAGGTCTCCAAACGCCGGGCGAAGGCCCTGTCCGCATGGGTGTTCAACCCTGCACTCGGATGCCCCGGCAACCACAACGACGACGGCACCGATGGTGGGACACGGATCGATCTGCGGGTCATCGCGACCCTGGACAGCCTGCTCGGGCGGGACGGCACCCCGGCAGAGGTGCTCACCTCGCTGACCGGACGGCGGCTGAAGATCACCAGCCCTGCGCTGCGGGCCCTGCTTGACCATCACGGCGCCAACATCTCGATGATGTTCATCGAGGATCACGGTCAGGTGATCGGTGTGGGTGGCACCAACTACCAGCCCCCCGGATGGCTCCGCCGTGTCGTAGAGACGATGTGGCCGTCAGGCATCGCCCCCGGCAGAACGACCTCAGCGGTCACCGCGGATGTGGACCACCACATCCCCTGGCCGCAAGGCCTCACCAACCTGGACAACCTCGGCCCATCCACACAAGGATTGTCGCACCACTAGTTCAGCGTGGTGTCCATCACCTCGATGTAGGGCTCCGTGTTGAACGGCCAGAAGTCGCTGTCACCACCGAAGGACGCATTGACGCGACCGATGACGTGGGTCTCACGCCCCGGCCCGGTCCACGCCTGGGCGTCGGCCTCGTCGATGAACACGCGAACCGAGACGTAGTCGGTGGTAATCAGCGCGGTGCAATAACGCTGCGGATCGTCGGGCGGGCACTGGCGGAGCGTGTTGTCCCGAACCTCACCGAGCGGCAGTCCAGCGTCCTGCCATGCCTCGATGAGCGTCTGCGCTGTCGTCAGATCGTCGACAGCGTCGGGCGTCGAGGTGGTCTCGGTCGGGCTCGGAGCCGCCTCGGTCGTGGTGGTCGCCTCGGTCGTGGGCGTGGCTACCGGCACGGTGGGCGAGGAGCTGCAGGCGGCGAGCACGACGCAGATGGCAGCAAACCGCGGCACACGCACCCTGGACCCCTTCCCCATGCCGCCACGCTAGTCAATGACGGTGCCGCCGCGTGGAAAGGGCGGGAGCGCGGCGGCACCGTCAGCCCGCGGTCACGCCGTGACAACCGCGAGCTTGCGGATCGCCTTGCCGGGTGTGGGCAGTGCGACCGCGAACCGTCCCTTGACCCGCAGCGACACGCCGTCGGTGCGCCACGCGGCATGCCGTGACTGCTCGACGGAGAAGTCGTCGCGGACCACCAGGAACACCCGGCGAGAGTCGTACACCAGCGGTGTGGCCAAGCCGGGCACACGGACCTCGTTAAGTCCGAGCGCGGCGGGAAGCCCGTTCGGGTAGACGAGTTGCCCGGCGGTGTCCTCGCGGGCCGCTTCGGTCGCGGCCTGCGTGAACGACAGGGCCATCGTGTCGGGGTTGCCGCCCGCGTCACCGATCTCACCGACCGCAGCAGCCGCGGCTTGCAGCAGCGACGCGTCAGACGTTTCGGTCGCGGCACCGATGACGCCGGTCGGCTGGTTGTTGGCGTCGCCGGTGCCGTTGAGCAGTCCGGTGTCGAGCTGCGCGGAGAAGGCATCGACCAGCGCGGTGGCGACCTGCTGGTCGAGGTTGTAGGAGGTGTCGGCGACCGACTCGTTGGACAGCTCGATGATGCCTGCCAGCTTGTGCACGGCAGCCACGTAGGTCGTGTCCCCGAGGGTCAGGTCGGGCAGGGCCGCGCCTTCGGCGACCCAGTCCGCACCGGACGGGTCCACCAACGGCCACACCACACGGCCGGAGCTGGTCGGGGCACGGGTGAGGGATGCGGCAAACGGTGAGCCGCCGACGATGGTCGCCAGGGCGAGGTCGCGGAGGTCATCGGGCCAGATGGTGCCGGAGAAGTCGGCACGGGTTACTGCAGTCATGGGGCGCTCCAGGGGCGTCGGGGATCATGGGCTGCGACCCGGTACCGGACCGATGTCGCTGCGCCCCCTGGGCGCGAATCTGCGGCTACGTGGCGGGCACCTGGCCCAAGCCACCAGCGGTACCGCCCAGGCTATGCAGCCTGTATCAGGGCGGCAAGCGCCACCCTCATGAGATCCTGCACGTCGCCTCCCAGTCAGCGCGCGAGAGACGTGCATCAGCCAGCGCCATCATGACCTCGCCGTCACACCGGTAGTGCGCGGTGCTGATCTCCACGTCCAGCGCGGGGACGAACCTGCGCTCAGGGTCGAGCCACGCGTCCTCGTCGTACAGCACGGCGAAGGCACGCATTACTGACCACGCATCGTCCCGGACACCCTCATCGAAGTCGAACGCCGGGGTGAGGCCCACAACCACGGTCCCAGAGTCCGCGTCGTACACGTACTGGTCGACCGACTCAATGACGGTCATGTCCCGCAGCACCTCGATAACTCCGTCCCGGGTTGAATCGAACACGATCGGGAACACCAGAGTCCGCATCTCCTCCGCGCTAAGTGCGAACGTCTCCGTCGGCGTGGGGGAAGGCTCTACCGAAATCTCCTCCATCGCCGACGGCGCCTCGCTTGGCTGAATCTCGGTCTCGACATCTTCGGGTTCGGTGGCGCTCGGCGTAGAACGCGCCGTCTGACCACCGTTGTCATCGGAGTCGCCAAGAGAGCCAAGAACCGCGATTACCAGGATCGCGGCAGCAGCGATGGCCCACCACCGCTGCCACCACGGCTTCTTCTCCTTCTGGGGTAGCTGTGGGCCCGGCGGCGGTGGAGGAGGAGGTGGTTGGCTCGACGAGGGCGGCGTTGGAGGTGGAGGTGGTTGGCTCGACGGCGGCGGTGGAGTGTTCTCGGACACAGGTGGCCCCTTTCACTTTGCCCACGCAAACGCGCTCACGCCTGCGAATGGCCCCAATGCTCAGGAGTCTATGGACAATTGAGTCTGCAAGGAACAGCTAGTTCGCTGGGCGCGACTCAGGGACCAACGCGGTTCACCATTCCTTCGTTGCGACAACCGGTACGCAGATACGTCGGCTCCCCCGTCGGTACCTGGAACATGTGACGCCTAAGGTCATACCCCCCGTCACGCAACCTGGGGACGATCAAATGACGGACGGTCAGCATGGGGATTGGCGCGATGAGTTCGACGCCTCCATCAGCGAAATGTGGAACGAAGCACTCCGCAAGGGTGCGTCACCTGCGCTACTCGAAGACGCCAAGCGTGAAGCGGCCCGCAAGTCCGGCCGCCCCATTGCCGAGGACCTGGCACAACAAGCCCACGAGGCGCGCCACGACCTCGATGACGCCCTGGAACGTGCCCGCGACGTGATCGACAGCCGCTGGGGAGAAGCACTGGACCTTTTCGCAGCGGTGCACGCAAGTTCCTATGACTTCTTCGCCGACTATCACGCCCGCCGTGCCAACGAGTCGGACAGCCAGTACGACGATGCCTTCTGGGTATTGGCAGGTCTGATGGCCCGCGCAGTACGGACCGCCCAGGAGGTCTACGTCCTGCTACGCGCGGGCTTTCCTGCGGGTGCCCTCACACGCGCACGAACCCTGCACGAACTCGCAGTTATTGCCTACGCCATCGGCACAAATCGCAACACTGACGTTGCCAAGCGCTACGTCGACCACGACGATGTCGAGACGTACCGTCGGATGTCGGCTTATCAAGAGGACGCCCCGGAGTTGGGGTATCCGCTGTTCTCTGAAGCTGACGTAGCGAGTGCGAAGCGTGCCAATGATGCAGCCCGCAACAGGCATGGGAGGGGTTTCTCCGGCAAGTACGGATGGGCGGTCCCTCTCTTCGAGGACAACGTCAATCCCCGCCTGGAGGACCTGGAGGACAAACTCGGGATGTCCCTTATGCGTTCCTGGAAGAAGTGGGCAGATCACGAAGTACATGCGACGTCCCACGGCAGCACCCTGAACCTCGTCGAGGCCGACGACAATCGGTATCGAATTACGGGCCCTGTCTCCACGGGGTTCGCCGACCCGGCACAGGTAGCCCTCATAGCCCTGGTACAGACGCTGACTGCCGCCGTCGTCTATGGAAGCCCGGCGGAGTTGAGGGCGACCGACCGAACGCTCCTCCACTCGATTTCCCAGCTTCAGGAGCGCGCGCTTGACGCATTCGCGGAGATCGAGCGCGACGACCAAGAGCAGCCCGGCGATACCCACGGCGTTCAAGATCGCGATTAGCCCTCGCGCAGCACGTCGCCGAAGGATGGCGACCGCGTAGCCGGTGTCCCGCGGGACCCGCCGTCGGCGTCGCCGCGTGGGCGTGATGCGCGCAGGTGTGGTCGGTCGTCGAGGAGCTGGTCGATGGCGGCGGTGACCCGTTCGGGGTCGGGGTCGCCGTCGTCGGTGGTCAGCTCGTCGCGGTCGACGTGGGCGAGCAGGTCGCGCGGGTCGGCGAGTCTGCCGTCGGCCAGTTCGGTGATGGTGCGGTCGAAGTCCTGCTGGCGGTAGCCGTCGACTTGTGCTTGCAGCTGTTCGACGCGCTGCTCCAGTTCGCGGCGGGCGGTGCGGTGTCCGGCGGCTTCGTCGCGGAGCTTGCGGACGTAGTCGGCGTCGAAGGTCTGGGGGTGGTCGTCGGGGGCGGGCGTAGTGTCGTCGGGCATGGTCATCCGTCCTCGTCGGTGTCGATGAGCCACGGGCAGAAGACCGTGGCGGTCTCGGTGCGGCGGGTGACGCCCTCCGGGCGTGCCCGACCGTCGGGGCCGAGAGTCTCAGTGAGGTCGTATTCGTGGACCTCGACGCGCCGCTGATGCATGGCCTCCCATGCGGCTCGCACGGCGGGGTCAGTCGGCATCAGCGGGTGGTTGCCGTCGGTCATGCGGTCTTCCTTTCGTTGGTGGCGATGGCCGCGTCGAAGCCGTCGAGGACGGCGGCGATCGCGGCAGGGTCGTTCGGGTATTGGTGTTCGGCTTCCCGCTGGACGTCGAGGCGTGCGACGGGCGGCTGAATGAGGGCACGGTTGGTGCCGAAGGCGTGGGCGCTGGCGAGGCGCTTGGTGGACGGTGGGGGCTTGCCGTCGAGCGCGCGAAGCTCATGGACGAGCAGGCCGCCGAGGTCGCGGATCTCGTCCCGCCACGTCACGGCCGCGAGCTGGTCGGCGATCTCGTCGGTGGTCCAGCCGCCGGGGGCGGCGTCGACCAGTCGCGGACCAGCCTTGCGGACCTGGGTGGCCCGCGCCCCGGTCAACCGCAGCGTGTCGACAATCTTGTCGGTCAAGGAGGCAGCAGCGGGCTGCTTGTTCTCTGGTTGGTGCTGGTCTGGTGGTGTGTCACCGGTGACACGGGTTGGTTGCACGGGTGACACGGGTGCAGGTCGTGGGTGACATGGGTCGTCGTCACCAGTGACACTGGTGACGCGGGTCACGGGGACCGTCGCCCAGTACGTGTTGGCGCGCCGACGGCCCTGGGTGTCACGGCCACCACCGGATCGGATCTGCAGGTACCCGGCGTCACGAAGTTCCGCGAGCGCTCGCGCGACGGTGCTCACCGACCGTCCGGTCTCCTTCGCCAGCCTCGTGCGCGACGGGTAGGCCCCGTCTCCGTCCTTGCTCATGCAGACGGCGATCGTGAGCACGACGTGGCGGGCCGTCGGCGACAGGTCGGAGGCCAGGAGGGCGCGCTCCCACTCGAACTTTGGTAGGCGAGTCACGGGAGGGCCCGCCCGCGATGTGCAGTCGCATGAGCGTCCGGGGCCCTTGCTGACGGCTTCCCTGATGCCGTCAGCAAGACGGCGATCCGGTGGAGGGCTACAGGGTCTTCGACGCGTGGTGGCAGTCCTTGGAGAACCCGTTCACGAAAGGTCCACGCGGCGACGGACTCGTCGTGCTCCGACCGTCGGAGGTCGACGTGGCGCCGTGGATCGTCGGGATCGTGATGGGTGTCACACGTCCGCTTCCAGTTCCCCGGCCCGCAGCCGACGACAACCCACTCGGCCGGGTGATCGCACACCTGGCAGAGCGGGGCAAGCTGTCGTCGTGGAGCCATGGATCAGCGTGCGGGCGACAGGGCATGGTCGCCTGGATACGCAGCCGCGACGCCGATGTCCTCGGGGCGGAACAGTTGCTCGACAGGTTCCCCGAGTGCGGTCGCAACGTCAGCGGCAAGGGAGGGAGTGACGCGACAGCGACCGTTGATGACTCGGCCGAGGTGGTGCCGATCGCGACCCGTGCAGGCGGCGAGGGCGCGGATCGTGATCCGATGTTCTGCCAAGTACGACTTGATGGGTTGCGGTTGTTCCAAGAGCATCGCCACTCCAGAATCCCGTGGGCGCCGCGATCATGGGCCACCCGAACGAGGGGCGCTAACGGGCTGGGTGTGTGGTCGGTCCTCTGGTGACGGCTCTTTCACTCTGCGAGAACCGACGCACGTTCTAAGACGCATTTACGCTGCTCTGCAGGGTGAACTAGTGGTGACATACGTTGTCACGAATGGACACGCACGGTCATCGCGTGACCTTGGACGTCAAATTGTGCAACCTTGCTTTGGGAGCGGTCAGCGCTCTCCAGCCACCCAGCATCATCCAATTCAGTCACGCGCGAAACGTGATGGACAGTCGGTTCGGGTCGAACCGTGGCCCACCCGACGTTGCGGGGCGCACAATCACGGATTCGGCAACGGCGCTCAGCAGCGCACGTCGGCGATCAACCGTGGCCTCGTCCCAGGCCCCTGTGAGCGCGGCACGATCGTCTGAGGTGAGTGAGTGCAGGACGCTTGCCGAGGCAGTGCGCTGCAACTGACTCCGCGTCGAGTCGATCCGCGCGGTGACCCGCTCCCGCGCAGCCAGCCACTCCCGCCGACCAATGAGCCCGTCGGCGTAGTCGGTTGCCAACTGCTCTCGCCGGGACTCCAGCTCGGAGAGATTCTCGGTGAGGCGTTCGTCGGCGGCGCCATCGCCAACAAGGGCTTCACGGAACTTCGCGAGTCCGCCATCCTGAACCGACTCAAGCCAGACGGCACGTACGCGCTCATCCAGTGGATCGGCTGACACGGCCAACCGACCACAGCCCGGGCGACCGGGATTCGATGTACACGTGTAGCGCCGCGCCTTGCGTCCGGTGGACAGCGTCCGCCATGACGTGTACATCGGTGCGTCGCACCGCCCACAGCGGACCAGCCCGGACAGGAGGTGCTCGGGCGGTCGCCCAGGCCCCGACCGCCCCGATGCTGGGGAGGTCCCCTTCCCCTCGTCAGGCGTGCGGTGACCTGCTCGTGGACCTCACGGTCGATGATCGGGTCCCAGACCGCTGGGTACAGCTCGACCGATTCCAGATTGCCGTGACGGTCGCGCGGCGCGTACCGACGCAGCCCTGCGTACCTCGGATTCAGCAACACACCACGCAGGCTCTGCGGGGTCCATCCAGCAGCCTTCTGGCGGGTCGGGATCCCGCGGTCGTTCCAGTCGAAGCAGATGCTTCGGACCGACTCGCCCGCCAGGACGCGGTCGGCAGCCTCACGGATCAGGGCAGCCTCCTCCTCGATGATCTCGATGCGGTCCGGCCCGTACCCGAACGGCTGCTGCCCGCCGTGCGGAATGCCTGCACGCGCCGCCTGCTCACGCTCGCGCTTCTGACGTTCGGACTTCTTCTCCGACTCCTGGCGGGCCACCGCGCCCATGATGCGCGCCTTGAATCGCCCGTCCGAAGTCGACAGGTCGGTGTCCCCGGACACGTTCGCCAGCGCAATCCGGTTGGCATCGGCCAGATCAATGAACTCCTCCAGCTCCGCTGGACGCCGAGTCAACCGGTCAATGTCCACACACAGCACCGCATCCCGCTCGCCAGAGCGCAGGTCCGCCAGCAGCCGTTCAAACGCCGGACGCCGCTTGCCGGAGTACGCACTGATGTCGTTGTCGACGTACACCTCCGCCACCGACCACCCCTTCTGATCCGCCAACTCGCGGCACAGCCGCTCCTGACGATCCACGCCCAGCGTGTCGTCGCCGTCGCCGTTCCTCCGGGCCTGGCTGATCCGGCAATAGATCGCTGCTGCCTTCACCATCTCGCACCTCTTAGCTAGTGGTGCGCCTATAGATGGCTCACACCGCTGGCAAGAGGCGACCACAAGCTGAAAGACACCGACGGCTGGACCGTCGAGACCATCAAAGACGGCTGGCGAAGATGGAAACACGCCCCATCAGGCATGGTCATCGACAAACCCCCCTGGACCCACCAACCCAAACCCCCACGCCGAGAAGACCTGCCTGACCACACCGGACGCGAGTGGCGAAGACCCGACCCCACCGCCGACCCGCCCCCGCCCACCGACGCCGACGCCCCACCCCCACCAACCCAAGAGCCCTCCACCCTGCGAGCGGACAATCGACCGACCTGCCCAAGTCGATCGCCCGCTCGCGCCCCCATGCCGCGGCGCCGGAGACCGACCAAGGCGGTGGCGCCGGGGACCGAGCGCAGCGGGGGTGACCAGGGGGCGAGCGGAGCGGGGGTGACCAGGGGGCGAGCGGAGCGGGGGTGACCAGGGGGCGAGCGGAGCGGGGGCTGGTGTGGTCCCGCAGCGACCCTAAAAGCGGAGCACAGC
>Ga0326597_10000168_pt1 | contig 119479 bp, 103 predicted proteins | sample RVTome_12_FD_203789 | JGI IMG/M metagenome (GOLD analysis project Ga0326597, IMG submission 203789) | Soil microbial communities from uranium-contaminated site in the Upper Colorado River Basin, Wyoming, United States - RVT100D185 | ecosystem: Environmental > Terrestrial > Soil > Contaminated... | reverse complement strand
CCCCTGTCAACGCCTCGGGGACCACCCTTGCGAGGGCCCCCGCATGACTCGGGGCCGAGGTGGGTCGCTAGCCCTTCCTCGTACAGCTCTCTCATCTGCGACTCCATGCCGGTTTATCCCGGCGCTCTTCGTGCCCTTCGTGTCGAAATGAGCCCCTCGCCCACGGCGCAGCCGGCCTCCACGGCTCACGACCCTGCTCTCACAGCAGCGCGGCCAGCACCACCGGCGTGGTCAACAGCGACAGCAGCGTCGACACCACGACCAGGCTCGCCACCTCGTCGGGCTGGCGTCCGTACCTCTCGGCCATGAGAGCGTTGATCACGGCAACGGGCATGGCGGCCTGGAGGATGAGGACTCCCCGCGCCACGCCCTCGAGATCCAGCATCGCGGCCACCCCGCAGGCACAGGCAACGGCCAGCCCGAGGCGAACCACCGACAGGAGCAGGCTGCGGCGCAGCACTCCCGCCCTGACCCGCGAGAGCGTGACCCCCAGGGTGAGCACCATGAGCGGGATGGCCACGTCTCCCAGCAGCGCCACCGACCTCGTGAGCCAGAGGGGAAGCACGACATCGAGGGCGAGAACGAGGGCCCCGAGGGTCGCGCTCCAGAAGAGGGGGATGCGCAGCAGCGAGGCAAACGACGCCCGGCCGGCCCACAGCCACTGACCGAACGTGAAATGGCAGAGGCTCACGGTGGCGAAGATCCCCACTCCGAGGGCGAGCCCCGGCTCGCCGAACGCGAAGAGGCAGAGGGGGAGCCCCATGTTCCCCGTGTTGCCGAAGACGAACGGCGACAGATAGGTGGTGGACGGAAGGCCGAGCGCGCGCAGCACGAGGGCCCCGAGGAGGCCGAGCGCGGAGAGGACACAGGCGGTGGCCAGCGCCATCCGCGACAGGAGCTCGAGATCGATCTCGAGAGAGGTGAGCCCGCTGAACACGAGGCACGGGGCCCCCACCATCATCACCAGATCGGTCATGAGGGCCGTGTCGTAGCGACGGCCGGACCGCGCCCACAGGTAGCCCAGGGCCGCGCAGGCGTAGACAGGAACGACGATCCCGAGGAGCTCGCCGATCACGGGTGAGGGGATCCTCTCAGGAGCCCGCTCCCTGGCCCGACCGGGCCCGCTCCTCGAAGGATGACAGGAGCCTCTCGAAGCGGGCATCGCCCCGGAGAGGAACCGCCGCCGGATCTTGCCGCAAGGAAGCGGGATCGAGGACCCCGAACCTCAGGACCTGTTCGGCCCACAGGAGCGAGGTCTCGAGGTCGCCGCCCGCCCCCGACGCCGACATGAGGTGATAGGCGAGACCTCCTGCTCCCTCGGCCAGGGGATCGAGGGCGATGGCCTGCCGCAGCGCCGAGGAAGCTCTCGCGAGCTCACCCATCTCCAGATAGATCGTCCCCACTCCGACCCAGGCCGGAGCGTAGGAGGGATCGATCTGCGCGATGCGGTCATACTGCTCGAGCGCCTTCTTCCTCTTGCCCTCGAGGCGCAGGGTCGTGGCCAGGGCGTGGCGGACATCCACCCGATCGGCATCCTGGGCAAGGGCCCCCTCGAAGGCGAGCCGCGCCGCCTCCCCTTTTCCCTCCCAGAGGCAGACCTTGCCTTCCCGCAGGAGCACGTCGGGATTCGACGCGCCCGTGCGCCGGAGGTCATCGAGGATCCTTCGCGCCTCCGCCGTGTCCTGACGAAGCAGGTGGGCATCCACGACCCCGAGGCGAGCCTCTTCGTTCCCGGGATCGGTCTCCAGCACGGCACCGAACTCGACCATCGCGGCATCGGCATAGCCGAGGCTCAGGAGCTTCTTCCCCATGAAATTGGCGGCACCGGCCAGGGCCGCCCGCGTCTTCAGGGCGGTGACGGAATCGGGGTCGTAGCCCAGGGCCTCCACGAAATGAGCCTTGGCCCCCTCGTAGTCGCCCTGGTCGACGAGTGCCTCCGTTCCCAGATCGAGGAGGATCTGGGCCGCCGCGTTGCGGATGGTGACATCCCGGGGATCGAGCAGTGCTGCCTCGCGATAGAGCTCCAGGGATGCCGCCTGGTCGCCGGTCAGATTCCGGAGATACCCCTGGGTGCAGAGGAGCCGCGCCCGGTAGAAGTCCTCGACCCGCGCTCTCATGGCCACCGCCGCATCGTCCGGCACCCGGTCGAAGTCGAGGAGGGTCAGGGGCGTACCCCGAAGGCTCTGCAGCGCCGACACGAAGGTCTCGAACTTCTTCGTCTGCTCCTCCTGGGTGAGATAGAGGCTCCGGGGCAGGGAGTACTCGAGAATCGTGTTGTCATCGGTGTGGACGGGAGCTCCCGCGCAGTAGCGGATCACGGCCTCGGGACCGAGAACGAAGTGCTTGAGGACCCCCTCCGCGTCGAAGACCCCGATGCGCTCGAGATCCTGCCGGATCCGGGGCAAGGTGAACGCCTCGCGGAATCTCTCCGCGTCCAGACGAGCCCCGTCCGGAACGCCCACCAGGAGGTAGTCGGCACCGATGAGCGCCTCCCACAGCATGGTCCGGGGAAAGACCTCCTGGAAGGTCTTCACCACCATGCGGAACTCCTCGTGGCCGAGGTTGTAGATGTTGATCCACTGGCACATGACCCCGCCGGGCTCGAGACAGCCGCGCGCCGCCTCGAAGAACTCGCGCGTGAAGAGGCTTCCCACCCCCACGATCCAGGGATTGGTGGGCTCCGACATGACGACGTCGTACTTCCGGCCGGAGAGCTTCAGGTGGTTGCGGCCGTCCTCGATGATGACCCGCAGCCTCTCGGGCTCGCTCAGGGCGTCATTGTTCCACTTCTTGAAGAAGGCCGCGGCCTCGGCAACCTCGGCGGAGATCTCGATGCAATCGGCATGCTCGATGGGGTAGCAGCCGGCAGATCCCAGGCTGACCCCGCTCCCCAGGCCGATGATGCACACCTGGCGTGGATCGGGATGGACCAGCATCGGGATGTGGGTGGCCAGGACCTGGGTCGTCATGTCGCGACCGCTGGAGGAGTCGGTCTTGCCGCTCGTCCTCATGGCGCGCAACCCACCCTCGACCTCGAGAACGGCCACGGTGGTGGTGATCCCCTCCTTGTGGAAGATCACACGGGTCCCACCGAGAAGGAGATCCCAGAGCCGGGACGGGTCCTTCTCGAGCTCTTCGCGATGGGCGCGAGCATAGAGGTAGGCCCCGCCATGGAAGAACTCCTGACGGAAGGGAGGCACGAGGAAGGTCAGCAGGTAGAGGGGCAGGAAGAGGGCGGCGACGACGGTCGGACGCTCCACCTTGCGCAGCACGAACGCGGCCGCGACGAGGAAGAGGGCCACCACCAGGTTCAGCACCACCCCGACCGTGAGGGCTCCCTGGATGCCGAGCCAAGGAAGGATCACGAAACCGGTGAGGAAGGATCCCAGGATCGAACCCACGGTGTTCACGGAGTAGGCGGTCCCCACGGCTCGCCCCACCCGGGAGAGGTCCCGGGCCAAGATGCGCGCGGCGATCGGGAACACCGCGCCCATGAGAATCGTCGGCGGTAGCATGAGCGCGAAGGCCCGCCAGAACTTGTGGAGCTCGAGGGATTCGAAGGTCAGATCTTCCGCCTCGAGATAGAGATCCACCAGATCCATGGGGAGGGAGCCGAATCTCGCCATCACGAAGAGACCCAGGAGTCCCACCAGCGCCACCACCACGGCCAGGAGACCGTAGAGGTCGCGGACCCGATCGACGATGCGGGCCGCGAGGATGGCGCCCACCGCGAGCCCGAGGATGAACGTCGCCACCGTGAGCGAGAAGGCGTACACCGAAGGCCCGAACACGAGCGAGAGCACCCGCGTCCAGCCGATCTGGTAGGACATGGCGGCAAAGCCGGAGAGGCCAAAGCAGAGGTAGAGGACGACGAGCCGGGCGCCGCCGAGCGGCTCCCTCACCGGCAAGGACGCCGCGACCGGGCCGGCATCGATTTCCTTGACCTTTTCCTTTTCGCCTCCTTGCTTCGCCTCCCTCCCCTTCTGACGGAAGTGCATCATCACCACCACGGCGGCGATGCCGAGGTTGAGGGTGGCTCCGGTGAAGATCGTTTTCTGCAGCCCCAGCCACGGAATGATGAGGAAGCCCGTGCCGAAGGCCCCCACCACCGCGCCAAAGGTATTGATGGCGTAGAGCCTCCCCACCGACCAGCCGACGTCCTCGAGGCTCTCGGTGACGTAGGTCGAAAGCACGGGGAGCGTGGCCCCCATGAGCGTGGTGGGAAGAAGCAGGATCGCTCCCGTGATGAAGAACTGGATCACCCGGAAAGCCAGGAACTCGGGACCCATCTCCTGGTAGACGAAGCGGAAGAGAGGCTCGGAGAGTGCGATGATCCCCGGGATGAGGAGGCAATACGCCCCCACCGTTCCCTCGAGGAGGCCGAAGACGAGCAAGGGATGCTCGAGCCGGTGCGCGATCCTTCCCGCCACGTAGCTCCCGAGCGCCAGCCCCGCCATGAAGGCGGTCACCACGGTGGCGATGGAGAGCATGGAATTGCCCATGGTCAGGGTGAGGAGCTTGGTCCACACGACCTGGTAGATGAGCCCGGCGATTCCCGACAGGAAGAAGAGGACAAGGGCGAGGGAGCGCAGCCGTTGATCGCGGGTGATCGTCACTCCGGAGCTGGATCCTGGGCAAAGACACCCATTCTAGCCGGGACGGCCCGGAAAGCCGAGTCCCCGGTCAGACCGGCCCCGGGGCAGGCTGCCCGTCGTGCTGCGTCCGGGCGAGGCTGGCCAGGACCTCCCGGGCGAGGCTCGCCTCGTCCTCGGTGAGGGTCCGGTCCGCATAGCGAACGGCGCAGAAGAGCGAGGTCAAGGTCTCGACGTCGGCCTCGGGAAACCACCTCCGGGCCAGGACACCGATCTCGTGGGGAGTCGACTGCGGGCGGGGTCGCATCCCCTTCGCCTCGAGGAGACGCAGGAACTCGCCGTAGAAGCGCACCTCCGTCCGTGGCCGCGAGGCTCGTCGGACGCGCTCCCGGGTTCCACCACTTCCCCTGAGCAGGAAAGCGACCCCGAGGAGAACGGCTCCCAGGAGCACGAGCAACGCCCTTGGCCCCGCCCCCCCCAGGAGACGCCGCCTCTCCTCCTCCCCGAACCGCGAGACGTAGCGGAGGAGCGCATCGAGCTTGAGCAGGGATCCGACCGAAGCAGCGGACCCCGCGGACGCATCGAGGGGCGTGGGGTCGAAGGAGATCCATCCGCTCTCGCCGAAGTGGACCTCGACCCAGGAATGCGCGTCCTTTCTCCTCACGAGGTACTCGCCCGGCGCCTCCCCCCTCTCCTGGGTGGCGAAGCCGCAGGCCAGGCGGGCAGGAATGGCCAGCGATCGCAGCAGGACCACCATGGCCGAGGCGAAGTGGATGCAATAGCCCTCCCGGCGGGCGAAGAGGAAGTCCGAGAGGGGGCTCTTGCTGTCCGAGTAATCGGCCTCGAGAGAGTAGGTGAAGCCTCGCAGCGTGGACTCGATCCTCTCGCACTTCTCGAACAGCCCCCGGGCGTCGCCGACCATGGAGAGGGCGAGGTCGCGCAGGTCTCGCGATCCCGGGGGAAGATCGAGGTTGCGGCGCGAGATCGTGGTGGGTCGCATCTCCTTCCCGCGCACGGTCTCCCGATCCTGCCAGTGCGAGAGACAGGTGATCACCTGCTCACCTTCGGGAGAGCCGAGAAGACGCACGGATCCGTCATCCACATCGACACGGAGAGCAGGCGCCGCGATGCGGTGGATCACGGGGAGAGCGAAGACCACCCGGGTGAAGGCGCGGGGCAGCCGCAGCTCCTGGAGGATCGGCCGACCCGGTGGCGAGAGCCGACGGGGAATGGTGATCCATCCGTCCTCGCCGTCCTCGGCATCCTCGACCTGGCGGACGCGCGAGCTCCGCTGCCAGGTCCTTCCGTCGAAGAGGTCGAGGGTACTCCCCCGCAGCGAGAGCCTCGGCAGGGACACGGACGTTCCGTCCGGATTGCGGCAGACCACGGTGAAGAGACGTGCCGTATCGAGGGCCCCGGGTCCAGCCTGGTCCAGAGACACCGACTCGGAGTACCCGACGGCAGCCTGGCGCCGCGCCAGCAACCCCTTTTCCTCCTCGGTGGAGGCGGCGGAGGTGACCCGGAACCGCACTCCGGCCACCGTGTCGTCCCCGAGCTCGAGCTCGAACCGGATCCGGGGCACGAGGAAGAAGAGGACGAGGCCGATGGCCAGAACGCCGATCACGAGGGCCGACGCCGCCCGCCTGGATGTGGCGGCCCCGACCACCACTGCCCTGGGATCGCCCCCTCTCTGGCGAATGCGCACCTCCCTCGAGGATGCCATCAATGCCCCCTCGCGCAGGATCTCCAGCCAGAAGACGAGGAGAAGACCCGAGGCACCGAGGGCCAGAAGCGGAAAAACAGCCAGCTCCTCGGCAAACGCGAGCGGTGCCAGGTGCAGCGAAGAGAGGGCGCCGAGGAGGATCGTCGCCGCGCGCCGCTGGCCGAGGGCGAGAAGCACCGCTTCTCCCGCGGCCACGAGCCGCAGGGCCAGAGAGAGAGGATGCTCGGCCAGGGGAAAGAGAGGATCGAGCCCTCCGAGGGCTCCCAGCGCGACTGCCAGCACGAGAAGAGCCCGTCCCGGCGAGCGCAAGGTCGAGCTCCGCAGGGAGTCGGCGGCACTCCCGGCAATGAGCCCGAGGCCGACGAGGACGAGGGGAAGGGCGCTGTCGAGGGCGTAGGACGCCGCGCCGTTCATGGAGAACGCGGCCACCAGCGCCAGATCCCGGCTCCTTCCTCGCGTCAGCGCCAATGCAGCCTCACGTCCTGGAGCTTCTTGCCCCGCATGAGTCGCGGATCGACCACGAGAGTCGGCACCCGACGGGAGTCCTCCTCGAAAGATCGTGTCCGGGCCTCGCCCGGCTCCACGAGCGCGAGCTTCTTCAGGGCGACCTCGAGAGTTTCCGAGCCGGCGCCGAGAGCCACCACGAGACTCGCCTCACCCCGCAGCTCGAGCTCCACCACGAGATCGCGGCCCGAGAGTCGACAGAGGAGAGAGGCCGCGAGCTGGACCGCCTTCTCGAAGCAGGCCAGGGAATCACACGTGTCCCGTCCCGTGAGCAGAGCCACCCGGATCCTCCGGCTGGAGGGATCCTCGAGCTCGCGCAACAGGAGCCTGCCGTCGACCCGTGCCGAGCTCCGCCAGTGGATCCACTTGGGGTTGTCGCCGGGGCGAAACTCGCGCAGGCCGTGAAGCTCCTCGCCCCCCAGAGGGCGCGGGGCGGGAATCGCGGCCTCGAGACGGCGCCGCAGCAGTCGGGGAGGCTCGGGCACCGGGAGGGGCACCACCCGCGGATAGACGAGAACCACCTCCTGGTCGGGAATCAACCTCCGCACCCGGAAGAGACCGAGGGGAAACGAGCTGCGCAGCTCCATGTCCTGGAGTCGAGCCTCGCCTCTTCTCCGCACGAGACCTCGCTGGGTGACCTTCCTGCCGGACCCCGCATCAACGCGATCGACCATGCACGAGACGATGCGCGTCCGCCCCCGCGGCGGAGACAGTCGGCTCTCGATCGTGAAGAGCGACGCGGGAAGAAAGCGGCTCCCGTTCTCGATCTCGAGCCCGATCAGGAACGGCGCTCCCGCGAATACCGGGCCGGGCGATCGCCTCCGGACCCGGAGGCCCGCCAGGTTGAGGATGCTCAGGGGAAGACTCGCCACCACCGCCCCGAGCAGGAGGCAGGCGAGCAGCAGGAGGTGGTTGTTGCCGAGCTGGAGACCCCACATCGCGAAGGCCGACGACCAGATCACGAGGAGTCCTCCGGCACGGGTCGGTCGGGGCACGATCCTCGGGCTCCGGTCGCTCACAGCGGAACCGGGGTCGTGTCCACGATCTCGCGCACCACGTCGGAGGCGACGTCGCGCCCGCCCGCGGCGCGCACCTCGCCCCGGGTCATGACGCGATGGGCCAGCACCGGCACCGCCAGAGCCTTGACGTCATCGGGCAGCACGTGATCGCGTCCCGAGACGAGAGCCCGGGCCTGCGCCGACCGGAAGAGCCCGAGGCCGGCCCGGGGGCTCGCTCCGGAGGTCAGGCTGCGATGATCGCGCGTGCGCCCGATGATGTCCTGGATGTAGTCGAGGACAGGATCGCTCAGGGTGACGTTGCGCACCTCTTGCTGGAGCCGGACCACGTCCTCGCCGGTGAGCACGGGAACGATGTCCTGGAGAGGATCCGAGATCTGGCGGCTCCGGAGGATCTGTCTCTCGTGCTCGCGATCGGGATAGTCGAGGGTGACACGGAGGAGGAAGCGATCGAGCTGGGCCTCGGGGAGCGGATAGGTGCCGAGGTACTCGAGCGAGTTCTGGGTCGCCACCACGAGGAACGGTCGAGGGAGGTCGTGGGTGATCCCGTCCACCGTGACCTGGCCCACGTTCATGGCCTCGAGCATCGCGCTCTGGCTCCGGGGCGTCGTGCGGTTGATCTCGTCGGCGAGGACGATGTTGCCGAACACCGGGCCGGGCTTGAACACGAAGTCGCCGATCTTGCGGTCGAAGATACTGATCCCGGTGATGTCCGAGGGAAGAAGATCCGGCGTGAACTGGATGCGACGGAAGGTGGCCGACACCGAACGGGCCAGAGCCCGGGCGAGGGTACTCTTGCCCACCCCGGGGACATCCTCGATGAGGACGTGACCCGCGGCGAGCAGCCCGGTGACGAGCAACCTCACCGGCTCCGGCTTGCCGAGGATGACGCGCTCGATCTGCGCCACCAGATCCGCCACGCGGGAGGCGGCAAGGGGACCTAGGGAGGGACGATCCATGGAGATCTCTTGGGCTTCCTCTTTCTTCTCGCATCCGGGGCCGGGACGCCCTCCTCGCGGAACACGCTCCCCGATCACCGTAATCCTTGCCGTGCCAAGGTGTCAAGAACGGAGATGGGAGTCCGGCCCACCCCGTTGCCCCGACGGAGGGGAACCCGGTGGGCGCCGCCAGGCCAGGGCCGAGCTCCGGAGCTCACCCGGCCCCGAGGCGATCTGCTGGGCTCCTGGCTTCGGCCCTGAAGACCTCTGGCAGAGGGCCCCTGTGCTGAGGGCTCCCGGAATGCGGCGTCTTTTTCCGGAAACATGTCCGGTTCTCGTGACGTGGGTCGCATACGTGATCGGACTCATGATCCAGGTCTCGTGACCTTGCGAGGGTTCTCCCTGTCCATCAGGGGACTCGAACCATCCCTCGACCGCGACGGATCACGCCTCGAGGCAGAAGAAGGAGAAGCTCCGTGAACATGACGAGGATGTCATTCCCCGCCCTCCTGGCCGCGCAGATCCTGGCCCTGTCCGGGCCTGCTCCCGCCCAGACGATCGATTTCGAGACGCTGCCCGACGGTACGCCCACCGTCGACCAGCAGATGATCTCGACGGAGTACGAGGCCGCCTTCGGAGTCAGCTTCGAGATCGTCGACTCCATGGATCAGCACGTCTCCTTTCCCAGACTGGCCAGAGTGGGATCGCCCAGGACGGCCTTCCAGGGCTGTAACGACGGCGACGATCTGCCCGATCCCGGGGCAATCCCCGTGGTCGGACAGACTTTTCTCACCGATGACGGCATGCTGGGAACACCTCCGGGCGACCTGAAGATCACCTATTCCACCCCGGTGGCCGTCGCCTCCGGTCAGATGATCGATGTCGATCGCGGGCCTGGACAGTACGAGGAATGGGTGATCACGGCTCGAAGAGGGGACGGAACCATCGTCGACGAGTTCACTCTCACCGCCCCCTCCGGTCCCGACACCGCCTGTGCCTCGGGCGCCGGCATCGGTCCCGGCGAAGGTGCGATCTCGACCTGGGAACTGGAATCGCCGGATGGCGTGGGTGAGATCGTCACCGTCCGTTTCCGTTACACCGGTACCGTGACCGGAGTCGGAATCGCCTTCGACAACTTCAGCCCGGCGATCCTGGCCTGTCGTTCCGGCAACGTGAACTCCGGAAACAGAGGCGTTTCGGACGTCCTTTTCGTCAACGGCCAGACGGGAGTGGTCACCGTCCCCGTGGGCGAGGCTCTGACCGTCTCCCTGGATGGCGCTCCGGCCGGACCGGCCTCCGGGAACTATGTCCTCTGGGTGTGGGCAGGACTCCCCACGACTTCGGTCCAGCTCGTCTCGGGAGACGACTACATCGGCTGTCTGGCCAATCCGACTCCCCTGCACGAGGGAATGTCTCCCCAGGCTTTCCTGTGCCTGCATTCGCCGAACCTTCCGCGTGCCATCTGTCGAGGCGTTCGCGACCTCAACGCCCCGCCAGCGGCACCCTGGAGCGCGACGAAGCCCGGCGGCTTTTCCCGCGCCACGACCTTGACGATCCAGGGGGTTCTCCGGGATCCCGCCTCATCGAACTCGCGCGGGTTCAGCGTGACCAACGCCGTGATCCTGGTGGCCGAGGATCCTTGACCGCGCAGACACGGCCACAACACACCGCCGCCCATGTTCACTGCTGAGGGATTTCCGGCCGCCATCGTGAGCAACGCAATTGTCCTCTGCATACAAAGAGGCTCCTACGAAGCATCGAACTGCTGCCTCTCGCCGGAGGAGGAAGATGAGCAGGGGCGATGATGACGGCCCCCTCGACTCACCCCCTCTCGCTCCGACGCCATCCCGGCGACGGGCGGACCGGGTTCACGCTCGGCGATAGAAACGGGGCATCGCACGACGGGGCGATCGGGGCCCGCGGCGGCTACCAGGTGCGGCGGGTGAAATCACAATCCTCTTATTCCCTTGGACTTGACGCTTCCGCAGGTGCGGACCGGGGACCGGACAGCGGATCAGCACCCTCGCGATCTTCGCGCATCGACGCGACCTCCTGGCTCCGTGCCAGGACCGGGGCCGACTTCCACCGTCGGCTCCTGGCGGAAGCCGACCCCGGTCTAGCGCCGCCAGGCGAGGGCCGAGGTCCGGACCTCTCCCGCCGCCTTCGCCTCCAGCAGGAGATCGATGGCCTCGGACAGGACGGCACGATGGAGGTCACCGTTCCCCGGATCTCCGGCCGGAGCACCGAACGGAAAGCGCACCACCAGCGTTCTCGGCGCACCGACGATCGCGGAGAGCTCCGGCAGCAGCGAGATCGCCACCGTGGGCATGCCTCTCTTCTCGAGCTCGCGCGCCAGGATGCACGTCGTCTGGACGCAGATCGAGCAGGTGGGCAGGAGAATCACCCCGGTGGTGCCGTCATCCCGCAGCGCGCGATGGAGACTCTCCACGCTGTCGGCAAGCCCGGGGAGCGGTCTGAGGATCCCGCCGCAGAAGCTCGCGTGATTCGGCGCCGGAGCACCGATGTGCCCCTCCCGGTGAAGCTCCCCGAGTGCCGCCATGGGAAGAGCCACCTCCACATCAGCGGGGGTGTACTTCTGATCGACGTAGGGAGCATCGAGGGCGAGGAGCCGAGAGGGCGTTCCGTGGGGAATCATGCGATGGCTCGTATCCCCCCACCTCATGTCCAGTGCCCGGAACGGGGGATCCGACCGGAGGTGGATTCCTCCCGTCGTCACGAGAGCCGGGCGCAGATCCTCGGAACGCGAGGGCGGCCGGGTCCAGGGAGATGGCCCCGGGGAAAGAAACGCATAATCCGGATCCACCCGGGCGCGAATGTGAGTCAGAATGCGATCGAGAAGAGCCGCCGTCCCTTCAGCCATCGGACATCGCCTCGGCGTACACGGGAAGAGCCCAGGCCCCCCGACCCAGCCTCGACAGCACGGCGCGACGATCAAGCCCGTTCGCCTCGAGACGAGCCGCGGCAGCCCGAGCCGCCGCCTGCCCGAAGAAGCAGGAGGCATCGTAGAGCAGGGTCCGGAGGCTCCAGGGCTCCACCTGCAGAAGAAGCTCCCCGAAGCCGGGATGGCCCGCCACGGAGGTGAGCCAGCCCGAGGCGTCGAAGCCCTTCTCCTGCTCGGCGCGGAGGAGCGCGATCTTCACCAGGGCCGGTACGCCGTGATGAAGGCCGGTGAGCTCGTCCATGAACGACAGGAGGTCCTGATCCGTCGCGGAGAGCCGGAGCTCGGACCCACGATCGCGGGCGCACGCGAGGGCCAGCGAGGCCGCGAGGATGGCGTATCCCTCGGCGGCGGGGAGGCCCGCCGGTCTCAGGTCGCTGCGATCGTCGGGCTGGAGAGGGAGAGGCAAACCGCGGGACAGGGCATTCTGCACGGCGTGGCCGCACAGCTCGTGAGCGAGGCTCCGCAGAGCCACCGCGCAATTCACGAAGGGGCCGTCCTGGCGGTCGAACACCATGAACTCGGCTCCGCCCAGGACGACGCGATGCGCATCGGGCTCGTACCAGGAGCGGTCGGCATCAAGGGGGCCCACCACGACCTCGGCATCGGTCCCGGGAAGGTCCAGGGCGTGCGTCCGGAGCCAGCTCCTGAAGAGCTCCAAAAGACTCCGGGCCGCGTCGGCCACACATTCGCTCGCTGACCCGTCCTCGGACGCCATCCTCCCCTTGCGGTAGACATGCCGGCATTCGAGGTATCGCCAGCACGCCTCCTGATCGAGCGAGGAGACGAACGTCTGCAGCCGGTCCAGGGCACCTTCTCCGGCGAGCGCATCGACGAGGAGTCGCACGGGAGTCCCTCGCCGGTCGAAGCGGAATCGCGCCAGCACGGCCAGGAAGTCCCAGCTCGCCACGAGGTGGCGTCGCAGGAGGTCATCGGATCGGTCCAGGGCTCCGAGGGCGCGGGCCCGTTCCTGCGCGGTCTCGATCGTCTTCTGGAGGAGCCGATGTCCGTGAGACGACGGATGATCGTGGACCGAGGCCAGAAAGACATCGGCCAGGCGCAGGCAATCCTCGTCCGAGGCCACGAGCTCGTCGAGAGCGGACACGAGCGTCTAGTGCCTCCTCCGACCCATGAGGGCGTCGGCGAGATGGCTCGAGATCCCGAATCCCGTCGTTCTCTCGAAGGCGAGGAAGAAAGGAGACGAGTTGGCCTCGAGAAGCACGTACCTCCTCCCCACCTCGTCGCGCATGAGGTCGACGGCGGCAAAGACCAGGCCGAAGCGCTCCGCCGCCTTCACCGCCACCTCGGCGGCCTCGGCCGGAAGCTCGCACCGATCGACCCGGGTCTCGCCCCGCCGCGAGTCGGTCTCGCTGCCCTCGCGCGAGAAGATCCTCGCCGCCCCGATGATCCTTCCCTCGAGGACGTAGGCGCGGACGCAGTCCCCCTCGATCCGCTCCTGGACCAGGACGGCGCCGTTCTCGCTCACGAGCCGTCGGGCCTCGTCGGGTGACGGCGGGACGAAGGCTTCGGTGTAGCCATGACCGCCGACCAGCCCCTTGCTCACCCAGAGAGGGCCTCCCGATGGCGGCGAGGACAGCGCCGCCGGATCCGAGGTCGCTCGTGTCCAGGGCACGGGAAGACCCGCGAGGCGATAGCTTTCGACCTCGAAGGGTTTGAGTCCATGCAGCTCGTGGGTGTGAGGCGGGTTGATGACCCTGCCCCGGGTGGCCAGCCTCTCGAGGAGCGCATTCCAGGTCACGAGCCTGCGCCGTGACGTCGCGAGGGCCCGGGCGCTGGCCTCCGCGTCGAGGCTCCCGTCGAGTCGGCGCACCACAGGCGAGGGGAGTCCGAGATCGGCCACGTAGACTCCCTGCACGGGAGCCAGGTCGACACCACAGGCCGTGGCGTGGTCGGGCCCGATCTCGATGCGCGGATCCTGGCGCGGATCGAGGAAGATCGCCTCCCCGGATCTCTCCTCGAGCCGGATGGCCACACGGACGAGCTCCTCTCGATCCTCGGGTCCGATGAGGGCGATCTTCATGGAGGCTCCGGCGCTACTTGCAGAGGACCTGGGAGCGGGCGGCGGGACCGACACCGCCATCGGTCTCGGGCGGCCGGTACAGGTGGCGGATCTCGAGGATCTCCTCGAGGTGGAACTTGTAGTGCTCGCAGGCACCGCGATCGCTTTCGGGGCGCTTCATGGCGTCGAGAGGACAGCCTCCGTGGCAAAGCGGCGACACGTTGCACGAGCTGCAGCCGGACTTCTCCATCGCGTCCCAGCGGAGCCAGCGATCCTCGTTCCGCTTCTGGAACGGCTCCTGGCCGTCGAGGAGCGACCCGATGGCCTTGTCGGGATTCATGGTGACCTCGTGCCAGCACTTGAAGATGTTGCCGTTGGGCGCGATCACGTAGCCGTTGTGGCGATCGGCGGTGCAGAAGGCCCCCGACAGGCGGGAGGGATACTTCCCGAGGGGAAGACCGCGCTTGGCCGCCTCCCGGTAGACCTCGATCTCCATCCTGGCGAAGTCGTCGTTGGAGTAGCACGACTCGAGGATGTTGCCGCAGGCCGCACCATCGAAGGTGACCTGGGCCAGGTAGGGACGCACGCGATCGAGGAGCCCCTCCTCCTTGAGGATCTCCACCACGCGAAGGGAGGACAGGGCGTTCCTCTTGTCCACGTTGATCCGGAGCTGGAAGTTGGCGAGGTCCACCGTCTCCTTCATGTTCTTGATGATGCGCCAGAAGGTGCCCTGCCCTCCGGCGAGGATGCGACGCTGATCGTGCATCTCGGGGGGCCCATCGAGGGTGACCTGCACCTGGCTCACCCCGAGCTCGGCCAGGCGCTGCATCTTGGGACGATCGAGGAAGTAGGCATTGGTCACGAGGTGGGCCGAGTACTCCATCCCCCGCTTCCGGGTCATGGCCAGGAAGGCCTCGCTCAGGCTCTCGACCACGGGATAGGCCTTGGGGAGCAACGGCTCGCCACCGTACCAGGTGACGGCGAAGATCTCCGCCTGTGCCGAGCGCTCCTCCACCCACTCGATCAGCGCCTTCTTCACCGCGCCGGACATCGTGACCTTGAGGTGCTCCTCGTAGCAGTAGTCGCAGCGGAAGTTGCAATTGAGGGTGGGGGCGATGGTGAGGTGGAGCTGCTCGGTGGTGAAGCGATCTCGCAGGAGATCCGCCTTGAGCGTCGCCATCTCGTCCTCGTCGTCGTCGACCAGGAAATGGGCATCGACCAGAGACTCGCGAATCTCCCGCTTCTTCGGCGTGTCGCACGGGACATGATCCGGATCGGCCAGGATCGCCTTCATGAAGGGAAGGTCGTCGGTCTCCACCTCGGCCAGCGCCGTGGACCAGGAGTTGAACGCCAGCCAGGTGCCATCGGAAGCGCGGAAGAGACGGTTGTAGCGGGATGCCTTCATGGGTGGAGGGCTCCTTTCCTTCCCGAGGCGATCTCGAGGAAGTGGCGGGCGAGAAGGTCGGCGACCCTCCCGCCGTGAATCCGGTCGAGCCGACCGAGATCGGGTCCGGCATCGACCCAGACAACGCGGAGCTCCTTCTCCGGAGCCACCGCGATGCGGACGAATTCCAGGGACAGGTCGACGGCCACCGCGTGAACGAGTGCCTGGACCTCCGGGGAGAGGCTTCCCTCCAGGGGAGCAGGATCCCCGTCGGCAGCCCAGGCCTCGATCGTGGGGTAACGACCCGCGAGCACGCCTCTCCCCCCGATGGCGAGCACGTCCAGGATCTCTCCCTCTCCGGGATCGAGGAGGATGCGAGCATCGCCGTCGCCCGGCGCTCCGGGACGGTGGGCGAGGTCGCTCCCGCAGACGTCGCGGGTGACGGATCCCGAGGAAGCCTGGGTCGAGGTGAGGAGGTAGCCATGAACGGGGATCGCGTGACGAGCGAGCCGGTCGAGGCAGGCAAAGGGGGAGCAGGCCAGGCGCGCCACCGCCGGCGCGGGCAGCACGGGGACGCGGAGGGCCGTCGCGTGAAGTGCCGACAGAAGAAGGGCTGACGTCTCGCGCCACCGCGCCGCCACGGAATCGCCGGGTCCCTCCGGGGCCTCGGGCTCGGCGACGGGTGCCTGCGGCCAGGCGAAGACGGGCTTTTCGACCACGACGACGCTGGCCTGAAGAAGGTCAACGCCTTCCCAGACGACCCGGTCGGGCTCGACGGTCAGCGCTCCCCCTTCTTGAGCCACGTCAAGGGTCAAGAGGGAGAAGGCCGCCTCGGCCTCGAGACGGGCTCCCACCGCCTCCCCCAGGGAGGAGGCGACCTCGCGAAGATAGACGATGTGCCTGCGCATCGCACCACGTGACAACCGGCTGCGGAACGAATGAAACTCAGGCGCCCTTCGACAATCTCCGGGCGAGGCTCCCTTGCCAGCCACGCCGTCGGATCGAGGACCTCGATCTTGACAAAAAAGGTGGGGGTCGGTAAAGAAGCTGCATCAGAAATTCGCAAGCAGTCGGGATGAGGCGCCACGGTGCCCGAGCCGGGTCGCTCCCACGGGCGCGCCGGGATCCTCTCCTCACTCTGCGATGCGTTCTCGTGCGGATTCCCCGCACCGAAGGGCCGATTGGTGTGTCGTTCGTCGGCGAGTCCATTGTGGATCGCCATCACCATGTGCGTCCTTTGCTCCGAGGATCCCCGCTGGTGCATCTGATCGTGGCTTCCGCCGTGGCGTAGGCGGGAGCCGCCTCGTCAATGTCGGTCGATTCGGGCGGCGTCTTCCCACACGGGGACGCCGCCCGATGTCTTCCCCACTCTCTCGAACCGGTAAGGGCATGCGCCCCCGAGCACCCCTCCTCAAGACGGTTCTTCTTGTCTCCCTCCTCCTCCTCGTCTCATCGGCCGCCGTGGTGGCGCTCTTTCGCGTCGATCGGGTGGCCGTGGCCCGCGGCCGCCTCACCGGCCGCTCCGTTCCCGTGCGGTCACCGCTTGCTGGACGCGTGGCCGAGGTGCTCGTCCAGGACGGACAGACCGTCTCCTCGATGACTCCCCTGCTCACCCTCGAGAGCGAAGAGCTGGCCGCGGAGAGAGACGGCATCGCCGCTCGCATCACCGGGCTGCAGGAGAGGCTGGCCTCCCTCGGGACGGAGAGGGAGAAGACCAGGAGCGAGATTCACCCCGCGGCGATCGAGGAAGCCCGGCGCGAAATCGAGCGGGGCCGACTCGAGCTGCGCCGGACCGACACGCGCCTCGAGGTCGTCGAGGAGCTCCGGGAGAAGGGGCTCGCCACCCCGCTGGAGCTCGAGGAGGCCCGGGTGGTGCGCGAGCTCGCTCGCGTCGATCTCGAGCAGGTCGAGCAAGCCCTGCCCACCCTCGATGTCCGCCAGAAAACCGACCTCGAGCGGCTCGCGTCGCAGGAGAAGGAAACCGCGGCCCGCATTCTGGAGGAAAAGACGCGGCTCACCGAGCTGGAGCGCCGCATGGAGAGGACGGCCATCTCCTCTCCTTGCCCCGGGATCGTGGTCTCCCGGTCCCTCCACGAGCTCCCGGGAAGCTCGGTGGCCGCCGGGGACGAGATCCTGCGCATCGGCACCCTGGACGTGGGCTGGTTCGAGGGTGAGCTCTCCGACCGGGGAAGGAGCCGGGTCAAGCCCGGGCTCCCGGTCAAGATCCGCCTTGACGGCTATCCCTGGCTACTGTACGGAAGCCTGCAAGGAACGGTGGAGAAGGTCACGGAGCGGCGGGCCGGGAGCGGGGGGTTCCCCGTACGCGTGACCATCGATCCCGCCACCGCGCCGGGCTCGCTCTTCGAGGGCATGGAGGGCGTGGCGCGGATCATCCTGGAGGAGGACGTGACGCTCCTGCGGCTCCTCGTCGAGAACGTCAGCGGAACGGACACACCGTGAAGGCCGGAGATGCCCACCGTCCCGGACTCGTCCGACGGTTCCTCGGCGACTGCGTGCGGCCCTACCTCGTCCTCCAGATCGAGATCGGCCTCTGCCTCCTGGCCAGTGTCATCCTGGGACTGGTCGATCCGCTGGTGTTGCGCGCAATCATCGATCGGGCTCTGGGCGATGGCGACGCTTCTCTTCTCGCCCTCCTGTGCGGGCTGCTCGGCCTCGCCCTGGTGTTCCGGGTGCTGTTCCGCCTCCTTTCGGTGTGGCTCTACAGCTACTCCGGCCTGGTGATCTTGTTTCGGCTGCGCCAGCGTGTCTTCGAGCACGTGGAGCGGATGTCTCCCTACTTCTTTCGCGGCGAGAGGGTCGGCGACATCCTGGCCCGGCTCACTGCCGACATCGACGTGCTCCAGAGGGCGGCCGCACACACGGTGGTCAACGCCATCCAGGATGCGCTGACCATCGTGGGGATCCTCACCGCCCTTTGCTTCCTGGATCTCCGGCTCACCCTGGTGGTGATCCTCGTCTACCCCCCCCTTCTCGGATTTCTGGTCCTTCTGAACCGGGGGCTCCGTCGCGAAGGAATCCGCGCCCGCGAGGCCATGGGCGGCCTCTATTCATTCCTCGAGGAAAGAATACGCGGCATGCGGCTCGTGCAGGAATTCCTGCGGGAGAAGACCGAAGCCAGGCGCCACGTGGGCGTGTCGCGACCGTGGATCAGGAGCAACCTCGCCCTCTCGCTCACCGGCGCCGGTCAGGTTTCGCTCGCCGATTTCATGACCACGGGCGCCCTCATCGTGGTCTTTCTCCTGGGAGGGCACCGGGTCCTCGCCGGGACGTTGAGCCTGGGAACGCTGGTCGCCTTCTTCACCCTGTCGGGCCGGCTCCACCGGCCGCTCTCCGGGCTCGTCGACGTCAACGTCGACCTGCAGATCGCGCGGGCTTCCCTGGGGAGGATCTACGATCTCCTCGATACGCCGCCCTCGATCCGTGAGGCGGAGCATGCGACGAGCCCTCCTTCCATCGAGGGCGCCGTGCACCTCGCGGGGGTGTCGGCGCGCTTCGAAAACGGGGCCCAGGCTCTCTCCTCGGTCGACCTCACCATCGCTCCGGGCGAAGTGGTGGCCCTGGTCGGTCCGTCGGGCGGCGGCAAGTCGACCCTGGCCGCGCTCCTGGTCCGGGCCCTCGATCCGACCCAGGGGGTGGTGCAGATCGACGGCCACGATCTCCGGCGGTGGAAGCTCGGGGACCTCCGCCGCGCGGTAGGCCTCGTTCCCCAGGAGACCCAGCTCTTCCACGACACCCTGGGCGCCAACCTGCGGATGGCCCGGCCGCGCGCCACCGACGCCGAGCTGGACGAGGTACTGCGAAGAATGGAGCTCGGGGAGCTGCTGGCAAGTCTTCCCGACGGGCTCGATTCCCTGGCGGGCGAGCAGGGACTGCGGCTATCCGGCGGCGAGAGGCAGAGGCTCGCCCTGGCACGCGCCCTCCTCAAGAAGCCCCGGATCCACATCCTCGACGAGGCCACCTCGGCCCTCGACGTGCGCACCGAAAGACGCGTCCTCGAGCAGTTCCTCGAGAGCACACGCGGAGCGACGGTGATCCTCATCGCCCACCGGCTCTCCACGGTGGCGGGAGTCGATCGCATCTTCGTGCTCTCGGAGGGGCGGATCGTGGAGTCGGGCCGGCACGAGGAGCTGCTGGAGGCGGGCGGGCTCTACGCCGAGCTGTGGAGGGAGCAGGAGCGAAAGAGGTGATCTCCCGGGTCGTGACCGAGGAGAGGAGAGACAACGATGAGCAGGTCCTTTGGCAAGTTCCGACGCGCGATCTCGACACTGGGTATGACCGTCATCCTGACGGGCTGTGCGGCTGTCGACCTCACAGGTCGGACGGCTGGTTTCGTGGACGCACGCGGCGTCCACACCTACTACGAGACCCATGGGAAGGGCCCGCCGCTCATGCTCCTGCACGGCGCAGCCATGGTTGCGGAGGGCTGGCGTCCGCAGATCGAAGCGCTCGCTCACCATTTCACCGTGTACGTACCGGAGCGGCGGGGCGTGGGCCGCACCGCAGACGTCGAGGGTGAATGGTCCTATTCCAGCATGGCGGCCGACACCGCCGCCTTCATGGACGCCTTGAAGATACGAGCCGCCTCCGTGGTCGGATGGAGCGATGGCGGTAACATCGCCTTGATCCTCGCATCCTCGCGTCCCGATCTTGTCGACCAGCTCGTCGTGAGCGGTGCGAATCTCGATCCGGAGGGTCTGGGAGCGTTCAAGGACGATGTCGCCGGCCTCACGCCGGATGAACTTCTCGTCAGTGTGCCACCGCCGGTCGCAGCGTGGCTCGAGATCCAGCGGCGCGTTTCCCCTGATCGCGGTCAACATCTGGTCCGGTCGTTCGCGAAGATGCAGCGGATGTGGCTGAACTTCGACATTACCCCGTCTCAACTGGCCCGGATATCCGCTCGTACCCTTGTCATGGCTGGCGACCGGGACGTGATCCCTGTGTCTCACACGATGGAGATCTGGTCATCCATTGACGGTGCGCAGCTTTGCATCGCGCCTGGCGCTACTCACTTCTGGCTCGAGGAAAAGCCTCGGCTTGCGAACCGCATGATCCTCGACTTTCTGCTTGCCAGGCGCGATGGCCCTGGCAACAGGTGAGCGGGGGAAATCCATGGCCGGCGCCGTAGACCTCTGGTACGATCGGTCCACGCCAACCACCCCATGCGAAGGAAAGCAACCATGCGTTCGCCTCTGCAGGGGCCCATTCCGCACCCCCACGTCACCCCGCATCCATCCGTCGTCGATCGCACGGCGGCACGACGTGGCCTGGTCGAGATCCTGATGAGAACCGCTCTTCCGCTGGCTCTTGCCGGGATGACTCCGAGCATGGTCCCCTCTCCCGCTCGGGGCCAGTGTCCGCAGCAAGAGACCGTGAAGCTCGCGGCGGCCGACGGGGTGGCCTACGACTGGTTCGGCCGCTCGGTTTCCATCTGGGGCGATGTGGCCATCGTTGGAGCAACCGGCGACTCCGACAGCGGAAGCTCCTCTGGCTCGGCCTACGTCTTCCGCCGAAACGGCCTGTCCTGGACGGAAGAGCAGAAGCTGACCGCTTCGGACGGCACTCGTGGGGACAAGTTCGGCATCTCCGTTTCGGTGTGCGGCGACATGATCATCGTGGGCGCTCACCTCGACGACGTCGGCGGTCAGGACCGCGGCTCGGCGTATGTGTATCGCTGGAATGGCATGGCCTGGGAAGAGAAGCAGAAGCTCCTTTCCTCGGACGGCGCCCCCGGCGACTTCTTCGGGAGGTCCGTTTCCATCAACGGTGACGTGGCCGTCGTGGGAGCCCATGTGAACGCGGACAACGGCGCCATCTCCGGGTCCGCCTACGTCTTTCGCTGGAACGGCGTCGCCTGGATGGAGGAGCAGAAGCTTCTTCCGCCAGACAACGCGGCTCGCGACGGCTTCGGCTACTCCGTCTCGACCAGTGGCCGCACGGCCGTCGTGGGTGCCTACGGCGACGATGACAACGGGCTGGACTCGGGTTCCGCCTACGTCTTCCAGTGGAACGGCATCTCGTGGGTGCAGCAGGAGAAGCTCCTTGCCAGCGATGGCGCTGACCATGACTCCTTTGGCGACTCCGTCTGCATCCAGGGAGACACGATCCTGGTGGGCGCTCCTCAGGACTACCAGAGCGAAGAACTGGGCGCGGTCTATGTGTTCCGCCGCAGCGGCATCGCCTGGGTAGAGGAGCAGAAGATCCCGGCACCCGATGACGCGGGCGGCGACCTGTTCGGATTCTCCGTCTCCATCAGCGACGAGACCGCCATCGTGGGCGCGCTCCGTGGCGACGATGGCGGCGAGAACTCCGGATCGGCCCATGCCTACCGCAGGAATGGAACTTCCTGGGTCTACGAGCGAAGTCTTCTGGCCTCCGACGGCGGTGCGACTCACCAGCTCGGCTCATCCGTCGCCATCTGCGGAGATGTGGCCATCGTGGGCGCACGGTTTGGTGATGCCAACGAGGAACGCAGTGGCTCCGCCTACATCTACTCCGGAGTCTCGAAGCCGGGCTGCGCCTCGGGAACCGTGAACCTTGGCGCAGGACCCGTGACTGACCTACTCCTGGTCAACGGTCTCGACGGCGGTCTCCTCCGGACGGTCACGATCGGGATCGGAGATCCCATCGCGTTCTCCCTGGCCGCCGCGCCTGCCGGACCCGACCCGGGCAACTATCTCCTCTGGGTCTGGCACGGCCCTCCTTCGAATTGCACCGAGCTTGTCGTGGCCGGCCAGACCGTCGGCTGCACGATCAACCCCGCCCCTCTCCAACCGGGCCTGCAGCCACAACCGGCCCATTGCCTGCTCGCAAGAGGGGTCAATGCCTCGGCCTGTGGTGACGCCCGGGTACGACGCGGCCCCACTACCGTCCCGTGGATGCTCAAGCATCGTGGACTCTCCCGGCCAGCCGTCTTCTCGATCCAGGGAATCGTTCAGGACAGAGGCGCCGCAAACACGCGCATCGTGAGCGTCACCAATGCCATGGTGCTGATGGTGGAGTAGACGACCGGAAGCGGTACCGGTGGTCGGAGCCGGATACGGTACCCGTGACAGATACGGATACGGAACGGAACCGGATACATGTCGGAGCCAGCCGCCGGGGCCACCGGGGGAGGTCGCGACGAACGCCCCAGACACTCCAGGATGGCAACGATCGCCTCCGGCTTCGTGATCAGGGCGATGACTGACCTCCTTTCTCCGCAGAAGGGACAGCTCAGCACGTCGATCAGGAACACCCTCTTCAGAAGCTCGGCCCAGCTCGAGCGGCGCCGGGAGCACAGGCTCCTTTGTTGCTCCGGATCCTCTTTCTCGACATCCTCGTCCTCACCTCTCCCGATCGGCTTTCTCTTCTCCGACTCCTTCCCCGGGACGATCCTCGACCTGAGGGACGAATTCGGGGCCAGGACACCCGAGTAGACCACAAGGTGAGAACGCGGAGGAGGAACGAGCACCGTTAGCCTCGAGAGGAAGGTCAGGGGATCGAAGACCACTCCCGTCGAGCCGTCATGGAAATGAGGATTCAGGTTCCCCGAAGCGCTGCGTGAACGCCACCGCTCCCGAGTGACCGTCCGGGATCCCCCGTCTCCGGGCACCGGAGCGGATCCAGGTGAGCAGGGTCCGGATGAAGACGGCCCGTACCTCGCGGCAAAGATCGCGGTCGAAGGCGACGATGTAACGGATCCGGAACGGGAGAGTGAGCACCGAGGGCGGCTGGCGACCAAGGGCAAGAGCCCCCATCTGGTGGCCGTGGAAGGACGTCTTCCCTCACTTCCCGGTGGGTCGATGGGGCTGCGGAGCCCGCCCGCAAGCGTGGCCGGCTATCGGGGCATCGACTCACGGATGATCTTCAGTGCCTCGTGCCGTGGAATGTTCAGCTCGCGAATACGCCCCTCACCGTCCACAAGAATGTACGAAGGCCAGCTATCCACGAGGAAGGCCTCGACGAGCGCCTCGGACGACTCCGCTTGGAGCCAGTGTAGACCCTCGCTCTTGATGATCTTCCGCGCCTCGTCGCGATCGCGGTTGTGAAGGCTCACTATCGTTAGCTTGTTCTTCAGCTCGTCCGCCACGTGCCTGAGTTCGGGTAGGGCTTGAATGCAGCCGGCACACCAGTGGCCCCAGAAATCTATCAGGAGAAATTTTCCGGGCACGATCAGAGACTTGAGAAACACCGACTCGCCATCGAGCAGTCCGAGCTCGAATTCGGGCAGCAGCGAGCCGTTCTTCAGCCGGGTGTAAGGCTTGTCTGAGGGCACAATGCGGATGAAGCCTCCATCGGGATCGACCTCGAGGACTTCGAATGTCTGGTCGCCGACCTGGACAAGAGTCTCGTCGCCGAGGTAGCTAAGCTAGCGCCGCCGCTCCGACTCGTGGGGAGAAACTCACCTTCGAATTCGCCGATCAAGACCAGATCCTCCCCACGATCGGCGTAGCTCCCGTTGCAGTTCCGGTCGTAGACGCCGATTTGAAACGATCGCTCTCCGACGCGAACGCTGGACGAGCGGACGTTGAGTCGCTGATCTCCAAACCAATGGCCAGGTAGTGTCGGCACACCGCCCATGCGTGCGGTGTAGCCTCCCATCATGAGCAAGTACTGGTCCAATACCTCGGGGTGCTCTTTCACCATCGGGTCGTTGCGAAAAAAGCTGAGTCGCACCGTGAAGGTCTGCTTTGGACTTGCCGCCCGAAGCGTGATCAGGAAGTTGTCACTCTCGCCTTCACGCTCAACCGCAGGAGCATCATCGGTCAGGTCGAGGTTGTTGTTCAGGTCGACGAAGAAGCGGGGCGCGGACCCTTCATAGTGGTCCACGAGAAAGAGGATCTCCCGGTCGATCGCTCCGTTCGGTTGACCGGTGAAGTACACGAATCCGTAGGCCACTTCGACATCCAGATCGAGTGAGGGAGCCACGATGGCGAGTTGCTTGCCTTCATGCATGATCTTGGTATCGCCGCCGTATTCGTACAACGGGAGAAAGCCGTGGCTCACCGAGTCCATTTTCTTCTCGAAGTGGAGCGGGATGGTGATCGCTTCCTGCGCGAGCACGATCGGCGACAAGACGAGCAGGGGCAGGATGAGTACGAGTGGTTGCATGATCGGATTTCCCTGGAAAACGTGAGTATGGGCAAGCCACGCCCGGACGCCTGAGGATAGCGGATAGGAACTCCAAAGCCGCTTTTCCTCCAAATCCGATGATATCCGATTCATCATCCGGAACCCAGATGGGTCGTGGCGGCGCGCACCACCGCGGTCTTGCCGACTCCCGGAGGCCCCGAGAGAAGGATAGGTGGCATCCTCGAACCCCGGCAAGCCCACCTCCGGGGGGGGGTGACGCTCAGGGGTGACGGCAGGGGCGGGATCTCTTTCCCGGAGCCGAAGCGCGGATATCTCCGGTTCGGATTGATAGGGCGGCTCCCCTCCATCCACTATACGGCAGTGCCACGCCATGGGTGGGAACCTGAAAGGACCGCCATGACCTCGAGAAACCCCGCCGAGGGAGCCGCTCGGGCCGCCCGGACGGCAGTCTTCCTTGCCCTGGTCACCATCGCCTTCGCACACTCCGATCGAGTGGCCGCTCACGAGAGCGCTGCCCCCTTCGACGCTCCGCTCGTCGTCCTCCCCCGGCTCCACGTATTCCGGTACACGGGAGACGTCGATGGGGACGCCTACCCGGACGCGCTGGCGACGTGGGGGCACGATTCCCAGGTGACGGTGATCGTGCTGAGCAACGACGGGCAAGGCGGGTTCTTCGAGAGGTGTCGCGCGAGCTTCCCCCGGCGCCCGCAGGGTGTGTTCACCTTCACCGCAGGAGACCTCGACGGCGATGGCCTCCTCGACTGGGCGGTAGGGGTTCCCGATCGCCGGGGCGAGAAGAGCACGGTGAGCCTGTACCTGAACCGGGGTGACGGCGTCTGCAGCCTCTGGCGCGAGTACGACGAGGACCCCCACCTCGCCCTTCTCATCGACGACCTGGACGGCGACGGGCCCGGGGAGATCATCTCCTGCTCCCGCTCGACGCAGGGCTGCACGCTGCGGATCCGCCGCAACGTCGGAGTGGACGAGCCCTTCCGGATCCTCGAGGCGCAGACCGCCGACCTCGCGGAGGCTCACCTCACGGCGGGCGAGGTGACGGGTGACGGCATCCGCGACATCCTCCTCGGAGCCATCGGAGGGGTCAGGGTCTTCGCCGTGGGTGAGTCCTCGATCACCCAGGGGGAGACCTTTGCCTACGGGACACAGGCGACGAGCGGGGACGTGGATGGAGACGGCGACACGGATGTCCTTCTCCACTCGTCCCGGGACAGCTACCGGGTCGCGCGGCGCGTCGGCCCGGCGACCTTCGACCTGGAGCCGCCCAGATCGGGAGGGCCGGTGACGAACCTCGTCGACGTGGATGGCGACGGAGATCTCGACGGGGTCGGCTCCGGTGATTTCGGCACGTTCCTCGTCTCGCACAACCTCGGAGGCGGCGAGTTCACGAGGGCGTTCTCGTTTCCCGGACTCGAATCCGACGGGATCGCGGGAGCGATCGACGTGGATCTCGACGGGGATGTCGATCTCGTGGGCGGGCGGTGCGTCTACTATGCCCGCGGCCCCCTCCACTCCGACCCCTATCTCCGCTTCCAGGAACCGAGCTGGGAGCGTCCGGCACTCGTCGACTACGACGGCGACGGAGACCCGGATCTCATGCACTACCTCGATACGATCCTCACGAACGACGGGACGGGCGCCTTCCGCCCGGGGGGCGAGGTGTTGCCGGCGCCTCCGGCGGGAACGACGTTCGGCCGGGGAGTGACCGCCGGCGACTTCGACGGCGATGGCGACCTCGATCTCCTCACCGAGCAATGGCAGGACCAGGTCTTCCTGACGATGCGTCTCCTCACGAACACGGGAGGGGGAAGTTTCGTGGACGCGGGAGCGGCGGGTCCTCCCGGAGTGCGATTCGGGTATCTGGCCGAGGCCCATGTCGTCGACATCGACGGGGATGGCGACGCCGATCTTCTCGCGAAGCCTCCGGGATGGTCGGGCCGCATCTACCTGAACGATGGGTCGGGGTTCTTCCCGGACAGCCTCGAGCTCGAGCGGGACGAGATCGGAGAGGGTGCCGAGGACCTCGACGGAGACGGCATCACGGATCTGGTCGTCGGAGGGCTCTATTCTCCGATGTCGCTCCGGCGGGGGCTCGGAGGCGGGACGTTCGCGCCCGCGGAGCGCCTGCCGGCCACCCTCGCGGAGGAGGGGCGTCTCGAGATCGCCGATTTCGACGGCAACGGTACACTCGACCTCGCAGGCTTCAGTCACGAGGGCTCCTTCTCCCTCCTGCTGAACGACGGCACCGGCACGTTCACCCGGTACCCGGTCCCGGGCGTCGCCAACTACTGGGATCTGCTGCAGGTGGGAACCGTGATGGCCGACGTCAACGGTGATGGCAACCAGGATCTGGTGATCTTCCCCGCGGGCTCGACCCGGAACACCGTCCAGATCCTCCTGGGCGCGGGACCGGGTCTCGGATTCACCGAGGGACCGATCCAGATGATCAAGATCGCCAGGGGCGCCGACATCGACGGCGACGGCGACGTGGATCTGGTCAACAACGACGGGATCGTGCGGAATCACCTGATCGACGGCCCGTCCGCCGGAATGCGCATCCAGTTCCGCAGTGGCCTTCCGGGAACGGGTGGCATGACACCGGTGCTGGGAGCCACGGGTCCCTTCCGGCCGGGGTCGCAGATCACCCTGCACGTGCGCCGCGGCAGAGGCGCCGGGAAGGTGTGGATTCTCGCGGGCAGGACGGTGACCACCGTGCCCTGGAGCGGAGGCACGATCTACACCGATCCGATCCGGACCATCGAGGGTGTCCTCGCGGGTCCCCGGGGCATGGCCGGCGCCGGCTCTCTCGACGTCCCGGCGGGAGTGGTTCCCGCGTCCCACGCGGGCGCCGCGTTCACGGTGCAGGCCGTGATCCGCGACCCCCGTGCCGTGCAGGGCTATTCGATGACGCAGGCCTTGCGGATCACCATCGGAGAATAGCCTCCCACCACCGTTCGAGGAGAGTCGGCGTCGAGGTGACCAGGGGCGATGCGACGTCCCTCACCGGAACCTCAACCCCCGTCCCGTCCCTCCGGGACATCCGACCCCTCGTGGCCGAGATCCAGCACGAGCCGGGAGATCTCCGCCACCAGCTCCAGGCGGCCGGGGACGTCCTCGAGGTTCGTGAGGATCGCCACCGCGAATCCCCGCTCGGGGAGAAGGTACAGCATGCCGCTGACCCCGGGCGTTCCGCCGCCATGAAACATCTCCCGCTCGCCGTACCAGAGATCGCCCGGGGCAAAGACCGCCCAGCCGAGACCGTAGGAGATCACCTCGCCCCCGGGGAGGACGGTCGGCGTGCGCATCCTCTCGAGGGTCACCTCGCTGACGAGGCGGTGTGCCATCACCGCGATCGCGAAGCGCGCCAGATCCTCCACGGTCGTGATGAAGCCGCCCGCGGGGAGCTTGCTGCTCATGTCGACCTTGCGGGAGTTGTGCAACGTCCCCTCGGGGGTGCGGAGGTACCCGGCGGCCCGGTGCGGGATGATCGCCGAGGGATCGTCATCTCTCGTGTCTTGCATGCCAGCGGCGGCGAAGATGTGCTCCCGCATGTAGTCGAGATAGCTCCGGCCGGTCACGCCCTCGATGACGCCGCCGAGAACGTCGTAGCCAAACGTGCTGTAATGGTGACGCGTCCCGGGCTCGAAATCGAGCGGGTCGTCCTGGAAGATCTGCAGCGCCTCGACCACGCTGTCGTAATGGCGGGTGTTGAAGATCTCCTCGTCGTTTCGCGGCCCTCCGTAGTGTCGAATGCCGCTGGTGTGCTGGAGGAGATTCCGGGTCGTGATCGGCCAGCGCTTCCGGGGAAATGTGGGGCAGTACCTTTGGACCGGCACGTCCAGGTCGAGCCTTCCCTCCTCGACCAGCTGCAGGATCGCGGTCGCGGTCATGGGCTTTCCGATGGACGCCGTCCGATAGGCGGTGTGAGGCGTGGCCGGCACGAAGTTCTCGAGATCGGCCAGGCCGTAGCCACGGGACCACGCCAGCTCTCCTTCCACCACCACGGCGATGGAGAGGCCAGGAATGCCCGCCGCGGACATCTTCCCCGACACGAGCTTCTCGATGGCCCCGGCCCTGTCCTCCGGAAGGGTGGCGGTGGCCGCGTGGCTCACGAGGAGAAGCGCGCCGATCGCGAAGAGGTGCGTCCGAAGCACGGGAAAGAGTCTCATGGCTGCCTCCTGCCTCCCACGATCTCGAGCGTATTCACCCGCTCACCGCCACAGACCGGCGAACCTCGGAGCCCCGTCGACCTCGTAGGCGGTGAGGGCGCGGAGGAAACGACCGCGGGGCCGCGTACTCCCACTGCGCCTCGGTGGGGAGCGCGAGCCCCGCCCGCCGGACCACGCCCTGACACTGACCTGCCCCCACCAGTGATACCACTTGCCATGTGAGTGTCGCCGGCACAGGGGCCCTCTGCCGACGTCCGTAGGACCGAAGTCAGGAGCCCAGCAGATCGCCTCCGGGGCCGGCGGACGATACCCCAGCGAGCTGTGAGGCCTCTTCGTGTTGTACTCCACCCGCCACCTCTCCAGCAAGACCTTGGCTTCCAGGAGGCGCAGACAGCTTCGTGCGAGCAACGGCGGCCGGCCATTCACCGCTCGCTCCGGGCTTGTTCGCTGGCCCTGGTCCTGCCGCTGTTCCCTGGTCGCCTTGACCCTACTCCTGAGGGAATCCAGCCGGCTCATGGCGATGCGCTACGTCGAACGACGCCCTCTTCACGCGAATCGACCCATCCGGTAGCCTGTCCGCTGGCTCTCATGAATAATCAGCTCGGGTCCTTGGGTGAAGGAGGCCAGGAATGAGGAAGCCGTCTCCCGCCGTAGTCTCTATGACCAGGCGAGGGGCGCTGGAGGCCATCGACGAGAGCATGCGTGCACCGTTCAATAACGCGCAACGCTATTCGAGGTTGTGTGTCGCGGCGATGCCGAGTACGCCAACCGGATTCAATTGGCGATGAGTAAGGTAGTTTGGGGGACATGATGAAAAGAAAAAGGAACAAGGAGATGGGACCTCCCCATCGCCGCACGACGTCGGCGGATGCGCTGGTGGTCTTCGGCGTGACCGGCGACCTTGCCCACAAGATGATCCTTCCGGCGCTCTACGCCATGGCCAAACGCGGGGTCCTCAGGGTGCCGGTGGTGGGCGTCGCCGCCCCGAAGTGGAGCTTGGCGCAACTGCGCAAACAGACGACGGCCAGCATCAAGCAAGCCGGCAAGATCGATGACCGGGACGCCCTCGACCATCTTCTATCCCTGCTCCAGTATGTGGGCGGAGATTATGAGGACCCAAGTACGTTCAAAGCACTGAACCAGGCGTTGGGTAATGCCCGGCGCCCGGCCCATTACCTTGCCATTCCCCCCGCGCTGTTCGCGACGGTTATCAAAGGGCTCGGTGTGGCGGGCCTGGCCGATCAGGCGCGCGTCATCGTGGAAAAACCGTTCGGACGCGACCTGGCATCGGCGCGGGAACTCAACCGTATCGCGCTGTCGGTGTTCCCGGAAGATTCGATCTTCCGCATCGATCACTTCCTCGGGAAGGAGGCGATCATGAATATTCTCTATTTCCGCTTCGCAAATTCGTTCCTCGAGCCGATCTGGAACCGCAACTGCATAGCCAGCGTGCAGATCACGTTGTCTGAGGATTTCGGCGTGAAGGGTCGCGGCGCGTTTTACGAAAGCGCTGGCTGTCTGCGCGACGTCATCCAAAACCATTTGTTCCAGATTGTCGCGCTGCTGGCCATGGAGCCGCCGGCCTATCAGGGCTTTGGCGCCGTCCACAGCGAGAAAGCCAAGGTGTTCCAGGCTATGCGCCCCCTGCGGCCGGACGACGTGGTGCGCGGCCAGTACGCCGGCTACCGGAAAGAGCCGGGCGTGGCGAAGGGATCGGACGTCGAGACGTTCTGCGCCCTGCGGCTGTTCATCGACTCGTGGCGCTGGGAGGGGGTACCGTGGTACCTGCGTTCCGGCAAATGCTTGGCTACGTCAGCAGCGGAGGTCCTGGTGGAATTAAAGCCGCCACCGCAGAGGCTGTTTGACGATTCAACACCGGTGGACGGGCGGTCCAATTATCTGCGCTTCCGGATCTCCCCCAACTCCGCCGTCGCCCTCGCTGCGCGCGTCAAGCGCCCAGGCAAAGAGTTCATCGGCGACCAGCGCGAGCTCTACCTGCTGGAAGAACAGTCCGGAAAGGACGCACCCTACGCGCGACTGTTGACTGACGCGATGGCCGGCGATGGCGCGCTTTTCACCCGTGAGGATGCGGTGGAGGCCGCCTGGGCGGTGGTTGATCCGATCATTGATACGCCCCAGCGCGTGCATCCCTACAAACCCGGCGGCTGGGGGCCGAAACAGGCGGACGCACTCATGGCGGCAGACGGAAGCTGGCACAACCCCAAGGTGCTGAAGGCGGCAAAATGACCGTGGCAAGCGAGGTGGCGTTACTGCCGGATGTGGACAATACGTTGCTCGACAAGGACCGTGTTGCCGTGGATCCCGGGGCGCGCCTGCCGCAGGCGTTCGGCGCACCGGAACGCGAAAGTGTCCTTGCCGTGAAACGGGTCGTCGCCCTGACCGAACGGGATCTGGATGCGGCAGCCCGCGCGGGGAGCGTCAGACAGGAGACTCGATGGTAGTCGTCATCACACTCTCCCCGCGGGACTACGACGCGGTTCTGTTCGATCTTGATGGGGTGCTGACCAGGACGGCGAGCGTACATGCCTTAGCCTGGAAGAAACTGTTCAACCGTTTTCTCGAGCAGCGCGCCACTCTGGCAGGCGATTCGTTCGTCTTTTTTGATCTCGACGCCGATTACCCGCGCTACGTCGACGGCAAGCCGCGTTACGACCGGACAACGGATTGAAGATCTCCGGCACTATTGATCTTTCGTTGCAGGCTCGCCGTGGTGTCACTCATCACTCCTCCGGGTGTTTTGACCCAGGTGGAGGCGGGTCAGTCCTGTGACTCTTTTGATCGCGCAGCCGCCCGATGGTGCTCGCAATCCTTCTGCTCAATTTTCCCGCGGCGCCGTCGACGGCTTGGTCCAAGGTCGCGGCCCAATGAGTGACTGCGATGGGCTGGCGACCTTCGAGGCGGGCTTCCATCATGCAGCGCATGTTGTCATTGCCGCCCTTCTTGTCGCTGTTCTCATCGCTCAGGTGGACCTCCACTCGCGTGATGTGATCGCTGAGTCGGTTCAGAGCACTCTCCACCACGCCGCTGAACTGAGCGGCCAGCGCCTCGTGACCTTCGATGTTGCGGTCGGTATTGACTTGGACCTGCATGGTTTTCCTCCGTGACTGTTGTCGGCTCAATAGCGGTACTGTAGCGTTCACGAAACTATGTCCGGTTTCTCGACCAGGAGAGGCTCACCGCCTCGGGTCAATCCGAGCACCTCGAAGCTCGCCACCGAGACGAGCATCGCCATGCGCTCCTTTCGTCGTCGAGCACGGCCCTTGATCTTGCTGAGCCGCACCGCCGCCAGGGCCCGGCGCACGGTCCGGTACACATCCTCCCGCCGCACCCGATCGTACCACGACCTCCGTCTCCTCATCACAGACCCGAGCCGTCCGGTAGCCAAGGCTCGGGCGGAGCCGGCACTCGTCCAGCCGGTGCCGTGATGCCGCCAAGAGGACCGCCGCCACCTCCGGGCTCGCGTACCCGTGGCTGGACCAGAAGCCCCGCCAGCATACCCGAAAGCGCCGCCCACCGTTTGCGGGTGGTGGGCCCGGGTCTCCCGAAGGGGCGTCGCAGGCCCCGACGGCGGGACAAGCCGCCGCGCCGTTTCGAGCGGGCTCGGCACCCAGGTGCATCGCGCGCCGCAGGTCGTCGCGTGAAAGGCGAAGATGACCGGCCGGTCGCGCGTGAAGAGCGCGTCGAAGGCCTCATCGCTCAAGCCGTGCGGGTGCTCAGACTGGGGTTGCAGCTTCATCAGGTCGACCACGTTGACCACCCTGACCTTCAGCTCAGGGAGGTGCTCGCGCAAAATGGAGACCGCGGCGAGCGTCTCGAGCGTGGGCACGTCGCCACAGCAGGCCATCACCACGTCGGGCGCGCTGCCCTGGTCGTTGCTGGCCCACTACCAGATGCCGGCCCCGTCAGCGCAGTGCTTCGCGGCCGCCTCCATGGTCAGCCACTGGGGCGCGGGGTGTTTGCCTGCGATCACCACGTTGACGTAGTGGCGGCTGCGCAGGCAGTGGTCCACCACCGAGAGCAGGCAGTTGGCGTCGGGCGGCAGGTAGACCCGCACCACGTCGGCCTTCTTGTTCACCACGTGGTCGATGAAACCCGGGTCCTGGTGGGTGAAGCCGTTGTGATCCTGCCGCCACACGTGGGAGGCCAACAGGTAGTTGAGCGAGGCGATCTTCCGCCGCCAGGGCAACCTCGCGGTGACCTTCAGCCACTTCGCGTGCTGGTTGAACATCGAGTCGATGATGTGGATGAACGCCTCGTAACAATTGAACAGGCCGTGGCGGCCGGTGAGCAGGTAGCCCTCGAGCCAGCCTTCGCATTGGTGCTCGCTCAACATCGAGTCCAGCACCCGGCCGCTGGGCGCGAGGAACTCGTCGCCGGGCGCGGTCGCCGCGTCCCACTGACGCGGGGTGGCCTGGAAGAGCGCCTCCAGGCCGTTGGACATCGTCTCGTCGGGCCCGAACACCCGGAAGTTGCGCTGCGCGTCGTTCAGCTTCGCCACGTCGCGCAAGAACGGCCCGAGTACGTGCGTGTCGCCGATACCGGGCGCTCCGGGTGAGGACACCTCGGCCGCGTAGGCGCGGAAGTCGGGCAGCTGCAGATCGCGCAGCAGCAGGCCTCCGTTGGCGTGCGGGTTGGCGCCCATGCGACGCAGCCCCTTCGGTGCGAGCTCCGCCAGCTCGGCCCTCAGGCTTCCTTTCGCGTCGAAGTGCTCGCGGGGCCGGTAGCTCTCGAGCCACTGCTCGAGCAGCGCCAGGTGCTCGGGCGGCGCGGCGGGCGAGACCGCGATGGGCACCTGGTGCGCCCGGAAGGTGCCTTCGATCTTCCGCCCATCGACCACCTTCGGCCCGGTCCAACCCTTGGGCGACTTGAGGACGATCATCGGCCAGCGCGGACGGGTCGTCTGGCCGCCGGAGCGCGCGTCTTGCTGGATCGACTTGATCCGCGAGATCGCGGCGTCGAGCGCCGTGGCCATCGCTTCGTGCATCAGCGCGGGCTCGTCGCCTTCGACGTACGCGGGCTCCCAGCCGTAGCCGCGCAGCAGCTGGTCCAATTCTTCGCGGCCGATGCGCGCGAGGATGGTTGGGTTCGCGATCTTGTAGCCGTTGCGGTGGAGGATCGGCAGCACCGCGCCATCGCCGACCGGGTCGAGGAACTTGTTGGAGTGCTAGACTAGGCCGTGGCCAGCGGCCCCGTCTCTGCCTCGCCGTCGCCGATGACGCAGGCCACGATGAGGTCGGGCTTGTCGAACACCGCGCCGAACGAGTGGCTCAGCGAGTAGCCCAGCTCGCCTCCTTCGTGGATCGAGCCCGGGCACTCGGGCGAGGCGTGGCTGGGAATGCCGCCGGGGAACGAGAACTGGAGGAACAGCTTCTGCAACCCTGCCTCGTCCTGGCTGATGTGTGGGTAGATCTCGCTGTAGCTGCCCTCGAGGTAAGGTGTTGGCCACCACGGCCGGCCCGCCGTGCCCGGGCCCAGAGACGTAGATCATGTCGAGGTCGAACTTGTTGATGACGCGGTTGAGGTGCACGTAGATGAAGTTCGCCCGGGCGTGGTGCCCCAGTGGCCCAGCAGCATGTGCTCGATGTCTGAGAGCGCCAGCGGCCGCCTCAGCAGCGGGTTGTCGAAGAGATAGATCTGGCCGACCGACAGGTAGTTGGTGGCTCGCCAGTACGCGTCCATCTTGCGAAGCAGCTCAGGCGAAAGCGTCAGCGTTCTCATCGGGCGGCCCTCACGATCCGCTTCCGAATCGACTGCAGCTCGTCGCGCCGTTTCGCGCTGGGCTTCGGGTAGCTCATCTTCAGGCCCCTGAAGACGTCGAGGATGATTTCCGCGACGATCAGCCGGGCGCTCTCCTTGTCGTCCGCAGGCACCACGTACCAGGGAGCGAGCCGGGTGCTGGTCGCGCCCAGGCACGCTTCATAGGCCTTCATGTAGTCCTTCCAGAACTTCCTCTCTTCGATGTCCGCGAGGCTGAACTTCCAGTTCTTGTCGGGGTCGTCGATGCGGTCCAGGAAGCGCTCGCTCTGCTCCTTCTCGGACAGGTGCAGGAAGATCTTGATCACCCGCGTCCCGTTGTTGTGGAGGTGATCCTCCAGGTTCACGATCGAGCGATACCGCTGCTTCCAGACCTCGCTCTCGTCGAGCAGCAGCTCGTCCGGCAAGCCCTGGGTGCGGAGGATCTCCGGGTGCACCCGGACGATCAGCACCTCTTCGTAATAGGAGCGGTTGAAGATGCCGATGCGGCCGCGCTCTGGGAGCGATCGCGTGGTGCGCCACAGGAAGTCGTGGTCGAGCTCCGTAGCGCTCGGGTGCTTGAAGCTGAAGACCTGGCAGCCCTGCGGGTTGACCCCAGACATCACGTGCCGAATGGCGCCGTCCTTCCCGGCGGCGTCCATCGCCTGGAAGATGACCAGCACTGCGTAGCGGTCAGATGCGTAGTGCAGACGTTGAAGGGTGCTGAGCTCTTCAACCTGCTCCTGGAGGCGCTTCTTGTAGTGCTTCTTCGACTTGTGAGGAGGCTTCACCAGCGTCGGCCACTTCTCGAGATCCACCTTCATCCCTGGTGGCACGCGGAACTCGTCGGGTTTGATCTTCATCGTTCCTTCTCCCCTGAGAGCGCTTCGAAACCAGAGACGACGTCGAACAGCTCCTCGTCGATGCTGCTCTGTCTCAGGCGCTGGAACTTCCGGTTCAGCCCTTCGAGCAGGTCGTCGATGTTCTTGTCGGCGCGCTGCATGGCCGCGAGGCGGCTCGCGTTCTCGCTGGCCAGGGACTCGGCGCAGGCACGAAAGAGCGAGATGAACAGGTACTCGCGAATGAGCGCGCGCAGCGCCGTCGCGGATTCGCCGAACACCTCGGGCAGGGTCTTGCCCGGCCAGGGGTTGGCCGCGCGCTCGGCCCGCCACGCGTCGTCCAGCGGAAGCAATCGCTGACTGACGGGCGCGTAGGCCCCTCCCGAGGTCGGCCGGTTGTAGAAGAGGTGAAGCTCGGCGACCTCGCCAGGCGGCTGGCTCGCTTCCGTGTCCACGAGAATGCGCCCCACCAGCGGGCTGATGGCCTTGACCGAGGTCGGCACCACGAGGAGCTGCTGCAGCGGCAGCCCTGCGTCCGTGAGCCGGGCAGAGACGCGCTCTCCCACCGCCCAGATCTGCGCCTTGCCGGGGAGCGCCGCGAGGCCCTTGAGCGCGTGCTCGACGATGACCTCGTTGAACTGACCGACCAGGCCCTGATCAGAGCCGAACACGACGGCGCCGATCACCGTGGCCTGCGGCCGTTGCGGCCCGGCGCCCGGTGGCGCTGCTGCGCGCTGCCGGAAGCACGCGCCGAGCCCGAGCTGCACGGTCCGATCGTAGTCGGCCAGGGCGCGCACCGATTCCTCGTACTGGCCCACGCTGGACGCTGCGAGGGCCTCCATCGTGCGGACGACGGACTGCAGCTCTCCGGCGCTGGCGATCTTGCGACGCAAGTTGGCCCGGGTGTCGCTCATGATTGGGGCTCCGGCTTCGGCTCGGCCGTGGCCTCGTTCTTCGACTTGGCTGGGTCCTCGGTCCTGGCTTTGTCGTCGGGCGCCGGCTTCGGCTGGAACGGTTCGAGCGCTCGTCGTGCGATCTCGCTGATCGCCTTGCGGTCCGCTTCACTCAATTCTGCGGCGGCGGCGAATCGGGCGACCAGTTCCTGGGGGATTTCTGCCGCTGTCGCTCGCACGACGCGCTCCGCGTCCTTCATCTGGCCAATGGGCACCAAGTCGAAGAGCTCCTCGGCCAGCGCGAGCAGCACGGTGATCTGCTCGGGCACGGCCACCGGCGAGAACTCGGGCTGCTTGAGGCAGGCGCGGATGCGGCGGCCATGCTCGATCGTCTTGCGCGTCTCTTCATCCAGCCGGGCTCCGAACCGGGCGAAGGACTCGAGCTCCTCGAACTGTGCGTAGGCGAGCTTGAGGTCGCCCGTCACGGCCCGGTAGGCCGCCCGCTGCGCCTTGCCGCCGACGCGGGAGACTGACTTGCCGACGTCGACCGCGGGCAGCACACCCAACTCGAACAGCGAGGGCGCGAGGTAGATCTGCCCATCGGTGATCGAGATCAGGTTCGTCGGAATGTAGGCAGAGATGTCCTGCGCTTCGGTCTCGATGATCGGCAAGGCGGTGAGCGAGCCACCGCCGAGGTCGTCGCGGAGCTGGGTGGCACGTTCGAGCAGGCGAGAGTGGATGTAGAAGATGTCGCCGGGGAAGGCCTCGCGGCCCGGGGGCCGGCGCAGCAGCAACGACAACTCGCGATAGGCGCGCGCGTGGTGCGTGAGATCGTCATAGACGATCAACACGTCGCGCCCAGCCTCCATGAAGTGCTCGGCGATGCTGGTCGCGGCGTAGGGCGCGATGAAGGCGAGCCCGGGCGGCTCATTGCCCTCGGTCACCACCACGACGGTGTATTCCATGGCGCCCTTCTCGCGCAGCGCCGCCACCGCCTTCGCCACGGCCGAGGCCCGCTGACCGATCGCGCAGTAGACGCACAGCACGTTCTGGCCGCGCTGATTGAGGATCGTGTCGATCGCGATCGCGGTCTTGCCCGTCTGTCGGTCGCCCAGGATCAGCTCGCGCTGCCCCCGCCCGATGGGAATGAGCGCGTCGATCACCTTGAGCCCGGTCTGGAGCGGAACCGTGACCGGCGCGCGATCCATGATCGCCGGCGCCGGACGCTCGATGGGCAGGCGCTCGCTGGAAGCCACGGGGCCATTTTTGTCGAGGGGGCGCCCGAGCGGGTCGATCACCCGGCCGATCAGGCCTTCGCCCACGGCCACGTCCATCACCCGGCCGGTGCGCTCGACCTCGTCGCCCGCGTGGAGGTGCCAGTATTCGCCGAGCAGCACCACGCCGATCTCGTCCTCGTCGACGTTGAACGCGATGCCGAACACACCGTTGGGAAACGTCACGAGCTCCTCGAAGCCGACGCCCTGCAGCCCGGAGACCCTGGCGATGCCCGTGGAGATCGCCGTGATGGTGCCCACCTCGCGCGGCACGAGGCTCGCCGTGAAGGCCTCGCGGCTCTGGCTGAGGCCTGCAAACGCCTCGTCAAAGACCTGCTGCAGGCTCGCGGGGGGGCTCAAGGGCTCTTCACCCCCGTGCTCGGATCCTCGGGCGGCGGCGCCGCCCTGGCATCGGCCGCAGGTTTCGGTTTGGCCGCGGCCGGCTCGTGGGTGTCCTTCAGCAGTTGGGCGACCTCCTTCTGAAGCGACGAGAGGTAGCCCGCGATGCTCCAGGCCAGCTTCTGCCCATCGGTGGAGAGCTCGACCCCGCTCACCAGGTCAGGCGCGGTCTCGAACCTGACACGGACCTCGGCCGAGAACGTCTCGTTGAGCGCATTCTGGATCGCGGCGCGCTGCTCAGCCGGCAGCTCGAAGGCGCTGCGGACCACCGCCGGGGCCGGCTGCGACTTCAGCGCCGCGCCCAGGCGCTCCTTCGCCTCCCCATTGAGCTCCCGCAGGCGGCGGGTGAAGACCTCGCCGACGCGCTCCTCGAGGCTCACGGTGGCGAGCTCGGTCAGCGCCTTGCGGGCGATGGCGAACACCTCCGCCTGCGTCTTGCGCACGATGGCCTGGTTGAGCTGCGTCGCCTCGTTTTCGAGCGTCTCCTGCCTCTTCGCGCTCAGGGCCTCGGCTGCCTTCCGCGCTTCCTCGAGGAGCCGGTGGCGCTCGGCCCTGGCCTCGGCTATCGCCTTGGCCATCAGCGCAGCGCGCTCCTTGTCGAACGACTCGTTCTTCTGCCGGAGGTCCTCGCGCTCCTTCCCTGCTTCCGCGATCCGCGCGTCGGCGTCCGCCAGCTCCGCGGCGATCCGCTTCTCCCGCGCGTCGATCGCCGCGAGGACGGGCTTGTAGAGAAAGAGCCTCATCAAGAGGACCAGGAGCCCGAAGTTGAGCACCTGCGCGCCGACGGTGAACCAATCGATGGGCACGGCTCACTTCCCCGCGGTCTGGGCGATGGCGTAGTTCCAGAAGGGATTGGCGAAGATGAGGATCATCGAGACGACGAAGCAGTAGATGGCCGTCGACTCGATCATCGCCAGGCCGACGAACAGCGTCCGCGTGATGGTCGATGACGCGTCGGGTTGCTGGGCGAGCGAGGTCAGGGCGGTTGCGACCGCCCGACCCTCTGCGAGTGCAGGGCCCATCGTCCCGAACCCGGTGGTGATTCCGGCGATGCAAATGGATGCGACCGCGATGACCGTCATGGTGTCCATGGGTTCGTCCTTGCTCTCTTCATCGTGTTCTCAAGTGGCAGGCGCCGCTGTGGCGTCTGCCTTTTGCTCTGGTTTGGGCCGGGGCTTGCGGGCCCGGGTCGCGGCCGCGATGTAGACCGCGGCCAGGATGCTGAAGATGTAGGCCTGCACCATGCCGGTCAGGAGCCCGAGCACCGTCATCACCGCGGGCAGCACGAACGGCATGATCGTGAGCAGGATGGAGACGATCATCGCGCCGCTCATCATGTTGCCGAAGAGACGCACGGCCAGCGCGAGGGTGCGAGAGAGCTCGCCGATGATGTTGAAGGGCAACATCACGAAGGTGGGCTCGATGTAGGTCCTGAGATAGCCGCCCACGCCCTGCTCCTTGATGCCGAACAAGGGCGCGGCCACGAATACGCACAGCGCCAACGCGGTCGTGGTCGAGAGAGAGCTCGTGGGCGGCTCGTAGCCGGGAATGATGGTGAAGACGCTGGCCGTCGCGACGAACAGGAAGAGCGTGCCCAGGAAGCCGAGGTACCGCTCAGGGTGGCTGAGCCCCATCTCCTCGATCTGCTTCTGAATGGTGGTGACGATGAGCTCCAGGAAGTTCTGCCACCGGGAGCGCTCCAGGCCCGTGGAGAGCTTGCGAGTGATGAGCTTCGAGCCGACTGTCAGCACGAGCATCAGCGCCCAGGTGAAGACGATGGTGGCGTTGAGCTTGACGAACCCCCACTGCAGGTAGATCAGCGCGTCTGGGCTAAGCCGCATGGCGCTCCCCCGCGGGCAGGGTCAGCCGGATCACGATCAGGCGCGCCACGATGAAGCCGAACAGGCAGGCCAGCAGGCGCTCCCAGCGCCCCCCGGCGACGAAGAAGAAGCCGGCGACGACGGCGCTCAACCGAAGCACCATGCTCGCGAGAACCCAGAGCGCAGGGTGCTCGGACGAGACGGTCTTGCGCACGGTCCACCACAGGCCCCCGAAGAAGCCGGCGCCGAGCAGCGCCCCCACGCCCCCCGCCAGGATCAGCCCCGGTAGTTCATTCATCGCCGCCCTCCTCGCGCATCGCCTTGTCTTCCTTCGTCACCCAGTGCCAGGCATTGAGACAACCGAGCGTCAGGCCCACCACCAACAGGGCCAGCGTCCACCCGTGCTTCCCCGGGTGTCTCTCGTCCAGCCAGTGGCCGAGGCCCGCCCCGAGCAGGGTGGGGATCACCACCGACCAGCCGATGAGGCCCATCATGCCGAGCCCAAACCAGACACCCTGTTTCGACTTGCGGGCCTTCAGCTTGCGCGCCGCCCTGCTGCCGATCTGGTCGGCGAGGGTCGATTTGGCCTTCACGGCCCTGGGCGGCTCTTCGTCACTCATGTTGGAACGCCGCGAAGCGCTGGAGAAAGCCCGCCTCCAACTTCGCCATCACGGCGCGGACGTTCTGCTCGTGCTCGTCGGCCGCCTCGAACTCCTGCTCCACCGCGTCGCGCAACCGCGAGAGGTCCGTCCCCAGGATCGCCCGGCGCACCGACACGAGCACCCGCGAGCCCACCTTGACGAGCACGCCCTCGTCCACGGCCAGGAAGACCTCGCCTTCCGCCTCGCTCTCGTAGGTCAGGAGGCCCGGCGTGAGCGCCGCCACGCAGTCGAGCCGGTGCGGCAGCAGGCCGAAAGATCCCTCGTGCGTCTCAGCCACGATGCGCGAGACGCCCGTCTTCTGTGCGAAGACCTGGAAGGGCAGCAGCACCTCAAGACGCATGAGCGGCATGCCGCACCTCCGGTTTCGCCGCGGGCTTCGCCCTGGCCTTCACTTCGCTGATCGCCCCGATCATGTAGAGGGCGCTCTCGGGGGAGTCCTTGAACTCGTCCCCGAGGATTCGCTCGCAGCCGTCCAGCGAGTCTTCGAGGCTGACGAGCTTCCCCTTGTGGCCGGTGAACTGTTCGGTCGTGAAGAAGGGCTGGGTGAGGAAGCGCTCCAGGCGGCGGGCCCGGGCGACCACCTTGCGGTCCTCGGGCGAAAGCTGCTCGAGGCCCAGCATGGCGATGATGTCCTTGAGCTCGGCGTATTGCGCGAGCGTCTGGCGGATCTTCTGGGCCAGGCCGTAGTGCCGTTCACCCACGATGCCCGGCGTGGCCATCTTGGAGCTGGACTGCAGCGGGTCGATCGCCGGGAACAGCCCCTCGCTGGCCCGCTTGCGCGAGAGCACGATGGACGCAGAGAGATGGGAGAACGTGTGCACGGCCGCCGGGTCGGTGAAGTCGTCGGCGGGCACGTAGACCGCCTGGATCGAGGTGATCGCGCCGGTCTCGGTGTTGGCGATCCGCTCCTCCAGGCTGGAGAGCTCGGTGCCCATGGTGGGCTGGTAGCCCAGGCGCGACGGCATCTGGCCCATCAGGCCCGACACCTCCATGCCGGCCTGGATGAAGCGGAAGATGTTGTCGATCAGCAGCAGCACGTCGCGGTGCTCGTCGTCGCGGAAGTACTCGGCCATCGTCAGCGCCGCGTGCCCCACCCGAAACCGGCTGCCGGGGGGCTCGTTCATCTGGCCGAAGAGCATCACCATCTTCGGCAGCACGCCGGCGGCCTTCATCTCGCGGTGGAGCTCTTCGCCTTCGCGACACCGCTCGCCGATGCCACAGAAGATGCTCACGCCTTCGTGGTGTTCGACCATGTTGTGGATCATCTCGGTGAGCAGCACGGTCTTGCCGACGCCCGCGCCGCCGAAGAGCCCGGCCTTGCCGCCGCGCTCGAGCGGCAGCAGCACGTCGATCACCTTGATGCCCGTCTCGAAGACCTCCGACCGGGTGGACCGGCGCGACAGCGGGGGGGGCGCCCTGTGGACGGAACGCCAGTGCACGTCGGTCAGCGGGGCCCCGCGGTCGATGACGTTGCCGAAGACATCGAACATCCGCGAGAGCACGGCCTTGCCCACGGGCGCCATCAACGGGCCCCCCGTGTCTTCCACCGCCATGCCGCGAGCGAGTCCCTGCGTGGGCGTCAGCGCAATCCCACGCACGTGGTGCGCGTCACGTTGAGCCAGCACCTCGATGACGATCCGGCTCTCGGGCCCGGGCCCCGCATGCAGCACCGAGTAGACCGGCGGGAGTCGGCCCTCGAAGTAGATGTCGACGACGCTGCCTCGCACGGAGACGACCGACCCACGGCTCCGGGGCTCCGAGTCCTGTGTCATGCGCACCCCCCTTCGGTGAGTTGGGCAGCCTCAAGAATGTGGCCACTCGGCGGGCCTTTTCGAATCCATGGGGCTCCGATGAGCGGGAACACAGCATCAAGCGGCGGGTAGGGAATCCAAACCCGCTTTCCGGTCCATCCCACCCTATTCGACCCAGGATCCCGAGTCAACGAAGGGGTCGACCGGCCCCCTTTCCCACCCTCTTTCTCCTCCGGAGCCTCCCCATCCCCCCTCGTCGCCCCTCGTTTTCCACCTGCACCACGGGGAATCCCCCCTCGCTCCGACGCCATCAAGATGGCCGCGGTGCTCCTTACCCTGATCTCAACCGAGCGCATCCTCGAACCCCGGCAAGCCCAAAAGGTGGTGCACGCGCCGGGACCACCGGGGGAGGTCGCGAGGGAAGCCCCAGACACTCCAGGATGGCAACGATCGCCTCCGGCTTCGTGATCAGGGCGATGACTGACCTCCGACCTCCGCAGAATGGACAGATCAGCACATCGATCAGGAACACCCTCTTCAGAAGCTCGGCACAGGCCGAGCGGCGCCGAGAGCACGCGCTCCTGTCTCGCTCGGGATCCTCGGAAGGTCAGGGGATCGAACCACTCCCGTCGAACCGTCCGAAAACGGCCGGCGGAAACGGTAGTGGATCGCCCCCTCCTCCGTCCGCGACAGACGATCGCTCGCGATGGCCGGGCGAGCCACGTACCGGCAGCCCGTCTCGGGCGATGTACTCCTTCTCCCACTCGAGCCCCGCGCCGGACGACAGGACCTCGACGACCTTGGCTGAGGATAGGAAGAACAAGGGGCATCCGGCACGCCCCTACGAGGGCTAACAACCCTGCCGGCGTCCACGGACGTTGGCAGGGTTGTCTGGCGCACCGGACCTGGCAAGGTCGCCAGACGAGGCCATTTGAACCGCCTATCCTCTCCGTAACGCTCGGGTTGGCAACAGCCAGGCCCTTCAGAAAGGCGGCGACGGCCGCTTCGCTCTCGCGGATCTGCTCTACCGAGTGCTGGCGCAGAACCTGTCGACGTTCCTGGCCGAAGGCATGGGTCCGGCCCAAGGCGATGGGCCAGGCTAGCGCCACTCTCCGCTCAGCACGAACGCTCCCCAGGTGCTCGGGAGCGCCTCGCCGTGCTCCCGGCGGTTCGTGGCCAGTATCTCGAGTTGGGCGGCGCGCAGGGCCTCGGCGCCGCCCATGCCACGGAAGAAGAGGTTCGCGTAGAAGGCCTGCATCAGCTCGGAGGTCGAGGCGTCGTCCACCGACCAGAGCGAGCTGATGACTGTCCGCGCTCCGGCCATCTGGAAGGCGCGCCGCAGGCCCAGCAGGCCCTCGCCGGACTGGGGCCGCCCCAGGCCCGTCTCGCAGGCGGAGAGCACGACCAGCTCGACGCGGGAGAGATCGAGCAGCGTGACCTCGGAGGCGGTGAGGTAGCCGTCGTCGCGGGGTGGCGGGGTGCTGGGCGATGCGACGGCGGTCGCGGCGCTCGTGCGTGTCGGGGCGCCGGTCGCGGCGTCGGCATCGACGCGGCCTCCGGTGTCTGCGCCAGGGCCGGAGTCGGCGTCGGAGCTGGCACCGGCTGCAGTGGCATCGTCGTCCGGCGGGCGGTTGGCGCCCGCCAGCACCAGGCCCGAGAGCAGCCCCGGGTGCAGGCCCGTGAGGCGCGCGGCCGTCTCGGTCATCTGCATCCCACCGCCGGCGCCGGCCGCGCCGCTGCCGTTCCGCCTGCCGTCCACCGCATCCAGCGCCTGCTCCCACATGGACGGCAGGCCCTCGGGCTGGAAGAAGCCGTGGGTGGCCAGGTGCAGGATGGCGTGCCGCGGCATCTCCAGCTTGAGGCGCTCCTCGGTGGCGTCGGCACCCTGCAGCAGCAGGCGGGTGGCCCTGTCGCCCAGGGCGTCCTCGTGCATGTCGCTGACCACCTGCGACTCGTACCCCGTGGCGGGCAGCCGTCCCCAGTAGCTGGCGAAGCTGCCGCGCAGGGCGTCACCGGCGCGGGCCGTGCCGCCGGGGCGAAGCGCTCCTTCGATGCGGCCGGGGCCACCCGCGCCACCGGTGCCGCCTGGCCCTTCCATGGTGCCCAGGCGAGCGCCAGCGTCCGCTGCCCCACCGGCGCTCGCGAGCACCCGGGACGTCATGCCCCCGCTCTCGCGGCCGTCGCCCTCCGGGAGCGCGGCCCGCCTGCGGAAGTCCACCCCGCCGACCGCGAGCAGCGATGGGCTGCGGTCGCCGAGGGGCTCGACGCTCGCTGGCCGCGTGACCAGTGATGCAACCTCCGTGGGATATGGAGCGCAACGATTCCGACGAGGATGAGCAGGCCATGGTGAGACTTCGCATCGCGAACTGGAATCACCGACGCACGGCGCGTCAGGTTGGGGATGCGAGGTGTTCTCGATGACGAGCTCCAGCCCCTACCGGACTCGGAGGAGAATCGCGTTCGTCACGCTGTATCCGGTGGGATTGGAGGCGCCATCGTCTGCGATGACGGCCTGGAGGACGAAGTCGCCTTCAACCCGGATCCCGTTGTTGCGAGTGATCGTGAAGGGAACTTCGGTCGGTCCCGGAATCTCCGTGGTGCCGCCACAGAAAGCGTTCGGCAGGCCCGAACTCTTGAAACACCGGATGGGCTGGGGAGCCTTGGAAATGTGGAGCGGGGTCGGGTAGAGGAAGCAGCCGATCGAGGACCCGTTCGCGATGAGCTCGAAGCAGCCGGTGGGAACCCCCACCCAACCCCAGACACCGTAGAAGCCGGGATCCGGTCCCCCTGGAGCTGCGTTCATGGTCACCGTGATGGGTTCGTTGAGGGCTACGTCAACCGCACGGTGAAGATCTCCTGGAGATCCGTTGACGAACAGCACGTCCGTCGCCGAACCGATCCCGGTGTTGACCGTACCCGATGGGCACCCGGGGCTGGACAGACCTTCGAAGACGAGCGCAGAGCCACAAGCTGGCCTTCCAGGAGGGCAGCCGTCAAAGATTTTCCCGACGATCGCCGTATCTCCATCGAGGGCGGCAGCGCGACCAAAAAAGCCCCCGAGACTGGTCGGTGCGAGGATGTGCTCCTCGGTCCATCTCGACCCGTCGTTCCTGAAAATTCTGGGTAGGCCTCCGTAAACATAGGCGCTCACCAAGGCCAGGTCCCCGGCGACGGACACGGAGAATCCGAAGAGGTCATCGGCGACGGCTACCCTCGGGGTCAGCCTTTCTTCCTCGGTCCACGCTTTTCGTTGAATCGATAGGCGTAAGCGGACCCGAACAGCCCCGCAGGTCGATTCTGGAACCCGTAGGGTGCCCCGATGAGAGCCAGGTCCCCACTCAGAGAGACAGACCAGCCAAAGTAATTGCCTCTTGCCAGTTCGCTCCCGACCAGCTTCTGCTCCTGGACCCAGGAATGACCGTTGTGGCAAAAGACGTAGGCCGAGCCGGAGTCAACATCGGTCGAGTCATCGGAATACGCACCGACGAGGATCACTTGCCCCTCGACGGCCACCGAGAAGCCGAACTCGTCCGCGGGCTCGGCATCCAGGGCGGTGAGGATTTGCTCCTCGATCCAGGTCATCCCGTCGTAGCGGTAGACGACCACGGAGTTGCCCCTTCCCGCGGCGAGCAGGTCCGAGTCGACGGCGACGCTCCGGCCGAATCCACCCGGATCGCCCGGGACGATCTTCTGCTCCTCGATCCATGCAGTCCCGTCATGCCGGAAGACGTAGACGGCTCCTGAATTGGCGCCCGCGGAATCGTGAGGGGCTCCAACGGCGATCACTTCCGTGCCGATCGCGATGGACTCGCCAAACTGGTTCTTACAGGCACCATCACTGGCGGTGAGCTTCTGCTCGTGGGTCCACGTGGTTCCATCGAACCGGAAGACATCCGCGGAGCCGGAGTCGAAGAACATGTCGCCGGGCATCGCGTCGTCATCGAAGAAGTACTGGCTGGCGATCGTGCCGGTCGTGGAGAGCGATCCGCTGCTCTTCCAGACCAAGTGGTTGACGCCGCTCGCCGCAGATGGGTCCTTCGTTCTGCGCACGGGCACTCTCGGGGCACGGACGGTTCTTCTCTGCGTCGTCTCCGAGGGCCCCTCCGGCATTCTGCTCCTGACACTGTGCGAGGAGATCAGCACCCAGGAGCGATCCGTCACCTTGCCGTGGCAACCGGGTCGCCTGCGCATCGTGGACGACGGTGGGATGTATCCGCGCCACCACCTCCAACGCGTTGACGAGAGGCTGACCTGGATGGAGTCAGACCTTCCGCGTGAGGTGGATCTGACGCTGGCACCCGGCCGCTACCGGGTCGGGTTCGAGCCAACGGCGGTCTACGTCGATGTCAGCCCGGGCCGCCTGAGCCACGCCTTGTTCGAGAACCGGTGACCACTGCGCGGACTTCGAGGGAGCGCAACCGGGTAGACTCTGTAGCCCTGGTCGTGCCGCTTCTCTACTCCACGTCCAGCATGTACCTCCCGACCCTTTCCAGGAAGTCGAGCTCGGGGTCGGAGACGTGGCCCTGAATGCTCCGTATGGCAGAATCGATGTCGTCGACAGCCATGCGATCGGTGATCTTCTCGGTGCAGGCCTGCATCATCTTCACCGCCCCGAAGCCGCTCACGCGATGCCGGCCCAGGGCGAGGGCGGCAACGCTCTTGACCCCGAAGTTCCCCTTGTTGCCGGAGTACGCCTTCACCAGCGTGGAGTCGAGATCCTTGGTCCCGGTGGGAAAGCCGGCGAGCCCGATGATGGCTATGATTCTCAGGTCCGAGGGACCGCTCCGGGTCTGCCTGGCGAGCAGGTTGGCGGCCTGCCGGCGGATGAACTCGTCAGGGCTCTCGAGGTAGAACGTCAGGATCTCGAGCTTGCCCGGGTGGTCGGCGAGATCGAGGAAGCGCATGATCCGGAGTACGCCTTCGCGGCCCTGGGTCCGGGCGATGCTGTCGAGGAGATCCTTGACCGTGTCCACGCCCGAGAAGTGGAAAGCGGCATTCAACACAACCTGACGCTCCTCGTCCCGGGTGGCCGCGGCGTAGCGTGCCGCATGGTCGACGGGGGCTTCGCCTTCTCGCCCTGCGAGGTCCCCCTGGCTGGCCAGAGCCGCAATGGCACCTTGCATCATCCGCCTGAGGTCCGATTTCGAGAGGAAGTACTCCCTCCGCGACAGGACGTGTCCCTCCGGGGAAATGATGAGGTGCTGGGGTGCGATGGCCACGCTCTTCTTGATGAACCTCTCCCGGCAGCGGATCTCGACATCCCGGTGCTCGGCGCAGTTGACCGAACCGTAGAGCTTGCAGGTCTCCTGGTCGTCCAGGCCGTGATTGTCGACGCTCGCCACGAGGCAGACCATTTGGCGAGAGAGGCTCACGATCGCGGGCTCGCGGTAGTGGGCTCGGGCCAGCTCGAGACAGACGGCCTCGCGCTGGCTTCCGATGGCCACGAAGGCGGGTACCCGTCGCCTCCTGGCCTCCTCGAGCGCCTTGTCAAACCCGGAGACCCAGGCGATTCCTCCCGCTTCGGTCTGCGACTCCCAGCCCGAAAGCTGAGGCGTCTCCGATGACAGGACCTCGACCTTCAGAGAGCGCAGGGCACCCACCAGGAGCGACTCGTACTCCTCCCGGAGACCGATCTTGTAGTAGAGGGAGGCGTAGACGAAGCGGGGGCTCACGGCGACGATGGCTTCCAGGAGCTCGGCTCGTGGCTGTGTCGGGGCGAGATTGCGAACATGGAAGAATCGTGCCGGGTAGGTACCGATGCGATCGTCCTCGGGGCAGCCGGATGGGGCGCTCGGTCCTCGTCGGCTTGCACCACACCTACAAGAGGGCGACCTGAGACCTTGGGGCTGTGCTAAGGGGTATCTTGGACGCCCAGGCCTCACTACCATATGCCCACGGACACCGATCGTCGAGGCGAGGTCGCGCTCGGAGCGCGGGCCCGGAGGCTACCCGTGAAATGGCTGCGGCTCATCATCAACCTCCGCTCGAGCTTCTGGTTCGTGCCCTCGCTGATCGTCGCGATCAGCATCGGCATGGCGATCGCCATGGTCGAGGTGGACTCCGCTGAGAGCGACCTCTGGCTCGCCCGCTGGCCGCGCCTGTTCGGAGCCGGGGCGGATGGCGCGCGCCAGATGCTATCCACGCTCGCCGGCTCGATGATGTCCATCATGGGGATCACCTTCTCCATGACCTTGGTCGCGCTTGCGCTGGCTTCGGGCCAGTACACCTCGCGCATCCTGCGGACCTTCATGCGCAGTCGCGTCACCCAGGCCACGCTCGGCGTCTTCGCCGGTGTCTTCGTCTACTGCCTGATCGTCCTGAAGACCATTCGGGGCGGCGACGATGCCGGGTTCGTTCCCGGCTTGGCCGTCTTCTTCGGCTTCGTGCTGGCGCTCGTCGGCGTCGGCGTGCTGATCTACTTCATCCATCACATCGCCACGTCGATCCAGGCGACTACCATCGTCTCGGCGATCGCGCACGAGACCATCGCGGCCGTGGACCACATGTTCCCCAGAGAGCAAGGGCAGGCTGCTGACGAAGACGAGGCTCAGGTGCTCCGCTCCCTGGAGGAGATGCCCTGGCAAACGGTGTCGGCGGAGGCGAACGGCTACATCCAGAGCGTCGACGGCGAAGCGCTCCTGCGCCTGGCGCAGGACGAGCGGACGATCGTGCGCATGGAGCGGGGCATCGGCGAGTTCGTGGTCCGGGACACCGCTTTGGCTTCGCTCGCCCTGGAGAACCCAGCGGACCCGGAGATGCAGGCGGCCCTGAGAGCGTGCTTCAGCATCAGCCGGAATCGAACGGTCGACCAGGATCCCGCCTTCGGGATCCGGCAGATCGTGGACATCGCGCTGAAGGCTTTGTCGCCGGGCTCGAACGACACCTCGACGGCCGTGATCTGCCTGGACTATCTGACCGCGATCCTGGCGCGGCTCGCATCTCGGGAGTTCCCTCGCCTGCGCCGCTACTCAGGGGACGAGCTGAGAGTCGTCGCCATCGCCCCGAGCTTCGTGGGCCTCCTGACGGAGGGACTCAGCGAGATCCGGAGGAGCGCCGCTGGCAACGTGGCCATCATGGCGAGCATGCTGCACGCCATCGGCGTCATCGGCAGTCGGACGACCAGCCAGGGCCGGAGGAGGGCGCTCCGCCAGCACGTGCACCAGATCGCCGAGCTGGCCGACAAGACCGTCGGTTCCAAACACGATCGTGCCTGGATTGAACGCATTCTGACCAAAGTGCGCGATGCTCTTGCGCCCGAGCCTGCCACGTCCGCAGCGCGAGCCGAGCGGCGTCGTGAGGGAGCACCGATGAATGGATAACAAGGCCGCTGCGGCGGATCACGCCCTGCGCGGCGACCGGACGCGCCTCCGGCACCGCCGCCGCGCTCTACTCTGTCGGGCCGCGTTGCTCGCTGCCCTGTGCTGTCCGCCGACCTCAGGGGTCTTCGCGCAGGAGCCGGCCCACGAGGCGGAGGTCTCGCCGAAGCCGCCTGCGAACGTGAAGGAGGATCTCTCCCCGGCGGCGGCGAGGGTCGACGTGAACCCAGTCGCTCGCGACGAGGAAATCCGCGAGCGCATCCAGAGCGTGCTGGAGGCCACGGACTGGTTCACCGACCCACGGGTCCAGGTGGAGCAGGGAGTCGTCTTCCTCAACGGTCGCGTCGATTCCGCCGAGCTCAAGAAATGGGCCGGCGATCTGGCGCGCAACACCCAGGACGTCGTCGCCGTGGCCAACCGTCTGGAGGTCGTGGAGCCCCCGGTGTGGGACTTCAGCCGGGAGTGGTCGCGCGTGTCGATGCTGTGGCGCGATTTCGTACGGAAGCTGCCCTTCTTCCTGCTCGGGCTGCTCATCCTGGCCGTGTCGTTCGGAGCGGCCATGCTGGCGACGCGAGCGACCCTGCGGCTGCTGCGAATCCGGATCCAGGCGAGGCTTCTTCGCAACGTGATCGCTCGGAGCGTGGGCGGGCTCGTGGTTCTCTGCGGGATCTATCTCATCCTGAGGGTCGCCGGCCTGACGCAGCTCGCGCTGACGCTGGTCGGCGGAACCGGCCTGATTGGCCTGATCGTCGGCATCGCGTTCCGCGACATCACCGAGAACTTCCTGTCCAGCATCTTCCTCAGCATGCAGCGGCCGTTCGAGACCGGAGACCTGGTCGAGATATCAGGCGTGACCGGGTACGTGCAGCGCTTGAACATCCGCACGACGATCCTGATGACCCCGGACGGCAATCTGACGCAGATCCCCAACGCCAGCGTCTACAAGAGCAACATCAGCAACTACACGACCAACGCGAACCGGCGGGAGAGCTTCGACATCGGCATTGGTTACGACGACGCGATCGACTCGGCCCAGGAAACCGCGCGGAAGGTCCTGGCGGAGCACCCTGCAGTCCTGAAAGACCCAGAGCCCTCGGTGCTGGTCGACGGCCTGGGCAGCGCCACCGTCAACCTACGCATCTACTTCTGGCTCGACGGGCGGACGCACAGCTGGCTGAAGGTGCGCTCCTCGGTGATCCGGCTGGTGAAGCGCGCCTTCCAGCAGGCGGGGATATCGTTGCCCGACGAGGCCCGGGAGGTCGTCTTTCCCCGGGGCGTGCCCGTCACCATGCTCGAAGGGAAGTCGGCGGCGGCGCGCGCCGCCGTTCCGCGTGCAAGCCTCGTGGCCGCAGTGCCCGAGGAGCACGACGTGGTCTCCACGAAGGCGGAGGCCGGGCTGTACAGCGAATCCGCCGTGATCGAGGAGCAGGCGCAGCAGGCGGAGCTGCTGCAGGAGGGCGAGAACCTCTTGCCGGACAGTCGCGACCCAGTCGGCCCCCCCGAAGGACCGACGAAGGCGGCGACGCCGTAGGGACCGGACCGCTCTTTGCAGTTAGACCGGCTCATCTCATAGAGCACAGTGGAATTGGAGCAAGCACGCTAGCCATTGGGACTTACGGCGATTCGTCTTCCCCGTGAGGCGATGTTAAGCAAATGACCGGTGACATTGCTCGGGGCCCTTTTTGGACCAGCCGACGAGCCATAAGCAGCTAACAGGGCTATGGTTTACGGGGACTTTATGGGTGCGATTCGGCCCAGACCCAACGTCCCCGATGTGTCCCCGCTGCGTCCCCGGAAACCCCGAAAACTGTCCCCGCAACGTCCCCGACCTGTCCATCCGTCCATCCAGAGGGGCTCCCTGGACGACTCCGGGCCATGGGCACCCGCCTGGGTCCCGTCACATCCTTCCGCGCGCCGGGACGACCGGTGAGGTGGACCCCCCTCGGCCCGTCGGTCGAGCTCCGTCGACTCCGCGGCGGGTAGGGAATCCAAACCCGCTTTGAATTCCCTACCCGCCGCGTCGACGGAATCATGGAAGCCCTGGTGAAGATCTACAACGCCATCACGTCGCCAAGGAACTCACCGGCAAGTAGGCGACCGCACGCAGAAGCCGATCAGCCGCAGGAGCAAGCGCTGCAGTTCTCGCCTCATGACGGAATCTTGAATCCTTTCGAATCGTCGTGGTGTTCTCCTCACTGAACCGTGTCCGATGGCCAACCAAGATCCCCATACCGCGCAGGAGCTACTCTCGCATCAGACCTTTCTGATGCGGCTTGCGATCGATCTCGTCGGGAAGGATGCTGACGACCTGGTCCAGGATGTGTGGCAGCGGGCGCTGGAGCGTCCGCCCCACCACGGCCGCCAGCTGCGCGGCTGGCTGGCCCGGGTCGCGCGCAACCTGGCGGCCAATCGCTGGCGCGGTGAGGCGCGGCGCGCGGAGCGAGAAGAGCGCCACGCGAGCGATCAACCCGCGGTGGATGAGCTCGAGGCGCGCTTCGAGCTGCGCAAGGAGCTGGTCGGGGCCCTCGACGCCCTCAGCCAGCCCTGTCGCGAGACGATCCTGCTGCGCTACTTCGAGGGCCTCGCTCCGCGTGAAATCGCCAGGCGTCAAGGGACCCCCGTGGCGACGGTGAAGACGCGCTTGCGGCGCGGGCTGGGGCAGCTGCGCGAGGCACTCGACAAGCGGAACGGCGGCGACCGTGCCACCTGGCTGTCCGCGGTCACGGCGCTCACTGCGCCCGTCGGCAGCGGTGTTGAGACCGGCACTCTTGTGATCGGAGCGATGGCCGAGGTTGCGTCACCGGCCGGAGACCCGTCCAAGGTAGCCGTGCGACGGAGCCTGGTCGCGGAGGAGCCTCCCGTCGGCGTGTCTGCGGTCGCGGGAACGAACGTGCTGCGCGTGGTCCTCGAGGGAATCACCGAAGAGGACGCGCGGATGGCGACGGTCACGTTGACGGGTGACGAACGCGCCGAGTGGCCCGCGGAGATCCGGGACTCGTGGCCGTGCGTGGAGCTCAGCAGCGTGTCGACCTCGTTCATGGGCACTCCGCAGCTGCCCGGGGCGGGCGAGCCCTTCACCTCGCTCGGCGGCGGCGTGAGCTCGCCCATCGTGCTGCTCGGCGGGCGCGAGGCGGACGATCCGGAGCACAGGGTCGCGGGCCTGGCGTTGCGGCCCGCGCCGGGCGAGGCGCCCCAGCTCTTCGAGCTTGCGCCCGAGGGACGCGTGCCGCCCGGGCGCGGCATCATCGTGTACGCGCGGGCGCCCGGGTACGCCTGGGGCTCGACCTCGCTCGACGTCTCGAAGGGCGAGCGCGAGCTGCTGCTGGAGCCGGCCGCCGAGCTGGGTGTGCGGCTCTTGAACGTGCGGCTCGAGCGCTACGCCGCGCTCGAGACGGAGGCAACGCTCTGCGTCTACAGGCTCTACCCGAACGGGGATGTGGGCTATGTCCGGTTCGAGCGGCTCGACGAGACGCTCGAGACCGAAGGGCTGCGGCTCGAGGGCGTGGAGGCGGGCGAGTACGCCGTCGCGATCGAGCTGCGCGGTGGGTCGGCGGCGCGCTCAAGACGTGCTCATTCCGCGTGGAGGACCTCCCGGTCGGCCTGTACAGGGTCCAGCTCGTGCCGTTCCTCAAGGTCCTGATGATCGAGCTCCCGGCCGGTGGACGCGAGGACGTGGAGCTCGTGCTCCCGGAGCTGGCCGAGGTGCTCGTCGAGACCGTCGACGGGCGAACGGGCGAGCGGGTCCCCGTCGACGAGTTCTACTACCGCAGCCAGGAGTTACTCCCGGGTCAGGTGCATAACGACTGGGCCAGGGCAGACTTCGAGGAGCCTGGCCGATTCCGCTTCTGGACAGCGCCCGGCGCGGTGACCATCTGGCCCAGGAATCAAAGCAAGCTGGGCTACGGCCTGGCTTGGATGGACCTCGAGCTGGACCCCGGGCTCCAGTCGGTGCGCTTCGAGCTCGAGCCCGTCTACGCCATGTTCTTCGAGTTCCGCGAAGGCGGGACCGCCCTGCCTACCGGTCCCCAGGGGTTGTATGTGAGCCGGGACATCCGCCCGGTCGGCCACGAGGGTCAGGTGACGGGGGACGGTCTCCAGACGGACATGCGCGTGGAGGTGAGCGCGCCCGGGGTCTACGAGATCAGCTTCGAGGGCGTCACCGGCGACCGCTACCACCGGATCCCGCCCCGGCGCGTCGATGTGCGCGCGGGCGAGCCGACGGAGGTAATCGTCGAGCTCCGCCGGAAGTAGCATCCCGCGTCCCCTCCCGTCGGGCTTCTTGCTCGCACGAATCCTTCTGCGCCCACCCCGTCGAGACCTTGCCGAGTCCCGTTGGCGGCGCGCAGCGGCGAGGAGGTTCGCAGCGACATGACTCGTGGGTCTCGCCACGAGCCATTCAGCGAGAACCCATGCCGTAGCTGCGCGGCAAGTCGCAGCGAACCTCCTCGCCGTTGCGCGCTCCCCCCACGCCTCTTCGGCCCCCTCGCCCGCGACGCAGCTGACTTCTGCCGCGAATAACGCAGCCGACTTCTACCGCGAGCGACCCGGCTGCGCGCGGAGCACGGGAGCCGGATGCAAACCGAAGACGGGGCGGTGACGGGGTCGGGGACGGGATCGGGGACGGAACCGGTCTCGGACACGGAATCGGCCACAGGTGCAGCACCGAGGGGCAGGGGAAGAGCGAGCCGAGCGGGACGACAACATGGACACGCACTCTGTAGAGCCGCGGGGGCCAGGGGTCACGGGAGGAACCCGAGAAACGGAGATTGAACTTCTTCCGACGCACTCTTGCCAGCAACGGGGGACAAGGGTCACGGGCACGGTCGCGGGCACCGGAGGACGGGGGAAGAATGGGCCAGGGAAATAGGGGAAGACCAGGGCCAGCAAAAAACCCCGGAGCGAGCGGTGAAAGGCCGGCCGCCGTAGCTCGCACAAGTCCTTCTGCGCCCACCCCCTCGAAGGCTTGCCGAATCCCGTTGGCGGCGCGCAGCGGCGAGGAGGTTCGCAGCGACATGACTCGTGGGCTTCGCCACGAGCCACGCAGCGAGAACCCATGCCGTAGCTGCGCTGCAAGTCGCAGCGAACCTCCTCGCCGTTGCGCGCTCCCCCCACGCCTCTTCGGCCCCCTCGCCCGTGGACGCAGCTGACTTCCACCGCGATCCACCCGGCCAACTTCTACCGCGAGCGACCCGGCTACGCCTCGACGACTCGCCCGACCCAGGACGTGCCCTCACACGAAGAGGGCGGCACGAGCCCCAGGAGATCGCAGAGCGTCGCGCAGCCGTCGACGAGATGTCCTTCGGGGATGGTGACCCGGCCGACGCCCGGGCCGCCCAGGACGGCAAAGCCCTTCTGCCCGTCCACCTGGGGGTCGTAGCCGTGCATGCCGAGGATCGTCTCGTCCCGGCGATGGAAGTAGTCGGGGCACACGAGGACGCCCGGCTCGGCCAGCCAGAGGAGGTCACCCTGGGAACGGTCACCGAAGGGGATGCGCCGGGCGCGGGCAATCTCCTGGGTCGCGACGGACCCGAAGTCGGCGAGAGCCTCCAGGGCCGACGCGAGCGGCGCCGCCGCTTTCTCCGTGAGGAACCAGATGCGCACCGCCGTCGAGTCACAGAAGGCGACCCAGTCCCTTCCCTCCACGAGCCCGGCCCTGCGTGCCGCCCCGCGCAGGACGCCGAGGACATCCACCCTCCGCGTCACCTCGAGCATGCCATGGTCGCCGATGACGAGCCACACCGGATCCTTGCCCGCCCGGTGGAAGACGCGGCGCAAGCGCCGCAACCTCCAGTCGAGCTCGGCGCAGGCGCCCGCGGTCTCGGTCGAAGCAGGGCCATGCAGATGTCCCCTCTGGTCTGCCGCCGAGAAGAGACCCAGGTAGACCGCGCGGTCCTCGGAAGCGCGGGCGGCGAGCGCCCTCTCCGTCGCATCGTCGGTGCCGTCGACCTCGGGGTACATGAGGTAGGCAAACGGCAGCTCGGCCTCGACGAGGCGATCGAAGATGGACTCGACACCGAGGGCCCCCGGCTCCTGGATGGGACGCAGATCCTCGGACACCGAGAAGAACGGCAGGAGGTGGAGGGGGATCCGCGCCGTCGAGGGATGGCGGGCCTCCTTGCGTGCCTTCTCGTAGATGCGACTCCGGAAGCGAGCCTCGAGGACGCGACCCACGGGCCCCGGAATGCGACGGGTGATCTCATCGACGATCCGCGGCCACATCTTCCCGGAGAGGAAGCGGAAGGGCGAGCCCTCGGGATCGAAGCGGTGCATGGCGAGATGGCCCGTCACGTCCCCGGGGGCGCCGGTGAAGAGCGCCGCCCGCTGGGAGAAGCCGGAGGCGGTGACGAGCTTCTCCACGTGCACAGAGGTGTGGGCGAGCTGGCAGAGAAACGGCGTCCTCCGCGGGTGGAGATAGTCCCACCGGAACGCGTCCAGCACGATGAAGACGAGGGGGTTCTCGGTCATCCGAGCCGATCCAGGAGCGACGCGCAGATCTCGACGTCCTCCCCTTGCGTGTCATCGATTCCGGAGAGCAGCCGGCGCCAGCTCGCCACCGCCGCCCGAACCTCCTCCGCCCGGGCCCGGGTCGTGCCGGCTCCGTCGAGGACCGCTCTCGCCACCCGAGCACACTCGCCCTGGGCCCGGGAGAGGGCGGCGCCCGCTCCGAGCCTTCCCCCCCGGGGAACCCTCGTCGACTCCCAGGCCCCGTGGAGGCAGGAGAGAGTCGCCTTCCAGTCCCTGAGAATCCGCGTGGTCTCCAGAGATGCGGCCAGCGCCTCCCGATCCACGAAGACATCCCGCGCGTGCGCAAGGATCTCCTCCTCATCGGTCGTGAGTCGCCCTTCACCTTCGGGAAGAACGGCGGCGATCTTCCGCGCGGTGGAGAGATCCTCGCGGGCCCGCACGAGCTTGTCCCTCACGCGGACCTTCTCCACGGGGTCGTCCCGGCCGATCCCGGGCAGGTGGTAGAGAAGCCCGGCGATCCGGTTTCCCAGGAGCCGCTTGCCCTCGATCCTCGCCACCCGCCTCCCCGTCAGCCGCTGGTGGAGAGACTCGAGCAGGAACGGATCGCCGTGGATCGTCCGGCCGCTCGAGGCGAGATCGTGAAGAAAGAGCGTGTCGCGCGGATGACGGATGCGCGCGCGGGAGAGGACTCCGATCTCCACGAGCGGCGCATTCTCGCTGCCCTCCTCGTGGAGCTCCGGAAGCAGCTCCCCCACCGCACGCCGCAGACGCAGCGCACCCCGGGGGCGCGGCACGGCCACGAGATCGACATCGGAGAGGAGCACCTGGGTCCCCTCGAGCCAGGCGGCCCGGCCTTGCCCTCGGGCAAGGGAGCCGGTGAGGAGGATCGTGTCCAGAGAAGCGCACACGGCAAGACGGGGAAGCACTCGATCGAGGATGGAACGGTAGGCGGCATCGATCCTCGCGTCCCCCGCAAGCGGGAAGTTCCGGTCAGACGTGGCTCGCATCGCCTCTCCTCTCTGCCGCGGGCCCATCGGGAATCACGGGAGCAGCGGAAACCGAAGCCGCACCCCCCGCCACCTTGCGACCGAGCAGGGGCACTCCGGCCAGAATCTCCTCGCGCAGGAGACGCTCGCCCGTCCTTCCCCGCGCTCCGCGAGTCAGCCTCAGGGCAACGATGAGCAGAGTTCCCAGGACGACGATGGCCCGCACCAGGAACGCGTTGCCGAAGAAGCTCTCGATCCAGTGCACGAGGAAGAAGAAGACGATGACGCTGCAGCAGTCCCGGGTCATGGCGGCGATGTCGAGGAATCGTCCCCCGGGCACGAAACGCCGCACGAGGGCGAGAAGCCCGAGCAGCGCCAGGAAGGCCGCGAAGGCGTGGGCCCAGGAGGCTCCGGGCAGCCCGACCGCCTGGACCAGGACCACCACCGCCCCCATCTCCAGGGGCACCTTGATCAGGCTCAGGATCGAGCACGGAAACGACTTCTCCTGGGCGAGAAGCGCCCGGTAGCAGGGATTCGAACACGTCCTGAAGAGGACCTGGAGCGCCAGGATCTCCAGGAGAGGTGAAGCGGCCTGGAACTCCTCCCGGCCGAGAAGGCGCACGAGCCACGGCGCGGTCGCGATGAGGAGCATGGCGGCGGGGGCAGCGAGCTGCAGCGTGGCGTCGAACACTTCGCGGAAGAGACGGGAGAAGGCCTCCTTGCCCTGGGTCCGCGCTCGCGCCAGGAGCGGCTGGAGGACCTGGGGAACGGTGCCCAGGAACTCCGCGCTCAGCTCGGCGATCTGGACCGCGAAGCGGTGGAGCCCCGCCGCGGGAACCGAGAGGACGCCTCCCACCAGAGCGGTGCCGGCATGGGCATAGACGCGGTAGAGGGCCTGCGACAGGGTGAGCGGCAGCGAGAAACGAAGGAATCGCTGCACGGGCCAGGAGTCCGCCTCTCCATGCAAGGTGGTGCGCGCGGTGCCAGGCCAGAGGGAGAGCGTGAAGAGAGCGGACGGGAGCGACGCCACCACCAGACACAGGAGCGAGCCCGCCGGAGAGAGGTGGAGGACGAGGGTCAGGAGCGCGGCCAGGAGTGACCCCACGAGCTCGAGGGCCCGGTACACCACGAAGGGCCGGTAGCAGCGGAGCCCCATGAGGAGATCCGGATCGAGGGGTCCTCGCACCACGGGCACGAGATTGAGAAGGGCCACGGCCCGAAGGGCGGGCGCCAGCTCCGGCTCGGCGTAGAAGAGGGCGATGGGCCCGGCGAAGAGAACGAGAGCGGCCGATCCGAGAAGAGCCACCCCGACGTTGCAGGCAAACGAAAGCAGAGCCAGGCGACGGGCCCTTCCATCCTCCCCCTCCCCGCGCAGAAGAGGCACGAGGGCCTGGAGCGCTTCCTGCGTATTGAGGTCGAAGATCTTCACCAGCCCGAGGACGCTGTACGCCAGGGCCAGAACTCCGTAGCCGTGGAGTCCGAGCCCGCGACAGAGAAGGGCATGGGTGGCCACTCCCCCCACCGCGCGCCAGAATCGCACGAGCCCCACGCTCCGCACCCCGCTCGCGATGCCGGTCACGACCGTTCCCTCCTTGCATCGCGGCCACCGAGGTACGCTCCGAGAAGTCGGGCGAGACGATACGCGGGAGAGCGGAGGATCCATCGTGGATCGCTTCTCTCCCCCAGGATGCGCAGCGTGTCCCGCACGAAGGCGAGAGTGAGCGCGGGAGGGATCATCCAGGGTCGAGCGAGCGGGGCTCGGTCACCCAGCACTCCCACTCTCACCGCGGTTTCGCGTCTTTCCCGGGACAGCACCTGCGAGAACGTCTCCCGGTGCGAGTGCAGAACCGCTGCGCCCGGCGCATAGGCCACGAGGTGACCCTCTTCGCAGACAGACCGCGCCCAGATCCTGTCCTCGGCGTAGGGAACGTTCTCATCGAAGGGAAGGCGGAGAGCAAGGTCCCGCCGCACCGCGGCGTTGGCGTTGGAAAACGGAGGGTCCTTGGCAAAGCGGAGCGGCTCCTCGCCGTAGCACGCCAGAAGGCTCCACCGATCGAAGGGGGTGGCGTCGGAACGCGGAACCTGTCGCCCGAAGACGGCCCCGACCCGGGGATCGGAAAGGGGTGCCGTGAGCTCGCCGAGCCAGTCGGAGGACACCGGCTCCGCATGGGCCGACAAGAAGACCACGATCTCGCCCCGCGCCGCGGCAAGCCCCCGGTTCAAGGCGCGTCCGTAGCTGAACTCGCCCGGTGCGAGCTCCACCACGCGGCAGCCGCGATCGCGACCCACCGCCAGCGTGTCGTCGGTCGAACCGGAATCGACGAGCAGCACCTCCCTGTCACCCGGCGCCTGCCCCTCGACCGCGTCGAGCACCTTGGGCAGGGATTCTCCTTCGTCCTTGGCCCGGATGACGATGGAGACGTCGACACGGTCGTTGTCGCAGGAGAGGAGCATCCCCTCTTTTCTCGGCTGAGGCGGGCCTTCACCTCCAGCCCCTCCTCCTCGCTCCTTCAGTCCGGGACCGGCGCGCGCCGATATGCAAGGCATTCCCGGAGAAGCCCTTGGAAACGATTGACCACACCTCATCGCCCTTTGGAAGCCCTCCCTCACCGCCCCTCCACCCCTCCCCGGGAGAGGGAAGAACGCGTGGGGGGAGTCTCCTCCGGATCCTCCACGTCAACGACACCGCCGGCGGTGCCGGGGCCGAGACCTGGATGCACGGGGTCGCAGGGAGGCAGCTGAGGGAGGGACACGCGGTCGAGCTCTTCACGGCCTCGCTCCCCCCGAGGTCACCGCGAAGTCTCGCCACCTGGTGGTCCCCGGGGGAGGGGCACCGCCTCGGAGAAGCCCTCGAGGCGTTCCGGCCCGACGTCCTCCACATCCACAACTTCGCCCTCCTGTCTCCGTCGATCCTCTCGTGCGCCTGCCGCCGCGTGGGGATCGTGCTCACCCTCCACGACTTCCGCATGGAGAGCGATCCCCACCTCCCCGGGCAGAAGAGGAAGTCGGCGTCTCGCGAGCTCCTCGATCGGGTCAAGAGATTCCACGTGCGGCGGAACATCCTCCGCTGCGGAGCTCTCCTTCACGCTCCCAGCCAGGAGCTCTCCCAAAGGACCCGCGCCTGGGCGGGAGACGGCCGTGTGGCCCACATTCCGTACGGCATCGACGTTGCGAGCCCATCACTCCCCGTGCCCGAAGACGGCCCTCTCCTCTTCTCTGGTCGCGTCATCGAGGAGAAGGGAATCCGGACCCTCGCAACGGCACTCGGCCTCCTTCCCCCGAGCGTGAGGCTCCAGGTCGTGGGAGACGGGCCCCTCCTCCCTCTCCTGCGATCCCACCCACAGGTCGAAGCCCTGGGGTGGGTCCCCCGCGAACGGATCCAGGAGCTCCTCGCCCGGTGCATCGGCGTCGTGCAACCGAGCGAATGGCTCGAGAACCAGCCCCTCGCCGTCCTCGAAGCCCAGTCGGTGGGCAGGCCGGTGGTGGCCACTCGAGTCGGGGGTCTTCCCGAGCTCGTGCGCGAGGGCGAGACGGGACTGCTCGTCGATCCCTTCGATCCCGAGGGGCTGGCCTCCGCCCTGCTTCGCCTCCACAGCGACGCGGAGCTGCGGCAAAGGCTCGCCCAGGGTGGGCGCCTGAGGGTCGAGCGAGAAAATGCCGCCTCGCTCTGCGACCGGGCTCTGCTCGGAGCCTACTGCTCGCGCGCCGGGATGGCCGAGGCATTCACCGGGACGCCCCCCGCGGGTTCCTCTCGCCGCCGGTAGTCGATGACCCAGATCGCGGCCAGCAGCACTCCCCCCGCGATGTCCAGGAGGCCGAGGCAGAGATAGGGCACGCGGTAGGTTCCGGGAAACAGCAGGAGCCCCGCCGCCAGGAGCAGGAGCATCCGGGAGCGCACGCCGAGCCGGGTGTGGAGCTGCCCCGCGATGGCCGCGGCCAGCGCCACGATGCCGGCGACCGCCACCAGCACCGCGACCACGACCAGTCCGAGGGGAGCGATCTCGCCTCCCTGGCCCAGCAGGAGGAGCTCCGGCCGGTACACGAACATGTAAGGAAGGGTGAAGCCCACGAGGGAGAAGCGAAAGGCAGCCAGCCCCGTCCTCATGATGTCGCCCCCGGCCAGGGACGCCGTGGCATAGGCCGCCAGCGCTACGGGCGGTGTCACCATGGACATGAGCCCGAAGTAGAAGATGAAGAGGTGCGCGGCGAGGACGGGGACTCCGAGCCGACCCAGGACGGGCCCCACGAGGGTTGCCAGAAGCAGGTAGCACACCGCCGACGGCAGCCCCATGCCGAGGACGAGCGAGCACGCCATGATGGCCACCAGGGCCAGGAAGAGGCTGTGCTCGGCGAGGGGCACGATGGCCGAGGGAAAGGCGGTCCCGACGCCGGTCAGGATCACCACGCCGATGATGATGCCCACGCAGGCGCTGGCCGCAATGAGGGCGACCGCTCCCTGCGCCGACTCCACGAAAGCCCCGAGGAGCTTGCGCGGTCCGATGCGGGTCCTGGGATGGCAAAGGCCCAGGACGACGAGGACGACGAGGCTCACCGTGGCCGAGCGGTACGGGGAGTAGCCCACCACCAGCATGCCGATGAGGGAGAGGAGCCCGCTGCAGAAGACCATCCCCTGGGCCAGGCTGGGCGTCGGCCGGTCATCCCGGTCCGCGGCGAGAACCCCCTGGCGCCGCGCATAGAAATGGACGATGCAGAAGAGGGAGAAGTAGTACAGCACGGCGGGCAGGATGGCCGCACGCACGATCTGGAGGTAGGTGACGGGCGGATCGATGATCTCGAGCATCATGTAGGCGCCGGCTCCCATGACGGGAGGAACGAGCGCCCCTCCGCTGGCTGCGGCGGCCGAGATCCCTCCCGCCACCTCCCGCGAGAAGCCGGAGCTCCGCATGAGGGGAATGGTGAAGGTGCCCGAGGTCACCGCATTGGCCACGGCGCTCCCCGACAACGACCCCAGAAGACCGCTGCTGGCCACCGCAATCTTGGCCGGCCCCCCCGTGCTCCGGCCGAAGAGCCGCTTGGAGACATCGATGATGAAGCCCGTGGCCCCCGTCGCGCTGAGAAACGCCCCGAAGAGCACGAACAGGAAGACGTAGGTGAACATCACGCTGAGGGCCGTGCCGAAGACTCCCTCCGTGCGGAGGAAGGTCTGCCCCACGATGCGAGCCAGGTCGTAGCCACGGTGCGGAAAGAACCCGTTCGGCAGATAGGGGCCGACGAGGGCGTACACGATGAAGACGAGAGACAGGATGGGCAGCGTCCACCCGATGGAGCGCCGGGTCGCCTCCAGCACGAGAGCGATGCCGATCACCCCGACGACGATGTCGAGCGTGGTGTAGAGTCCGGCGCGCTGGCCGAGAGCCTTGCCCTCCACCATCACGTAGGCGCAGCAGCCTGCGGCCAGGATGCCCAGCCCGTGATCCACGGCCGCGAGCAGGCGACTGCCCTCCCAGCGCCTGGCGAGGGGGTTTTCGAGATAGCAGAGGTAGAGACCGAGGAGGGCGAAAAGAGCACGCGCCGCGAAGGGGGTCATCCAGCTCAGGTTCACCTCGAGAACGCAGAAGAGAGAGAGGATGGCCCCGACCACGGTGGTGAGAACGGGGCGTCGAAGGCTCCTCATGGCAGCTCTACTGGCTCTCCTGGCCTTGCGGCCAGATCCCGGCCTCCCGGTAGAATCGGATGGCCCCGGGATGGAACGGGATCCCCGTCGACCGCACCACGACCTTGGGGTTGATGGCCCGACCGGCTCCGTGCTTCTCGGCCACCAGACTTCTCTGCTCCCACAGGGTCTTCGTGACCATGTACACGAAGTCCTCGTCGGCGCCTCCCGAGCACACGAGGTGGGCCGACCCCACGTTGAGCCCCTTGAACTCCTCGCTCTGGCCGGCGTAGGTGTCAGCGGGTATGGTGGCGAAGTCGAAGAACGGGTAGTCCGCCACGAGCTTCTTCCTCTGCTCCTCTCCGTAGGGAATGAGCAGGATGTCCATCGACGCGGAGGCGCTCACGATGGCCGGGGTGGGGACCCCTCCGCCCAGGAATGCGGCGGCGATCGACCCGTCTCCGAGCTGATCCACGCACTGCTGCTGGGCGGCATAGACGTCGGAGAAGTCGTCGTAAGTCAGTCCATGAGCGGCGAGCAGCGGGCGGATGAAGAACTCGAATCCGGCTCCCTCCGGCCCCACCGCGACTCTCTTCCCGCGGAGATCCTCGATGGATCCGATGCCATCGTCACGCCGGGCGACGAACATGGCCACGTTGGCGAACAGCGTCATCACCGCACAGATATCCTGGGGCGCCTCCCACCCCTCCTCCCCCCTCTTGGCAAAGTAAGAGATGGAGGAGTTGCAGATGGCCAGCTGCAGGTCCCCCTGACCGAGCCGGCGGATGTTCTCCATGGAGCCGCCCGTCGACTCGGCGGTGAACCGCCAGTCCTGGTCGGTCATCGAGGTGTTCAGAACCTCGGCGAGGGCGCCTCCGAAGGTGTAGAAGACACCTCCGACGGGAGCCGTCCCGATGCTCACGAACTGCCGATCACCGGCCTTGCCACCCCCACCGCATCCGCAAAGGAGTACGGCGCCACAGACGAGAAGGGTCACGTGCCGCATGGATTCCTCTACGATGGAGAGATGAATGTGGAAGCGGGCAAAGTGAAGAACCTGCGTCCCGCGGCCGACCGAAGACCGGCCGCGGAACGATGAGCAACCATCAGATGTCGAAGGTGAACCGGACCTGGACCCGTGCCACCTCGATCCGCTCCGCGATCGCAATATCGGACCCGATGTCGAAGTCGATCTGCCAGCGAAGGAAGCGGAAGTTGTTGAGGTCGCTGACCCGGGTGGTGAGCGCCGACACCGTGGCGAGGTCGGGCCGGCCCCGATTGGCCATATCCTCGTGAGCACCCTGGAACTGGATCGTGGCCGTCGCCGTCTCGGGAACTCCCGCGGGAATCTGGATGTCCTGCACCGTGCCCCCGAAGATGATGCGACCCGTGGCGGGATCGCTGCCATCAAAGCTGAAACGGGCATTGAGGGTCCCCGTATCCAGGAACCTCGACAGGGCCAGAGTCTTGCCCAGCGAAGTCTCGCGAAGAATGCCGCGGTTCTCCTGCGGAGTGATCGACGCGGCCGCGCGATCCACCACGACGTCATTGGCCTGTCCGTCGCGGTTGGCGTCGAAGACCTCGAAGAAGATGCGGCCGTCGGCACCACCCGATCCCGGCGAGGAAGCCGTGCCCGAGGATCCGGCCACGCCACCCGTACCGCCCTGAGCGGAGAGTCTGCTTCCCGGGACGGTGATGGGTGCGATCGAGAAGGCGCGGATGCGAATGGACCCACCCGAGCCGCCACCACCGCCGGCGCCGCCCAGGGGCAATCCGACGCCGCCGTTTCCACCCCGACCTCCGTCGGCGATGATCCTGCCTCTGGCCAGGGTGAAGGTCCCTGCCACATCGAACGAGATGGCACCCCCTCCGGCCCCGCCACCGCCACCGGCGTGGCTCGGATTACCCTGGAGGGCGCCTCCGCCACCACCACCGGAGCCCCCGTACAGGGGAAGGATGGCGGTAATGCCGTACTGAACGCCACCCAGGCCCGAGGCGACGTTGACCGGGCGTCCGGATGTGCCCGGGCGGGAGTGGCCAGCTCCTCCACCACCACCGGGAGTCCCGTTGCTGGCCGCACCTCCCTGACCACCACCGCGGGGCACCGGACCCGGCGAGAAGCTCGGATCGCTGGCCCTTCCTCCGTCGAAGCCACCGGCGATGCCCGTGCCTCCCGGAGTATTCGCGGCGCTGTTGGAAGCACCGTTCACGCCGAATTCACCCGCCATGTTGATGGTTCCGGCGAGGGTCACATCCCCCGTGCAGGCGATCCTCAGCGGGTTGTTACCCAGGAGAATCAGCTCGGAGTCCGGCTGGAGGTTGATCTCGGTGAAGTTGAAGAATCCGCCGTTCACCTCGGTATCGATGGTGAAGGTTCCGCCGGCGCCGACCACGAGCGGGCCGTCGGCCCCGGATCCGCCGATGCCCACACCGGCGACAAGAGCCTGGGAGTTGTCGACGTTCCACTCCGCGGTCGTGCTGGGATCCGCGTTGAATCGATCTTCGAACTTCTCCACGAGAGCATCATCGAATGTGGCCGGTCCGGCCTGGGTATCGAAGGCCGATTGCAGCGGTAGCAGCGAGAAGGGCGGGGAGGAGAAGTCCTGGATGCCCGAAGAAACGACCAGCTGGACTCGCGTAGCCGGCGGCAGGGTGCTCGTGGGAACGAGCTGAATGACGACGTCGAAGCGATCCTCGGCGGGCAGGAAGCGCTGGACCAGCGTCGCCCGCACCGCAATCTCGACCCCGGTGTCGAAGTTGATCAGACCGATGTTGTCGGGACGGCCGTCCTCATCCAGGTCACCCAGTACCGAGTCGGGCAGAACTGGCTCGCTGAGGAACACCGCGACCGCGAGAGGGGCCCTGGACAGGCCGACCGGCGTATCGACTTTGAAGGGAACGGCTTCGAAGTTGAAGAACTCCTCGGTGTTCGGAGTCCCGGGGAGCGCGTCCGCATCCACCGTCCCGTTGCCATCGAGATCCAGGCCCACCGCAACCACCGCTGGCGGACCCGGAACGGGATCGATGAGGAGCGGAGCGTCCATGCGGGTCTCGAATGAGGTCTCGAACGTCTCACCGAGCCGACGATTGCCGGCGGTTCGAACCGTATCGAAGGCGTTGCCCCCCCGGATCACGACCCGGTAGATGGTTCCCGCCAGAAAACCCGCGTCCGAGAGATCGGCCTTCGACGGAAGCCGGGGCACGAAGCTCACCCGGTTGCCCGAGACCACGTAGGCCCCCAGGGCGGGAATCGTGAACTCCTGACCCACGGGAAGACCGTCGGGCCCGATGCGACGTCGCCGGATCTCGATGGAGTCCGGGGTCACCGAGCTGGCGGCCACCGGAGAGGAGAACTCCACGCTGATCCGCTCGTTCAGGAAGATCCCGGCGGTGGGGAGCGGAACTCCGTTCTCGCTGACCACCGCCAGAACGGTCAAGGATCCACCCCCACCCCCACCGCCGCCGCTGCAGGCAGGTAGAGTCGGGACCAGGAACGCTGCAAAGGTGGAGAGAAGCAGCCACCCCTTCGAGGATGTCATCGCGAACTCCTTAAAGCTCATAGGCTTAGGTTCGTTTGGCTGCCGGCCGCCGAGGTGCCTGGTGAGAGAGCACCCGAACCCACTAGATTAGTGGGAGTTCGTCGAAGAATCAAGCCTTCTCAGTGGGACTCTGCCCCTTCCTTTCGGCTGTAGGACAGGGTGTCCATGGGGCACACACTGACGCAGATGCCGCAGCCGATGCAGCTCGAGGTGGAGTTGTCGAGGACCTCCTGCTTGAGGGCGTACTGCATGACGTCGATGCCCACCTGGCAGTTCCGCGAGCACTCGTTGCAGCCGATGCACTTGTCATTGGGAACGATGTGGAAGCGCGAGATGCCGATCTTGACGTAGAGCTTGGACAGCATCCCCATCATCTTGGCCAGGGGGCACCAGTACCGGCACCACACCTTGCCCCCGAGGAACGGATACAGGGTCACGGGAAGGATCCCCACCAGCCATACATCCACGTAGACCCGGTAGGCGTGGATGCCCCAGTCGGCGGGCCCCCGGAAGAGGGTGACCATGTCCTTGAGAAGCATCACCACCGTGACCGCCACCGCGAGCAGGAGGATGGCGAGGCTCATCCACTCCCAGCGAACGCTGGTCTTGCCCTTGGCCGCCAGATGACGCCAGCGATCCCCGAAGGTCTCGGCCAGCCCTCCGCAGCCACAGATCCAGGAGCAGTACCGCTTGCCGTTGAAGATCACGAAGATGGGGATGAGCACGAAGGTCAGGAAAAGGCCCCACACCACCCACACGATGTGTGGATCGTAGAAGAAGGTGTAGAAGAACAGGGGCCAGGCGTACACGAGCCCGTAGGACCTCCAGGCCTGGTCGGCAAACTGGGGGTCATTGGCCAGAGTCTCCCCCACCCACTGGTACTTCACCGCCCACTGGAACAGGAACTCGGGCACGATGAAGAAGAAGATCCACTGGAAGGAGATCAGGCTGGCGAAGCGCCAGATCTGGAGCTTGTCCTTCTTCTGCAGCCCCCACCGACGGAGGGCCTGGATACCGAAGACGGTCATGAGCCCGGTGTAGAGGATCGTGTACCAGAACGCCCACGGCCGGTCGAAGAACGACAGGAGAGAGTAGCCCCATCCCCGATAGGGCCAGAACTCGGTGCCCTTTCCCACCTTCACCCCGTAGATGGTGAACCAGACCAGAAAAGAGACGCCGAGCCAGGAGTAGCGATCACCCCGGAAGCCGCGGAAGAGAAGCCCGGCCAGGGAGAGCGCGGCCACCACGCCCCCCACCGCGGGCGGAATCACCGACAGATCGAGACCGAAGAACGAGGGGACCATGCCCCCGAGCGCGGGACCCAGGAACCAGAGTCCCACCAGCATCCCCGCGGTGTGGAGAAGCGACATCAGCGGCGAGCCCTCCCACTCGTTCTCGAGCCGGATTCCGAGCCCCTTGAGGAACTTCACGGGAAGCTCGGCTCCGATGAGCACGAACGCGTGATGATAGGGAAGGCTCTTGTCTCCGGCCGCGGTGGTGAGCTTGATCTCCTTCGCACCGAACTCCTGGACCTCGGAGCCCAGGAGGAGCTTGACCTTGCCCGACGCGACAGCCGCGTCGAGCTGGTCGCGGTTGTCCTTGAAGATCCGCGCGATCTCGGTGCCGCGATAGGACAGGGTGACGTCGTTTTGCTCGGAAAGGACGAGCGCCGCCTCCACCGCGCTGTTGCCGCCTCCCACCACCACGATGTTCTCGCCCTTGTACTTTCTGGGCGAATAGAGGCGGTGGTAGACCTTCTCACCGTCCTCGCCCGCCACGCCGAGCTGGCGAGGATTGCCCCGCTGGCCGGTGGCGAGCACGATCTTCCGCGCCCGGAACACGTTGCCCTTTTCGGTGGTTGCCTCGAAGACGCCCGCCTTCTTCTTCAGGCTCGTCAGCCCCTCCTCGGTGCGGACGTCGAGCTGGTTGTCCTTCACGATCTGGTGCCAGCGGGAGACCAGCTCTTCCTTTCGGGCCCCATCGAGCCAGAGCTTTCCCTTGGGCGGCGTCTTGTCCGGCTCGGCGTAGACCCACTTACCCTCGGGGAAGTTCTCGATGGTGTTGGCCATCTTTCCCTTCTCGAGGACCACGCACGAGAAACACTTGTCGCGGCACGCGAGCGCGGCGTTGAGGCCCGACGCGCCGGCTCCGACCACGAGCACGTCGAGCACCCCCTCCTGCTTCTCCCTCTCGAGCATGTCGGAGAGCCCGGCGATGTGCTCGATGACTTCGAAGCCCTGGGCCATGGCGAGCTTGATCACCGGCGCGCCCGCCAGATCTCCCACGATGTAGAGGCCCTTGACGTTGGACTCGTTTCCCTTTCCGAGAACCGGCCGCCGGTTGTCGGTGGATCCGGAGGCCAGGATGGAGTCGATGCCGGTCTTCAGCTTCTTCAGGGGCATTTTCAGCACGGTAGGGTTCTCCTCGCTCAGGCGCGGGCCGATTCGGCCTCGACCTTGGCCTCGAGTTTCTGGCCACAGGAAGAGCACGCCGAGGCGGATGGATGGTTGGGGGAGCCGCAGTGAATGCACGCCAGAGGCGCGTGGGTCGTGGGAATCTTCGCCAGTCCGGCGGGGATTCCCGCCGGCGCGTCAAAGTCCTGACGCCGGGGTGCGAGCAAGACCAGGGCCACCCCGACCACGTTCAGGAGGAGACCCACGGCGAACCAGAGAAGTGGCTTGCGTCCCCGACTCAGGGCCAGATACGCGGTCTCCGCCCCCGCCACCAGGCCGGCAAGGACATAGAGGCCGAAGAAGAGCCAGAAGGAGTCGAGGGCTCGGGGCGACGCCGACTCCTCCTGAAACAGCGCCGCCTTGGGCTGGAGTCGGGCCAGGTAGAGCTCGGGCCTCTTCTGGAACTCGGGAAAGAAAGGCTCGCCCACCGAGAAGGTGCGGCCACGCCAGGTCATCGTGACCGCGTTCATCTCGGGGCCGATGGTCTTGCGACAGACCAGGCACTGCTCGCCCTGTCCGGGAGTGATCACGGGATCGGTCCATTCGACGGCATCCGGCCCGGGTTCCTGGGACCTTGCCGTGGAGAAGGGAACGAGCAGGACGAAGATGCAGGGCAAGAGCCAGCCACTCACCCTCCTCCAGGAAGTCGGCCACCGGGTCACCAGCGATCGCATGATCGGGCCTCCTCTTTGCTTGTCTTCCTCACCGGTCCGGGCTCGCCTTCGTTCTACGCAATGGATGCCACGGCGACGGCCCGAGGAACAAGGAAAAACTCTTTTGCCATCGCACCGTAACCCGATGCATCCGGTCCGCATCCAACCGGCGGTTCCTTGCCCCTTGATGGTGTCGATCCCCAGATGGTATGGATTGACACCCATGCGGGCAGCCGAACCAGGACGATCGCCCACTTCGCCTCCGGACCAGGCCCCCGAGACTGCCGAGAGTCAGCTCCTGCTGCGCCTGCGCAGCGGAGAAGAAGCCGCCTATGCCGATTTCGTCCGGAACCACATGCCTCGCTTCCTGGCCGTCGCCCGCAGGCTCCTCGGCAACGATGAAGACGCTCGCGATGCGGTCCAGGACGCCTTTCTTTCCGCGCTCAAGGGCCTCGGCTCCTTCTCGGAAGGGAGTCGTCTCTCCACCTGGCTCCACCGCATCGTCGTCAATGTCTGCCTCATGAAGATTCGATCGCGCAAGTCGAAGAAGGAGACATCGATCGAACATCTCCTGCCGACGTTCCTCCCTGACGGCCATTCCCGAGAGCCGGCGGCACCCTGGAATCTCCCGTCGGAGGAGCAGGAGCGACGGGAGACCCGCGTGCTGGTGCGCGCCATGATCGATCACCTTCCCGAGGGGTACCGGACCGTTCTCCTCCTTCGCGATATCGAGGAGCTGTCCGGCGAGGAAGTGGCTCGGAGCATGGACATGACCGAGGGGGCGGTGAAGGTCCGTCTGCACCGGGCCCGACAGGCTCTGCGCAAGCTCCTCGACCCTCACTTCCGGGAGGCCGCATGCTGACCTGCCGCGAGGTCATCGAGTTTCTCGACGACTACGTCGCGGGGATCCTCTCCCCTGCGCGCATCGCCGAGTTCGAGGAGCACCTGGCAGTGTGCCCGCCGTGCATCGACTACATCGCGAGCTACCGGGCGACCATGGAGCTCGCGCGCGAGGCTCTCGAGGCACCGGCCGAAACGGCCGGAGTCCCCGAGGAGCTCATCGAGGCCATCCTCGAGGCCCGGAAAGAGTAGAGCGGGTGCTCTCCTTCCATCGAGGGGAGGAACCTCCTAGTCTGGGGGCATTCGACCCTGGAGGACGGAGTCTTGCCGACCCGGAAAGCAACGATGGACGCCTCATTGAGCCCCCCCCCACGCCGCTGGCCCTTCCGCGTGGCCATGCTCGTGGGCTTTCTCGTCCTCCTCGAGGGGGGAGCTCGCCTCTACCGGGCCTCGCATCCCCCCGACGAGGGGATCGGCTACGGGTACCCCGAAGGGCTCTACACCTGGAATCCCTTCTGCGAGTACGGGCTCCTTCCCGGATTCCACGGCTTCTTCGAAGGCGAGGCCTTCGCCGCGGTGCCCATCGACATCAACGAGCAGGGCTTCCGCGATGATCCCTTTCCCGACACCAAGGCAAGGGGAGCCCTGCGTGTGGTGTTCCTGGGCGACTCGGTGACGTTCGGCTCCGGGGTGCCCTTCAAGGACCGCTACACGAACCTCCTTCCCCGGAAGACCAGGGACGGACGTCCTCTCGAGTGCCTCAACCTGGCCGTCAACTCCTACACGTCGTTCCACTACGTGCAGCAGGCCCGGCACGAGGTCCCGCGCTGGGATCCGGACGTGGTGGTGGTGGGCATGTGCCTCAACGATCTCAAGGAAAAGGAGACGAGCTGGCCCCGGAAGTGGGTCCGGTCACCGGACGGCTCCTACGTGGGGAAGTACCTCCTTCCCGAGAGTGAGCAAGGCTTCCGCTCTCGCGACTACTCCGTCTTCCTCGACCTGTGGCACGAGATGCACACCCGTCTCAAGAACCGCGACGCCTGGCGCAAATGGATGGGCGACCTCGGCGAGAAGTGGTCGAACGAGGAGCTGGTGGCCGACCTCCGTCACAATCTGGAGATGCTCCGGGACGAGCTGGCCTCCCAGAATCGCCGTCTGATCGTTCTCGTCCTCGCCGAGCTCAACGATCTCCACGAACCCGATCGGTTCGCCCTCCCCCGGGTGACGTCGTTGGCCCTCCTCGACGAGCTCGGCATCGAGTCCCTGGATGTGCACGCCGTCTTCCGCGAGGCGGGCGATTTCGACAAGCTCTTTCTCGTGGGCGACTCGGCCCACTACTCCAGGGAAGGGCACACGCTCCTGGCCAGGGCTCTGGCCGAACGGCTGGGCGCATGAAGGGCACAGCGGCGCGGTAAGGAAGACCGGGCCCTCTTGCTCCTCGGCACACGGGCAGGAAGAACTTCCGGTCCATTCACCGGAGCTGCTCCCCGTCGAGGAACACCTGGAGCGGCCGGGACAGCGTGACGGGATCGAGGAGAGGATCCTCTTCGAGGACGATCACGCAACCGGCACTGCCGCGGTCGAGACTCCCCAGCCCCTCGAACCCCCAGTACTTCGCGGGAGCGCCGGTCCCCGCCTGGAGAATGGCCGCACCGTCGAGCCCCGCCTTCTGCAGGAGCTCGATCTCCTTGCCGTCGATGGCCGGCGTCCGGGTGTTGCCGAGATCGGTGCCGTAGAGGACGAGAGCCCCGGCCGCCCTCAGCTTTCTCAGGTTGTCGACGGCGGCTTCGCTGCCCCCGAAGGCGAGAAGGGTCGAGATCACCGCCTTTCCCTTCCACGCCTCGAGCGTCTCGTCCGAGAGCGGCTCCACCGGGGTGTGGGCAAGGAGATCAGCCCCGATCGCCGCTGCCAGCAACGCCTCGCGGTCGCTCAAGGCATGGCAGGTGACCTTCAGACCGAGCTCGTGGGCCCTCGTCGCGGCCGCCTTCAACACCGCCTCGGAAAGGACCGGCGCCGCGGTGATGGGCAGCTTGATGATCCTCGCACCGGCGCCGTGGAGACGCTCCACCGCACGAGAGGCCTCTACTTCCGTCACCACCTCGAGTCCGTATCCGTCGCGTCCCCAGCTCGCCACGGGGTAGCCGCCCCTGGCCGTGATCATGGGCCCCGAGAGGACGAGCCGCAGGCCCTCGGTGCGAGAGGCCTCCTTCTCGAGAAATTCCATCGGCGCCGCGAGATCGACCGCCGCCGCGATGCCGGCCTTCGCCAGCCGCTTCTCCACCGGATAATAGCGCAGGTGCACGTGGCTGTCGACGAACGACGGGGCCAGGAACTTGCCCGCGACGTCGATGACCTCGGCACCATCGGGCACCGCGTCGACCTCGCCCACCATCGCGATGCGCTTCCCCTCGAGGAGCACGTCGGCCCGGCCCTTACCCACCACGGTGCCGCCACGGAGAAGGACAGGGGTGACCTCGTCGCCGGCAACGGATCCCGCGAGCAGGGTCACAATCAGACTTCCACGAATCAGCATGGAGTTGATGCACATGGACCAGCACTCCTCTTCTCCGCCATCCTCTTCAGCGGCAACCGCTTTGGTTGCCGCTGACCTTCCTCTGTGTCCTCCGGGTTACCCTCCTCTTCCTCTGTGTCGAAACGAGCCCCTCGCCAGTTGCCCCGCTCTCACCCGCCACGGTCCCCCTCGCCCACGACCCCGCCGATTTTCACCGCGAGCAACCCGGCTCACACCAGCACGAACCACAGCGACACCAGGAAGAACACGAGAGTCGCCCAGAGGACCCCGGTGGTCAAGGGCCGGTTCCGCGCCTCCTCGGCGACCTTGCTCCCGTTCAGCCGCAGCAGCACGAAGGCCAGCATGGGCAGGAACGCCGCCCCCATGATGGCGTAGGCCTTCTGCATCCGGGCGAACCCCACCAGAAGCCCCACCATGGGCACGACGGCCAGCCCGTACAGGTACAGGCGATAGGGGCGCGACGCGGTGTCGACCTTGGCCTCCCGGTCCCTTCCGGAGAGAAGCCCCAGGAGATCGGCAAAGAGATAGGGAATGCTCTGCCACACCCCGAGGAGGCTGCTGAAAATCGCTCCCCAGGCCCCCACCAGGAATGCCCACTTGAGGAAGGTCCCCAGCTCGGACTCCAGCTTCTCCGACAACGACACCAGGAGCCCGACCCCCGAACCTTCGACCTGGATCGTGCTCCCGATGATCACCATGGAGCATCCGAAGAGCGCGGTCACGAGGTAACCCACCGCGAGGTCGATGCGACAGATCCGGAGCTGGTTCATTCCCTCGCGTCCCTCCTCGCGGATCCAGTAGCCATAGCAGAGGAGCGTCACCGTGCCGCCCACCCCGCCGAGGAGCGCCACCGTCCACTCGATCCCGCCGTCGGTGGCCCTGGGGATGGTGGGCAGGATCAATCCCTGCAAGGCGGCGCCGGGATCCCGCAGCAGAAGCGCCCCCGTCACCACCACCGTCACCGACATCACCGCGATGCAGACACCCATCACCTTCTCGAAGAGCCAGTAGCCCCCCCACCTCACCAGCACCACCCCGACGAGGCTGTGGAGGATGCCGTAGAAGATCTTGTCGCGCACGGGATCGCCGAAGAGCGGCAGCATGGCGTGGCTCGCCGCCCCGCAGGCGCTCATGAGGGCGGCCGCCACGAGAAAGCTGAACCCGACGTAATAGGCCAGGAATCCGTAGAGGAGCGGCCTTCCCACGTGCCCCACCGCCCCGGCGAGGAGGCTCGTCCCCGAGGCGAGCTGCCAGCGGGTCAGCCCCTCGTTGAGGACGAACTTCACGAGCGCCCCCGCCACCACCGCCCACAGAACGGCCACACCGAGGTGAGACCCCGTGAAGGACGCGGTGGCGAGGTCTCCCGCCCCCACCCCGGTGGCGGCGACGAGAATACCGGGACCGATGGCGGCGACGAGCGACCGGAGGCGACCCCTCACGCGCCGCCTCCCCTGGCTCCGAGGCTCGCCTCCACCGCCGGGGGAAAGAGCTCGGCCACGTCTCCCTCGAGACGCAAGGCGAGCGGAAACGCGTCGTGATCGGTGGGCCCGCGATTGACCACGACGTAGGGGACTCCCCTCCGCGCCGCCTCGAGAGGAATCGACGCCGCCGGATGCACGGACAGCGTCGACCCGAGGGAGATCACGAGATCGGCGATCGCCGCCGCGGCAAAGGCGTTCTCGAGATCCTCCCGTCGCAGGGTCTGCCCGAAGCTGATGGTCGCCGGCTTGAGGAATCCGCCGCAGCCACAGACGGGCGGCTTCCTCGTGCGGGCAAAAACCGCGAAGTGGGGATCGGGGTCGCCGAGGTCATGGCAGGTCTGGCACTCGACGAGCGCGTTGGTGCCGTGGATCTCGACGAGCTTCCCGGGGGAGGTACCGCCCTTCCTGTGCAGCCCGTCGATGTTCTGGGTCACGACCCGCTCGATCTTGTTTGCCCGCTCCAGGGCCGCGACCGCGGTGTGCACGGCATTGGGCCGGGCGTCCCGAAAGCTCTTCCAGTCCTCGGATTTCTGCTCCCAGTACTCGACCCTCGCCTCCTGGCTGCTCATGAAGTCCTGCCAGTAGACGGGCGAACGAGTCTTCCACACGCCCTGCGGGCCACGGTAGTCGGGGATACCGCTTCCCGTGGAAACCCCCGCTCCGGTGAAGACGAGGATGCGCTCCCCCTGCGCGAGGAGGGAGACGAGCTCGGGATGCGGAGCCGGACTCACGATGCCCCTCCGCCGCGGCGATCCAGCAGACCCTCGTCCCGCAGCAACGTCACCGTCCTCTCGAAGGCGCTGGCCGTTCGCTCGAGATCCTCCTCACCATGGACGGCCGAGGTGAGACCTCCGGGCCAGGGCATGAGGTCGACTCCGTGGGCGAGAAGCCCGAGGCGAAGGAGACGGATGAGCTCCCGGTCCACGGCTCCCTTGATGCTCTCGGCCCGAACGCGTCCCGCGTCGAGGTCTTCGCTCCTGACCCCGGCGTCTCCCGTCAGCACGTGGAAACCGGAGAAGGACCCGTAGGAGAGCCAGGGAACGCCGAGCCGGGTGAAGACCCCCTGGAGCTCGCAGCGCAGGGCCGCTGCATACTGGCTCGCCCGCTCGCAGACATCGGTGTCCCGGATCACCTCGAGCATGGCCACTCCGGCCGCCGCGGAGAGCGGGTTGGCGTTGAACGTTCCCTGGTGGGGGATCTTCTCGATCCCTCGCCGCGCACCGGCCTCGAACGAGAGCAGATCGAGGATCTCCGCTCGCCCTCCCACGGCGGCGCCCGGCAGTCCTCCGGCCACGATCTTGCCCAGCGTGGTGAGATCGGGCCGGATGGAGAAGGCCTCCTGCGCTCCACCCCGCGCGCACCGGAAAGCCGAGATCACCTCGTCGAAGACGAGGACCACACCCGCCGCGGAGGTGGCCTCCCTCAATCCCGACAGGAACTCGCGCGGCAGCGGCACCTGGCCCCAGGAAGCCCCGGTGGGCTCGACGAGGACCGCCGCCACGTCATGGGAACCGGAAAAGAGCTCACGGATCGCGTCGAGGCCCGGCTCCACCAGCACCACGCTCTCCGCCACCGAAGGCAGGACGCCCGGGGTCGGGCTCCCGTCGAAATGGGACGAGTAGCCGAAGGCGGTATGGTCCTGCCAGCCGTGGAAGTGTCCCTTGAAGCGGACGACCCGGCTCCTTCCCGTGAAGGCCCGCGCGAGGCGTAGGGCCAGGTGCGTCGCCTCGGTGCCCGAGCTCACGAAGCGGACCTTCTCGATGGACGGCACCAGCTCGGTGACGAGCTCGGCCCACCTCAGCTCGAGCTCGGAGCAGCCACCGTAGTGGGTTCCCCTCTCGAGCTGGCTCCTCACCGCGCGGCGAACCTCCAGGGGATCGTGGCCCAGAAGGAGCGCCCCGTGGCCACCGGCGTAGTCCACGTACTCGTTGCCATCGACGTCCCATTTCCGCGAGCCCGAGGCGCGGGAGATGAACAGGGGATGGGGCAGGAGCCGACGGCTGTCGTGATGGAGACCGCTCGGGGCCAGAAGACAGGCCCTCTCGTGGAGCGCTGCCGACCTCTTCGTCTTCTCCCGGTACAGGGAAACGATCAGGGGCAGGGTATCGGATCGTGTCATCCCTTGATCTCCGCGGGTGTCAGCTCGCCCGGCGGAATCCTTCCCCGGGCGAAGAGAAGCCGACGTCGGACCACGTCCATGATCCGGGCCAGGGTCGAAGCCGTCTCGATCTCGCCCAGGACCTCGAGGGCGATGATGGCCGCCTCCAGCGTACAGAAGTAACCCTCGGCGGGGGGCATCCGGACGTCCCAGGTCGCCGGCCGATTCCTGGGCAGGGAGAGGCGCGGGAGGTCGCAGAGCCCCGGGATGCGGCGGATCATCCGTCGGGCCTGCACCCAGCTCCCATCCAGGAGCACGAGGTTCCGGAAGCCTCCGCGGGGAAGACCCGGAAGGTCGGGATCGGGGGCGAGCGGCGTCGAGCCCGGCCCGGGAAAGAGAACCGCGGTCCGGTCCCCCTCCCCGGCCACATCGGCCACCCCGATGGGGCTTCCCTCCTCGCCGTGGCTCACGATCCGGGCCCCCTCGACCATGGAGAGGAGCAGGCGGCCGGTGTTGCTCACCTTCTTCTTCTCGGACTTGTGCCGGAGGACGATCCAGCTCGTGCGCGTCTTCACTCGCGGAAGGAGCGAGCACACGCAGTACTCCTGGAGCAACCGACATTCGGGACACTTGGCCGCCATTGACCCTCGCGCCTCATTCGGCCGTGCCCCGGACCTCGGTCACGAGCTCTTCAAGCGCTCGATCTCCGCCTGGGCCGCGGCGATTTGCTGGGTGAGCCTCTCGACCTCTCCTGGCTCGTCCACCTGCTCCTTGGCTCCCTTGAGCTGCTTCTGGAGCTGGTTGACCCTCAGCCTCAGGGTGTCGAGCTTCTTCTTCGCTTTTCTGTCCATGACCGACCTCCCCGCGACGCCCCCGTCCCTGCTACTTGACGCCCACGATGTAGGCCACCCAGCCCGCCATGTTCTCGAAGTAAGTCCGGCGGCGGAAGACCCCGTCGCCCTCCTCCTCGCCATCGTCCCATCCGTCCATGTAGACCTCGACCTCCCGGAAGCCGGCCTCACCCATGAGCTCCTGGATCTCGGGAAGGGTCCACAGGCGCCAGTCGTACGTGAAGGCCTTCTTGATCTTCTTTTCCTTGCCGAGCTCGAAGTGGATGTGGCAGAGGATGTCGTGGTTGACGGTGTTGAACCGGGCCTGCTCCCACACGTAGGTGAACTTCGGGACCTCGCACCCGTCGGGCTGCACGCTCCTGTCGATCTTGCGCTTCTCGACCTCCTCGGACATGGACTCGGTCCCACCAAAGGCATCGGTGAAGAGCACACCATCGGGAGCGAGCGAATCGTATACGGCCTGGAAGTAGGAGCGAAGGGTGTCCCGGTCCTTGAACAGGAAGTACGAGAAGTTCAGGGCCATGACGGCGTCGACCCGGGGCTGTCGGACCTTCCGCACATCCTCCTGGATCAGGGTCAGCCGATCCGCGGCGTCGCCCAGAGAGGGCACGTTGTGCTTGCGCGCCCAGTCAAGAGTCGGCTTGTGAATGTCGACGCCGATGGCGCGATGCTCGGGGCGGCGCCGGACCCACTCGCAGGAGAGCCAGGCCGTCCCGCAAAAATCCTCGCGCAGGATGTTGCAACGCCGACCGACCTTGCGCTTGAAGACGCGATCGATGAAGTCGATGTCCGACTCCACACACTGCACCGAAGCCTGGTAGAGGTGGTGGTTGTCGCAGCTCTGGCTCCGGGCGTTGCGCCCGGAGGCCCCGCTCTTGCTGGCCCTGGTCCGGGTAGCGACTCGTCGCCGTCCCGTCTGCCTCGCGCTCCTCGGTCTCGACACTCTTTTGGCCTCCTCGAAGCTGGATCCCGGTTGACGGGGCACGAGGATAGCAAACGGAGAGCCGTGGGACGGAGAGCGAGCGCCTACTTCCTCTTCAGACCCGTGAAGAGCCCGAGCCCCGCCATTCCCGCCGCGGGGAGACTCCCCGCCACGAAGGTGCGGAAGCTCGTGGCCTCGTCCGAGAGTCGGGCCACGATGGAGTCATAGGCCCCCTCGATGGACGCCCAGTCGACGTCCACCACACCGGCGTAGGAGAGGCCGAAGAGCCCGAGGGCAAAGAGGCCGATGAAGATGAGGCTCACCTTGAAGAAGATCCGCAGAGCCATGCCGATGGCAAGCCCCACGAAGAAGCTGAAACCGAGCTTGAACAGGGCGGGCGACCACTGCGATGAGGCCGCAGCATCCCCCTGAGGCTCCTCTTCGGTCGATCCACCGCCGGGGAGGATGGGCGGAGAGCTCGGAACGAGCGAGTCGGGAGTGACGCCCGTCGAGCCCGAGCGCGAGGCAGCGGGAGCCGACCCTGCACCCACCTCACCGCCCTTTCCGAAGTAGTCGACGCCGGCCAGAACGCCTCCTGCCACCACGAGGAGGGTGGCGAGGCCGATGAGGGCCTTCTTCCACACGGGAAAGGTCGCGGGCCTGGTGGGAGATTGCGTCATGGCGGGAAAGTATACCAGCGATTCCTCCATCCGCGGGCTCGCCCGCCGAAGCCCGAGGGGCCACGGCAGGCCAAGGGCACTCCGCTCCCATGCTCGAAGACCTTCTCCAGGACTGGATCGAAGACTGGCGCGGCTGGGTCGTCTTCGGCGTCACGGCCCTGATCCTCGTGACCGCGATCCTCTTCAGACGGCGACGGCCGAAGAAAAAGAGCAAGGCTGCGGGGCCCAGGAGCCGGTCCACCGCAAAGGCGCCGAACCGGGCCACGGCTCCACGCGCCGAGGACCGGCCACTCGAGGAACGCCTCCAGTGGTCGGGTGCCGGCGGCGCCATCAATGCCGGCGGATTCCTCACGCGTGTGCGCCTGGAGAGCCGACTCGTCTTCGCGGTCAGGCCCCGTCCCCGGGGACAGCGATGCTCCGAACCTGCGGCGATCGACGGATCTCTCCCCCTGTCCTCCCGGGGCAAGGCCAGGAAAGCCCCCCCCTTCCCGCGCGATCCCCATTACCACGGCCTGTCTCCCTCCCAGCGCCGAGCCTGGCTCGAGTGGCTGGCCACGGGCCCGGGCTCCTATCCTTCCGATCCGGGACACCTCGACCTCTATCTACGGGGCCTCGAGCGACGGGCCCTCGAGGAGGAGCAAGACGTCGGGAGCATCGCCCTCGAGATCGTCCGTGTCCTCTCGCTCCGCGAGAAGGGGACGCCTTTGAGCGGACTCGGCGTTCATGCGGCCACCCTCGTCGCCTACCTCGCCGCCCGGTCACACGATCGTGTGGCCCCCGAGGTCGTCGAGAGACTCGTCGCCACCTGGAAGGATCCCGATCCCCACGGCACCACCCTCCTTCTCTCGTGGGCCGCCTCGCGTCGTCTCCCCTTGCCCGGTTGGCTCGCGTTCGGAGTGGCTCCCGGCCTTGCGGAATCGCGCCGCGGCGAGGCCGCGCGAAAGACCCCCCACCACCTGTCCGCGCTCTTCTCCCGGCGCTACGAGGAGGAGCTGGGAACGGGTCTGCTGCTCCGCGCCGCCAAGCGGCCGAAGAGGCTCGAGCTCCGCCCCCTCAACCCGAGCCTGCGCGTGGCCACCTTCCCGGGCGACAACCCTCTCGGCGCTCCCGCCCAGCTCCGACCCCTCTCGGAGCTCTGGAACCGCTGCCTCGACGACCTTCGCCGCTTTGCCCTCATCGAGCCCGTGGAGGAGACAAAAACCCTGACCCCGAGGAGCTGGGCCACCCTTCCCCGGAGCCTCCGCCGCACGATACCGCATCCTGCGGCTCCTGCTCTCCACCAGGCTCTCCGCGCGTCCGACGCCGGTGCGACGCGACTCGTCCCCTTCCGGACCATCCTCGAGCTCCTGGGAATGTTGCCCACGGGAAGACTTCCTCTTCCCGGGTGTCGCGAGGTGGCTTCTCTTCTCGAGGACTGCGGTCATCTGATCGAGCCGGACCCGCGGCTCACCTCCCGCCCCCTCGAGGCAAGCCAGACGGTGGCGGTTTTTCCCCGCGGCGACGAGGAGCCCGATGCCGAGGCCTCCCGCGTGCGCGCCGCGTCTCACGTCCTCGAGCTCGGCCACGGAATCCTCGCCGCCGACGGTCCCCCTGCGGAGAGACAGCTCTCACTCCTCCTCCAGGACATCGAGAAGGTCTTCGGCCTCACGACGAGGGAGTGCCGAAGGCTCGAGGCGCGCGCGGTGTTGATCCGGCACCCCGCCGGCTCGAGGGTCGAGTCGCTCCTCGAGGAGCGTCCCCTGGAGAAGGAGGCGGCTCGGCGCACGGGAAGGCTACTGGTCGCCCTCGCTGCTCACGACGGCGTCGTCACCGACGGGGAGGAGGCGGCCCTGCAGTCGGCCTTCGATCGGCTCGGCCTCGGAGGCCATCAGCTCGCGCGGCTCGTGCAGGACGTGCTTCCGGCTCCGGAGGCGACGCCCGACCCGGAGGCCGCCGAGACGAGCCCCCCCTCCGCAACGACGGCGTCTCCCCCCGAGCGACCCGAAACCCTGGTCCTGGATCGAGCAGCCATCGCCCGGATTCTCGACGAGAGCCGGGACGCGGCGCGGATCATCGCGGGAGCTCTGGCCCCCCGCGAGGAGAGCGATCCTCTCACCACGGCGCCCGCGGCCACACTCCCCCTCCTGCGCGATCTCGTCGCACGCACGCGCATTCCGAGAGACGAGGCCGCAGAGAGCCTCCGCAACCGGGGGCTCATGCTCGATGGCACCGTCGCCGCCATCAACGAGTGGTCCTGCGACGCCCTCGGAGGTCCTCTCGTCTACGAGGAGGAAGACGAGCTGGTGGTGGAGAGAGAGCTCCTGGAGAGGGGCTGACGCGGGTGTCTCCTCTCCCCTTGCCCGCCGAAGACCCCCGGAATACAGTGAAGCCCATGGTCACTTCCCTCACCACGCGCGAGCGGACGGCGATCCTGTCGTCTCTTGCCGCCGGAGTCGTCCCGAGCACCGGACTCCAGCACATCCAGGTCGGACGCAGGGACGAGATCGAGGCGGTCCTCGGCGATCTAAGGAGGGCCGAGGACGACGCCTCGGCGGTCCGCTTCATCGTCGGCGCGTACGGCAGCGGCAAGACGTTCTTCCTCCACCTCCTGAGGACGGTGGCTCTGGAGAGGCGATGGCTCGTGCTGAAGGCCGACTTCGGCATCGAGCGACGTCTCGTGGGACGCAAGGGAGAGGCCCGCGGGCTCTTCGCCGAGCTCGTCCACGGGGCCGCCACCCGTACCCGACCCGAGGGCGGCGCCCTTCCCTCGCTGATCGAGCGCTGGGTGGGAGACGTCGCTCGCGAGGCCACCTCGGGAGGCGCCGGTGCGGAGGAGGTGACGGCACGACTCCGCGAGCTGTGCCGCCCCCTCGAGGACCAGGTGAGCGGCCATGACTTCGCGACCGTCCTCGGTCGCTACTACCAGGGTCACCTCGAGCGCAACGACGAGCTCCAGGGAAAAGCCCTCCGGTGGCTCCAGGCGGGCTATCGCACCCGGGACGAGGCGCGGCGCGATCTCGGCGTGCGCACCATCATCGACGACGGCAGCTTCCACGACCACCTCAAGCTCTTCGCCGCCTTCGCGCGGATCGCCGGCCATGCGGGCTGTCTGGTGTGCCTCGACGAGCTGGTGGTGATCTCTCACCGGCTCAACAGCAAGCAGGCGCGCGAGAGCAACTACGAGGCCCTGCTGCGCATCGTCAACGACAGTCTTCAGGGGCGGACGAGCGGGCTCGTGTTCGTGTTCGCCGCCGTGGACGAGTGCTTCGAGGACAAGCGCCGCGGCCTTCTCTCCCACGAGGCCCTGGGCAGCCGTCTCGTCGAGAGCCGCTTCGCCCGGGACGGCCTCGTCGACCGCTCGGGACCGGTGCTGCGCCTGCCCTCGCTCACCGCCGAGGACTGCTTCGTGTTGCTGCACCGGATTCGCGAGATCCACACCCAGGGAGAGGAACCCAGACTCGACGACGAAGGCATCGAGGCCTTCCTGTCCCTGCAGGCCCGGCGACTCGGGGCCGAGTTCCACCGCACACCTCGCGAGGTGATCCGGGATTTTGTGGGCCTTCTCCGCGTGCTCGAGCAGAATCCCGCCACGACCTGGAAGGAGGTCCTGGAGCAGACGGCCGCCAGCGGAGGAGAAGCCGCGGCCGAGAAGAAGCGAGACGACGGCGACGAGGACCTGGCTTCGTTCCGTCTGTGACCACCCTTCATGGCCGTGCCACCTCCTGAGGGGATACGACCGCATCCGATGACCGACACCCCCTACTCCCTCCTTGCTCCCGGGATCCAGCGCAAGCTCTACGACATGGAATGGAGCGAGCTGCGGCCGCTCCAGAAGTGCGCCATCGAGGCCGTTCTGAAGGGAACCGGCCACGTTCTTCTCGCCGCTTCCACCGCCGCCGGGAAGACCGAGGCCGCGTTCCTGCCCATTGTCTCGCAGCTCTCGGAGAACCCACCGGAAGGCTCGGTGGGCGCACTCGCCATCGGCCCGCTGCGCGCACTCCTCGACGATCAGTTCCGCAGGCTCGAGGATCTCTGCACCCGCATCGAGGTGCCGGTTCACCGCTGGCACGGAGACGTGGCCGCACAGAAGAAGCACGTGGTTCTCGAGAGACCGGGAGGCGTCCTCCTCATCACCCCGGAGTCCCTGGAGTCCCTGCTCGTGAACCACCCCGGTCGGGCGCGGGCGGTGCTCGCCCGGCTCCGCTTCGCCGTGATCGACGAGCTTCACGCCTTCCTCGGCACCGAGAGGGGAAGGCAGCTCCTGTCCCTCCTCCATCGCGTGCGACGGCTCGGTGCGGGCGATCTGCGGCTGGTGGGGCTCTCGGCGACCCTCGGGGATCTCGGGAAGGCCCGGGACTTTCTCGCCCTGAGCCCGGGCGACGGGGTGACCGTGTTCGAGGAGAAGACGGGCGAGCGCGAGCTCCTCTTTCGATTGCATGCCTACGAGAAGGGAGATGACGACGTTCGCGAGAAGAGGCTCCCGCAGGCCCTTCTTGGCGATCTCGTCGACCATTGCCGCAACGGACGCAGCCTCGTCTTCGCCTCGTCACGGGCACAGGTGGAGACGGCCGCCGCCGCCTGCTCCGGAATCGCGGAGAAGGCGGGCCTCCCGGTGCGCTTTCACGCTCATCACGGCTCTCTGGCTCGCGAGATCCGGGGCGAAGTCGAGGAAGCCCTGCGTGCCAGATCCGACCTGGCCGTTCTCTGCTCGTCGACCCTCGAGCTCGGCATCGACGTGGGCAAGGTCCGTCTCGTGGGCCAGATCGGAGCCCCGCCGAGCGTCGCGTCGCTCGTGCAGAGGACCGGACGTAGCGGCCGCAGAAAGGGCGAGCCGGCGCGGCTCCGCATCTACGTGGCGGAGAGTGCCGCATCCACCGAGGACGCGGCACCCCTCGACCGCCTCCATCTCGAGCTCGTGGAAGCCATCGCCGCATCCACACTCCTCCTCGAGGGATGGATCGAGCCGCCCACCACCGCCACCTGCGATCTCTCGACGCTGACCCAGCAGATCGTGGGTCTTGTGGCCCAGGAAGGGGGAGGGAAACCCGACGTGCTCCACCGCGAGCTCTGTGCGGAAGGCGCCTTCCCCGACATCGAGGTGAGTCTGTTCGCATCCCTCCTGCGCTGCCTGGGCAAGGCGGAGATCCTCGAGCAGATGGGATCCGGCGATCTCATCCTGGGACGCGAAGGTGAGCGGCTGCGGACGAGCCTCGACTTCTACGGGGCCTTCTCGTCGACCCGGGAGCTGGCCGTGCGACACGGACCGAGGCTCATCGGCTTTCTCCCGGTGGCGGTGAGCCCCGCGCCCGGCGAGACATTTCTCCTCGCGGGGAAGAGCTGGAGGGTCGCCGCACTCGACGAAGAGGGAGCGGCTCTGCTCGTGGTTCCCGCACCCGGCGGCGCCGCTCCCGTGTTCCTGGGTGGCGGCGCCGAGATGCACGGGAGGGTGGCCCGGAGAATGCGGGAGCTTCTCGAGGGAGAGGCGACCTTCTCTTTTGTCGACGACACGGGAGCACGACTTCTCGAGGAAGCACGCGACGCTTGCCGCTCGTTCCCGCTTCCACTTGTTCCTCTCGGCGACGAGCGCACGGCCTGGCTCCCCTTCACCGGCTCCCGGGCCATGGAAACGTTGCGTGCGATGCTGGCCGCGAGTGGATGGATGGCCACGGGCCGGCGTGCGGCGCTGATCCTTCCCCTCCCGGAGGGCCGGGCCCGAAAGGCGATCGACGACGCGGCGGAGCACCTTGGCGACCCCGCGCGTCTCGCTGCACACGTGCGGCCAAGGAGAAGGCGCAAGCACGACCCGCTCCTTGACGACGAGCTCCTGGTGATCTCCATCGAACGGGACGGTCTCGACCTCGAGGGCGCCCGGGAGGCCCTCGAGATCAGGCAATGACCAGAGCTCCGACCCCCGGATTCCACCGCGAGCGACCCCGCTACCCCGTGCGCCGGAGATCCACCACCACGGAGCGGACGCCGACCAGCGCCAGGATGAGGAGCGCCGGCGGCACCAGCAGCTCCGCGACGCCACCGGCTCCGGTGGAGATCCCGAACGCGGTCTCCGGTATCCTCTCCTTGATGGCGGCAAACACCGCGAGGTTGGCCACCGCGCAGTGGATGACGAGGAGCCCGCTCACCGCCTGGTGCCTCCCGGAAAGCTGCCGGAAGAGGCGCAGGAACGCGGCAATGGTGCCGAGGGCCATCCCCAGGTAGAGGCCGATGAGGAAGAACGACGAGATGGCGATCCCCGCGACCCCGATCCAGCAGAATCCGCCCAGTGCAGCCCCGAGAACCGCTCCTCTGGGGTTCCCATAGCTCGTGTCCCGGGAGCTCCCCGACGACGCGGTCAGGCTCCGATCCGTCATGTCCGACCTCCTCATGAAAGGGGCAGCGAGCGCACCAGCGAGTCGGCCACGGCCAACCCACGCAACGTGGGACGAATCCACGATCCTTCGCGAACCAGGAGTCCCTGGCCGACGAGGCGGTCCAGCGCGGTTGCGGCCACCCGCTCGAGGTCCACGTCCGTCCGCTCTCGCATCTCCCCGAGATCCAGTCCCTCCTTCGTACGCAGCCGGAGCATCAGGAGTTCCAGGGCCAGCTCGGTGGGCCCCGGCTCTTCACTCCCCTGGCGGGGAAGCCTTCCCTCCCCCACCAACCGGGACCACTCGCGAAGCTCACGCGCGTTCCAGGAGCGCACGCGTCCGTCAAAGCCATGAGCCGAAGGACCGAGGCCGACATAGGGAACGTGGCGCCAGTACTTGGAGTTGTGGCGCGATCGATGCTCCGACGAGACGGCGAAGTTCGAGACCTCGTAGCCCTCGTAGCCCTTCCCGGCGAGGATCTCGTGGGTCAGGATGAAGAAATCCGCCATTTCCTCCTCACCCAGCTCCGAAAGACGACCCGTCTCGCGAAACCGGAAGAATGGCGTTCCCTCGTGCACGGTGAGCTGATAGCAGGAGATGTGCTGCGGGGCGAATCGGGCCGCCTCCTCGAGGGTCGCCTCCCACAGCGGGCGCACGAATCCCGGGACCCCGTAGATGAGATCCACGGAGACGGTCTCGAAGCCGGCGGCGAGTGCGACCTCGACGCCGTGACGAGCCAGCTCACCCCGGTGCTTTCGTCCCAGAAAACGCAACACCTCATCGTCGAACGACTGGACCCCCAGGCTCAGGAAGGTCACCCCCAGATCGCGCAGGGCGCGCAGGCTCGATTCCGTCACGTCCTCGGGATTCGCCTCGAAGAAGACTCGCGGGGTTTCGGAGAAGGGAAACGCGGTGCGCAACGACACGAGGATCCGGGCCAGCTCCTCGGGCTCGAGACATGAGGGCGTCCCGCCGCCGAAGTAGACCGTGTCGAAGCCCCGCCGGTGGATCTCGGGGCCGAGCTCCCGTCGCGCGAGCTCGATCTCCCGCAGCAGCGCCGACACGAAATCTCGCCGCGCCTGCTCCTTGCCGAGGGTCACCGCAAAATCGCAGTAGGGACAGATTCTCCGGCAGAACGGAACGTGCACGTAGATTCCTGCCGGCTCCGGATGGTTGCTCACGGCAAGGATCCTGACCGCTGGACGGTCCAGGCCCGACAGGCGAAGGGTACCGAGATCTCGTGGACGCCCTCCGCCTCGAGAAGCCTCTCGATGGCCTGCACGACCGCAGCCTGGCGCTCGCCCGCGGCGAGACGAAGCCTCTTGTGCCCTCGCCAGAGGTCCAGGTAACGCTCGCGGTCCATGGATACGGCGTGCTCGCAGACGTCGTACGAGGGGTTCGTGAAGTCGGAGGTCGAGCAGAGAACGGGCCCCCAGTCGATCTCGCTGTAGGCCGGGGTCATGCCCGGCACGAGGGAAAGGATGATCTCGCGCGTCTTCTCGACGAGGGGATTTCGATCGAATTGCCGGCAGTTCCAGAGCACGGTGAACTTTCCCGAGGGGACGAGGATCCTTCGCACCTCACGGAGCGCCCGCACCGTCTCCGCCCAGTGGAATGCCTGGGCGGCCACCACCCACGAGCAAGAACCCGGAGCGAGGCCGGTCTTCTCGAAAGTACCACTGCGCCAGGCAATCCCCGGACACGTGGCCGCCCCGGCACTCATGGCCGTGCAAGGCTCGACGGCCATCACCCGGAGGCCCCGATCGGCGAGCAGCCGGCTGAAGATTCCGGTGCCCGCTCCGATCTCCACCACCTCGTCACCCGGAGACGCTCCCGATCTCTCCACGAGCCGATCGACGATCGCCGACGGGTACTCGGGACGCGATCGGGCATAGATGGATGCCACCTCGGTGAAGTCGCCGCCTTCCATGACCCTCTCCGCACGAGTTGACGACCCGCGAATCCGAGTGGATCATACCTCCATGATCCTCGAAGGAAAGCTCGTGAAGATCGGCGACGACCGGCTCACCTTCGTCGCGAAGGACAAGACCTACCGGATCGATCTCGTGGCCATGACCAAGGTCATGCGCCGGGGTCGGATGAGCGATCGCACGGCCCTGGCCGTGGACCAGACGCTGCGTATCACCGGCCCCACCGCCGGCTGGACGACCAAGGTCGTGACGGCCCTCCAGATCGACATCGTGGGATGACGCGAGGCGAGGGGCGGGCTAGCGCACTTTCTTCTTCTTCTTCCCTTTCTTGCTGGCCTTTGCCTTCTTCGACACCTTCTTCTTGCCCTTCCTGGTCTCCTCGGCCTCTTCCTGGAAGAGCTCGCCGTCCTCGAGCCGGATGGCGGTGAGCTTTCCTCCCCAGGCCGCACCGGTATCCAAACCGATCCACCCGTCTCCGCGGCGGAACCCCATGGCCGCCCAGTGGCCGAAGATGATCGTGGGGCCTCGCCACCTCGCTCCCGGGATCTCGAACCAGGCGTGGCACCCTTCGGGCGCCTCTTCCGGTGGTCCGGTGAAGCTGCACGGCGACCCGTCCATGCGACAGGTGCGATAGCGGGTGAGCACCTGGATGGTCTCCACGGCCCGGGCCACCGGGGGCGTGGGCGGTGGGGCCTCGTCCTGGAGTGCGGTCAGGAGCTCGTCGAGACCGTCGCCCCGGAGCATCGCCTCGGCCTCCCGCACCCGATCCGTCGTCTCGCGCACGGTCCAGCCCGGGTGCATTCCGGCGTGGACGAGGAGCCGGGTGCCCTCGGTGCGCACGAGCGGCCTGCGCCTCAACCACTGGCAAAGGTCGTCGGCATCCTTGGCCCTCAGGACCGGGGCCAGGGTGTCGCCCCCGGTGGAGCTCCTGATCCCACGCCAGCGCGCGAGCAGGTGGAGGTCATGGTTACCGAGGACGCAGATCATGTGGTCACCCTGCGCCTGCGCCCACCGGAGCACGGCCAGTGAGCGGGGGCCTCGGTTCACGAGGTCGCCCACCAGCCAGAGGCGGTCGCGCTCGGGATCGATGGCGAGTCGGGGAAGCAAGGCCTGGAGGGCCTTGTAGCAACCGTGGATATCACCGATGGCGTAGTGGGCCATGTCAAGCTCCCGGGATGCCGCGCTCCTGGGCGGCGAATCCCCACAGGTCGTGGCAACCCTTGCGCGAATGTGCGCTCGCGATTATCTTCGTCACACGTGTTTCCAACCCGAATCCGGCTCCGAGGGGTCCCGGGGGCCGCCCCTCCATGCCGCGACGGAGGGCCGCCATGGAGTTGCCGCGTTTTCCGCAGATCCGGTCTGTCTTCCTCGACTTCGACCGGACGCTCGTGACCGTCGACAGCTGGGACGTTCTCGCGGATGTCTCGCTCGCCGCCAAGAGCGAGTCCGATCGCGCAGAGCTCCAGGCCGAGCTCATCGAGATCAGGACCCTCATCGATGAGGGCTCCGCCTCGTTCTTCGAGGCGTTACAGCGACGAATCAACCTCCTCGGGCCCACCCGGGCCGATCTCGAGGAGGCTTCCCGGCGCCTCCTGGAATCCATCGCCCCCCACGCCGAAGAGACCGTCGCCGCTCTCACCGCAAAGGGGCTCGAGGTGCACGTGGTGGCGGGTAGTGTCCGGGAGCTCGTGGAGCCGGTGGCCCAGAAGGTCGGCATCGACGCCTCGAGGGTGCACTGCAACGAGCTCGACTTTGACGACGATGTGGCCGTCCAGGCGGACATGGGCAATCCTCTGTCCCAGGACGGAGGAAAACAGTGGGTCCTGGCCGAGCACTCCAGCAAGGGAACGGCGGCCATCGTGGGCGACGGGCTCGACGACGCCGAGGTCAAGAAGATGGGAGGGGCCGAGGTCTTCGTCGCCTTCACGGCCTCCCGGACCATACCCGATGTGGTGGACAAGGCCGACGTCACCGTGTCGGACCTGGCCCTGCTCACGGAGATGTTCGGCGAAGGTTGAGCCGAGCGGATGCTCGGTTGCGGCTTCCTGGAGATCATCCGGTCTTCGCCCGACGAAGGATCTGGCAGGCGGCCTTCCAGGCCGTGGACGGGTCCTCGCAGGTCTCCGAGGTGCCGACCTGACCCTCGAAGGCCCAGACGTAGAGGCCGTCGGCTCCCTCCTCCAGGAGGACGCTTCCCTGTTCCACGATCCTGTGCTCACGACCCCGCCGGGTGCCCCAGCACTGCAGCCACTCGTGGTGTCTCTTGCCCTGGTCGCGGCACAGCTCGGCCATCTCGCGCACGAGAGGCCGCATCTCCTCGACGTCGATGTCGTCATTGACCCAGTAGATGTCGGTACCCAGGTTGTCCAGAGCGGGTACCCGTGCCACTTCCCCCCAGCACTCGCGATCCTGGGGCATGAGGCAGGCCATGGTCTCGACGTGGGGGTGCTTCTCCTTGACGTAGGCGGAGATATCCCGGATGTAGTCGGTCACGCACGACCGCCGGAAGGCAGCCTCCTCGTCGGGTGCGGCACCGAAGAGATCCTTGCCCTGTCGGCTGGCGAAGAGATCGGTGCAGGAACGACAGAAGCAGGAGAGCGGGGTCGGCTCATCCACGAAGTAGGCCTCGAAGCCCCGGGCCACCGCGAAATCGATCATCTCGAAGATCCGAGCGCGGGAGGCGGGGTTGACGTAGCAGCCGGCCCGGTGCCAGGAGCCGTCACGGCCCACCTGGTGGCATTCGGGGTGCTCGAGGAGGAACTGGCTCGACTTGCCGCCCCCGAACACGTTGAGGGCGCCCCAGAAGATGGCGACCGGTCGAAGACCCCGCTCACGGGCCAGCCCCGGCAGGAATTCGAGCTTGCCCCGCATGTAGACGAAGTCATTCTCCTGAGCCGCCACGAGGACGTCGTCGCAGCCGAGCTCGGCCAGACGATCGAGATCCGAGGCGATGTGCCTCGGGATGTGGTGGCCCATGACCGTGACACCCGTCCGCATGCAGGAACTCCCTTTTTCGGCCCCGCCCCGGGAGTACCCGAGGGCGATCGCCAACCCCCTACCTTACGTCCCTGGGACGGCCCTACCAGTCGGGCACGAAAGGGGAGGCCTCATTTCGTTGATTCCGGCCTCCGTCGGGGGTACGCTCCGGCACAAGACCCAGGAGACGAGCCATGATCCCCAGATCCTCTCAAATCGCCGTCCTTGCTCTGATCACGCTCGCAGGCTGCGCCACGCCTCCCCCGCCACGGTCGGGGTCCCCGGGTCGCGGAGAGCAAATCGACCACATCGTGATCGCCACCGCGGACCTCGACGAAGGGTGCCGGAAATTCCAGGAATGGGCGGGCATCCGTCCCGTCCTCGGAGGGGAGCATCCCGGACGCGGGACCCGGAACGCCCTGCTCTCCCTCGGGCCCGGCCTCTACCTCGAGATCTTCGCCCCGGTCCCGGGTGCCGAGCTCGGATCCCAGGACTCCTTCCTGACCGGTCTCGAGGGGTTGAATCCAATCATGTGGGCGGTCTCCACTCCCGATGCCGAAGCCACCGCGGAGAGGCTGCGCGGGATCGGCTTCGAGGTGTCGGAGCCCGTGGCCGGCTCCCGGGAGAAACCGGATGGCTCCGTCCTCGACTGGGTCGTCTTCGGCATCAAGGGAGAGGAGGCACCCGGTCTTCCCTTCTTCATCCAGTGGGGAACGGGATCGAGTCACCCGTCCACGACCTCTCCCGGGGGGTGCCACCTGCAATCGCTGCGCATCACCACCCCGAAGGTGGACACGGTGTACCGGCTCGTGAAAGGGCTGGATCTTCCCGTCGAGCTCGTGAGCGGCGAGCCTCCGGCCATGGAGATCCTGCTCGAGACTCCCGAGGGGCCCGTGCGCCTCGGGGGGTAGGAGTCCGGAGAAGATGACGGTCGTCCCATGAGCACCCGCCCCCTCTATCCCTTCTCTGCCCTGGTGGGCCAGGAGGAGATGAAGCTCGCTCTCCTCCTCGCCGTCGTCGATCCGAGAATCGGCGGCGTGCTGGTGTTTGGCCACCGGGGTACCGCCAAATCGACGGCGGTTCGAGGTCTCGCCGCTCTCGTGCCGCAGATCGAGGTCGTCTCCGGGTGTCCCTACCAATCACGGCCGGAGGAGCCCTGCGGAATCTGCTCCGCCTGCACTCAGGGTGAGCGGGTCTCGGTGCGCATTCCCGTGCCCATGGTCGATCTCCCCCTCGGCTCCACCGAGGATCGGGTGGCGGGAACCATCGACCTCGAGGCGGCGCTGGTGCGCGGTGAGAAGGCTTTCGAGCCGGGGCTGCTCGCCCGCGCGAACCGGGGATTCCTCTACATCGACGAGGTCAACCTGCTCGAGGACCATCTCGTGGATCTTCTCCTCGACGTCGCGGCCGCCGGTGAGAACATCGTCGAGCGCGAGGCCATCTCGGTGCGTCACGATGCCCGCTTCGTGCTGGTGGGCTCGGGCAACCCCGAGGAAGGCGAGCTGAGGCCTCAGCTCCTCGACCGTTTCGGTCTCTCGGTCAAGGTCACGACCGAGACCGATCCCGAGAAGAGAAAGGAAATCGTCAAGAAGCGGCTTGCCTTCGATGACGACCCCCGGGAGTTCGTCTCCCGGCACGAGTCCGAGACGGCACGGCTGCGCCAGAGGATCGTCGCCGCCAAGGAAGCGCTCGGGAACGTGAAGCTGGAGGACGACCTCCTGCTGCGCATCACCCGGCTCAACGGAGCCCTGTCCATCGACGGTCATCGAGGAGAGCTGACCCTGGCCCGCGCCGCCACGGCACGGGCCGCGCTGGCCGGAAAAGCTGCCGTCGAGCTCGCGGACGCCCGCGCGGTGGCACCCGCATCGCTACGCCATCGCCTGCGCCGCGACCCGCTCGAGACCGGAGACGGCGAGGACAGGATCCAGGCCGCCATCAAACAGCATCTTTCCTGAGGATCATCGTGCGCGCCGTACCCTTCGATGCCATTCCGGGAAACGAGCCGGCGAAGAAAGCGCTCCGGTGCTGTCTCCGCGATCCGCACCTTCCCGGGGTCGCGCTCCTCGGACCGCCCGGATCGGGCAAGGGTCTCCTGCTGAGAAGCTTCGCCGCGCTGCTCGACGTCTCGGGAACCGAGGCGACGCCGTGCCTGCGCATTCCCGCCAACGCCGACCGCGAGGCGCTCCTCGGTGGACTCGACCTCGATGCGCTGCTCGCGGGAGGCCAGGGTCAGAGGCCCGGCCTTCTCGACCGCGCCCGCGGCGGCTTCGTGCTGGTGGAAGACCTGGTCCGACTCTCGCCCGATGTGCTGGCCTGGATCGGTCAGGCCCTCAAGCACCCGGGCTCGCCGGTGCGACTCCTGGCCGGCCTCTCCGCCGAGGACCCGACCGGCTTCGGCTCGGTGCTCGACGCGGTGGCATTCCGCGTGCGGCTCGAGACCAAGCCGAGACCCGAAGAGTCGGCCCGCCGCCTTCGCCGCTACCTCGACCTGTCGGCAAGAACGGTGCCAGGCACCCTTCTGTACACCTCGGACGCGACACCCCCCACCGCCCCGCGTCCTGTCCTTTCCGAGGCCATTCTCGACGCTCTCGTCACGACCACGGGACTCTCACCCGAGGTGGCGCCGCGCGACTTGGCAAGAACGGTGCCAGGCACCCTTCTGTACACCCCGGACGCGACACCCCCCACCACCCCGCGTCCTGTCCTTGCCGAGGCCATTCTCGACGCTCTCGTCACGACCACGGGACTCTCACCCGAGGTGGCGCCGCGCGACTTCGTCCACGCCGCGCGCGCCATGGTCGCGAACGCGGCCATCCGCGGCTCCCGGGTCGTCGAGGAGGAAGACCTCGCCTTCGCCCGGGAAACCGTCCTTGGCCCCCTCCGGAGCAACGACGAGCCTCGGGCCGCCAGGGAGCCCGGTGCAGAATCGGCGCCGGACCCACCGAGTCCGAACCCCCGTTCCGAAGAGAGCCCGGGGAGCGATCCGGTCGTCGGCGCCACTCCGCAGAATACCCCTCGCCGCGAGCCCGACCGCATTCTCGAGCCCCGGGGCGCCGACCGGATACCCGAGGCGCCGGTTCCCTTGCCGTCCCTGCTCACCCGGACCACGGCATCGGGAAGGGGTCCCCGCGGCCGGGGAGATCGCGGAGCGTCACGACGGGAGACCGAGAAAGGCAGACGCCTGGCGTTCGCGGCAACCCTCCGGCAGGCGGCGATGCGCCGGCTGACCGAAGGCGGCCCGATCCGGGAAGGGACGCGGCTCGTGGTGAAGAGGAAAGACGTGCGCTTCCGCAGCTTCGAGCGGAGGACCAGGGTCGTGACTCTGCTCGCCGTCGACGCCAGCGGCTCGATGGCGCGCAATCGAATGAGGGAAGCCAAGGGAGCCGTGGGAAGGATCCTCGGCCAGGCCTACCGCCGCCGGGACGAGGTCGCGTTCGTGGCATTTCGCGGGGAGCGGGCCGCGGTCCTCTTTCCCCCGACACGATCCCTGTCGCGCGCCAAGCGCAGCCTCGACCGCCTCCCCTCGGGAGGCGCCACACCTCTCGGACACGCCCTCCTGGTGCTGCTCCAGCTCGCCCGCACCGAACGACTGCGGCGGCGACGTTCGGTGCGGGCGATCCTCGTCACCGACGGCCGGGGCAACGTCCCGGTATCCCGGCCGGAGGGCGCGTCCACCTTCGACCGCGCGCATATCGACGATGAGATCGACCGCCTGGCCGCAGTGTGGTCCCGGGAAGCGATTCCGACCCTCCTGGTGGATACCCGGCAGGCTCCGGAGTCACGCCCCCCCGCGCGCGAGCTGGCCCTCCGCATGGGCGCGCGCTACGTGAAGCTGGGTCAGGAGCTGGGCCAACCCTGAACCCGCGCGGGGTCATCCGGCGAGGATCGACCCGTCGGGGCCGGCACGGTGCGGAAGGGAAATCGAGGGAAAAACCCGTATCCATGTCGTGGCCACCCGTGTCGATACATCTGTCAGCGGAGACGGGCCGCCGACCGGTGGTCCCCACCGCTGCTGTCGACCAGGTGCGTGTCGGGGCCGTCGCCTCGACGGAATCACGGATCCCGTTTTCCCAACTTCCCTATTCTCCTAATCTACCCAGACTCTTCGTGAGACCCCCGGCACGCACGCCCTTCCTGCCCGCGCTCACCGTGAGCTGGTCACCCCCTCGATCACGTCCTCGGACCTCTCCCTCTCCCGATCGAGGACTTCCTTCTCCTCGTCCGTGGGGGTGAAGAATCCCCGTGCTTCGGCCTCGGCCAGCCGATCGAGGAGTGAGGAGTAGGAGTGAGGATTGGCCACCCGCATCCTCTGGCGCACCGAGGCATCCTTGACCAGCGTGTCCAGAACCTCGGAGTAGACCCACGACTCCACCGCCTGCGCCGTGGCACTCCAGCCGAAGGTGTAGTCGAGGCGCTTGCGCACCTCCTCCACCCCCTGGTAGCCGTGAGCCAGCATCCCCTCGATCCAGCGGGGGTTGAGGAGCTTGGTCCTCACCTCGAGACGCACCGTCTCCTCGAGGGAGCGCACGCGCACCCGGGCCGTGGTCGCGTCCGCCACCACCGCCGCGGGCCTCTTCCCCGACTTCCATTCCACCAGAGCGGTGAGGCCGCCCAGGTACTCGAAGTAGTGATCGACGTCGACGAGTCCCACCTCGCTCGAGTCGAGATTCTGGAACGTGGTGTCGATGCCGGGCGCGAGAGCGGCAAGGACGTCCCGCGCATCCTCGCCCTCCCCGTCCCGCGAGAAGGAAAATCCCTTCCGCCGGAGAAAGATCGACGCCAGGTCACTCCTCTCCTTCCAGGTCGACATCCCCACCATATGGTCGACGTTCGCGCCATAGGCTCCGGGCAGGTTGCTGAAAACCCGTCGCGTCGCCCGATCGCGGGAGATGCCGGCTCGGGTCATCTCGACGGTCCGCGCGCGCACGAAGTTCTCGTCGGGCGACTCGTCCAGCTCCGCCACCTTCCGCACCGCCTCGTCGAGAAGCACCATCTGCAGGCCGAAGATGTCCCGGAAGATCCCTGACGCGGTGATCACGACGTCGACGCGGGGTCGTCCCAGCTCGGAGAGCGGAATCACCTCGACCCGGCTCAGCCTCCCGATGGAGTCGGCCACCGGCCGGGTTCCGAGCAGCAGAAAGGCCTGGGCGATGGCCTCGCCATGGGTCTTGATGTTGTCGAGGCCCCACAGAACCATCCCGATGCTGCGTGGAGGGTGACCGAGCTCCCGCGTCCGGCGCAGGAGCAGCTCCTTCACCACCACCTCGGCCCTCTCCAGCGCCCCCGCCGACGGCACCTTCGCGGGATCGAGGGCGTGCAGGTTCCGCCCCGTGGGAAGCACCAGAGGACACCGCACGGGATCTCCCCCCGGCCCCGGCGGCACGTATCTTCCCAGGAGGGCGGACATGAGAGGGCCGAGCTCGTCGGTGGCCCGGATTTTCTGCCCCACCCCCTCGAGATACTCGAGCAGCGCAAAGAGAGCGACGCCCTCCATGCCGGGCCGACGCGCGAGGGTCTCCGCCACGGCACCCTCGACACCGCACGCGTCGAGGACCTCGAGCGTCGCCTCGAGCTCGCGACGGGCCAGGGCCAGGAGGTCGACGGAAGAGGCATCGCCCTCGCGAGACCGGCGATCGAGAGTCTCCGCGTCCAGTCCCGCGGGCGAGAGCCAGAGATCGAGAAACGAGGCCAGCCCCTCCTCGCTCCGGGCATGCTCGCCGATGGACGCGAGAAGCTCGGTCTCGAGCTCTTTCCGGGGCTGCATTCCCAGCACGTGGAGCCCGACGGGAATCCGGCGCGTCTTGATCTCCATGAGGTGGGTGTGGAGGCGTCCCACGAAGCGGTCCATCTCCGCACCCTCCATCACCCGGGGGCGCGGCACGTCGCTCGTCAGATGGAGCTTCTCGCACATCTCGACCAGGGCCTCGGCCACCCGGCGCCGCCTCGTTCCGTCCTCCGACGTGCGGTACTCCTCGATGGACACCGAGAGATTCTCGAGCTCGCGGTAAAGACCTGCCGCTTCCACAGGAGGCGTGAGGTGAGACAGGGTCACGGCGAGCCCTCGCCGCTTGGCGATGGTTCCCTCGGAGGGATTGTTGACCGCATAGATGTAGAGGTGCGGCACGCGCGACATGAGGAGATCGGGCCAGCAGTCCGATGAGAGCCCCGCTTGCTTTCCGGGCATGAACTCGAGCGCGCCGTGGGTGCCGAGATGCACGACGGCGTGGGCGCGGAACACCTCGTCGATCCATCGGTAATAGGCGAGGAATCCGTGGTGCGGCGTGGCTCCCTTCTCGAAGAGGAGCCGCATGGGATCGCCCTCGTAGCCGAACGAGGGCTGCACCCCGACGAAGACGTTGCCGAGCCGCACGCCCGACACGAGGAGATGCTCCCCGTCGGTGTCGAGATTTCCCGGTGGCTCACCCCAGACGCGATCCACGCGAAACGACTCGGGGGCGATCCTCCGGTACTCGTCGACGGTGAGGCGAGCCCCCGTGGAAAGAAGCGCCTCGTCCCGCGGGAGGAGCGGATCCCCGCCGCTGACGATGAGCTCCCGGAGCTCTTCCGGACTCGGCGGCACCTCGACCGAATAGCCCTCGTCCCGCAGCCGGCCGAGCACGGCCCAGGCCGAGCGGAACACGTCGAGGTAAGCCGCGGTACCCACCGCCCCCTTGCTGGGCGGGAAGCAGAAGATCGTCAGCGCGATCCTCTTCCGGGCATTCGGCGTCCTGCGCAGCTCGATCCAGGACAGGAGCCGTCCCGCCAGTCTCTCCGCGCGATCCCGGATCAGGGTGCGGCACGCCCTGCCCTCTTCCGCGCCCCCCGGTCCTTGCACCACCAGGGGCTCGATCCCTCCCTCGAGCTCGTGCATCGACACCTCGAGCGCCACCTCCATCGGCGAGAGCCCGAGGCCCGAACGTTGCCACGTCGGGATGTCCTGGACGAGGAGGCTCGGCAACGCGAGGTAGGGGACGCCCCTCTTCTCCAGGAAGCTCCGTGCCTCCTCGGGAACACAGCGGTTGTGTCCCCCCAGGAGCGGGAAGCCCGTGACGGATACGATGGCCTCGATGCCGAGGGGATCGCAGTATTCCTCGATGGCCTCGCGATGGTCGAAGCTCTCGCTGAACACGGGAACGGGAGCGAGCCCGCGTTCCTCGAGGAGAACGATGAGCTCGTCGAAGGCGCTCGTGTCCCCCGAAACGACCCCGCCGCGCGGCAGGAGCAGCGCCACCCGGGCTCCACGGCGCGCAGGGAGAGCCGCCGTGTCCTCGACGATCCCGCACGAAGGGTGGTAGAGGCCGCGGGAGGGATGAAGGCGGGTCTCGGGAACGAGGCTCTCCAGCTCGACCTGCCCTCCCTCCCGGGCGGCCAGGAGCAAGAGCAGCGCCCGGGCGTTGTCCGGCGAGGGCTCGGCAAAGGCGAGGGCACAGCGAAGGTAGGTCTCGAGCGACCGCGCCGCGAGGGGCAAGGCCTCCAGCAACCCGGGAAGGCCCTCCTTGATCTCGCGAAATGCCGAGCTCAGATCCTCTCCCGAGAAGAGGCGCATCAGGGCGCGCAAGGGCGACGTCGGATCGGCCGCGGCCAGGGCCACCTCCAGGAGCTCGGGAAGAGAGCGCCCCCCGAGCCTCGTGGCGAGAAGGACGTCTCTCTGGGAGCTCAAGGCCAGGATCGAGGCCGAAGCCGGGACCTCTCTCGACACCACCTGCACCCGGTCGGCGTCCTCCGGCATGAGAATGTGGGAGAGCAGGAGGAGATCGGCCTCGCGGGCCGCCGCCAGGACGCTCCCGGGCCGGTCCCGCAGGGTGACGGTGGTGAACCCGGACACCCGGACACGGCCCCGCGCCTCCTCGGGAAGGCTCTCGGCCGCGCGCAGCAGGAGTGCCGGCCGCGTCAGCTCCTGGGTCACGAGGACGAGATGGAAGGGGCGGGTCATGGGCTCACTCGGGGGATGGATACCGACAAGCCGGCGATTATAGCTTGACCGATGGGCTCCGGGGACGGAGCTTGTCGGCCGGTCCACAGGTCACAAGGAGACCCTCCATGCTCGCCCAATCGCTTGTTCTGGCCACGCTGCTCCTCGCCTCCGCAGGGGATCCCCTGGCCGCCGCCTCCGAGCTCACGTACCACCTCGAGCCGGGAAAGACGCACACCCTGCGCATCACCACCTCCTCCCGGAGTCGCATGGAGTCGGTGGAGGTGGAGATCGAGGCCGTCCAGACCCTGACCTACAGGGCCGAGGTCCTCTCCCGGGACGACGAGGGGAACCAGACCCTTCGGCTCACCCTCACCCACGTGCGCATGGAGGGCCCCATGGCCGATTACGACTCCTCGCGCGAGAAGAACCACACATTCGAGGCGCAGCCCCTCGTTCTCGGTGCCCTGGTGGGCAAGGCCTTCGACATCACGCTCTCCAGCACCGGAGACCTCGTCGCCGGAGACACCCTGGGCGCCGCCATCACGGAAGCCGCCGACGCGATCCTCGCCGAGATGCCCCACATGTTCCAGGCGATCCGGGAGATCCGTGGCAGCATGACCCCGCAGGGATTCCTCGGCGAGATCGGCCGGTGCTTGCCCAACCTCCCCGGAGAGATGAAGGCGACGTGGACGGGCAAGAACTTGCTCATGGTTCCGCTGTACGGTCCCTACGAGGAGACCCGCACGCTCACGCTGGCCGGGATACCCTCGGGTGACGATCTCTCCTTCTCGGTGACGGGCAAGGGCAGCTACCAGAAGAAGGGAGGTCTCCCCTTCTTCAAGCTCCTCGAGAGCTCGAGCTCGTTCCGCGCCGAGATGCGGGGCGGTGACCTGCCGGCGTCCTCCCGGCACGAGGCCAGCCTGCGCCTGGAGATGGCATTCCCCGGTTCCGAGGCGGAGAAGACGAGCATCGACATGACGACCGAGCTCGTGGTCGACTAGGAGTCCAGGCCTCGCTCCTACCGCGGACTGGCCTACTCCGGCCCCGGACCCGAACGCACGCAGCGAAATCCGGTGTGCTGGTGGCTCGACTCGGGCTCGCTCGCCATGCGGGCGGCCGTGCGATAGCCGATGCAGTAGAGGTCGCTACACAGGTACGATCCCCCGCGCCGCACCCGCTTGGGAAGCCCGGGCTCCCGGGGATCGTGGCTCGACTCGGGCCCCTGCGGATTGACGCGACTCGCGCTCGAGGAGTACTCGGCCCGGTACCAGTCCTGGCACCACTCCCACACGTTGCCGGCCATGTCGTGGAGGCCATACCCGTTGGGAGGGTAGGAGCCGACGGGAGCCGTTCCCGTGAAACCGTCGGCGGCCGTGTTCTCACCGGGAAACTTCCCCTGCCACAGATTGGCCGTAGGGCTGCCGGCGGGCATCGCGTCTCCCCACGGATACTCTTTTCTATCGAGGCCTCCCCGGGCGGCATACTCCCACTCGGCCTCGGTGGGCAGCCTCTTGCCCGCCCACTCGCCGTAAGCGACGGCATCTTCCCAGGAGACATGGACCACGGGATGATCCATCCGGTCCGCGATGGAGCTGCCCGGGCCCTCGGGGTGACGCCAGTCGGCGCCCTTGGTCCACTCCCACCAGGCCATGTGATCGTTGAGGGGAACCTCCCGGTCGGGCACCCGGAACCCGATGGATCCCGGGACGAGCACCTCCGGGGGAGCGCCGGGAACGACGGGGACCTTCTCGGCGGCAGTCACGTGGCCGGTTGCGAGCACGAAGCGCTCGAACGCCGCGTTGGTGACCTCGGTCCGGTCCATCCAGAAGCCATCGAGCTGGATCTGCCGCAACGGGCCCTCGTCAGGACCCGCTCCCCCCATCCAGAAGGTCCCTCCGGGGATCCACACCATTCCCTCGGGAGGCGCGGCCGTACCACAGGAGGAAAGGAAAAGGGCGGCGAGAGGGAAAGCGATGCGAAGGGCCGCCAGGAATGAAGGGCTCGCGTGCATGGACCCAGGATAGCAGCGGCGGCCCCCCCGGGCAGATCCGTGCTCGACAGCCCGGCCCTCATCTGTAGAATCAGGCCCAGGGGATGTCGAGCGGTAGCCATGCCGTCTGTTGGACCCATGCTTCGGTGGGCCGAAGCCAAGGAACCGTGCCACGGGAGCCGGTGATCATGACGAACCCTGCGATCCTCCTGTCGACTCTCCTCCTCGTCCAGCTTCCCGCGTCGCGCGAGATGCGCCCCGATGCGCGTCCCGACATCGTGATCCTGCTCACCGACCAGCACCAGGCCGCGGCCACGGGCTTCGAGGGGACCCCCGGCTTCTCGTCGCCGGCCATCGATCGTCTGGCCCAGGATGGCGTGGTGTTCCGGCGGGCCTACTGCACCTCCCCGCAGTGCTCGCCGTCTCGAGCGTCGCTCCTGACCGGTCTCATGCCCCATCGCGCCGGAGTCGTGGCCAATGTTCCGCTTCCCGGTGAGCCCCCCCAGGAGGCGCACGGGCGGTACCTCTCTTCCGATCTTCCCTCTCTGGGGCATCTCTTCCGGGAGGCCGGGTACGAGACGGCCTACTTCGGCAAGTGGCATCTGGGAGGATCGCCCCGCGAGCACGGCTTCGAGGCGGTCTACACCGAGAACTTCTACTCCACCATGACCGGTCGGCTCCTGCGGTTCTTCACCGCCCGCAACGCGGTGGCCAGGGCCAATCGCCGGCCTCTCCTGCTGGTGGCGAGCTGGCTCAACCCCCACGACATCTACGAGGTCGAGACTGCGACCCTCGACATGCTGCCCGCCCTCGACGAGGTGGACGTGCCGCTCTCGGTCACCGACGATCTGTCGACCAAGCCCTCGCCTCAGCTCGAATACCTGCTCTTCGATCAGGGAAGGCCCTTCGCCGGCGCCACCGTGCAGCACTGGAAGCGGTACCGGGCGTTTTATTCCTACCTCGTGAAGAAAGTGGACAACGATCTTCGACTCATCGGCTTCAAGCTGCGCGAGACCCATCCCGAGGCCATCGTCCTCTTCGCCTCCGAGCATGGCGACTTCGCCGGCGCTCATGGCATGCCCTTCAAGGGGCCAGCCATGTACGAGGAGCTCCTCCGCATCCCGTTCATCTTCTCCTGGCCGGGTCACTGGACCCCCGGAGAGAGCAACGCCCTGGTGAGCCTCCTGGACGTTCTTCCCACCCTCTGCGAGGTGGCGGGCATCGACGCTCCTCCCGACCTCGACGGAATGTCGATGGTGCCGCTCCTCGAGGCCCAGGACCGCTCTTCGGTCCCCTGGCGCAACTCCCTGGTCTTCCAGTATCACGGCAAGGGAAGGTGGCGAACGCCCATTCGCTGCCTCCGCAATCAGGACTACAAGTACGCCCTCTACAGCCTCTACGGGGACGAGCTCTACGACCTGCGGAACGATCCCGACGAGATTCTGAACCTTGCCGGAGATCCCGTCCACGAACCGGTACGCGCCCGCATGAGGGCCGACCTCTTGCAGTGGATCGAGGACTCCGGTGACCCGTTCTTCGACATCGTGGTCACCGACCGCAACGGCCAGGACGTCCCTCCTCGGTGAGAAGAGGGGCCTCCCCGGTGAAAAAAAGACGGGCCCGCCTCACGACGAGCCCGTCCTCGATCATCCGGTGCGTCCATCTTTGCCAGGGAACGCGGTCCGGTTTCTTCTCGATGCGTCTCAGTAGCCGCAAGCGTACTCGGTGACCGGAGCCACCCACACCCTCTGCCGTTCGATGACCGGCCGCCCTTCCACCCAGATCTGCCGGGTGCAGGCCGGCTCGACGAGGACCTGGAACGGGTTGCCACAGCTGTCGTATCGGGTCTCGAACCGGGCGGGGACGTGGATCGTCTCGTAGTGACCCGGCTGAAACACCGTCACCGCCTCGAGCCTCCAGTAGCCCGGCCGGGTGATCACGGCACAGCACGACGTGTGGCGATGGGTCCGGAAGCCCAGGATCGCCGACAGGCGGACGCCACCCTTGCCGATCGAGATCCCGGCTCCGAGCCGTCCCCGGGCTTCCGCCGTCGCGGGAGCCAGCAGCAGGGCAAGAACCAGGAGAGGAAGAATTCTTCGCATCGACATCACACACCTCCTTCCGGCTCGTCTCCCGAACCGTGGAGTCGCGCGCCTCCTCGCACTCCCGGAGGAACCCGGCGGGCGACGCGGGGGAGAGAGCGAGCGCCGTGCCAAGACCCGCCGAGAAAGCCATTGAGAGCCATAAAACTGAACATTATAATGAGTTATGCTTGGCGATGGACAAGGAGTCGGAAGGGAGACGGTCGGCGCCATCGAAAGGGTGACCTCGGAAGAGGTCACTTCACCGGCCCATTCCGAGGACGCCGGTGCGGCCACCCCTCACGCGGCCCCGGGAAAACCCGCGAATACCCTTTGCAAAGTCGTGACCCATGGATGCCCTCCTGACACGTAGAACACATCGAAGCCTTCGATTGCGGCCCGGGCCGAGAGGCCCTACAATCAACGAAGAGAAGAAGAAGGAGCGAGCCACGCCCACCCGGCCCGCCCGAGCGCAGAGACTCTCCGTCAAGATCGACAGAAAAGGGAAGAAGGCGTCCCCATGAAGCGACTGGCCCAGGCTTTCGCATTGGCCCTGCTGGTACCCGCCGTGGTGGCGGCCGCGGGATCGAGACTCCAGGACGATCTGAGGCGCGCCGAGGCGGCGCTCGGCAAAGGCAATCACGATGAGGCGAGGGCCGCGGTCTTCAAGGCCCTCGAACGCGATGCCGGATCGCTCGACGCCTGGGCCATGCGGGCCAGGTGGGCAGAGAAGACGGGCGATACCGACGAGCTCGTCTATGCCCTCCACCGGAGACTCCTGCTCACCACCGCCCAGGGAGCCGCGAAGACCGAGGTCCAGGCTCTCCGTACCCGGCTCGTCGAGATCGATCCCGTCGCCGGCGATCTCCTCGCGCTCGCCCCGTCGTTCGTCGATCGCCTCGACGCCGTGGCCAAGCAGTACGAGAAGGACGGAAGACCCCACTCCGCCATCCGTGTCCACCAGGAGATCCTGGCCCTCGATCCCGAGCGGCAGGAAAGCAAGGACAGGATCGACAAGCTCTCCTCGACTCCCGATCCCAGCCTCGCAGAGACGGCAAAACCCAAGGACCTCCTCGAGGACTACTCCAAGGAGTACATCGAGAAGCGCAATCGCCAGCACACGACCTGGAAGGCCAAGGACGAGTGGAAGGGCACCAACTACATCACCCATACCGACGCCGGCTTCGAGGTCCTCATTCGCGCTGCCAACGCCATGGAGCAGATGAACGGCTTCTACCGGGAGTTCTTCCGGTATGGCACCCCCCGGGACGGAGGGAGCGTGCCGAGGATCTTCCTCCGGATCTTCAAGGACAAGGACGAGTACCTCAAGAGCGGCAGCTCTCCCGTGGAGTGGTCGGGCGGACAGTTCACGGGCTCGGCGGTGGAGACCTTCATCGGCCAGGGCGGCTTCGAGGGAATGGTGGGGACTCTCTTCCACGAGGCGGCCCACCAGTTCGTGTCACTGGCCACCTCGGCATCGGGCTGGCTCAACGAGGGGCTCGCCTCGTTCTTCGAGGGGACGCGCATCCTCGCCAACGGCACCGTGATCATGAACCTGCCCGCCAACCATCGCCTGTTCCCGCTGGCCAGCCGGATGGAGCAGGGATGGATGAGATCCCACGACGACGGGACCGACCCCAAGGTCCCGGAGCAAACCCCGGCCACCGCCCCCACCTTCCGCATCGTCCTCGAGAACCGCTACTCCTGGGGACCGCCCTGGTATGCCCCGACCTGGGGAGTCGTCTACTTCCTCTACAACTACCAGGATCCGGTCGACGGTCGCTTCGTGTACCGGCGCGCCTTCCAGCAGTTCATCGACGCCTCGGGCGGTCTCTCCGGGGACACCGCGGTGAGCAAGTTCGAGGAGGTCGTTCTCGGCCAGCCCGAGAGGCCCACCCCCGGTGTCGACTTCTCGGCCTCCCCCTACAAGATCGATCTCCCCCGCCGCGTCAATGACCTCGACCCGGTATGGAAGGACTACATCCTGAGGCTGCGTGACGAGCAGAGCGGGCGCTCGAGCTGGAAGAAGCCCTTCCTCGACTGGGGACGCTACGCCATCGTGAGGAAGGACTATGGCTCGGCCAAGGAGCACTTCGAAAAGGGCCTCAACGAGAACCCCCAGGACGTCGACCTCCTGGTGGAGTTCGCCGATCTCCTGGCCAGCCGCTTCGACAACGCCGACCGGGCCTCGAAGCTCGGGATCCAGGCCATGCGGGTGCTGGAGCAGGACGATCCCGTCTTCCACGAGGAGCGCATCGCCGAGATCGAGAGGATGGTCCTGCGATGGGATCCCAAGAAGCGCAGCCTCGATCGGGTGCGCGAGGAGATCTGGACCCGGTCTGCCGACATCGTGCAGCGCTACATCGCTCAGGGCCTCCCGCTCATGGCCATGGACGTGAGCTGGCGTTTCGGAAATGACCTCCGCATGCCGGGCATGTTCGAGCTCTTCGAGAAGGCGGCGCGCGAATCGGGCAAGACCCTCGCCCTCTGGCAGCTCGCCTACAACGAGGACGACCTGCGAGGCTGGTCCACTGCCGGCGATACGACCTACAGGCCGGAAGACGAGCAGATCCAGTCGCGCTTCGGCGAGCCCCGCCAGGGCGACTACTCCTACCAGTTCCTCACCCTCGACACCGTGACCTCGGGCGATTTTTCCATGGAGGCAGAGATTCGCGCCCTCCACGGCAAGAACACGTTCTGCGGCCTCGTCTTCGGCAAGAAGGGCGACAGCAGCTTCCACTCCCTGATTTACTTCCCGGGTGAGCAGCACTACGGCAAGGAGGGGAAGATCTCCGCCACCGGCTACGTGGACCTCACCACGTTCTACGGAGCGGGACAGTTCAACACCTGGCGCCACAACGCGGTCGAGACCTCGGCCTCGGAGTGGCACAAGATGCGGCTCGACGTGGTGGGAAGCAACGTGGACGTCTGGTTCGACGACCGCCTGGTTGTGACCCAGGACTTCAACTCCACCGACGTCCTGCGCGGAAGCTTCGGCCTCATCACCGGTCCGGGATCGGCAAGCTACCGCAATGTCCGCTACCTGTCCCGGGTGGCCTTCGACCCGGGTGCCGCCATCGAACGGATCATCCGCCTCGAGAAGGCCGGCTCCGAGGGAGCGGGCGGCAGCTCGAACAGCTACATCGGAAAGGTCCCCCCCTTCCCGAAGCCCGAGACCTGGCTCCAGGCTCCGCGTACGGACTGGACCGAGAAGGGCTTCGTCCCCACGGTCCTGGTCTTCTGGAGCATGCAGCAGAACGACATCATCCCCATTGACGAGTGGATGACCGACCTCGCCCTCGAGTACGAGGACATCGGCCTCCAGGTCATGTCCGTGGTGCAAGCGGACGGGGCCGACGCCGTGCAGGGCTACCTCGACCGGTTCCCGTTCCCGGGCTCGATCGCCGTCGACTCCCGCGTCGCGGCCTACTTTGGCGAGACCTTCGCCGACTATTTCATCGGCGACGTCTACAACCTCCCCCGGGTCATCCTTCTCGACATCGACCAGAAGGTGGCGTGGGAAGGCGATCCCGGCTACAGCTCCCAGGAGCCCTACGAGCCGGGCAAGGAGAGCTACCTGGATCCCCCGCTCAAGGACCTCATCGCCCGGAGAAGGCTGCGGGAGCTGCGAGCGTTCACCTCCGACTGGGTCGAGCGTGCGCCACCGGCGCTCGCCCGCTGCGACATCGCGGGCATCGCGAACCTCCTCACCCAGGCCCGGGAGCTTCCCGGCTTCGTCCCCGAGGTCGTGACGGCCAACCGGATCCTCCGTACCCTCGAGGACCAGACCCGCGACCTCGAAGGCCTCGCCGCATTCCTCGCCGAGAGGGAGGCCGAGCCCGCTCTGGAAATGATCCTCGGGTGGGCGACGGTGCTGGAGATCGACCTTCCCAGGGATGTCGAGAAGTCTCTCAAGAAGCAGCTCAAGAACTCGCGCACCGGCGACTGGGACAAGGCCATCAAGATGGTCGACAGCATCGCCCGCAAGCTCGAGTCGACGGGCAAGGTCCACAACGTGGAGCCGTTGACCAAGAGGCTCGAGACCCTCGGCGGCACCTTCCCGGCCCTTCTCCTTTCCGAGCTGAAAGAGCCGGTGGAGACGGAGGATCTCGAGGCCATCCAGGAGATCCTCCGTCAGGCCGCATTGCTTCCGGCACGCTGGCTCGCCCGCGAGAGGCTTGGCTGGGAAACGGACGGAACCACCGGGAGCGCCGCCTCGGGATAGCCCGGGCCAGGAGGCCAGGGCTTCGCGCCCCCTCACGCGGGCGATCCGGCGATCAGCAGCACCCGGCCACGGGCTTTCTCGCCTGGACGGAGGCCGAAGCGATCTGTCCCGTCTCCGTCCCGGTGTCGGTGTCGGTGTCGTGAAAGCGCGTGGGCTCGACCACGATGTCCGTGAACCCGGCCCCGCCCAGGAGAGCGCGGTACTCCCGGGTATCGAGCGCGCCCGCCACACACCCCGCCCAGAGCTCGGCGTTCCTTCGCACCTTCTCCGGGAGCCGACCGAAGACCACGATGTCCGAGACCGCCACCCGTCCCCCGGGTCGAAGCACGCGATGGATCTCCCGCAACACCTTGCGCTTGTCCGTCGACAGGTTGATGACGCAGTTCGAGAGCACCACGTCGACCGCCTCATCGGGGAGAGGGATCGACTCCATCTGCCCCTCGAGGAGCTCGACGTTGGTGGCGCCGGCCTTCCGGATGTTGCGCCGTGCGAGCTCGAGCATCTCGCCCGTCATGTCGAGCCCGTACACCTTGCCCAGGGAGCCCACTTCCCTTGACGCCAGGAGCAGGTCCAGCCCCGCCCCCGAGCCCAGATCGAGGACCGTTTCTCCCGGGGACAGCGCCGCGAGCAGGGTCGGGCTCCCGCAGCCGAGAGAGCTCGACACCACCCCCTCGGGAAGCTCGCCGACGGCCGCAGCGTCGTAGTTGCCGGTGGTCACGGAGGACGAGCAGGAAGGAGCCTCGCCGCAGCAGGACGTGCTCGCGGAGACGCTCTCCGCCACGTTCGCCCCGGCGCGACGGGCGTAGCTCCCGTACTTCTCGCGCACCGCGGAAACGAGGGAAGGACCCGAACCCTCGAGGGAAACGACGAGAAGCGTCGCCGTGTCCGGACAGAGCCCCTGGAAGGTCGGTGTGGAAAGGAGCTCGGCGGGAGCGTCCGACCGGCGGGTCCTCACGAAGCCGAGGCGCTCGAAGTACGAAGGGATCAACGTCACGGCGTGCAGCGCCGCGAGTCCCCGGGCCCGGGCCCAGTGAACCCGGTCGAGGACGAGGGTGTCCCCGATCCCGTGTCCCCGGTGGGAGGGGTGCACCGCCACCGAGCGCAGGAGACCCTGGTCTGCGTGGACCTCGACTCCGGCGCACCCGACGACGATCCCCTCGCTCACCGCGACCACGAAGTCCAAAGAGGGCGCGTCTTCCCGCCCGACCTCGGGGAGCCGGACGGCGGCGAGCAGGTTCTTGACAGCCTCGAGATGATGGGGCGCCAACGTTTCGATTTTCGTTGTCATCTGCAACAAACCTCCCAAAAAAAGGGCAGGTCCCTCTAGGGAACCTCGCCGTTTCGGTTCGATGGTCCCTCAACGCCCCTGGTCGCAGCCTCGCGGTTCAGCCGGGCCAGGAGTCGCACCACGGCTTTCCGGGTCTCGGGGCCGAAGTCGGCGAGAAGCCGTCGTCTTTCCGCCACCAGATCGACGTCGGAGCCCTCGGCCTGGCTGCGCGCGAGCTCGGCGATGGCCTCTTGAAGCTGCTCGGCGTCCCGGCGGAGCGACTCCTCGGCCGGATCCACGGCCGCAGTCTCGGGGACGCGCACCGACGCCCAGCGCTCGCGAGCCTGCTCGAGGGTGACCGAGCGCGAGCCCTGGGGCCGAGGCGACGTCCCCTTCCTCAGGACCACGAGATCCTGGTAGTTTCCGGCTCCTCGCTCGATGTACCCCACGACCTCGATCCACTGCTTCCACGTCTGCTGGGTATAGCCGCGGGTCTGGTAGACGCTCCGGTAATAGCCCTCGGGAGCCACTCCATCCAGCGCCTGGTCGGCCGAGGTGTCGTGCACACCCTTGTCGCGCAGGTCCCGGGCCACGCGCTCGTCGCTCGAGAACGAAGCGGCGAACTCGCCATGCACGGACACGAGGGCGATCCCGCCCGGAGCGAGGATCCTTTCCAGCTCCTGGAGCCAGAGTGCCTGCAGATCCTCGGTGAGATGGGTGAAGATGGAATAGCCCAGGATGATGTCGAACGATTCATCCTCGTAGGGCATCGGGGGAACGGTGTCGATGGCGGTGAAGGTTCCGCCCCTCAGGTTCTCGCGACACCACTCGACGGCCTCCTCGTCGATGTCGCATCCCTGGAGACTCGTTCCGGCATGGGTGAGCCCATTGAGGAGCAGGCGGCTGAATCGTCCGCAGCCACACCCCCAGTCGAGGATGCGGTCGCCCTCGTGCATTCCGCGGTGCTCCTCGATCGCCTTGAGGAAGTCCCAGAGGTGCGCCACTCCGGCCAGGGTGAAGTGCTGCTGATCCTCGGTGTTGGCCACGCGACGCATGAGCTTCACCGGAGGCGTGGGCAGGAACTCCTGGAGGTAGGGAGCGAAGATGGTGCTCAGGATCGCCACCGCCTCGTTGCCGTCGTAACCGATGACGTCGATGGTGACCCAGGGCAGGAGTCGGTCGCGGTCGATGGGCAGGTCGAGGGTGAAGCCCGAGCGACGGCTCCACTTCTTGTCGGTGAAGGCGCCGGCGATGTCGTCGCGATCATAGAGATCGGTCTCGCCCGCCGGCTCCCCGTCGAGAAGCACCTCGACCCGGGTCAGGGGCCGGTCGAGGAGGAAGAGCCATCCCTTGATGGAGAAGCGCGCGCCGTCCCAGTGCGTGCGGTCGAAATACCCTCGCGCCCGCTGAAGGCGGTGAGAGGCCGCCCTGGGATAGCGGAAGGGCTTGGGCCAGGCGATGCGGCTTCCAGAAATCATGGTATCGGCTTTCTTGTCAAAGGCTTACGAAGGCTGTTTCCCTTTTCCGGGGCCGATCATACCAGAATACCCGCCCCTCGTGAACGAGGTGAGCCCCGTTCCGAGAGCTCGATTGTCAGGTCGAAAAAGATTCTCCATCCAGGAGCTCGCAGCAAGATCCGTCCTGCCGGGAGAAGCGAGCCGCCGCTTCCCGGGCCAGCCGGGCCACGATCCGGATGGTGGCCCTCCGGACCTCGGGATCGAAGTCGCAAAGGAGCCTCCGATGCCCCTCCACGAGATCGGCCTCGATCCGGGCGTGGAGCTCTCGCCCCCCGTCCGTGGGGTCCAGCCGGATCGCACGACCGTCGGCCGGATCCTGTCCTCTCCGAAGGTATCCCTTCCTCTCCAGAGCGTCCACGACCCGGCTCGCCGTGCTCTTGTCGAGGAAGAGCTCATGGGCGAGCTCCCCCAGGGTGAGGCCCCCCCGCCGCACCAGGGCCTCGAGGGCATGGCACTGGGTCACCGAGATGTCGTGGCAGCAGATCCGCTTTCGGTCCCGGAACTGGTAGATGCGGAGCAGCTCGGCGAGAGCCTTCTGGAGCTTCTCGGCGTCGCGGACCAGATCCGGATCCCGGGGGCGGCGCGCTTTAGTTGGCATATACAACTAATATCCCCCCGGGCGCGGCGTGTCAAGCCCCCCCGGGGATCTCGCCGTCCCGGACACCGTACAGATCCCGGCCGCTGTCCTGCGAACCCGAGTCTCCCGGAGGTCCTCCCATGGTCCACCCCCGCGCCTCCCTGATCATCATCGCGACCCTGGTCTCCCTCGGCACCGCCACGGTGAGAGGAGCGCACGGAGGCGACGCCGATCCCGTGAGCTGGCCGTCGTTTCGGGGCAAGGATGCTTGCGGCGTGGCGGACGGTCATCCAACGGCGGTGGCCTGGTCCGTGGAACGGGGTACCAACGTCACCTGGAAGGTGGCCATCCCCGGTCTGGCCCACTCCTCCCCCGTCATCTGGGGCGACCGCATCTTCCTCACCACCGCGGTGCGCCGCGACGGCGACTCCCATCTCAAGGTCGGCCTCTATGGATCTCCGACGCCGGAGCCCGAGGAAGGGGTGCACAAGATGCAGGTCCACTGCCTCGACCGGAAGACGGGGCAGGTGCTGTGGGTGCGAACCTCCATCGAGGCCGAGCCGAAGATCAAGCGTCACCCCAAGGGAAGCCACGCGGCCTCGTCGCCCGTCACCGACGGCAGGCACGTGGTGGCGTTCTTCGCCTCCGAGGGAATGTACTGCTACGACATGGAGGGCCAGCTCCTCTGGACCAGGGACTTCGGGGTTCTCGACTCGGGATGGTACGCGGCCAAGGGGGCCCAGTTCGGCTTCGCGAGCAGCCCGATCATCCACGAGGACAAGCTCCTCCTGCAGTGCGACGTGCAGGAGAGCTCGTCCCTCTGCGCGCTCGACGTTTCCAGCGGTGAGGTCCTCTGGCAGACGCCGCGGGAGGATGTTCCTTCCTGGTGCTCCCCCACCGTCCACGTCTCGCCGGGACGGCGGCAGGTCATCGTCAATGGCTACCGCCACATGGGCGGCTACGACCTCGATACCGGCAAGGAGCTGTGGAGCCTCGCCGACGGCGGCGACGTGCCGGTGCCCACCCCCGTGGTGAGCGGCAACCTCATCTACATCACCAACGGCCATGGCCGCTGGAATCCCATCTACGCCATCGACGTGATGGCCGAGGGGAAGATCGAGGACGGCTTCGCCGCCGAGAACGAGCCCTGGCTGGCCTGGAGCCAGAGCCGGCAGGGCAACTACATGCAGACGCCTCTGGTCTACCGCGATCTCCTCTACGCCTGCACGGACTCCGGAGTCGTCACCTGCATCGATCCCGGGACCGGAGAGCACCTCGACCGGACGCGCCTCGGGAGCGGCCGGTCCGGCTTCACCGCCTCACCCGTCGCCGCCGACGGCAAGATCTATTTCACGAGCGAGGAAGGGGACATCCACGTCCTGCGTGCCGGTCGCGAGCTCGAGACCCTGGCCGTGAACCCCCTCGGCGAGCTCTGCATGGCGACCCCCGCCATCGCGGAAGGGGTGATTTACTTCCGCACCCAGGGCCACCTCGTGGCGATCTCGGGAGACGATCCCGTGACCGGGGAGGAGCCCGTGACTGTGGCCGACGCGAAGCCCGAGGAGGTCGAGTCCGCGACCGCCGCCGAGAACCCTGCGCCATCGGTGCCCACCGCCGACCTCCCCCCCGCCGAGAGCCTGTTTCGCGGTCACGTCCTCGCCCGCGGCGGCGAGGCGGCCCTGCGCAACCACTCCTCCATGGCCATCGAGGCCAAGCTCGAGATGCCCTCCATCGGGTTGTCGATGGATCTGTCCATGAAGCGCCTGGCTCCCGATTTCTTTCTCACGGCAAGCGACATGCCCGGCGTGGGCAAGAGCCGGCAGGGCTATGACGGCGAGGTCGGCTGGATGATGGGCCCCCCCGCCGGAAACATGATCCTCACGGGAGACCTTCTCGACGCGGCCAAGCACGAGGCCGACATGCTCATCGATCTCCACTACGGCGAGCACTACTCCAGAATGACCACCGTCGACCGGACCGATTTCCATGGGAAGACCTGCTGGGTCGTCGAGGCCGAGGCCGCAAAAGGGCGCAAGAGCAAGGTCTACTTCGACGTGGAGAGCGGGCTCCTGGTCGGGAATGACGGCACCCGGACCACCGTGATGGGCCCCATGCAGGTCATCACCGTGTACGAGGACTACGAGGACCACGACGGTCTCTTGATCGCGAAGAGCACCCGCCTCATCATTCCCGAGCACGACATCGAGCAGGTGATCAAGATCTCGAGCATCGCGCTTGAACCTCTCGATCCGGGAATCTTCGCCCTTCCGGCCGAGATCCAGGCGCTCCGGGGAGACGGGAACTAGAGCGGCGCCTGCCGATGGTTGATGACGAACACCATGAATCCTGCGTCGGCGAACACGTCGACGCTCCCGCCACCCAGGATCCCACTGGCGACGGCGTCCTTGATTCCGCCCGCCCCGTAGTCCGTCGGCCAGTGCCACCCCGATCCGGCGATGAACAACAGCGCGTGCCCGTTGGGCTCCGTCGGCTCGTACACATCCATGAGCAGGGCCAACCCGCCGTGCATGCCGTAGATGACATTCTTGTGAACCCCGGGCTCGGCATCGTCCTGGCGAATCGTGGCTTTGCCCGGCACCACGCCGGACAGCGCCTCGCGCAGTTCGTTGTCGCGTTCCGCACTCATCCACAGCAGGATCGCCACCAGGATCAGATTGCAGACCACCGAGACCACTGCGAACCACTTCTTCATGTCGACCTTTCCGCCTGACTCGGACCATGTCTTGGCTCGGCACCGCCGTCTATCCTTGGGAAGTCAAGAATCCCAATGGAGAGCTGTCTCTCCCCGCCTCTCCACCCAGCGCTCCGCACCATCCCTGAGCGAGAAGACGGCAAGCTGAAGGTCGATCACTGCTGCTACGGCGACCAGAGAGCCCGCTATGTGGGTCCGTCGGAGCCCGCCGCGAGACCTGGGTCCATCACGAGGTCCAGACCCAGAAGAACGAGCCACGCAACATTCATCACGGAGAGAAGCTGCCAGAGACTGAGACCGAAGTACCTTGGTGTGAGGACCATGTCGGCGTACTGATCTAGCTTGAGCGAGCACAACGTCCAGATGCTGAAGACAGAGAACACCGCGAGATAGCAGGCTACGGCCACGACGTGAGGTCGCCAGGGTCTGACCTCTAGCCAGCCTTTGGTTTGGTGGCTCATCTGTCTCCATGATCCTGGTCCCACAGCGGGTAGGGAATCCAAACCCCAGGGAACAGTCTTCAATACTCTCGCGACGAGGCCCGGCTCTCCCTGGCCGCCCGATAGGCCGCCGATCAACCGCACCTCGGCCTCCTCGAAGCGCTCCATCGCACCTTCCGCTCACTCCTCGAGTAGCTCCTCGATCACGGTTCCAGCCGCAGGGTCCACCCCGTTCTCGTCCGGTCCAGGGCCACCAGGAACGCGGGGGGAATGTCGTCGAAGACGGGGTGGAGCCGCAAGAGCTTGGCCTGGGAGATCCCGAGCAAGGCCAGGGTGGCTCCGAGCATCGAAGCGCGGTGGCCGACGAGGAGCAGGTTGCCGGTGAGCTCCTCGACGAGCCGCAGGGTGGTGGCACCCGATCGCCTCAGTGCCTCGAGTCCGCTTTCTCCGTGACGGGCCGCTCCGAGAGAGCGATAGGATGGATCGATTCGCGCCGGATGGATGCGGAGCTCCCCGGGGACCACGATCTCGGGCGGCGTCGGAAACCACTTCCGGTTCAGCCACTCGGACAGGCCAGGCTCGATCTTGATCGGGAGCCCCGTGACCTCGGCCACGGGTGCAGACGTCTCCAGGGTTCTCAGAAAAGGTGAGGAGAGGAGATGACAGATCTCCTCGTGACGGAGCCGACTGGCAAGGAGGCGGGCCTGACGCCTTCCGCACGGGGAGAGGGGAGGATCGTGGGGTCTGCGAGCGTGGGAGGCCCACTGCGGGTCGATGAAGTCGAGACGCTCCGCGTGGCGAGCCAACCAGATCGTTTGCGCACCGGCGGTCATGGACCCTCGAGTGGCGAGCCATACCGCTCCTGGACCGCGTGTACCACGGCACCCGCGAAGTCCGGGAGGGCATCGGCCACGTGCCGTTCCTCCAGGGAGCGAACCTTCCGGGCGAGAGCAGCGTCACCGAAGACATCCTTGATCCACCGTGAGAAATCCTTGCGCCGGATGTGACCCTTGATCGAGGGAATGGATGTCTTCAGCAGAGTGTCGGTGAGCTCTTGCAGCGACCGGGCCAGGGAATCGTGACGGCCGTCCTCGAACCTGAAGTGGAAGGCCTGGCTCTTGCTCGTGAGAACATCGAGGTACTTGTGCCGGTGCCGGACATGCGGCGTGAGTCGCGGCGCGACCTTGAACGGAAGCAGCTTCCCACCCGCCTCCTCGGTGCACGGCAGCAGGACGGCTTCATCGAGTGGAAGGTTTTCCAGAGTCTCCTGCCAGTGTTCGTCGCTCTCGGACCCTCGCCAGGTCTCGTGAAGAAGACGAACCTCCGCAGGGTCTGTCTCCCGGGTGACCAGGACGCATTCGGTGGCGGCCAGGACATCCGGATGGAGGTCGGTGGCGCGATAGGTGATCAGAGTGTATCCGGCGAGCTCGTGGTCGAGGAGGTGCGCCGCCTCGACATCGTGAAGGAAGTAGTGAGCCTCGTCCACGATGATGCGATGGGGGAGCCCGGTCTCGCGGCGAAGAGTGGTGAGCGTCCGGAGTGCCTGCGCGACGTACCGACGTTTCTCGGGATTATCCAGTCGAACGAGATCGACGATCACGCTGACGTCCGCATGGCGCAGCGATCGCTCCAGCTCGATCATGGAGGGCGGTGGCTCGTTGCCGCCCATGAGCATGACCCCGGGGAGGGCCTCGAGGGTCTGGTAGTCACCCTCGGGGTCGAGCACGCAGATGCAGTAGCCCTGGAGCAGGAGCTGCTCGCAGAGGATGCCCGCCACCGAGGACTTACCCGATCGAGGATCACCGACGATGAGGACGTTGCGCCCGCGGACCGCGAGGGACACCGTTTCTCCCCGGGCGTCAGTACCCAGGAGCAGTCGTCTCCGCCGGGTAGAAGGAGGGACGATCCGCGGCCGAGCCGCCACGGACCGGATGTAATCGGCGACGTCCTCGGGGCCCTTGCCCTGGATCACGATGTCTGCGATGGCACGAAGCGCCGGACTTCCCCAGGCGACGGCGGCTCCGACCTCGCACCCCGTGAGGAGCTCGTGGTCGTTCTCGGCATCGCCCACCGCGATCGCGTTGTGGACGGAGAGGCGCATGGCGTGAAGTGTCTCCCGGAGGCCCGTGATCTTGCTGACCGCCTGGGGAAGGATCATGAGCCGTCCCCGGTTGAAATGGAGCGTCAGGGGGAGCTGGAGCTCGTGCACGACGTCGAGGGCGGCGTGCGCCAGGCTGGCCTCGAGCTCCACCACGCAGTCTCCGGCGCGGACGTCGAGGCCCCGGGCCAGGAGGGTCTCCACGAGGATGGGACTACAGGCCGGAGCGAGGCGAGAGGAGCGTCCGGACTGCGGAAAGACACTGACCGCCCCGTTTTCCGCCACGATGGCATCGAAGAGCCGGAGATCTCCCAGGAGATCCCGGAGATCGGCCAGAATCCGGCCCGTGACGAGGACCACGACGAGGCCCTGGTCACGGACGCTCTCGATGGCGTCGCGAACGCGAGGATGGAGGAGGCCGTCGGTGGCGATGGTGCCGTCGTAGTCAAGAGCAAGGACACGCAGCTTCATGGTGTTCTCACGGGGGAGCAGAGAGAGGCGAACTCCCTGGCATGCCCCCGGGAATCCGGGTTGTCCTCGGTCATTCCAGGATGCGTTGACGATGGTGGGTATACCTTGATCGAAGTCAAAGTGCATGCACCGACGCAGGTTCCTAGCGGAGGCGGAGATCCGCCAGGACGGGGTCGTGGTCCATGGCTCCCCTTCGTCTTCCCCGGAGAGGTCCCCTCCCCAGGATCTCGACGCCCTCCTCGCTGCAGAAGATGTAGTCGAGCCTTCGATCCGGCTCGGCCGTCGACCCCGTGCCCCGGGTCACGTCGGCGAGGCGCGTGGCGAGGAAGTTGTAGGTCTCAACATCCAGGTGCTCATCGTCGGTGAAAAGGTCCCTTCTCTTGTCGAGGTCGAGATCCAGGTTGAGATCGCCGGCGAGGAGGTACACCGCGGCATCCTTGCGCAGGAGCCCGGTGATGATCTCCCCGATACCGAGGTTGCGGCGGCGCGAGGAGAACGCGTCCGCGTGCAGGGTGGCTGCGGCCAGCGCGGGTCTTCCGGGCAGGCGGAAGATCACCCCCTGCGAGCGTCCGTCGGGCCGCGCCGGGTGAAACGGCGTGATGGTGCCACGCCGCGCGAGGACTCCCACGCGGCGGTCGCTCTCCCCCCGGGCGAGGTGCGCCGCGAAGGAGGGTAGGAGCGGTTCTCGAACGTGTAGCGGAACTCGGCCGCGCCCCCCGTCTCGGTCCTGGCGTAGGTGTAGAACCCGATGAGCATGAGCCCGAGAAAGAGGGCGAGCGACAGCAGCGTGATGAGGGGCCGGCGCGATCGGACGAGGCGCAGCATCTCGAGTCGCGCAATCATGATGTCTCCTCGGATCCCTGGTGCAGTCGAAGGCGCGTGAGGAGGGCCTGCTCCAGGGTCTTCTTCTGCTCGTGAAACCCGAGGAGCTTCACCCCGGACTCCGAAAGCAGCCGCGCCGCCCCCTCGAGATCGATCGATCCCGTGGGAACGAGCAGGGTGCCGTTTCCGTCGAGCCGGGCCGGGATGCCCGATGCGACGAGGGCTGCGAGTGCGAGGTCGGGAGCGCTGACGAGGAGGGAGAGCCGGCTCGTTCCCGCGCAGAGCTCCGCCGGGCTACCCTGGAAGAGCTCCCTTCCTTCACAGAGGAGGAGCATCCGGTCGGCGATCTCCTCGATCGAGGCGGTGAGGTGGCTCGAGAGCAGGACCGTCGTTCCCCGCTCCGCGCGAAGGTGTGAGAGGATCCCCTGGAGCTCGACGATGCCCAGGGGATCCAGCCCCTCGGACGGCTCGTCGAGGACGAGGAGTCGGGGCTCGGGAAGGAGAGCCTGGGCGATCGAGAGGAGCTGTCGCATCCCGAGGGCGGGTAGGGAATCCAAACCCGCTTTTCCGGCCATGTGACCCTATTCGATCCACGATCCGGAGTCAACGACGGGGTCGTCCGAGCCCCTCTCCGACCCTCTTTCTCCCCGGGATCCTCCCCATCCCCCCTCATCCCCCCTCGTTTTCCACCTCCACCACGGGGAATCCCCTCCGATCACCGCTGCTCGCTTCTGAGCGACCGGGGCAGCGACGAGAAGGTCCTCCTTCTCGAGGAGGGAGCGTGGACACTCGACATCTCCGATCACGACCATGGGTCGAAGAGGCTGTCCTGCGACGTTCGTGGTCGCACGACCCAGGATCTCGGCACCGTTTCCCTCCAGGCGGCCGAGGTCTTACCGCATCTCGTGCCGGGTCGCCACGAGGTTTCGTTCGAGTACCCCTTCCCCCTCTACGAGCTCACCTCCACCCTGGTCGATATCCTCCCCGGCGAGGGAGAGCAGGTCGTTCACCTCCGGGTCGTGCGGAAATGACCCTTGCCCTCTTCGAGTCGAGCCCCTGGCTTCCGCAGGCACCGGGCTCACCGCGTCCCGCCATTCCGCGCGCGCGGACAAAACGTCCAGATTTTTTTCTCGACGCGGCGGCACGCGCGTGCCGTCCGGCCTTGTTCGGGTGAGAAACTGGAGCGGGAACGGGACCCACCGCGGACTCCCGGGATGGTGGATGGCGAGGAGGAATCGAATCCGGAGAAACCGGCATGGCGAGGAGATGCATCGCGCTGCTCGTGGCGGCGGGGATCGTGGGAGGTCTCCTCGTCTGGTTCGCGAGGCCGGGGCCTCGGGAGCTGACCCCGGCGCCCGGGGCCAGGAGCGACCTGTCGCCCGCCTCGAACAGAGATCTCTCGGATGGGGTCGCGAAAGGACCCGACCGGGGCCGCAGGTCCGACGAGGTCGAGGCCTTTTCCCTGGATGGCAACGAGGACGTGATGATTGCCGCGCAGTCCGGTCGGGTAGCGGTCCGCGTCATTCACACGGATGAAGAATCGATGATCGCAAACACGGTTTGCCGCGTTCTCGGCCTTGGGTGAGGAAAAGAAATGGCCAATGACCCGATAGGCGGAATCACGGTGGACGAAGCGTCCGAGCTGCGCGCTAGAGATGACGGACAGACCTTCCACTTCAGCAGCGAGCGCTACCGCGAGAAGTTTCTCGCATCGCTCGATCATTGCCGGCGACGCGATGAGCCTGAGTTCCGCCTCGGTGATCAGCAACGCCTTGCGGCTGTGGAAAGTTAAACTATGAGGAAATCACCATGACAACCATCACTCCGCGCCGACTCCATGACCGCCGTCTGCAGGGCGAAATGCTCCACATGCTCGACGTCCGCACCCCGGCGGAACACGCGGAGATTCACGTCCCCGACGTGCATCTCGTTCCGCTCGCCCGCCTTGATGGGGCTACGCTTGCCAGCGTGGACGGCTTCGCCAAAGACCAGCCACTCTACATTTTTTGCCGCACGGGCAATCGCGCCAAGCAGGCAGCTGAGAACCTCGAAAAGTGCGGCTATGAGCAATGCCACGTCGTCGAAGGCGGCACGACAGCCTGGGCCGAGGCTGGGCTGCCTGTCACGCACGGCACGAGCAAGGTTATCTCGCTCGAACGCCAGGTGCGTATCGCCGCCGGGGCCATCGTGCTGACCAGCGTGTTACTTGCGCACTTCGTCAATACGGCCTTCATATGGCTCGCCGGCTTCGTCGGTGCGGGGCTTGTCTTCGCCGGCATCACAGATTGGTGCGGTATGGGCATGCTCATCGCGAAGCTGCCGTGGAACCAGCGCGGCGCCTGCGCGCCGTGCACCAAGTAAGATGAAACGCTCACCACCCAAAACTATCGTCATCGTCGGCGGCGTCGCCGGCGGTGCCAACGCGGCGGCGCGTGCCCGACGGCTGTGCGAGGACTGCGAGATCATTATCTTCGAGCGCGGCGCGTACGTGTCGTTTGCCAACTGTGGGCTTCCGTATTTTGTCGGCGGTGAAATCGCTGAGCAAGACAGCCTATTGGTACAAACGCCCGAAAGCCTCAAGTCGCGCTTCAACCTGGATGTGCGAGTCATGACGGAGGTCATCAGCATTGATCGCGTGGGTCGCAGGGTCCGGGTTCTCGAGCTTGAAACTGGCCGCGAATATGAAGAAGTCTACGATGATCTGATCCTTTCCACCGGCGCAGCGCCACTAAAACCACCCATCCCCGGCATTGATCGCCCGAACCATTTCGTGGTGCGCAATATTCCCGACGTGGAAAACATCATGGCCTGGTCGACGGATTGCCAGCGTTGTCGCGCCGTCGTGGTGGGCGGCGGTTACATCGGACTCGAAATGGCCGAACAACTGCGGCATCGCGGTTTTGATATTACGGTGGTGGAGGCGTCGCTCCAGGTGATGACACCCTTCGACCCGGAAATGGCCGCCTGGCTGCACGCGGAGTTACGAGACAATGGCGTCGCCCTGCATCTGAACGATCCCGTCGTGTCGTTCGAGCCACCTTCGGAGCAAGAGCCTGCCCGGGCTTCCATCGTCGTGCTAAGAAGCGGCCAACGATTGCCCGCCGACTCGGTGATTCTCGGGTTGGGTGTGAAACCCGAAGTGGCTCTGGCAAAAGAATCGGGTTTGGAACTCGGCCATCTCGGGGGCCTCCGTGTGAACGAACATCTCCAGACCAACGACCCGCACATCTGGGCCGTGGGCGATGCCATCGAGGTGCGAGATGGTGTCACCGGTCAATGGTCGCTGATAGCGTTGGCTGGGCCGGCAAACCGACAGGGTCGAATTGCCGCTGACAACATCTGCGGTCGCCCATCCCGGTACGAACACACCTGGGGCACGGCCATCGTGCGGCTGTTCAAACTTACCGCCGGTTGCACAGGTGCAAATGAGAAAACCCTTCGACGCGCGGCGATTCCATATCACGCACTTCATCTGCACCCGAGCTCGCACGCGGGTTATTACCCCGGCGCCGAGCCCATCGCGCTGAAAGTCCTGTTCGCGCTCGACACGGGCAAACTACTCGGTGCTCAAGCCATCGGGCATGATGGCGTGGACAAACGCATTGACGTGCTGGCCACCGCCCTCAAGGCCGGGATGACCGTTCACGATCTCGCCGAACTGGAGCTCGCCTACGCACCGCCCTACGGTTCGGCAAAAGACCCCGTCAACCTCGCGGGCATGACCGCGCAGAACGTGCTTGATGGTTATGTCACACCTTACTTTCCGCGGGTGCTCGATTCGATTTCTCCGGGTTTTCTGCCCACTCGCAGCGATCGCCCGGCAGAGCGACGGCGGCGTCATGGCCTGCATGCGGACGCCAGCCGCACTCACACTCACGT